>CYGL01000123.1_pt1 | contig 39758 bp, 65 predicted proteins | sample 485531 | NCBI WGS metagenome assembly CYGL01 (sample SAMEA3497897, study PRJEB9818) | human gut metagenome | reverse complement strand
GGTATCGCAGGCATCCTTTTGTGGTTCTTCAAATGAGACTACTAATCATACCTAACGCTTGGGTTATCGCCGTAGCCAACGACCATTATGGCGGCGATGGTAAAAGAGCACCACGACACGGCCTATATAACTGATACAAGCCCTCTACGGAGGGCTTTTCTGTACATACAGCCCAATCCCCTTATATAATCCCTTTAGACGCGTAGGGCGCGTCTGGTGCGCTCTGATGGTCAGACGCATATGCAAGGGGATTCTATGAAGCTGAAACTCAAGCAGCCATCGCCAGAGGTGGTGCAAGCTGCACATGAAGAAGCTGTTAGCGCAAACCGTCGCCGTAAACGACCGCGCGGCAAACAGAGCCTTTATCAATCATCCCGTAATTCCGCCGCGCTGTGGGACCCGGACTATTGTGACGAATTAATCGAGTTCTTCGACCGCACGTCGTGGGAGCTTGTGCCTACGTCTAAGGGTGACGAACGCCCACTGATTCAGGATAAACCACCGTCACTGGCCCGCTTCGCACTACACATCGGCGTCACTATCCCAATTATTAAGCTGTGGCTGCGCGAGATTCCTGCATTTGCAGAAGCCTGGGAGACAGCCCAGGCACTGGAAGAGGCCTATTTCACTGAGACAGGAGCCGCTGGCATCTCTGCTACGTTTGCCGCAGCTAAGCTGGGGTTGAATAAAACTGTTACCGCCGAAGAAGTACGTGACGAGCCAATCAGTGAAGTAACCATTAAGGTGGTGTCCGGTGAACGTTAATATCACGGCAACGGAACCGCAAGGCGCGTTTCTCGGCATGCATTGCAAGTTCCCTGCCTTCGTAGCGGGCTTCGGTACGGGTAAATCCGAAGTTATGTGTAACTCTGCACTACTCGACAGCATGGAAGGTGGTAGCGATTCTATCATTGCCATGTATGAGCCGACCTATGACCTTGTACGCCTTATCCTTGCTCCCCGTATGGAAGAGAAGCTGACAGACTGGGGTATCCGGTACAAATACAACAAGTCTGACAACATAATATATACGTCATCCGGACAATTCGGGGATTTTGTTCTGCGTACGCTTGATAACCCCGCACGAATCGTTGGCTACGAATCGTTTCGGGCAAAAATCGACGAGTTAGATACCCTTAACATGGAGCACGCAGAACACGCGTGGAACAAAGTCATCGCCCGTAACCGCCAGTTACCACGGACATATAAACCTATTACGCCAAAACCGGCTAACACCGTTTCCGTGTTCACTACGCCGGAAGGATTCCGTTTCGTGCATGACCGCTGGGTTGTTAAAAAGAATCCTGGTTACGAGATGATTCAGGCGTCCACCCTGTCTAACCCGTTCCTGCCAGAAGATTATGTGCAGTCCTTACGAGATACCTACCCCGGGCAATTGATTGATGCTTACATTAACGGCGAGTTCGTAAACCTCACGGCGGGGACGGTCTACTACGCTTACGACCGCAGGAAAAACAGCAGCCGCGAAACAATCAAGCCTGGCGAGACTCTGTATATTGGGCAGGACTTTAACGTAGGGCACATGGCGAGCACAGTTTACGTGCAACGCGGTAAGGTCTGGCACGCGGTTGCCGAGTTGGTGGATATGTTCGATACGCCGGATGTAGTGCGGGCCATAACCGAGCGCTGGAAAAGTAAGGGCCACTATATCGTTATGTACCCGGACGCCAGCGGCAAGAACCGTAAAAGCAACAACGCCAGTACATCCGATATTGCTCAGTTACAGCAGGCCGGGTTCGAAGTGCGTGCAAAATCGACAAACCCACCGGTTAAAGACCGCGTATCGGCGATGAATAAGGCGCTTGAATCTGGTATGGTCATGATTAACGAGCAGGCTTGTCCGGTTACGGCGCGATGTCTCGAGCAAACAGGCTTACGACAAGAACGGCGAACCGGATAAAATCAGGTGGTGTGGACCACCAGAATGATGGAACCACATACCCTATCGCGTATGAAATGCCGATTCGCAAACCAGTTATTAACGTCCCGGTGACTTTCGCACTTTAAGAGGATTATTCAATGTTAACTATGAACGGTCAGAATCAGGGTGTTAAGACAAAACACCGGGAATGGCTGCATCACTTCGATAAATGGCAGAAGGTACGCCACGCACTGGAAGGCGACCTTATTCGCTATCTTCGCAACGTCGGGAAGAACGAACCGGACCCGGCCTACGCAGCACAGCGCCAGGAAGAATACGAGAACGGCGCTATCTGCTACAACTTCACTAAGAGAACGCTGGCGGGGATGGTCGGGTCCGTAATGCGCAAAGACCCCGAGCAAATTATCCCGCCTGAACTGGAGTACCTGCTACGCAATGCCGATGGTTCCGGCGTCGGGCTGTGGCAGCACGCGCAGGATACGTTAATGGAGATTGACTCGGTGGGCCGTGGTGGGTTGCTGGTGGACGCCCCGGAGACGGCCGCGGCAACGGCGGCAGAGCAGAACGCGGGATTATTAAACCCGGTCATCGCATTCTACACCGCAGAGAACATCATCAACTGGCGGCTGACTCGCGTCGGTTCTGTTAACCGCGTGACGATGGTCGTGTTGCGTGAGGCATGGGAATACTCGGAACCTGGTGCAGAGTTTGAAACAAAGTTCGGCGAGCAGTATCGCGTTCTCGATTTGATTGACGGACGCTACCGCCAGCGCATTTACCGCTTCGATGCCGAAGGTGGTGCACAGGGCCAAGTAATCGAAATCTTCCCGGAACTTGGCGAACAGTTGCGCGGCAAAATCCCGTTCACGTTCATTGGGGCAAGCAACAACGATGCAACCATTGACGACGCACCTTTGCTGCCGTTGGCTGAACTTAATATCGGGCATTTCCGTAATAGCGCGGACAATGAGGAGTCCAGCTTCGTTGTTGGGCAACCAACTCTGTTCATTGCCCCCGGCGATAACATGAGCATGGAGCAGTGGAAAGAAGCCAACCCGCACGGCGTGCGCATGGGGTCGCGTTCAGGCCATAACATCGGGTACGGCGGCAATGCGTTTCTGGTTCAGGCGGGAGAGAACAACCTGGCTAAGCAGAATATGCTGGATAAGGAGAACCAGGCCATCCAGATTGGTGCTCAGCTTATCACCCCTACACAGCAAATCACCGCTGAATCGGCCCGCCTACAACGCGGCGCGGATACGTCCGTTATGGCAACAATCGCACGGAACGTAAGCATGGCGTACACCGATGCGTTGCGCTGGGCGGCGGCGATGCTTGGGCTACGTGAAGGCACAGAAATTGAGTTCAAGCTGAATATGGAGTTCTTCCTGCAACCGATGACTGCGCAAGACCGTGCTCAGTGGATGGCAGACATTAACGCAGGCCTGCTACCAGCTACCGCTTACTACGCGGCGTTGCGTAAGGCGGGGGTGACTGACTGGACCGACGAGGACATCCAGAATGCTATCGAGGATGCGCCTCTGCCGTTGGTTACACAGACTACCGGGGAGATTCCGGCTACAGCGCAGCAGGATGAAGAGGCGGAGCAATGAGCCAGCTATCGCAGATGATTATCAGCCATCAAATATGGCTACAGAGACTCGGAACGCAAACAGCGTCGCTGTCCGTCCCCTTCGTCAATAAGATGCGGGCTGAGGTGCGCGACGCGGTGCTTAGGTTCGGTGACGACGCGCGAACAGTGAAGAAGCTGAATAAAATGCTGGCAAGCCTGGATGGCGTCCTGGATGACGTCACCAGCGACTGGAAGAGCACGATAGAGAAGAGCCTGCGCGAGATTGCCGACTACGAGAATAAGTGGTTTATCCATACGCTGGGGGCCAACACGAAGCCAAAAACGTTCATTACTGGACCTACGGCTGAAGAACTGTGGTCGCGTATCAAGTTCGCACCACTGGCGCTGGGTAACGCACCTGTTGGCGTTATGGACCTGATGTCCGGTTGGGCGCAGACTGAGCGTAACCGCCTTGTGCGTGGCGTACAGACCGGCTTTGTGCAGGGACAGACAACCCGCCAGATTGTCTCTGCCGTTGCAGGCCCTGGCGGCCTGGCTGATATCTCTGAGCGCAACGTAATGACGGTAGTCCGAACAGCAGTGAGCCACGTATCGAACACGGCGCGAGATTCTGTGTACGACAGCAACAGCGATATTGTGCGCAAATATCAGTGGGTATCTACGCTCGACAGCCGCACTTCGACTGTATGTAAGTCGCGCGACGGCCAGAAATATGGACGTAGGGTAGAGGGCCTATGCCCCCTGCACACCCAAACTGCCGCAGTACCACTATCCCGGTAATCGAAGATGACTTCCTGGACTTTCTAGACGAGGGGGCTAAGCGGGCGGCTAAGGGCGCAGACGGCGGTACTCAGGTAAGCGCAGATACAACCTATTACGAGTTCCTGAAACAACAGCCTGCATGGTTTCAGGACCAGGCTCTAGGACCTGTTCGCGGTAAGATTTTCCGCAACAGCGGTATATCGCCGGAAGAGTTTCGCGTAATATCTGTAGATGGTTTCGGGAACCCGCTCACGCTTAAGCAGATGGCGGAACTCGATAAACGTGTTGCTGATTATCTGAAAGGGGAATAATGATGGGCTTTTTCAAAATTACTGATGTACCGTCGCGTCGCGTAGTCCAGTTTGCCCGTGTGTCTGGCTCTGGCGAGAACGTGGTGTTTATTGAGGATGAAAGTGAACTGGGTACGCCGGTAGATGATATGCCGTTTGCGGACAAGACTGGTATTGCGCTGCCCGCGGCGGGCATGCTATATGAGATTCCGTATCTGGCTGACGCGGGCGATGTGTATTTCTCTGCGCAACCAAAAGACACTGAACTGACCGACGGCAGCGCAACTATCGCTGTCGAAGTTAAGGCGGGCAAAGCGCCGTATGTGCTGACCTGGTACAAAGACGGCAAAGAAGTGGTAAACGCCCCGGAAGAGGCCTTGTCTCTGACTGTTAACGCAGTTGGTGAATACTTCGTTAAAGTTACTGATGCCGATGGTGTAGAGGCGGTAAGCAAAGCGGCGAAGGTCACTAAGCCAGAATGATAAAAGGCCCCTTACGGGGCCTTAGTTTTATTGCTTTCCTAATGCTTTCTTAATTGCTCTGCTGGCCTGATTTAATGGATGGTCTTCATGGCAATCATCGGAGGATACCTCGCAAACATCCTCGACGTAATCGCGAAGCTGGCGAAGTGCTTCGAGTAACTCTGGTGCCGAGGAAATAAGTTTTGCGTTAGCCAATTTTACTGAGTCATTTTCCCGCACACTCATTACCTCGGCCACATAAACATGTCCTGCCCAGATAGCCGTTCCGCGATTAACCCATGCACCGTCTGTACCTTTAAATTTGTGTGTCATTTTCCATCTCCTGTTTAAGTTAACTGAATAGTACCCTATTATATTGGTGTGTGCAAACTATTTGTTTACGTATTCCTGTTATTCCACCTAATTGTAAATGTTGGAATAAACTATTCGAATAGTTGACTTTTCACTAAAAATGTGCTAAGCTCCACCTGAGCTTGTGAAGTATGAACAAGCGACCGCGGCGCGGGCAGGTAACGGAGCGGGACGTAAGTCCTGAGTGTAGTTACGCTGACGCGTTCGGAAGGGCCATAGTCTATTGCTTGTGTAAAAAGTAACTGGTTTACGGAGATTACGCCGTTTCTATGTTTAAATGATAAGGACTAGCGCCCCGCTTTAAGGCGGGGCTTTACTTATCGAGAAAGGAGAAACATGAATCTTAAAGCAACTGTCGTAGCGGGAGCATGTTTCATCATCCTGGCCTACGCACACGGCATCTACCAGTATCGCAGCGGCTGGGGCGAAGGCCGCGCTAATCTCGTTTCGCAGCAACAGCAGAAAGCACAGGCTGAGTTAGCGAAGAAAACACAACGGCAGCAGCAGGACGAATCGAAGGCCGCAGCCGCTGACAACGAAGGCAAGACGAAATCGGAGGTGATTACCCGTGAAGTCGTTAAGTACATTAAAACGCCTGGCCGCAGCGTGTGCACTTTCGACGATGCTCGCGTCCTGCTCAAGTCCCGCGCTGTCACCAACGCCAATTCCATCCCCGGATACGACGATGATGCAGCCGCCGTGCAAACTGGCGCTGCCAAGTAGCGACTCGGACGAGGATTTAGCTATCGACGTTCAGAACGCTGAATGCATACGGCAACTAAGACTGAAAGTGTTCATGCTGCAGGATTACGTGAGGAATATTCTGGAATAGTTGCCTTGCATGTTGGAATAATTTATTCTTGACATGTAAATCCGGGGGGGCCGGGTTCCAACGTCCAGGGGACATACTGACTATGAATCGTTTTTTACGTTACCCGTTCCAGGAAGAAGCTGGGGCAGAAGATAAAGCTGGCGGCGGTGGCGCGCCAAAAATGTTCACCGCTGAAGAAGTTCAGGCGCTGATTGAGAAAGAAGTTGCCGGGCTTAAGGCCAATCAGGAAGCATTGCTGGCGGAGAAAAAAGAAGCCGCCCGTAAAGCAAAAGAGGCCGAAGAAGAACGGCAGCGCGCGCACCAGGAGGCATTAAAAGCTGCTGGTAAGATGGACGAGTTCGAAAAGACGATTCGTAGCCAGTATGACCCGGTGTTAGCTGAGAAAGATGGTCGTATCTCCAGAATGGCAGAGCGCATCCTCGGCAGCGAACGTAAAGCGGTGTTAGGTTCTTTCGCAGGTGACTTTATCACCCCGGAAGCAGTGGACATTCTTGCACCGTTCGTTAAGACTGAGTTCGAAGGCGATGACGTGGTTACTAAGTTTGTTGGCGCAGATGGCAACGTAATCACGACTGACACGGAACAGTTCCGCAAATACCTGCGCGAACACAAAGCGTTTTCGCATTTGATTAAAGCAAATGCAGCTTCCGGCGGCGGGGCTTCCGGTAGCAAAGGCGGCGGGGCCGCACCAGCGTTTAAAGACATGAGTGAAGCAGAGCGTTTAGCCCTGCATAAATCGAACCCTGCCGAATTTGAACGGCAACTTAAAGCCCTGAGGAAATAATAATGGCAATTACCACTATCGGCGATATCGTAACTGGCAACATCCCGGTCCTGGCGTCTTACATGACCGAGGACCCGGTAGAAAAAACCGCGTTCTTCCAGTCCGGCATTCTGACCCCGACTCCGTACGCTGCCGAGATTGCCCGCGGCCCGTCCAACATCGCTAACATTCCTTTCTGGAAAGCGATTGATACCTCTATCGAGCCAAACTACTCGAACGACGTATACCAGGACATCGCAACCCCACGTAACGTGCAGACCAGTGAGATGATGGCGCGCGTAGCGTATCTGAACGAAGGATTCGGTCAGGCTGACCTGACTGTTGAACTGACCAGCCAGAACCCGCTGCAATCAGTAGCGTCCCGTCTGGATAACTTCTGGCAGCGCCAGGCACAACGCCGTCTGATTGCTACCGCGCTCGGCCTGTACAATGACAACGTAGCCGCTACCGACGCATACCACGAGCAGAACGACATGGTAATTGACGTGTCCGCTACTCTTGGCTTCGACGCTGGAGCATTCATCGACGCTACCCAGACTATGGGCGACGCACTGATGGGTAATGGTGGCGAAGTGCTCGGCGCTATCGCGATGCACAGCTTCGTTTATGCACAGGCGCGTAAACAGCAGCTTATCGACTTCATCAAAGACGCTGACAACGACACCTTGTTCGCCACCTACCAGGGCTACCGCGTGATTGTTGACGACAGCATGACCGTAGTCGGTACTGGCCCGAGCCGTAAGTTCATTTCCATCATCTTCGGTAACGGCGCTATCGGTTACGGCGAAGGTTCTCCGTCCAACCCGCTGGAATACGAGCGCGAAGCGTCTCGCGGCAACGGTGGTGGCGTTGAAACTTTGTGGACTCGCAAGACCTGGTTGCTGCATCCGTTTGGTTACAGCTTCACCAGCGCAGTAATCACCGGCAATGGCACCGAGACCGTAGCACGCTCTGCTTCCTGGCAGGACCTGGCGAACGCCTCCAACTGGAACCGTGTGGTTGACCGTAAGCATGTACCGATTGCCTTCCTGGTAACTGGTGTAGGGGCTTAAGGTTAAGCTATAATCGAGAGGGACTTCGGTCCCTCTTTTCATTTACTAAGAGGATTCCTAAATGGCAGACGTATTGAAGCGACGCATCACCGGCGTCTCCGCTGATACCCCGGGTGCTAAGATTGACATGGCTACTATTTCTCCTGCGTCTTTCTCATCCGCGCTGGCGGCTACTACCACAGTAACCGCGGGTGAAACCATGACACTGACCGTAACCGTAACCGGCGGTCTGGAGCCGTATTCCTACCAGTGGTACAAGAATAACAACGCCATCGCCGGGGCAAACGCTGCTTCCTATGCTAAAGCGTCGACCACTACCGCCGACTCCGGCACGTATAAAGTGGTTGTTCACGATGTGTATGGTAATATTATCTCCAGCAGCACTGTAGCAACTGTGTCTTAATACAACGGCCCTTCGGGGCCGTAATAAGGAAAGGTCATGGCAGATAATTATGTAATCCGCGAAAAGTACACCCACGTCGATATTGTTGACGGTCAGGTGATGCCTGTTCGCGGTGTGGTAGAAGCGGATGAACTGGTTGCGACTCAACCGGACAACGAAGAAGCGCACAACAACGGCGGTGGTACTAAGCGTCGTCGCCGTAAGTCAGAGGAATAATTTATGCCGCTAATCGTGGAAACTGGGGCAATCGTCCCGAATGCCGACAGTTACGTTAGTCTGGCTGACGCCCGCGCGTTAGCGGCTAATTATGGCCTTGAACTGCCGGAAGACGATACCGCCGCAGAGGTGGCCCTGCGCAACGGCGCTACGTATATCGGGCTTGCAGAACCGCAGATGTGCGGTCGTCGTGTATCCGCTGAACAGTCTCTGGCGTATCCTCGCACTGGTGTTACGCTAAACGGGTTCCCTGTAGCGAACAATGCCATCCCAAAACAGGTTATTCTTGCGCAGGTAATCGCCTCTGCTACATATGGTGCGGGTACAGAAGTGCGGGCTAACTCTGATGGGCGTTCCGTGCAGACCGAGCGCGTAGAAGGTGCAGTAACAGTGACCTACTTCAACAACGGCAACAGTGGCACTACAACCGCGATTACCGCTGCTGACGACGCTCTACGCCCGTTATTGTGTGGTGGTCTTAACAATGGCTTCTCGTTTAACGTGTACCGGGGTTGAAAATGGCGAAGACAAAAACAGAGATGTTTACCCTTATCGGCGCGAACCTCCCCGATAACACCACCGGACTTATTACCCCCGCGAAACTACGCGAGGTAATGACGCAGATGGCTGACTCACCTATTTACGCCACTCCTGGCGTTAAAGAGGTTGAAGTTCTCCGCGCAGCGTCGACCGTAGCACAAGTGCCATCCGCAGTGGACACAGCGTTGCAGTTAACTTTCGGCTCCGCTCAGGGAAGCGCATCTGACCCGGTAATGATTAATGCCGCTGGGCTGGTTACGTTTAACACCGCGGGTAACTACGCCGTTCGCATCAAGTTACAGGCCGGGCGTACGGGGGCGAGTGGTACATCAATCCTTTTATCACGCATTCTCCTTAACGGCGCTCAGTACGGCTCCCCCGCAGCTACTAAACTGGTCAGCGCCGACGTAACGATTCCGATTGAATCCCGCGTCGTTATTAACCCGACAGCAGGCCAGACGTTTGCCGTTCAGATTATGCGAGATAGCTCCGGAAGCAACTACGGTGGCGTATACCCGCAAGCGGCTACCGTAACCGCATGGGGCACTGCACCGTCCGCGCTACTGGTTATCTCTAGACTGGAGGCCGCCTGATGAGCACCGCTTTCAGTAAACGTATGCAAGGCGTTGGCACACGCCTGCTAACCAAATTCGGCAGCACGGTATCTCTTGTTCGCGCTGGTTCGAAAGTATGGGATGAAGTTCTCGGTGAGTACGTCTGGTCTGCGGATGAAGTGCTGCCGTTGAAGGCCGTTCCGGTTCCGGTAAACGCGGGACTGGTAAACGGTACGACGATTCAGGCCGGTGACATGATTGTTAAAGCCGATTACCGCGTCGTACCGAAGATGGAAGACAAGGTACAATTCGGCGGCGAGCAATGGTCTATCGAAGCTATTGAGAAGAAGATGGTTAATGATGATGTCGTAGCCTACTTTATTCAGGTAAGAAAATGACACCATTTGAACAGTCTATTCAGAATTTTATAAAGAAGGCCAAAAAGAACCCTGAACTGGTGGTTCGCCAGGTCACGATTAAATTATATTCTCAGATTATAATGGCAAGTCCCGTTGACACGGGTAGATTCCGGATGAATTGGCAGGTCAGTAATAACACGCCAGCAACGGGTGTTTTAATAGCCAACGACCCTTCCGGGAGCAGAGCCATAGGTCGGATGACAAGTTACGTTATGTCATCTCCTGAGTGGGAAAATTTCTGTTTTACAAATAATTTGCCATATGCGGAAAGGTTAGAATATGGGTACTCACAGCAAGCACCTCAAGGCATGGTCCGTGTGACTGTCGCCAGATTCCAACGTCTACTCAACGAAGCTGCGGCGAGGGCAGATTGATGGGCTATTTCGAGGACTTAACAAAAGCGTTCGATGTGCCGCTGGTAGCCTTCGGAACAACCAACGGCATCAAGGTTGCGCTTGAAAACATCGACACACCGACGTCAACCGACACACCGTATCTGGCAAGTTACATGTTACTTGCGGACACCGAGCAGGCGGATTTGTTCTTCACGGAACAACGCTCTGGTATTTATCAGGTTGACATTAACTACGCATCGGTGAAAGGTAGCGCGCCAATCAATAAAATGGCAGACTTACTTAACACGGCGTTTAAAGCAGGTAAGTCATTTTCACGTAACGACATCTGCGCCGAGGTTCAATCGGTTAGCCTGGGGCCGCTGATTGTAGAAAACGGATGGGCCAAACGGCCATTGTCAATTAACTTTATCGCATTCACCAAGAGGCTGTGAATATGGCTACAACTCCTTTTAAGGGCGCGAATACCGCGCAATTCTATGTGGCGGAAGTGACCCCGGGCGTAACACCAAGTAACCCGGTCTGGTCGCCGTTGCGAAACACCGGCGGCGTTCCTGCGGTAACCCGCGACGCGCTGACCTCCAACGAACTGGACGGCAGCCGTGAAACCACATCCATCCGCACCGGTAACAAGCAGGTTAGTGGTGAGTACGCAATCGAACTTAGCTCACGTAGCCAGGATGATTTCCTCGCAGGCGCGATGACGTCTACGTGGCAGGATGGCGTAACCTTAACTGCGGTAGGTATTACGGTAGACCCGGTAGCGAAAACCTTCACCCGCGCCGCCGGTAGCTTCATTACCGATGGCGTTGAAGTCGGCGACCTTCTGTACTTCGACGGCTTAACCGGAGACAACGCCAAGCCGTTTATCGTTACCGCGGTAACTGCTACGGTTGTTACGGGTGCGGGTATCCAACACACCCTGACCGCCGAAGGCCCTATCGAGACCGACGGTAAAACGGGTGACAAGCTGGAAACCGGTAACGCGTGTAAGACATTCTCCATCCTGACGTGGTTCAAAGGACAGTGCGGGAACCCGGACGCGTACATGTTGACCAAAGGTGTGGAAATCTCCGGTTTTACTATCGAGCAAGCCGTAAATGCGATGGTAACCGGCAGCTTCCCATTCATCGGTCTGAGTCAGGAGATTCTTACCGCGGCGCCAGCAGGTTCCGACTTCTCCCAGGTCACATTCACTGACGAGCCGTTCTCTTCTGTAGATGTGTCTGTGTTCGACGGTTCTACGCCGTTGCGTTGCGATACTCTGACCATCACCAACGACAACGGTGCTTCCGCGCAGTTCGAACTCGGCAACAGTAGCGTCGCGTTCGTGGAACGTGGTCGCGCAGCTAACACCTTCTCCATCTCTGGTAAGCTGTACGACATGGCGATGATTCAGAAGTTTATCAACGAGCAGCAGGTAGAGATTAACTCTATTCTGGCGGGGGTAAACGGGGCTATGTCTTTCAGTTTAAAACGCGCAGAGCTTACGGCGGTCACACCAGAAATATCTGGCCCGGAATCAATTACCCAAAGCATAGAAGGACAGTCCACAGGCAACCAGTATCAGTCGTCTATCGTAATTCAACGTATTAGTTACGTATAAAACTAAGGCCCCGAAAGGGGCCTTTTTCTTACTCACTTTTGAACGGCATTTCGTAGAAGTTAGTTAACTGGCCTCGGTCACTTCGTTCTGTCATTTCTTTCGAGGCCTCTTCCTTGCTACCGACAGCATAAATATCAACCCACTCATCCCATTCTTCGTCATATACACGGATTACATATATTGTTTTCATAATATTTTCACTCATCAATATTACTCCTGTACTCCCGTAACTTCTCCAGACTTTCAATTGCTTCTGCTAAGTCGGTTCCGGTGTCTTTGTGACCGCGCAGACCCATACACAGCAGTTTCTTTAACGCATGCTGTAGCGCCGGGTCACGGATATCGAAGGCGCGTAGCACATCATAGACGTCTACTGTCATGGTGCTGCCGTGGGTGTTTGTCATTGTGCGGTTGTATTTTGAAGTCATTTTCCGTGCCTCTCAGTAAAGTCTTTCTTTTCTTTGTAAAAACCTTCGGCATATCTTACGGCGTCTTCTTTGTTGTCGAAACGCTTGGCTATTCTATTTCCGTTATATTGAATTTGAACTACCCACTTACCGTTATATGTTTTACTAACCCCGGTAACGCCAGACGAGTTATCCCTGCGCTTTGCTGCATTTTTGCAGTTTATGCGCCGGTCACACAGTCGAAGATTCTCTATACGGTTATCGCTTTTCACACCGTTTATATGGTCAATCTCCTTGCCTTCTGGTATAGCTCCGTTAAACATTTCCCATATAATTCTGTGGGCGAATGTCATTTTTGACCCTAGTTTAGTTCTTACATACCCTCGTTGGTCCACATACCCTACTTTACGTCCTTTCGGGTACTTAGGGTTTACGCTGTCCTTAGCGTAAAGATTCCCGTTTTCGTATTCGTAAACATCATTCCATGTCAATTTATACCCCCTATCATTTCTGGTGATATTGTTAAACGTGCCACCTCCCCATATTCGGCACTATAAGTTATCACGTTAGCACTACGACCGGACATCCAGCCCCCTCGCGATGCGTAAGCATCTTTCGCAGCCAGGGTTCGGTGTTGTTCGACTACCATATTGCGGCTTTCTACTAATTTCTGATGATGTAGATGCCCTACATGAGCGTAGCTGTATGTGCTTTCTCCAAAAGCCTTACGGAATTTAGAAATCATTACTGACTCTATGGCGTCGAATCTCGCACGGTGTCCATGATGCATGAATAGCGTAGTTTTCCCGTGCTGGACCATCTTGTATACGTCTGGGGAGGTGTCCACAAATACGCGAGGTTCGTTGTCGTACAATGTACAGAACATTTCGGCGAGCCATACAGAGCCTACAGGGTCGTGGTTACCTTGAACTATTAAAAGTTTGACTGTGTGATGTTTAACAAGCGCCATATCGACAACACGACGCACCATACGAATCATGTAGCGAACTAGTTTCTGATAGCGAGTATCGGCGTCTAACACATGACGCGACTCAGGGGTAACGGCATCAAGACTATCGAAGTGCGCGAAGTCGCCCAGCAGGTTAATAACCCCAGTCCCCGCATCCGGTGCTTTCTGAAACGCGGCATCGAACCAGCGGGAGAACAGGTCTTCTGCAATCTTCATATCCCAGTCATCGCCGCTCTCGTCAGCCCATGCAAGCATACCGAGATGGAAATCAGATACAGTGTAGAGATTGAGCAGTTTATCGTCACGTTTGGCGCGAACAGGTTTAACAGGCGCAACCGGTGTAATCTCTGACTTCATACCTTCAATCACGGCTTTCATCAACTCGACCTGACGTTCGGCATCGGTGTCGGTCTTAACCCATTGCAACTTAGTGTTGCCAAACTCGTCCACCAGGGACGACGTCCCTTTAATCTTGTAGCCGTCCGGTACAAGGTGACTAACATCACGCCCGTGACCTACGCCTTTCTTTGCCAGCTTCGCTTTACGGATACGAATTACGCGGTCTGAGATGCCGTATTTACGGGCGATGTCTACATTCTTCATCCCGGCGTTCAATTCTTCCTGTAACTGTTCGTCGGTTATTTTCTTCTGGGCCATGCTTACTTCCTCGTGTTTAGGATTTGTCCTATACTAGCTCACTTCTCGTTAACATTCGAGTTGCACGCCCAGATTAAAATAAATACCCACGGCAGCAGAACCCAACCAAGAAACAGGTTAGCCATAAATATTGCCAACTTCGCTTTATGGTTGCGGAAATACGCAACCAGGAAAGGCGCGAAATAAGCGAGAAGTGCAAACAGAATTAAGGAAACTGGTAAACTTGACATTTTAAACCCCTTCATTGTTGGTGTAAGTGAATAGTACCCTATTATATTGGGGTGTGCAAGTAATGTGATAGAATAATTTTGCGCCTAGTGTCGCACACGAAAAGCGGGTGGTTCCCGTCTGGCGCATTTACCTTTAACCTGTAACCTCTTAACCAAAGGATTAAAGAATGAAACTTTCTGATTTTTATTTCGAAGAGAAAGCACTGGTAGGCAAGAAGATGCCGATTCTGCTACCGAACGGCGAAGACTCAGGGGAGTGGCTTAACGTTGTAAGCCCTGATGCGGATGCCGCCGTTAAAGCAGGGCGTGCTTTCATTATCGCGTACCGTCGCGGGTTGGCACGTTTCGAAGAACTGGAAAAAGCAGCCAAAGAATCCGGCGACTATACTGAATATAACCTGGCTGTTAATGAACTGGCGGAAGACCTCAACAGACAACTCGCGGCAGAAGTAGTAAACGGCTGGAGTTTTGACGACGAGCCTTTCTCTAAGGATGCGTTTAACAAATTGCTGGACCAGTTCAAAGGGCTTGGAACCCAGGTGGCGTCGTTCCATAACGCTGAGCGCAAAGCATTACAGGAAAAGTAGACGCGCTGTACAGGTTCGCCACCTACGAGTTTGTGGATAAGCATAAAATCAGAGAGTTTGATTCTATAGCTGACGGTCACGAGCAGGCGCTTATCGCGATGGGTGTAATCGATAAGAAAAAACGTGCAGCGCGACGGGGTGGGCCAGAATGCCCGCCCCTTTTTATATCCACCTTTGAGACGTATTGCGACATTAAGTTTACGCGACACGTGCGCAAGGACGCTGTAGTATTGTTTGCAAGAGAATCCGTTACGTGGCAAGACCTGAAAGCCTATCTCGATGTTACGCAAAAACAGCTTAGCCTGTTCGAGATAGACATTATCATGGGCTTAGAAGCAATCTTTGAAGGTAGAAATCATGGCTGATATCGCTAGCTTGATAGTACGAGTATCCGCAACCGGCGTCGATAAAGTCACATCACAACTGAACGGGCTTACTAAAGCCGCAGGCGCCGCCGCGGCTGCCGTCGTCAGTCTGGAAACCGCTAAGCAGGTGTTCAGCGCGCTGGTGGACTCCCAGCGCAACTTCGATAAGCTGAACTCCGGCCTAATCACAATGACCGGGAGTGCTGAGAACGCGGCTAAGGCTTTCAGCGTCCTGCAACAGTTCGCGAAAGAAACCCCATACGGGCTTAACCAGGCGGTGGAAGGCTTTACTAAGCTGGTGGCTCTGGGTCTGAACCCCAGCAAAGAAGCGTTAATCTCCTACGGCAACACCGCAGCGGCTATGGGTAAAGACCTTAATCAGATGATTGAGGCCGTGGCGGACGCCAGTACCTTTGAGTTTGAGCGGCTGAAAGAGTTCGGCATTAAGTCGTCACAGCAGGCAGATACAGTTTCGTTCACGTTCCGCGGCGTTACCACCACGGTTAAAAAGAACTCCGAAGAGATTCAGAAATACCTGCTAAACATCGGCAATACTGATTTCGCCGGGGCGATGGAGACGCGCTCGAAGACATTAGATGGTCAGTTGTCGAGCCTCGCCGACTCCTTCGACGGCCTTGTTCTTGCCGTAGCGCAATCAGGTTTTGGCGACGCCGTAGGCGAGCAAGCTGCAACAGCGGAAGATGCTATCACGTCACTCACCGACGCCATAGCGTCTAATGAGATAGTCGCCACGCTCCAGGATTGGGTGACACTGTTCAATGAATCGTTCAAGTTTATTTCTGATGCCTTGAACGACCTGGCATTTGACACCGAGGACAAATCCGCAGATATGTCAGACTCGCTGGGAACTATCCCTGATGCCATCAGGGAGTGGTTGCCTGACATCCAGCAGACATTCCACGAGGTTATCGCGTGGTTCCAGCGTATTGACGATTACGCCGTAGCGTTAGGTCAGACCCTTGCTGATGTGTTTGACCCGAGCAAAACGGCAGCGCTCACATTTAAAAACCTTACCGCAGAGGCTGATGCCGCATACGATGCCAGCATAAAACGGGCGGAGGCCGAGTCGCAGGCCATTACCAACAGGTCTAAGCAGCGTAAGAAAGAAATTGAGGAACAACGCAAGCAGTATGATGAGCGCAAGAAGCAAGAGATTGACTTAGCCAGCCTTGTTAATAAAAAGGGTGAAAATGGCGGAGCCGGAAACACCAACGACAAAGACGCGAAAGCCGCGGCTAAGAAAGCGGAGCAATTGCGTAAACAGGCGCAAGATTACCTCGATACTCTGGCCCGTCAGAATAACGACGAGTTAAAGGCTATTGACGCGCAGGAACAGCAGAAACTGGCTAAAGCAAAAGAGTTCTACAGCCAGGGCGCGTTGTCGCTGAAAGAATACGAGCAAGCAAAAACGGCTATTGTCCTCGAAGCCGGGCAAGCACGGCAGGAAGAGCTGGATAAGCGAGAGAAAGAACGGCAGGAAAAGCAACAGAAAGGTGACGACTTCATGGCTCAGATTATGGGCCAGAACGCTACTGAGCTTGAGCTTCTCGACATCCAGGAACAGCAGAAACTGGCGGTAGCCGATAAATACCGCGAACAGGGTCTGATTAACGAGGAACAGTATCAGGCGGCGCTTAACGCTATAAATGAGCAGTATGCCACGAAACGTGCAGATGCTTTAGGTAGTTCTTTCGGTGACATGGCGGCTAATGCTAAAACTGCATTTGGCGAGGCGTCCACCGCGTATAAAGCGTTCGCTATTGCACAGGCCACTATCGCCACGTACACATCGGCTATTGAGGCATATAAGTCAACGGCTGCCATCCCTGTTGTCGGCCCATTCCTGGCGCCGGTTGCCGCAGCTACTGCCGTTGCCGCGGGGCTGGCTAATATCGCCAAAATCCGCTCGGCACGTGAGCAGGGCGGTCAGTTATCAGCGGGGCAGATGTCTACCATCGCAGAACGCGGCAAACCGGAAGTTATCATGCCTGCTGGCGCATCGCGCGTACGAACTGCGCAGCAGATGAAAGAGATTATGGGGCAAAACGGCGGCCAGTCCGGCGGTGATAACGTCACTATAGTTAATAACACTACGGGGCGCGTAGATTCTGCTGTAACAGAACGTGATGACGAAGGGCGTTTACGTATTATAATCAGTGAAACAGTAGCGTCGCAGTTACAGGATAACAACTCACCGATTTCTAAAGCTCGCCGCTCTACTCGCGGTCAGCCGGGGTATTAATTAATGAGCGATTTGAGATTCCCAATGTCCCTTCGCCCGATAGTGTCGAAGGGGTACTCCCAGACCAGGGGGAGTAATATCTGGCGCACCGAGGTTCAGGGTGGGTTACCTCGACAGGGGAGGGACACGTACTTCGAACCGGTTCCTATTAGTGTAACGCTCGTCGTGTCTTCTCTCGGGCGCCAGGCGTTTTATAGCTTCCTGAACAACATCGACGGCGGGGCGTCCTCGTTTATCATGCCGCATGATACAGGTATGGGCATCGAGGACCACCAGATACTCATCACGTCGACGATTAGTGACAGCACCGACGACGGAAAGAACTGGGTGATTACGTTCACTGCTACGGCAGAGAGAACAGCGATTCAGGAAGATACATGCCTTACTAAGAATCTACCGGATTTGTTCGGCTGTTATGGGGATTGCTTAGGCGGATTCCTTAAAGCATACGGAACCGCGCAATCAACGTTTCCACGAATTTGGGACCCGATGCAATGAGTCAGGAATCAGTAGAAGCTGCATATCGCCGTAAACTGGCATCAAACCCAGACGGCGAACTGGATTACATTACGCTTGAAATAACACACCCGCTTCTCTCAAAGCGGTGGTTGCTTGTGCGCGGTACGTCTGACCTTACCGCTACGCTTGAGACTGGCGAAACCGTTACGTTCGAGGCCACGCCTATGGACGCCAAGAACGCCGCGAACAATAATGACATGGACCAGACAGCGTCATTCTCGCTGCCGGATGTCCTTAACATTCTCGATGAAGAGATGGACCGCATCCCCTACAGCAACACAGAGTTGCCTAAATTCATATTCCGCCGCTACGTAAGCACGGACCTGTCGTACCCGTGCGACGGCCCAGTGGTATATGAGTTGCAGACGTTGACGCAAGAAAAAGGCGTGTTCACCGCCGAGACCGGAACGCCTATGCTCAACCAGCGGCAGACCGGAATCCTGATGACACCGGAAGAAATACCGCTGCTGCGTGGGGTACTTTTGTCATGAGTATCACCGATTATACGGGCACCCCTTATGACTTCCGTCGTTACAATTGTTGGCATCACGTGCGCAGGGTGCGCGGTGATGTTGGCCTATCTACGCCCGCTTTCGACGTAACATCACCAACTGCAATACCCGCGGCGTTTGATGCTGGGCACTCCAACCCTAAAGGTCTGGAACGCACCACCAGTCCGCAGAATTATGATGCCGTGTTGCTGGGCACTTATCACAGAGGGCGTGTAGTGTGGCATGCAGGCGTGTATTATGATGGAATGGTGAGCCACTGTGAGTTAGCATCCAGACAAGTGCGTCTCGACCGCCTTGACGATTTACGCGACACATATCAGGAGATTGAATTTTGGCGATAGTCATCCACTACACCCGCAACGAAGACGGGACGTTCTCGCAAAAACGGACATAACGACTCGCCGCTGAATTTCGTCGTAAAACATATCCCTGATGGTGTGCCGTTTCGCGTTTTCCTCGAAGAGATAGGAGAGGATAACGACGTAACAGAAAATTTCGACGCGTTAAAACAGGATGCTGTTTTCCACGTCCTGGAAGGTGCTGGCGGCGGTGCTATCAAGGGTGTGATGAAAGTGTTCAGCATAATCCTTAAACCTCTAGCTAAATTACTCACACCGTCAACAAAGGGCGCGTCTAACAATCTCGCTAACCAGCAAGCGGACTCGCCGAATAACAGCCTGACAGACCGGAATAACAAAGCTCGCCCGTACGAGCGAACTTATGACATCTGCGGTAGGGTGCAGACAATACCTAATAACCTTATGACCACTTATAAGGTTTTCGATAACGCGGGCCGCATCATTGAGTATGGCTACTATGATGCCGGGCGCGGGTATCTTGACGTTAAAGCAGAAGACATCACCGACGGTGACACCAAAGTCCAGGAGATAACCGGAACTTCTGTCGCGGTGTATGCCCCGTACACATCACCCAATAACACAAGCTCCCCTCAACTTCTTGTTGGCGAACCTATCGACCAAAAGTTGTATACCACCATCGCATCTAATGAAGTAGATGGCGCGGTACTGAAAGCGCAAAACGGCATAAGGGTAAACCCCAGCGATACCGGTGAGATATCGCTGCAAGGGACAACGGGTATTGTACGTGACGCGACCGGAGATTCCGCGTTTACAGAAATTCTGTCAGTTGGCGATGTGGCTGTTTTCAATCTCATTCTGGTAAAAGATGTCGCTAACGTAAGCGGTAATTATGTGGTCACTTACGTCGATGATTTCGAGGTTAGAGTCGCTGTAGGTGGTATGCTCACCGAATGGCAGAAGTTGCCGTCTGGTTTCACACGGCTGACACAGGGTAACGAGGCGTGGATTTCACCCTCAAACACATATGATAAGTCATTAACGGACTGGACTACGCTTAACCGTCTGCCGGTAGAGCGCATCGTCGCCAATATCGCCGCCGCTAACGGCATGTATAAAGACAACGGCAGTAAACTAAGGGCTTCCGTTACCGTCGAGTTGCAGTACCAGTTACTCGACGACACCGGAACACCCTACGGGCCTGTATATAGTAAACAAGGCACTATCTCCGGGCGCTCCTCGGATTACACAGGCGTGACAATCTACGCTGACCTGCCATCACCGTCTAACGTTCGTGTACGGGCGCGCAGGGTGACAAACCTTGACCTTGCTTTTGAGGGTACAGTAGTGGACGAGGTTTCTTACATAAACCTGTACGGGCAAATACGCGACACCACACCTAACTTCGGCAACAGAACCACCGTGCATTCCGCACGTAAACAGACGCCACGGGCCGCAGAGGTTAAACAACCACAATTGCGAATGGTAGTAACTGAGATGGTATACAAGTACCTCGGTAACGGTGTTTTTGACTCCGTAAGAACGCCAAACACGCAAGCGGTACAGTCCCTGATACGGCTTGCTCGCGACCCGGATGTCGGCGCGTTGAATCTGACAACGGCAAATATGGATAAACTGTTAGCGGTACAGAGCGAAATTGAAAGCTATTTCGGAAGCGCATCCGCCGGTCAGTTCTGCTACACATTCGACGATTACAAAACTACGATGCAGGACATAGTAACCACGATAGCGGAAGCAATTTTCTGTACCCCATATCGGAGAGGTGCAGATATTCTTCTGGACTTTGAACGCCCGCGGATTGGCCCTGAGATGGTATTCACCCACCGCAGCAAAACTACCGCTACGGAGAAGTGGACGCGCACGTTTAACGATGCCCAGGTATACGATAGCCTTAAGTTTTCATACATCGACCCGGATACTAACGTCAAAGAGACAATCAGCATCCCGGCCGAAGGTGGGGTTAATACTGAAACGTACGACTCTAAAGGTATCCGTAATTATCGACAGGCGTACTGGGCCGCATATCGTCGATACCAGAAAAACCTGCTGAAAAAGGTCACGGTATCTTTCACGGCTACAGAAGAAGGGATTTTTGCGATGCCAGGACGTGCCGTAAGTGTGGTGAAAGGTTCTCGCATAGCCCCTCAGGATGGCTATATAATCGCCGTTAACGGGCTGACGCTTACGTTATCACAGCCGGTTACGTTTACCTCCGGGGATGACCATTCACTCATCCTTAAGAAGCGTGATGGCGGAGTTCAGAGTGTTGCAGTTGTGCCGGGGAGTCACGACCGTGAAGTGATTATGTTATCGGCGCCTCAAGAAGCGATTTACACGGGGAATAGCGCGCTAAAAACTGAGTTTTCATTCGGCAACGAAGCAAGGCATAATGCTCAGATGATTCTCGTTTCTACAGTTGACCCCGGAGATGACAGAACAGTTAAGATTACCGGGATTAACTACGAAGCGGATTTCTATAAATACGACGGCGTCGCGCCATACGGCAGCGGTTTCTCCGACGGATTCGGCAATGGTTTTAATTAAAGAGGACTCTATATGTCAAGCGGATGCGGTGACGTTTTAAGCCTGGCGGACTTACAAACCGCCAAGAAACACCAGATTTTCGAGGCCGAGGTTATCACGGGTAAATCCGGCGGCGTTGCTACGGGCGCCGATATTGATTACGCAACTAATCAGGTTACGGGACAGACCCAGAAGACGTTACCCGCCGTGTTGCGTGATGCTGGTTTTTCTCCTGTATCGTGGGATTTCTCCACTGGCGGTACGTTAACAGTTAATGACCGCGACAAAGTGGTGTACGACCCTGTGAGTAAAACGTGGTACTCGTATGCCGGGACTCTGCCTGTAGTAGTTCCTGCAGGACTTAACCCAGTAGGAAACGCGGACTGGAAGCCACAGACTGACCCAAACCTGCGGATTGTTTTAAGACTGGTATCCGCTTACTTTATGGAAGTGTCCGAGATATCTACCGCCGATATTAGTGCTATCTACGATACTGTATGTGTTGGGTCTCGCTACGTATATTCCAGGTCCACCGGAGCGGTTGACGGGATTACAAAAATAGCATCCGCCGATGGGGGCGTGTGGGAGTTAACATCCGCGACTGGGATATACGCGTCTGATTTTTGTACGGATACCACTTCTCTTATGAAAGCGTACACCGCATCCGTTGCACTAGCGTGCGATTTTATTATTGATAAAAATATGACGGGTCTGATGGCATCTACAGATGACCCTGTAAGCCCAGGTAATAACGCCTTTAAGTCAGTTATTTGTTGCGTTAGCAACTCAACAATACGTTTCGTAGGTGATGGCGCACTACGTCTGGCTAATCAAGGCAGACCTCAAAGCCACATCATTTACGTCGCAAATGGTGTTCAAAACGTAAATATTTACAACCCTGTACTAGAGGGGGACAGGCTCACAAACACCACAATAGGGGAACATGGCTGGGGGCTTACAATACTCCAATCTTCCAACATCCGAGTTATAGGCGGCACCTTCACAAACATGTTCGGAGATGGAATATACATCGGCATGAAATGGGGCACGACAGACGGCACAGTACCTGGAAACATTTACATAGAAAAACCAGTCATACGACAATGCCGCCGTAATGGCATAAGCCTAACTTCTGGAGAGAATGTCCTGATAGTTAACCCCGAGATTTATAACATAGGTGACTATGGTGGGGTAACGGGTGCCATGCCGAAATCTGGTATAGATATTGAGCCGGAAGCAGACGAAGGAACCCCGGGATATACTGTTCCGCGGTTAATTAACTGCGAAAATTTCAAACCCGTATATTAACGGCGCGTATACAGGTCTTGAACTTAATATTTTCCCAAACAGTCTTGTTGCCGATGTGGTGGTATCAGGTAACACAACATTGGTTAACGTGACTAATAGGGGGGTAACAGCTACCAGAGTTCAGCCTAACGGTATAGGGAAAATATTTATTAACCGTGTGGTATTTAAAACACTTCCAATCGATTTTTTGTGTTTTTTGTAGATGTTAGGTAATGATAGACTTTTTTGTAGAAATAAGGTGAAAATTTCTGACGAGAGCACAACCGCTGGCGGTGACAGGAATATACGGCTGTTACCTAGAACGGCAGACCCCTGTCGGGCAAGGTCTGTCCCGAAACTTTAGCAACATAAGCGTAGGTAAATGTTCGTCAAAAAATATCTACATTCACGCTACTAGCAGGTATAAGCCTTGAACAATACTTCCTCGACATAAATATAGGTCAGAAAAACGACCCTATAGTGACGTCTCTTGCTTATACGGCAGGCGACACCGGGCCAGCTCAAATGCGAGGTTTTATAGGGGGTGTGTACACCACAACCAATACCACCGGTATAAAGAGCAAGTTATACAACAGCACTATACGCTGCAACACTTTAGCTCAATCCGGCAACATAACGGTAGACACCACTGGCGATTTTCGGGAATTGACAGTCGGTAAGTTTCCTAACTCTGACGTGGTAAATAGCGTTTATGTTTCCGGACTTAACACACCCAGCGGTGCTTCCATGCACAGCGCTGATTTTTCAGCAAGACTAACGTTCAAGAACAATGAGGGCACATTTTCAGAAATAATAAGCTCATACGGGACATGGGTGGTATAGCGTAAGAAGTGATTAGGCCCCAAACGGGGCCTTTTCTCTACTCTTCAGGTAACTTCTCCAGTACAAACGCCAGTTGCGCATTAGCGGCGTCTCTTTGTTGCCGTAGCCCGTAGAACCTCTTCTTCAAGTTCCTTGATACGTTTTTGCAATGCTGGAATCGGGGCTATGATGTTCATTTCTTACCTTCGCTTTTCTTGAAACTGCGCTTTATGTCCGGCAGCGTGTAGCAGCGTGACTTTTCGTATTTACCGTCCGAGCTTACCAAAACAAAGCTGTTGCCGTCTTTCGATATGTACTCGATGGTGAAAGTATTGAATGAGTGTATGCTGTATATCTCATCGCCAACATTAAGTTTCATTTCTTACCTCGTCTCTTCATGTAATTAAGCAATTCTTCCTGCACCGATTTCTTCTCGTCGGTACGCGCGGCAACAACCTCGTCCAGCGTGTCTTTAGCTACGATGTGATACAGGAACACCGGGCGCTCATGGCCTGCCTGTTTCTGGCGTACTGGGCCTATACGCTCGACAACCTGCAAATAGTGCTCAAGGTTCCACCCTTGTGAAATAAACGCCAGATGATGCCCGCCGTCCTGTAAATTCAAACCATGCCCGGCTGATGCGGGATGCACACACAAAATCTCGATTTCACCGCGGTTCCACGCTTCCATCTGCTTATTGCCCTTAGCGCCTTTTGCAAACGCCTGGGCCTGTGGGAATCGCTTAAGGATACGCTCCAGTTCATGCTTGAACTGATAGGCCACCAGTAACGGCGCGCCCTGTAACTCCTCAACAATGGACTCCAGCGCATCCAGTTTCGTGTCGTGCACTTTCTCCCATTCTTTCGTTGCTTCACCATCCGGCCCGGACACATATACGGCACCGGATGCAATCTGCAAACACTTCGACGTCTTCGCCGCTGCGTTAGCCGCTTCAACTTCCCCGCTCTCAAGTTCAGCGAATAACTTCTCCTCCATATCGATGTACGCCTGACGTGCTTTCTTCGGCAGGTCAATTTCCACCGGCACGATAATAGGTGCTTCACAACCGAACCACTCGGCAGCATCAATCGTAAGACTGATGTCCTTCATCTTCTGGTGAATCTCATTATCAGCACCAGGGCGGGCATGGTACTCACGCGCCATAGCCGATTTGCCTTTCTGTACAGAGTTAAACCATCGGTCGGTGAATGCCGTGTATGAAGAACCGAGGCGCTCGCCAGCGTCAATAAACCAGTTCTGCCCCCACAAGTCTTTGAGGCCGTTCGGCGACGGTGTTCCCGTAAGGTTTATCAGCCGCTTAACATTTCTAAATGCTACTTTACTAAGCGCCTTTGCCCTCTTGCTCCCGCCAGAACGGCTACGGTACGATTTCAACTTTGTACTTTCATCGTTAACTATCACAGTAAAGGGCCAGTCATCTACCCCGTAATAGTCGATAAGCCACTCTATAACCTCATAGTTAATACAAATTACATTAGCGTCTGACTCCAGCGCCGCGATGCGGCGCTTCTCTGAACCGGTAGCATCGACGACACTCAGGCATGGGAAATTCCATTTCTCTTGTTCTGCTGGCCATGTGCCAGACGCAACACGTAACGGGGGCGAGGATTAACACGCGGTCCTCGTCATTAAGCTGCCCGTTTCGGAACAGTCGGTTTAATGCCCACAGTACGCTGCCAGTCTTCCCGGCGCCCCATGCTTGCCCATATGTTGCAGCGATGGTGTTGCAACATGAACGAGGTCATGAGTTTCTGGTACTCGCGTCTTTGAAACTTAGACATGATTAGCCTCGTAAACTGCTTTTTGCGAAACCCCGAGGAGTAAGGCTGCGGATTGTTTTTTGTCCGCACTGATTTACCGCCAAGTTTGTTGTGCTGGTCAGAATACCCATCACCCACGGCAACACCTGACTTAACCGGCATTACGAAACCATTACCCGTCCAAAGACATGTCTTTTTAGGGTTACGCGTCTCGGGGTTTTATGTATTCAGGGAACATTGGATGCGTATCGTCTTCCGGTAGATAGCCGCCGTATTCGTAAGGATTGAACACATAATCGGGCTTACGCCACAAAAGACGAGAGGACGCTAACTGGGTTCTCAATCATATAAGGTACGTTATACCTTTTTAGCCCAGGCGTGCCGCCACTTTGCATGTGATAACAGCCTCTACCTGAAACGTTGGGTTCTTCTTACGCTTCGTTTCGAAATGCGCCGCGCCACTAACGGCTAAATCTGTGCAAGGAGGGAACGCAAAAATAATATCTGGCGAAACCTCGAAGTCGAACTTATTATCAATCCACGCGTTTATATAGTGGATGTTCTCGTGTTCAACTTTTGCGCCCAATCGCGCGTAGTCGCCGTGGTCGGCACCATCGTAGTTGAAACAATAGCAAGTATGGCCCGCTTCTGCCCACGGTTGGGCCATAAGGCCCGAACCGTCAAACAATGACCAGACAATCATTTTGCCACCAGCACCAGCTCTTTACGCCCGAACGCCGTAACGTTACCAGTTACATCTTCGATAACCAGTTTACCGTTCGACTCGACGAACACCGTATCAACGGCAACAGGGCGACGTGTCTTAACGTTGAAAATCATGTCGCCAGGTACGATGTCACGTGCTGGTTTACGGTCATATTCGTGTTTCATTTCTCAATTCCTTATATTGTTGGTGTATGGCTAACTATAATAGTTCGCTATTAGGTCGTCAACCTGTTTAAACGAACCAACGACAAAAACATTTGCTCCACGTTTACGCATCCGCTCGTGCTCTCGTAGCTGGTGTGGGTCTGGCTTCGTGTTTTCGTCTTTCTTAACCTCGACGAACCAGATGATGCCGCCGGGGAGAATTACCAGCAGGTCAGGAGCGCCCGCTCTATTTTCGTACGACAATTTGCGTACGAGGCCGCCGATAGCCTCGAATCGCTCTTTTGCGTATTTCTGGATGCGCCCCTCAGGCGTACTCATCTATGCACCCCTCCCGTTTCGTATGCTCGATACCACAGCGCGGGCAGATTCGACAGTCTTCTTCGTAGAACCAGTAAATTTTCATTCCATCACCCACAGATGAATTGCGATGAACATACCTAATACAGCAGCCATCATGCCGTATTGGCCCTCGTGACAGTAGACACCGGCAGCAAACCCTGCCAGTACCGCTATAATCAGTTTACTTGGCATAACGCATCATCTCCGCGCCTTCTGCTACAAGAGGGAACCCCTCGGCCCACTCCGGCAATGCGCACATTAATTTTTCCAGTTTCGGCCACCGTGTACTTCAGGTTGTGTCGGGAGTTTTCACATACCAGTTCATCGTGTACCGAAAGCACGATGGGGTACCCGCCACCCTCAACATTAATCATCGCATACGCGAGTAAATCACGACACAACGCCTGGACAATGTTTTCGCAGGCTTTGCCGCCATGGGTGTACAGGGTAGTCCATTGGCGGGTTAACTGGTTTTCTACCCTGATACTTGATTCGCACATCCGTGTTTACCCGTCCGCCTTCGTCTGTTTCCTTTGTCACAGTCACACTAACGCCTATTCCTGGATACGAGAGGATACGGCCTGACGGCAGCTCCATACACAACCACCAACCAGGAACCTTCCTGCCGGATGAATCAAATTCTACAGTACGCCATATACGGATAGCCCTTTCCCCATTCCTGCGCAAGTGTGCCCCCGCCCAAAATTCACGGCCAGGATTACGCACAGCGGCTAAAATTCCGTCTTTAAGGTCGCGCCAGAACGCTACTGTTTCCGGGTGTGACTCGCGCCACATACGCTTGATAGCATCACAAGTACGCCATACTTTTTTATCAAGAATATACGATGGCCTATCGTCCTTTTCACCTGGATGTGGGGGGCGCTTGGCTTCCTGGCTGTCGCGCCCATTCATATCCTCTCGCGGTAGCGGCCCAGATGTGGTCAGGGAAAGTCCCGTCCATTGTTTTTGCCATCTCAATAAGGTCAAGACCTAAGTTTTTAGCAAACGTAACGAACGCTCCGACACCCCCCTCGTAGCCGAGGCCCAGTTCGCAAGCCTTGCCTATCTGTCTGATTTCCTTAAAGTTTTTCTTAATATCGTCAGGGTCCATGCCAAACATCTTACCTGCGGTTACACAGTAAATATCCAGTCCGGCACGGAACGTATCGAGCGCGGTTTCTTCTCCTGCTAACCACGCTAACCCACGACCTTCGACGTTAGAGTAATCAGCTACGACAAACTTGTGCCCGGCTTCCGGTATGATGCAGCTACGGACCGTCGATGCCGTCAGCTTGGCTACGTCAAATCGGCGGTGAGCACGACCCTTAAGTAACGCTGAAATGCCTTTATCCAGTTCATCATCATGATAGTACCCGCGGGCCAGGTTCTGCGGCTGAAAGCCTTTACCCGCCCACCGCAAAGTACGTTTTGCCCCGCCGTACTGTAAACAACCGCGGCGTCGGTCGTCCGACGAGCGGCCCAACAGCAGCGGGTTATATTTCGTTGACGCTGTGGACGCGGCCCCGAGGCGCATTTCGATAATCGTGCGGGCGTCGTCAGGTAAATCATCGTCCACCAACAGGTCGTTAAGCGTCGACTTCTGCGCATTGTGTATGTGGTGCGCTGGGGCAAGTTCACGCAGAATCGGCAGAAAGTCTTTACCCGTAAGCGAGCCGCCGTATTTGCGTTGGGCTTCTTCCTGTAACTGTGCTTTGTGTTTCTCCACGGCTTCAATCGCGGCTTCCGCCAGTGCAACGTCAACCTTAAACCCACGGTCATTGATTAACTGGTCCAGTTCCAGTACACGGTCTTCAAACTCAGAGTTACCCCACCGCGGAAGCTTATGGAAGACTTCACGCATAGCAGTAATGTCACTCACGGCGTACTTGATGAACAGCGCCCACTCGTCAGGGTGTGTTTCGGCGGTGTAGCGGCGAATTTTTGTAGTTCTTCGGTGTCGGTTTAGAGAAACGCTGAATCAGCGCCTTGCCGCGTTTGTCTTTCGCATTATCAGCGGACACGCCAAGCACTTCACACAGCGCATCAAGTGAACCTGGCAGCGCGTGACGAAACGCCCAAATCATCGTGTCAATGGTGTTGCTTACCGGTATATCGAAGCCCCAGCAGTGTTTCATGATTAGGCGATCGAACATTAAAAAGTTATGGCCCACGATTTTCATACGTCCACGCATAACATTACGGAGAGCCACACGGAGGCTTATCGGCATTACTGATTCGGAAGTGCAATCCCATACTTCTACAGGACCGTCATCAACGGCATACGTACAAATTATAACCTCTGTCGTTGGGTGCTCCGCATACGCATACGACCCGACTTTCTTTAAGTCTGCTTCGGAGAATGTCTCGGTATCCAGGTACAATAAACTAGTCATGGCAATAAAATTCCTTATGCAGTTTTTCTCTTAATTTCTTTACAGCGCTTTCTGCTTCTTCAAGAGTTCCGTAGCTACCAGCGTTATAACTTTTGTAGTTAAAATGTACACGCCCATAAAACCGGTTGCCGTTTTTAACTACTCCCTTAACTCCCGTTCTAGCTCCCTTATTTTTAGCGTTTCGCACATTATCCGCTGTGGTTGCTTTCCTTAGGTTAGAAATCCTATTGTCTAACCTGTCACGGTTTATATGGTCAAGAGGCCCCTCAGGCCATTCGCCGTACTCGAAAAACCAAGCAAGCCTATGGGCCATGTAGTATCTACCCATGTAGGGTATGCGCCAGTATCCGCTACTATTCATACATCCCGCAATGTCTCCGGGTCTCCCTCGTCTGTACGTAGGTTGTATCCATGTGAATATTCCGGTTTCTCGGTTATAACTAAGAAAATCTTTTATATGTTCCATTCTGACTCCGGTAAAAAGGCCCAATGAAGGGCCTTAGTTAAATTGGTTCAGATATTAACGGCGACGACGTTCGCGGCGCGGTGCTTCATCTTCTTCGTCGTCTTCCAGGTCCTCGACACTCGCAGCTACTTTAGAACCACCAAACGCTTTACCTTCACCAACGTACTTAATTGCCAGCAGGTTAACACCGAGTACTTTGTATTTCTGGCTGAACCAGATTTCAACGCTTACGTTAGCGACGCAGCCGCTGTAAACCTGTTCGCCTTCAATCTGTTCGCCGTCTACATTGAAATCCTGCTCTACCTGAGTCTCACCTTTTTTAGATGTTACAATCAGCGGTTGTTTCTGTGCCTTCGCTTTGAAGTAGAAGCCTTCAGGGAAGTCTTCAAACGGATTGTCACGCTCGGCAATATCTTTAATCGCGCATTTATCCATGTGCTTACCTTCGCCGTAGTTGGACTTCATCCATTTCTCGGCGGCGGCTGCACCTAACGCTTCTTCAACTACAGCGTAAACAGTGTCGTAGAGTGCGTCGATTTGAGCATGGCCAGACTGCAGGATGATAGTCGCGCTGTACTGGCCTTTAGTGATTGAGCCATCATCGTTTTCACGGTCTTTTTCGCGTTCAAATACGTTAACCCATGCAGTGTTTACTTTACGCAGATTTAATTTCAGTCCCACAGTTCAGCCCTCATTAAGTTTAGATTTTAAGTTTACTCCGGGAACTGCCCGGCCAGTGATTTAACTATAATAGTTCGCTATTCGGTAGTCAACTTCTTTTAGCAAATTACTTTCAAAATTCTTTCTCGCCACGTTAGCCTGTTCAGGAGTTTCGAATAGTCCAAGGTAACGATATTGCCCGTTTACGGTAATTCCAGCCTGCCATTTACCATGGCTTTTGCGCCAAAACACGCCAGTGTACCCGCTTTTGTTATGACTTCTTCCGGTTTGAATGCCGCCTTTAGCCACATTATCGCTATGAGCGATTAACTGGAGATTCTCTATCCTGTCATCATTTCTTATCGCATTTATATGGTCCACCTCAAACCCTTCAGGTATAGGGCCGTTGTGGTACTCCCATATTAAACGGCTTCTTTGGTAGGACTTACGATTAATGTAGATCTGCACATACCCTGAATGGTGGAGGCTTCCTGCCTCCTGACCAGCTAACATTCTTTTTGTATTGTGGCGATAGATTAGTTTCCCGTTTTCATAAATGAAACGCTCCCGAACTAAACTCATTCCAAATCCTCCTCTGTTACCTGATTCCACTCAGGCCGTTTGTCATCTGCCGTTGTGACGCACGGCGCTCCTGGCTTACGAGTAATGAAGTCTTTCAGTTCTTCTTCCGGCACAACTTTAACAGCTTCGGTTGGCGTCATGAGCACTACCTTTTGCAGCATAGTACCGTACTTCTCGAATACCGCATCAGTGTCTTTCCATGCACGATTACCCGGGCGACCTTCAACCAGCTTGTACCCCGGAACTTTCTTACCCGAATGCAGCGCGGCAGCCATAGCTTTCTCAACCTTGTCGATGTGCTGGCGCAACAACGGCAACTTCTCATACTCAGCTACGAGTTGCTCAGGTGTCATTTCAAGAGCAAAGTCGTCCTCCAGTTCTTCCGCCAGTACCGCGTTAACGGTTTTTGTACGCGCTGCGCACTGTTCTGAGAACCGACACCACTGACAACCATCTACCGACGGCTTGAAGTCCGACGCTTTCAGGTTCTTCTTACCGCGGAAATACGCATCAAGCGCTAACAGTGCGCGCTTCTGGGCGAACTTAGCGAACAGTTCCAGACCTTCAACCGAGATGTCCCACTCCGACGCACCGCCCGCGTACGGCTGGAAGATGACCAGACGAACGGTTGTTATGTTATAACGTCTCTTGAGTCGGCGATAAACACCGAGAGCGTAAAGCATAAGCTGCTTGTTTTCTTTCGCTTCGACACGATGCCGTCCGGTTTTCAGGTCGCCGATAATTAACATGTGCTCATCAGTGTTGGCCAGTTCCTGCACGGCAACAAGGTCAGCGGTTCCGAAGGTTTGAATTTCTTCTTGCCTCCCACCGGGGCTATGGATGTATCCCGGATGCAATACCTCAGTAAGATTGACACGCATTTCCAGCTTGGCGTAAGTCGCTACATCGATAATCGGTTTACAGTAGTCGGTATACTTGCGCACCTGCTCAATCATGTCAGCCGTAATCAGTACCGCACCTTTCATCGGACTGATTAGTGCCTTAATCTGTCCTTTACCCTCATCCAGCACGTACGCACCGACTTCACGCTCTAACGGCAGCGCAGTGCCTTTGATGTACTGGTTTAGATGTACCTCAGCTATTGTGTGACACGCTGTCCCCGTAACGGCGGATTTACCCGACGTGTTAGGAATATCTTTTTCACAAGCCAGCGATGCGGCGCAACTTAGCCACTTCTTAGCGCCTGACGGCGACAGTAAAGCGTGTACGTCGTTATTGCCGCCGCGTTCCTTTAAAATCATACCCTGTTCTCCCACTGGTCAATTAAATCGTTGTGTCTGGTGCTGGCCGGTGCTATAGCCCATCCATACATCGACTCGAAGACATAAAAGTCAGGTTTGGCGAAAGTCGTGCGCTTAATCTGCGACACGTGACGGCCTATATCTTTAGGCCGCGGTACTTTGCCTAAGTACGCCATCTCTTCCATCTGGTGTGCACCGGACGGCGCACGCAACAGCCATATCGCCTCGGTGTTATCCCGCCTGTCGATGGCGCGGTATAGTTGATAAATCATATTTCCGACCCTCATTCAAAACTATCAAAGTCAAGTTCGTCCAGCATAGCCTCCGCCTCATCCGCTGCGGAAATAAGCGCTTTAGCAAGTTCTCTCGCCATATCAGGAGTATATTCCATGAACGAAAGCCCGTTCATCTCATCCGCAGGGTCGAAATCTAGGGTTACTCTTTTCTGCTTTCCCTGTATCGTGTTGCGAACCTCAAGGCTAACTCTGGCTTCATCGTTGTTAATATCTTTAATAATCATAATTCCGACCCTCAGTTAAAGCGACCCGAAGGCCGCGAGATAGTTATTCTTCTTCGAAATACTTGTTCTTGATTGCTGTCAGACGCTTCAGGTACTCGGCCAGGTCTTCGTCTTTAATCGCGGCAATCTTCATCTTCTTGCCGGTGAACTCTTCCAGCAGTTCATCGGAATCATCGCACGCGGCATCGCTCGGGCCTTCGTTAATGGCATCATCGATAGCCTGAATCTGGTCACGAAGAGACTGGTAATCTACCTCTTCTTTCACTTCTTCCGGCTCTGGCGTTGGTTCCTCTACTTTAGCTTTACGCGGCTTGCGTTTAGGCTTCTCGTCTTCTGTCGGTTTGGTGTCAACGACGTCTTCGCCTTCAACCGGGATTTCTTTTGTTTCTTCTTCGGCGCACTCGGCTACCGCTTCTTTGGTATACACTACCGTCTCTACTTCCATCGGTGCGGAAGCCTGAACAACTTGTTTCGCACTGTTCGCAGCAATCAGTTCATGCGCAACTACGAAACGTTCCAGTAATTTTAAGAATTGTTCTAACATTATTTGTTCTCCTGTTTATTTAGTTTCAATAATCTGTGCGTTTACTTTAGAAAGAAATTCTGATGTTATCCCGTGCTCTGCTTCGAATTTATCTGCGGTGAAGTCGTATGCCTTAAGAACGCCATTAACCCAGTTGAAGGTCATTGAAAATGGGTTGCCACCAATGAACCATACTGCAACGAACTGTTTTTCAGGTAATTTCAAAAATTTCTCTAACATTTGTTTCTCTCCTCTCGTTTGGTATTGGTTAACTATAATAGCGAACTATTCATGTTGTCAATGGGCTTTTCTAAAATAATTAATATGGTACTATTCACGTATCAACTGACTAAGGAGTAACTGACATGCAACCATCAGAACTAGGTATCCGTGTAGAACAACGCCGCAAAGAACTCGGCATCTCCCAGCGTCGTCTGGCTGTCCTGGCCGGGGTTTCCCAGGGCGCGATTAACCAGCTTGCGCTCGGGGTAACTCAGGACGTCCGCCCGGCAACGCTGTTTAAACTGGCGGAAGTGCTGCAAGTAGATGCTAAGTGGCTGGCGTTCGGTGAAGGGGCTTAACGCCCCTTTCTTTTTATTGCACCTTTATCGGGTATCTTTTGCGAAACTTACCTAACCCGCAGTACACGCTGTAAGCCTCTGTGTAACTGAACACAACATGATACCCCGCGCCCATAAGGAACTACGTTAAGAACTTCTACTACTTCGCCTCTGTGGTTGGTGTATTTATTACCTTTCAGTTCGTCGCTTACTTCTTTAAATTTACCGCTCATTCCAAATCCTCCTCTGTCACTGTCAACATTTCATTCGGTTCGTATATTGTCTTCGGAATCTTGTTATCAGTTATTCGGGTGTTCAGCCTGTAACGACCAGGGATTATCTGATTGTTTTCGTCAGTACCCGGAACAAGATACCCGGCCTCAACCATTTTCTTAATCTTCCCGCGTTCTATAGCTTCTTTGGAGTTAAACGCCTTCGCGTTGGGGTCAGACTGCGCGAGCTTATTCGCTGCAGCTACCGTGATGCCTTCGTTGCCGCTGTAGGTTCCTTCTGCCAGCTCAAACGCTGCCAGTATCGTGGCCTCCGAACTGTTGACGGCGTTCTCTACGGTTTTACGTACGTTTTCTTTACCTTCCTTTGTCAGCCCTTCTTCCCGCTCTTTCTCCTCGTCAGTCTTGAACGGCTCGAAGCCCCACGGCATCAGCACAAGCGCCTTGTGCGGCTCAGGCAGGTCGAGGTTTACGATTGTGCCGTATTCCTCTGTGCTACCGATGAACTCAACCGCACGGTACTCTTTCGGCGGCGGTGCTTCACGGAACTGTACCGACTCCAGCACCATGCCAACCGTCTTCTGTTGAGGCCCGTGCTTAAATTTAGAGTGATATACGTTTATCTGGCGGTCGGTTGCGCGTTCAATTGTCAGTTCCACGTCGACACCAGCATACAGCGCCCCACTGCCACGGGCTTTCTTTCCGCCTTTCGGCGTATGATGGACAACGCCTACCGCGGCTTTAGTCGCGTCACGCACTTCTTTAAGGATGGCGATAACTTTACCCATGCCGATTGCCGTTGATGAACTGTTCTCGTCGAACTTATCAATCGTCAGGGCCAGCGTCTGGTTTAGTGTGTCGAACGCGACCATGCCAATAGGTTCATCTCCCGCGGTTTCGCGCATTAGCTTAATCAGGCTCTTCAGTTTGCCGACCTCACCCATATCGATGACGTGTACATAATCTTTACCTTCCACGCCGTATTTAGCCGCTAGTGCGTCGATACGGGTGCGCGTAGCGGCACCACCCTCACCGTCGATATAGAAGTGGTGGCAACGCTGGGTATCAGCCCCTGCGAACCGGTATCCCGCCGCGCTAAGGTACATCATACCCAGCGTATAGAACGATTTGTACGTGCCTGATTCCCCGACAATATCCCATATACAATCCGACGGCATGTACCCTTCAACGACGAAATCAGCCTTTACCGGTTCCGGTAACTCGTCCTCCTCTGAGTCATCCTCGTCTTCCAGGTCGTCAAGGCTGCATGAAACAGATTCACGCGCGCCCCACCCTATAGCCTCAGCCACTTCACTGAACGGCAGCCCGGTCGCATCACACGCGTATTTCCACACCTCTTTCGGTGACATGCCTTCGGTTGCCGTAATGTCGGTGTCGTGAATCATGGTTACGTTCGGCGCTTCGTACCCTTCACGCGGGAAACACAGCAGGAAGTCATCCGGGCGCGGCGTAGGGTCGCTGTAGTTCTCTGCGTGTTCCGGTGTAGCTGGCATCTTAAGGCCGCGCGGCGTCATGACGCCGCCGTACTCAAACGCCAGCGCTTCGAACGCGTCTGTAAACGCTGTGCGCAGTTCTTCCGGTATCTGGTAATCCGATGCGCTGCTAACGTCAACGGCGGTGGCGCCTTCCAGTAATTCGTCCGGGTCAATCAGGTCGTTGCGGCGCGACCAGATAACCTGAGAGCCAACCGGTGGTAGGTACATCGGCTGCGACAGAGTAAACCCGCTGCGGTCCGCACCCATGCCTTTGAAGAAGTGTTCCAGCAATCCGTGGCGAACACGGATGATATCACCACCCTCAACCGGGCGGGCCAGCGGACATAACGACGCGAAAGCGCGGCGACTCATCGGTATGTGATGCCGTGGTGTAGAGACACATCGCCCGGCGGCTGCGATTAACCTGACGCACCCGCTTTCCCNGGTACCTCTTCCGGTGTTGCACTGTCCGAAGTCCCAGATACGCCAGCGACGATTTGCTCACAGACGCGTCACAGCGATAGAAGAAGCCTTTACGCGCTTGTTTAAAGCCACCGGTTTCCGGGTCTTTTACGGTGCTGTGTGTAGAATCGCACGCGGCCGTGATATAACCGGCCGCAGTCTTGGGGTTAATCCCGTCACGAACGGCATCGAGCGGCTTGATTAGCTCTTTCAGGTCGTCCAGTGTTGCCGTGTGTGTGGTTCTGACGTTTATATCCTTTTTCTCTGCTCGCGCGTTGCGGCGTGACCACGAGTAGGATAAAATTACATCGGACATGTTGTATATTCCTTCAGCAAGTAATTTGGCCTCGGCGCTCTAACGTCGGGGCTTTCTTTTATCTTTTAGCCAGACATTCCATCAAATGTGCGTACTTACGATAATAATCTGCGACAATCTCATCACCGAAATACTGATAAACGTAGGATAGGTGGTCGGAGACATCGATGGAAGCCGACATTGTGCTGAGTCTTCGGAGACTAATCAACTGCAATTCTTCTGTAACGCAAAACGGCAAATATGAGTCCAGTTTACAGGAAACGTTGAAACACAACGCGTATTCACCTTGCACTAAATAAACCATATAAGCATTGTCGTTCTCTTTATCGTGGAAAATTACACCTTTCATTTCACGTTCTCCTTAATCCATGCTTCAACTTTATTACGGTCAAATGTTCCTGGCATCCGGCGGCCCATTACTTTAACGCTGCAATCAGGAAACTTTCCACTCTTAATCCAGTTATTGATTGTCTGGCGGGTGACGCCGATTAATTCTGCAACTTCATTGATAGTCATTTCGCGCTCTCCTGTGTAAGATGTATCGAAGTATAAGGCGGTAACTTTGTAAAAGCAACCAAAACACCACACAAAGTTACTAAGATGCAAAAGATGCTACTAGTATTGACTTTTACTTAAAAATATGCTAAGCTTCACTGAGCTTGTGAGATATCGCAAGCGACCGCGGAGCGGCAGGGAACGCAACGCGTGCCATTAGGCACTTGAGTGTAGTTCCGCTGACGCTTTCGGAAGGGTCAAAGTCTATTGTTAATCCCGCCTAAATATCCAAGTCACTGATAATTAAAAGTTTCTATAGTTGCCGTGAGCAAGGTAGAGAGTACTTCACTCCGCTGGGGTGGGCTAACGCCCACCCACTGCGTTGCGTACTCTTTTAAGAAACGAAAGAATCACAACGGCAACGTAACTATTCTCTTGCGCACCCCAACATAATAGGATACTATTCACTTATTGGAACGAGACAGAGGAGTGAGGGTTATGTTTAAGAAGGGTCAGTTGGTTAAAAATTAAAGAGACCAAAGAACTCTCGGTTATATTCGCGTCCCACAAAGAAAATAGATATTATTTTGCTGCATCTTTAACAGGATCGTATCTCACCGTTTTATACGCACAGGATATGGAACTCATCGGCAACAATTTTAAATTCAAAGGGGTGAAGTGATGGAAGAATTATTTGAAGATCTGAAACATCATAGACTGGAGAAAGTGCATTTCATAACTAACAATTACAAGGTTACTTTATTAGGGGGTTCAACTATTTCTTCCTGGGCATGTGAAGATTTGCTGAAAGTTTTACGAGCACTACGCACGGCATCTAATCATGATGCTCGTGCCGACGACTCTGATGGAGGTTGCCGTGTTAAGTAAATACCGCATAGTTAGCGAGGAGTGGGTTACCGCCTTCGGTGAGAAACGCATTACGCCCGCGGTACAGGTGCGGGTCGGGTTGTTCTGGTGGGTTACTCTGACCCGTTGTGAAAGCGTAAAGCAGGCGCGCTACTACATTGAGCATGGTTGCACCAGGCGCGAGAAATCTAAAGTTATCGGAGTTATTAGTTATGAGAGAAGCATTCGAACGGTGGGCCGTCGTCGAGGGGCTGCCGGTTAACAAGGGTTCAAAGAAAGAGTACCTGAACGTTAAGACGCGTCTCGCGTGGCGGGCGTGGAAGGCTGGTGTGTTGTCTGTTGCGAATCCGAGGTGAGATATGGGCGAGTGGATTAAGTGTAGCGAGCGGATGCCGCCTAAAATTACGGGCGTTCTTGTAGCAACGGAGTTCGGACATAAAGGTGATTGGCGTATGAAGTGGGCTACCTATATTCCGGGGCACCCTGATGCCGATGATGGGTGGTTAATTCCCGGAGCTTCGTGGAAGCCATCACACTGGATGCCGTTACCAGAGCCGCCATCGCTGGTGTAACAGGTCAATAGTTTACTATTTGGCTTTGTGACTTACGCTGCTACACAGCAGCGTATCATTTTTCTCATTTTTGTTCTATTTCACCAAACGCAACAATCGAAGCGACTATTGCAGGAGATGCAACAATGAAACTGAATGACATCGTAACCTGGACCGGTAGAAACGGAGAAAAGCGATTCGGGCTTATTGTTGAGTCAGACGGCAACAAGTACCGTGTTATGCGATGGCGTCAGTGGGCACGCCGCCCGAGGTACTACTGGATTCGCAGTGAACGATTATCTTTAAAACACCAATAAAATTTACTTGCATGCTAAGATAGAATAGGCTACTATTCATTTACACAAACGAGAGGAGAGACGGAAGATGGGCGGGTACGGTAGCTGGACTTTAGGCGAACTGGTAGATGCTTACGAAATAATGGGCAGCACTTCGGTGTGCAACGGAGACACTAAATCGCTTCTAGTCGGGGCGGATGAGAAAATGGGTGAAGCTGATGAGTAACAAAAACGAAGTATTCGAGTACCTGATCGACCAGCTACGGCAGCAGGTAAATAACAGCCGGAGCGAAGACCTGGCGCATGAGGTGCAGTCACTTAAGAATCAGTTACGTGATGCGTCGGCGCAGATTAAGGAGCTGCAACTGGCGCTGGCCCAAGCTACTGGTGACGTGGAGGCGTACAAACTTATCCGCAAGGGTGCGCTTGGTCACGAGCAATCCGGTTGCCGTAAATGTGGTGTGGCTAAACCTGAAGAATGCGAGCACGAATGGCAATTTTACGGAGTAGGATTTCCGTGTATGTGCGTTAAATGCGGGTTAAAGAAATGACCAGCATCTTATTTATCTGGGTATTGTCCGCAGGCCAGATGCAACTAGCGGCAGCAGAAACGTTTTACTCAATGGAGGCGTGCCAGTCAGCGGCACGCGCCGCGGAGAACGCGCACTTTCTGTTTCAGGGTGACAAGCCAAACGATTCAGAGGTACGTGCTATCTGCTCACCTAAGCGACTTGGTAAACAGGAGAAGTGATTATGATTAAATTATACGCAGAGCGCGATTTAGAAATGCTCGACATGACTAACAATTACTATTCAAGACATGTGATGGCAATGACCGGAGAAGGGTTAAACAGCAAATCGGCTATCGCCGCGGAGTTGGCGTATCGCGACTGGATTATTGACGAACAGCAAAAAGAGTTACAGAAATACAAGGACCAGTTCCCGGATTATGTAGAGTGCGCGAACTGTGGGTCGGTCACACATGTGGAAGGGGTGGAGTGATGATTGACGCATATATCTATTGGAGCGGGATAGCTTTTAATTTTACCCTTGTCGCTGCGGTTCTTTGGGTGCTTTGGTGTTGGGTACTGTTCCCCGCCGTAGAAGCGGCCAGCATGGCGCGGTACTACCGAAGAATCGGAAAAGCGCACAGGATTAAAGTACACAACTGGTTAAGGCTATTCCTCGCTAACTACGAATTGTTTGGGCGCACGTTTACGGCGCAGCGGTGTGCTTACGGCTACTGGGAAGGAGTAGGGCTATGGGAAGTATTTTCCTGCGGAGGATGAAAAATGAGCCTGGCAACTGACATCCTGAAGCGAAGCGGCCTTGTGCCGCTGTCGCCGAGAGACTAAAAACACGAATATACAAGCGCCGCCGTAATGCGCTCGTACCCCGAGATTCAGGCCAGACGCAAAGCTGTCCGTGCCTGCGGATTCCGAGAACG
>CYGL01000122.1_pt1 | contig 39784 bp, 64 predicted proteins | sample 485531 | NCBI WGS metagenome assembly CYGL01 (sample SAMEA3497897, study PRJEB9818) | human gut metagenome | reverse complement strand
GCCTTTGGGCCAACGGCCCCCGATACGCCTCCAGTGGGGTCAATCGACCTCGGCCGGTGGCCGTTCGCCGCTTCATACGGCAGCCGGGGCGTACTCCCCGGACTCACGTCCCCTCAACCCCGGCGATCCTCCCCGGTCGGTCCACGTCACGCCCTCGTCGATCTCGGTTTTCCGTGTCCCCCACGATGTTCAGGCACCAGTGCCCCGGAACGCACGGGCCGCTTCGCCTGCCGCTCCGCTGTGTGACCGCCGTGATCGTACCGATGGCCGCAGTCAGTTCATCCGATCCCCCACATGGGGCCTGTGCCCGCCACGGGGAGCCACGGTCCCCAAGCCTTCTGCCAGCTTTTCAATGCTGGTGGCGTACTTGTTGTCGATTTCGTTGGCGCCGTCCAGCACGCGGGTCAGGGCGTCAATGTTGCCCTTGTATTGATACGCCGCGTCCACGGACAGCAGGAATTGCTGTGCCGTTTCCGCGCTGGTGTCGCCCACTAACTTTGTCTTGGTGGCCCAGCTCCGCCAGCGCGTCCGCTTGTTCGCCGTAACCGGCACGGGCAAACGCCGCCACGGAGTTCAGATATTCGTCCGCCGCCTCGCCGTAGGCCGATGCCGTCTCATAGGCCCGGTCCCGCAGATTTTCCATCTGCTCCTCTGTAAAGCCAGTTACCTTGCGGACCGTCACCATCTCATCGTCCACGGCTTTCATGGTGGAAATGGCGTCCCGGAAAGCCCCAATGGTCTTGGAGACGATGGTGCCCATCACCTGCCATTGAAGCATTTTCAGGTAGACGTTGGTAAAGCTGTCCCCTAACAGCCCGTTTTTCTCGGTAGATTCTGTTACGCCCTCATTCAAGCGGTGGACTTCTCCGGTCGCTTGGTCAATGGCGATCTTGAAGTTTTGGGCAGTCCCGTCCGCGTTCTTGACGCTTGCCCGGAATGTTTGAAACGTTCCAGCGGAATCCTGTACGATGCCCGTGGCCTTTACCTGTGCGTTTTGCAGTCCGTCCAGCGTCTTGATATACTCCTTGGCGCTTTCAGTGTTTCCGCTAAACAGTCCTTGGCTCTGCCCGTACTTGGCTTGAATATTGCTCCACGCCCGCTCAAGCGCACCGGCACTGTCCGCAGCGCTCTTGGCGGCATTCCCGATGCCCACCATGCCCTCGATCTGCCGCTGCATGGCAGTAGGGTTGTACACCCCTTGCTGGGCCGCTTGCTCTTGCGTTCTCAGATATGCCTGTGCCTGTGCTTCTGCCGTTCTGTTCGCGGCGCTGGACTTATCGGACGCGCCTGAGCCATGATTTCTCAAAGATGCTTGCGCTTTCTGCGGCATTTTTTGCTGCTGTGGAAATTCCTGTTAGCGCTTCGATTTTGCTTTTGAATTGCCGTTGGGTTATAAGGATTGTTTTTGCGTTGCTTTTGGCCTGCTGTTGTAAATAAGCATCGGCCTGCCGTGCGGCTTTCTCATTTGCTGCCGCAACCTTATCCGAAGCACTTAACCACGCTTTTTCAAAAATTGCTCGCACTGTCTGCGGCGCTTTTGCTGGCCGTAGAAATCCCTGTTAGCGCTTCGATCTGCCGCTGGATCGATGTGGGATTGTAAGGGCGTATTCTGCGCCGCTCTGGATTGCTGCTGTAAATAGGCGTTGGCCGTGTCGGGTGGCGTTTCAGTCCTGCGGCCGCGGCTTTCTCCGACGCTTGCGTCTGCTGTTGGTAGTTCTGGGTCACGGTCTGCTGGGTCACAGCAAGATCCCTCGTCTCCTTGTTCAGCGTCGCTACCACGCGGGTAGTCTCTCCCAGCCGTGCGGAGAAATCCCGTACCTGCCGCGTGGCCTGCCCGTTTGCGTCAAAGGTGGTGGAGACCTTCTGCAAGTTCCCCGCCAGCTTCCCGGCGGCATTGGCCGCGCCGTTCAGACCCTGCGCCGTGCCGTTCAGATTCACCTTTGTGGAGGAAACCGACGCTACCTCCTGCTTCAGCTTTGCGATCTCCGCCCGGACCTCTGTAAAATCGGGTACGCCCTTAAAGATAATTTTTGCCATGCTTCACCGCCCTGCCTTTACTTCAATATCCTTCGTCACCTTCCCGGCCCGTGCAGCCGTTGGCTTCGATCTGTAATTCTGCGTCCTGTTGATTCATGGCCCGTACCAGCGTTTCCTCCGCCTGTCCGCCTTCTACCAGTTCCGTGACAAAATTTTCAAAAAACGGTCTGGCTGGGGGCCTCCGGGTCCAGTCATAAGGGGGGTCCAGATGCTCAATGCGCCCGATCAGTGCATCTCCGTTCAGCGGGTTTTCCACCTGTTCGCTCTCGCCGCTGGGCTGGTAATCCATGGAAACGCTGTCCTCTGTCACCGCAAACTCCGTGTTGCCGTCGATGTCGGCCAAGCCGCCGTATTCTCCCCGCCGGATATATTCTTTTGGGTCGAATTTTTCGTATACATCGCCCTGCACGTGCTCGAAAAGGCATTGGGACAGATCCTCCCGCAGCGTGGGCATGGCCCCCGCCAGTGCCGCCTTGAACCGCTGTTCCAGCGCCGCAAGGTCCTCGTCCAGCCCTGTGATCTTGGCAGATGCGCTCCCGCTCATATCCCCGCTCCTTTCCATCAATTTCGTGACCTCACGAAAATGGTCCCAAGCATACGCCAAGGCATAAGTCTTTTATGCCCTCCCGTCCGCCGGGGACAAAAAGCAGGGCCGACCGCCGGGTTTCCCCGGCAGTCAGCCCCGCTCGGCTCATCCTATCCAACGCTTAGGATAAGGCGTTTTTGGTGTGTCCCTTATTCGGAGGTAACTTCCAGAACCGCCTGCGCGGTGTACTTGGCAGTCCCCTCGGCGGGATACTGGATGGTGATGCTCCCTGTGCCCTGCGTGCTCCCGGCGGTCACAATGCCGTCGGCGGAAACGGTGGTTCCGGTAGCAGTCCCGGCGGTCACGGTGTACTTCAGCAGGCTTGCGGGAGAGGGCGTCACCAGTTCGCCGTTTTTCATGACCATTTTGGCCCCAACAGGCGCTGTGCCACTGGCGGCCACGCTTACCACGCCGCCGATCACGGCCAGCCCCGCCACCTCGTCGCTTTCCTCGTCAGGCACCAGCACCATGTAGGACACGGTGCCCATGCCGCCGCAGGCATCGCACTCAGCAGAGATCACATCGGCGTCCTCGTTGATGGCGCGCCCGGTGATGGTGGTGGTGTCGTAGTTGGTCTGGTCGCCGGTGAGGTTGCCGCCCTCCGGGTTCAGATACAGGCGGGGCACGATCAGGTAGGCCCAGCCCCAACGGGTGCCCTTGTTCTTGCCGGACACGTTCTGATATACGGCGATCTGCGCGGTAAAGTGGACGATGCGGCCATTGAAGGCGCCGTTCACAATGCCTACCTGGGCCGCGGGCTTCTTGGCGAAGTACCACACCTTGTAGCTCTTGCCGTTCTCAGCGGTGAAGCCGGTAATGGTGCCGGTGGCAGGGGTCATAGGATAGGGGAACGCCGCCCACAGAGTAGGAGGACGCGGCACCCGACTTCCTGCACGTAGCAGAAAATAGAGGAATAGCCGTACTGGGCTACCGGCACCAGTTTGCTCACGTCGGCCTTCAGAGAAGTGCCCGTGGCCTCCACCGTCTGACAGACGGGAGACACGGCGTTGTAGCTCACGGTGCCGCCCACAGCCATCATCTTGCTCATCAGGTCGAAGTCCGCGCGGGTGAAGTTCACCTGCGTGTCGCTGTCGCTGGCAATGATGGTGGCGATGCCGTTGCCAAGACCTGCCCGCAGGGGGTCGGTGTTGGCGGAGAACTGAATGTTGCCGGTGGAAAACTTGTCGCTCTGGCTCAGGACTTCACCGGTGGCGGGGTCCTGCATCTGCGCCGTGCAAATGCCCTTGGCGTACAGTCTCTTGTCGGTAAAAGTGATCATGTCTGTTCACACTCCTTTTAATGTTCCGTATTGTTGGTAAATTGACTCAGCGGGGTCATGTCCCCCGCGTCCTCCCGCTCCCGGTCATAGAAAAGGTGGGGTACAGGGTTCCCGCCCTTCCACTTTACGCCGTTGCCCTCCGAAATGCCGCAGATCAGATAATCCGCCGCCCGCTGGATGGCTTCCTGACGCCGTTTCAGCTTCAGCAGGGGCCATTCGTCCATCTCTGTTTCCTCACAGCCCGTAAACAGGGCAATGGAGGAAAGCAGACCGGCCTGGTCCCGGCGCAGCTTCGGCCCGTTTCTCCGGGCCAGCTCCGCCTCCGCTTCCAACAGGTCCGGGTTGGCGTCCTCATCCGTCAGCTCAATGCCGTTCTGATAGGCCAGAATAGCCCTGAGCCGCTGGAATTGTACCGGGGTAATAGTGATTTCTTTCTCTCCGTTCCATGTAAAGCATATTCCCTTTAAATCCATTATGTTTTCAGGAGAAAGCTTCACACGAAACAGGCGGATGCGGTCCGAAAGGCTCCGGCCCTCCCCCAGCCGCAGCGCCAGCGCCAAAAACGCCAGCGCCCGGTTGAAAAGGTCCACCGGTTCCTCTCCCCGCTCCATGCTTTCCAGATCCATGACCCAATAGGCTGTCAGCAGAGGCATGACCGCATAGCGCACAGGGAGCGCCTGCTGGATCACGTCAATGGCGGGTCTCGCCCGCTCAAAGTCCTCCTGCTCACATACCCGGATGGGCCATAGGGTCAGTCCGGCGGTTTCTACGGGTTCGTAACGGTCCGCCGCCCGCTTGATATTCCGTGAGAGTTCCATTCTTTTAATTCATCCTCTCCAATATCTGAAATCAAATGGCAATGCCTGCGCTGGCAAACAGCGCCGCAATACAGGCCCCGGCGATCAGCCAGATCACTTTGTCCACGAGGCTGTCCCACCGTTTGGCGGGCTTCCCTTCCATCTCTGTCATCTTTTCATCGATCCGGCTCACCTTTGTCCCCATCTCTTCCTGCTTGGTCGCCATTACCTCTACGCTGGCAGTCAGCTTGATCAGCGTCTGCTGATCCCGCTCCACATCGGCCATGCGGTGTTTCAGGGACTTGATCTCGTGCTCATGCCCCTCTATCTTTACGGCTGCTTCTTCCATGTTCATGGTGGCTGTCCTCCCGTTGTGAATTTAGTAGTCCTCAATGGTATCCCCCATGGCGGCTTCGCTTTCCGCCCAATGTATGCTCATTTTCAGTTCCCGGCCCACCACCGTGCCTGTCTGGTCATACACCGGGCGGCTTCCGTTGTCCGCGTGTGCGGCACGGGAAAAATCGCACACGCCGATCCCCGCCAGATTTACCCCATTCAGCGCTTCGAGGATGCACTGCTCCATATCGTAGGAGCGGGCGTATGCCTCCGTTTTGGTGGTGGTCTCTTGATTCACGTTGCAGGAGATCACAAAGGTAATGCCGACCCGCGCGTCAAAGGGCGTCTGTGCAAAAATGCGGCCCAAATAACATTTGATCGTGCTTTTTGCCTCCGTCTGGGCTTCTCCCCAGAACTTCTGTGCGTAAAGGCGATACCCTTTCGGGTGCTTGCGCCGCTGGGCATCCGTGTCTACCACCGGCTCGTTCCCGTCAAAAAGAAGGCTCTGCTTCTCCTTGGCCGTGGGCAGCCGCTCTCCCAGCGGCTTGGCCCCGTCATGCCATAGATATTTCATCAGCCGGACACGGGGCCGGGTGTTGTCATCCACCGGCTCGTAACCGTCCGGCAGCGGCAGGTCCATCAAATAGGTCAACAGCTTGTGGGGGATCTCCTCCGCCCCACGGAAGGTCAGAAACGATGGCATAACTCTTTCGTAGGGATAGGTGGGGCTGTGAAAGGCCGGGTTCATTGTGCGCCGTCCTTTCTCTGCTGAAAGGCCGCGTCAAAGGCGCTCCGGGCCTCCTTCAGGTCATTCAGCGTCTTTTGCACCGCCTCCGGTGTCATGCTCTGCGCCGCAAGGTCCTGAAACCGGCTTACGGGATCGTTCATGGCTTGCAGCATCCCGTAAATCTCCGTTTTCAGCATCTTTTCCAGATCGCGATAGTCCGCCAGCAGGTCAAAGGACTTGTCCCGCAGCTCCGGCCCTTTCCCCTTCATGCGGTCGATCTGGTTGAAGATGTGTCCTCCGGCCCACCGGTCATAGTCATCGGCGGACATAAGGTAGGTTTCTCCCTCCACCGGCTCAAAGTCCTCTCCCAGATACAGCTTCACAAAGCCGCCCATGAGATACCGGCTCCGCCGCTCCACGTTCTCCCGGTAATAGGGCAAAACCTCTCCCCGTTCAAGCCGCACCTCCATCCGGTCAAAGCACCGTCCGGCGCACTCCGCAGCAAACGCCGCCTTTTCCATCAGGGGCACATAGTCTCTGGCTGCCAGCAGCCTTTCCTCCGTCAGCTTTTTCCATTCCATATACGTCATTCCTTTCAGATTTTTTGGAATCTCTCACGGTCAATCCCCCGCAGGGGGCACACCGCCGCCTGCGGCGTGTTCTCCCACTGCCCGGTCACGCCGCACAAATGCTGGTGTCCGCAGATGGGGAATTTCTGCCCCGGCTGCTTCTCGCACAGCAAGCTCACCGTTCCGGGCCGCTTGTAGGCGTATGGACACTTCTCTGCCATCAAAACCCCTCCAATTCGATCTCTGCGCTGACGCTCTCGCCCTCGCATTTGGCTGTCACCGTCAGCGGTTTCGGGCTGTAGCCCCAGCACCGGACTGTCAACTGGTTTCCATTGACACTTACACTGTAAGAACCCTCTGCGGCTCCCTCATAGGTCCACTCCACCGCCGCGTCCTGTCGAACGCCGCCAATAAACAGCGCCGCCTCCAGCGTTTCCACATCGTAGGGGGCCATGTGCTTGGGAACCTCATTCAAAAACCGTACCGCCGGTGTTTTTGCCGCCGATGCCTCCACCGTCACTGTAAACTCACCGGCATAGTCCCGGTTCTGTTCCAGTGTCGCCTTGATCTGGCAGGTGCCCCCGCCTACCGCCGTTACCTCGCCTTTGCCGTCCACCGTGGCTATATTGGGATCGCTGGACGTCCATATATAACCGATGGGGTGTGCCTCCGTGGTCTCCACCTCGGCCCCGTTCCGCCGGGAAGCAGCGGTGAATTGGAAAGCGTCCCCCGCCGTCATGCGGGGCGCCCCGGTGACAAATACCGCCCAGGAGAAGTTCTTTCCTCCTGCCACCTTTGCTTCCATGTCGTCGATCTCGTGGTTCGGCTCCTGCATCCGGGCGTTGAAGTAGAGAAGATGGATGCTCTCATCGTCCCCGGTAAACTCCTGCGTCACGTCGGAGTAGCCCGTGATCTGGTAGGCCCGCCGCCCTAAGATCAGGCGGCTGTTCTGGTCCAGCTGCTCCGTGTTTTCGTTCCGCTGGCAGATGATGTTGAAATATCCCTGCATGATGAGGGTCATTTCCTGAAAGTCATTGGATGTGGCCTGCGCCAGCGACTTTTCCACAAGGATCGGTTCTTCTCGGATGTTGCCGTACCAGTCCAGAAACCGCCATACGGCGTTGCACCGCCGCATGACGCCGTTCCCCGTGGCGCTGGACAGGTTGGAGGGGTTCGTCACCAGCCAGTAAGACCCCATGGTCTCCACCTTGGCTCCCTCCGGGATGTAGTTCACTCCGGCGTCCGCCACCAGAAATGCCTTTTGGTCATCGGTTTTCCGGGTAAGGCTGACGCCTTGCTTGGTGGTGTCGGAAATCCGGATGCGTTTCACGCTCCATTGGTAGAAATCTCCGGGAACCAAGCCTTGCATCCGGGCCGTTACAAAGTCCGTGGCGTAAGGAGCCATTTCCTCCACAAACCGGGCTGTGGCATCCGCAAAATACTGCCGCTTCCGGTCCCGGTATTGAGCCGGAGCGTTGGTCGCTCTGCCGCTGCCTCCGCTCAAAAGGCTGATGTTTTTCATGCTCCGCTTAACATCTGCCATGTGCCCTCTCCTTTCAGATCAACTCTATCCGCCGCGTAGATCGGCGGAACGCCGTGGCGTATGCACAATCCTGCTCATACTTCCGCAATTCCTCATTCAAAAGCCCCCGGTTTTGCAGTTTCTTCTTGCTGCCCTTTTCCATATACTGCGGCTCGTTAGGCGGGTTAAAACTCCGGTCATGATCCTTGGGCGCATCGCTGAGCCAGTTACGGAAAAACCGCTCGTCCCATACGGAGGCTACGCACAATCCCAATAGCCGCTTTTGCTCCGCCGTCAGGTCATGGGCAAAGGCCCCGTCGGTGTAAAAATCCATTTCATACTGCAATCCCGCGTCCATCTGCGGCGGGAAGGTCACGATCCCGGTCTCCGGGTCATACACCGCATCTCCATACGGTACTAAGAGCACGGACCCGTCCGGCTGCTCCGCCCGCTGTGCGCAGGAGAATAATTCGTAGCCGGTCATCCCTGTTTCCACCTTGGTCTCCGCCGTCAGGCTTTCTTCCGTGGAGACCCATGTGCTGTCTCCGTATGCCGGTTCCGTCAGTCCATTTTTCAGGTAATCCACCATCTCAGGGGGACGGTTGAATACCGGAATTGCGTTTTTCATGTACAGGCTCATCCGACGCAGAAACTGTGCGGGGTTTTCCTCCGCCTGCCTTGTCAGCCGCACGTCATCAATAAAAACCTTGGCATGGTCGGAAATGATCTCGCTCCAACTCGTTCCCATAGCCGTCCCTCCTTTTTGGCCTGTTTTATATGTTTTCCGTCCCGCCCTGTTTTTTCGGAACGGTCATGTTCTGTTTTAATATTGCCCCATGCCGCCGCATTCCCAGTGGCATGGGGCTTTTCGCCTGGTTTCTCTCAGCCGGTCCAGTCGGCCTTGGCCTCCCGCACGTCGATGTGCGTAAATCCCTTTTGGGCATAAATGCCCACGCCGCCCCAGTCAGGCATCAGCTGTCTGGCATAGGCCGCCACCTGTTCCGGCTTCTGTCCTTCCACGGAAATATCAGCTGCCGTGCCGTAGCAGTGCTGGCTTTCCGTCACGCCGCCCACCTTGGCGTTGTACTGGGGAGTCCGGTAGCCACTGTTAATCACCACAGCGGAACCGAAATAAGTGCGGATGGATTCCAGCACCATTACCAGCCGGGGCGCCACTAAAACGGCATCGCTGCCGTCCCCGCAGGCAAACTCCTTGACCTTAAAGTGGGCGGAAAGACGCTTGTTTCCGTCCTTGGCCTTGGAGTATCCGTTGATCTCTACCATGGGTTTTCCTCCTTCCGGTTCCGGGTCGATGTTCCAAAAGCAGATGTAGTTCTGCACTCGGCGGCTGGAATAGATGTACTGATTCCCCGCCTGTGACAGCTGGGTGGACCCGCCGCCGTCCAGCATCAGCGCATAGTCGATGCCGGGAATGGCCCCCAGCGTGGTTTGCAGTTGGGCGGGCGTCTGGTTTCGCACTCCCTCCTTCATGGCGTAGACCCAAATGCTGCCGTCCTTCAGTCCGTAAATGGCGGTCCGTCCGGCGCCCCGCTTCACGTCCGGCGTCATATCCGGCAGTGCCAGTTTCTTCCCCTCGTTGATCAGAAACACGCAGGAAATAAAGTTGTCATACTTCGCCATGTCCCCGGAGACAGCCACCGTAAAGCGGCTGTCTCCGTTGTTCCATGCAAGACCCCGGTAAGCGTAGCGATCGTTGGAAAGCACTTTCCCATTCACCTTCACGTCGCAGGTCGGCACCCACTTGGCGGCATTGAAAAGGGTCCCGTTGATCACCACGTCCGCCCCCGTCAGCTTCCGGACCTGAGACGCCGTTTTCTTGCTGTTCTTTGGCGTTACAAATACCCGGATTTTTCCCGGCGTCACACGCACGTTCATCTGTTCAGATTCTTCCGGCTGTAGCAGTAGCCCCGGCTGTCGTAGCTCAGCTCCCAGTGACCCACGGTGATGGTGGTGTCGGCGCGGCTCTCGTCCCGCTCCATCACGGGGATGGCAACGCCGTAGACTTCGCCGCCCAGCACCTTGGTGGAGTAGCGGATAGGCTTGCCGTCGCTGGCGGTTTTGTAGATACCGTCCTTGCCGTCATCCGCAGCTGGGATGAAGCCCTCCTTCATTTCCTGCTCCGTCCAACCGGCCACGCCGCTGTCAGGATTCAGGTGGAAGTTGGCACCGGCCTCCTTCAGCTCCTTGTTGATAGCCTCGACGGTCTTACCGGTGGCCTTGCCCTCGTTGATGATGTCCGCATATTTCTTTTCCATGATATTTTCTCCTTTCAAATCAAAAAATGGTTGTTGATCCTATCTCTGTCCCCCTCGTCCTCGCCCCGTCTCTCGTCCTATGGGAGAGGGTTTCCAAAGGGAGAGGGCCGCAACCCTCGCCCTTTGTGCCGTTTGGGGTCCAGGGCGAAGTCGGAACGCCCTGGTGCTTTTCTTCCGGGGTGTGGGGCGGGTTCTTTTCCAGAAAAGAATGCGCCCCACGTCCATGCGATGGGAACCGCCCCCCGCGGGGAGCGCGATTTTAATTACTCATCTGCTTTGCGATCTGGTTTACCCCTGTGCTGGCCAGACCGCTTACAATGCCCACTGCCACGGCGGTGAGGTAGTCCGTTGCGGGGAAGTCTGCCATAATCAGCATCCCCACCACGCCCAGAACGCCGCCAGACACGCCCACAACAATGGGGATCCATTTGTTCTCAATGGCGGTGGCCTTCACAGCCATGCCGATCAGGTAGCAGATCACCGTAATGACCGCCACGCTGGCAATGCCAAATCCAGAAATATCCATGTCTAATTCCTCCTTTTATTCTTAGTCCTCTTCCGCTGCCTCCGCGCTGTTCAGTGCGTCCAGCACCGGGCGGAACATTCCCTTCCGCCGGGGGGCCTCTTTGGGTTCTTCGGCATAGCGGGCCTTGTTCTTCGCGTTCAGCTTCTTCAGCAGCTCCCGGCTGTCAGCGCTGACCTCGCCCCGCTCCCATGCGTCATAGTAAGCTTTGGCCACCATCTCCTGATGCTCCGTGCAGAGATCGTCGAAGATGTCCAGCAGCTTGTCCCCCATGGTCACGGCGCAGCGGAAGGCCGTCTCGTCCAGCACCTCGCCCTTGCGGTACGCACAGTGATATACCGCCCGTTCCTCGTCCGTCATGCCGGAGAGCACCACCAGCCAGCGCCGCTCAATAAGCCGTCTTGCCGTCTCGTCATAGAACCGGCTCCACTCGCTCTTGGGCACCATCACGGTGCCGTTCTTCCCGGTCACGGTGCCGTACATCCCGTTGGGGCCGAATACAGCCAGATTGTCGTCCGCCACCGGGGCGCACCAGCGGAGCGTCACTTTTTCCGTGTCCGCCATCACCTGCACCACTTGGGGTTTGACCCCCGCCATGGCCTTTGCAACGGCCTCCGCCGCTGCCTGTTTGGCGATCTCCGCTACCTCATCGGCTGTATAGAGCTTTTCGGGTTCCTTCTCCGCCGCAGGTGCTTTCTGCTCTGCCACGGGCGCAGCCTTTGTCTGTTCCCGCAAGGGCTGGTCAGCTGCTTCCAGCTCCTGGGCTTCGATCCCCGCCGCCACATCTGCGGCTGTCCGTTTCTCTTTTTCCATCCTTGTCCGCTCCTTTCAGATAAAAGATGCTGTATTTTCCGTGGTGCTCTGCCCTCATGCGGACCTTGCGCCATATCTGCGGGAGAGAGGGTTTCCTCCCTCCCGCTTGGGGTGCTTACGCGTTAATAACGGCCATTCTGCTGGCGAGGACCGGCACACAGTCAATGGACATGGAGACAACCACGTCGATGCTCATGTCTGCGGTTTGGTCGGGGGTCAGCTCCAACTGAATGGGCGTGCCCTCCTCCATGCCGATGTAGACGGGCTTGTAGCCGCCCGCGGGCACCAGCCAGATCTTATCGGCGGGAACAATATCGATCGCACTGGTATTCTGGGTCCCCGGCACAATGGCCGTGTCGATGGGCATCAGGTTCATGCCCATGTACTCGCCAAGGAACCCATAGCGCGTCCAGTCCAGCCCCAGCATGGTGGACAGGGCCGCATCCAGATTTACGGTGGAGGCGTTCACCACACCGCTGGGCAGCGCCTTGGTCAAGGCGGAGGGACGAGCCACGCCAATGATGTTCCGGTAACGGGTTCCGTTCACAACGCTCACCCGCTCACCGGCAGTGACCCAGTTTGCGGAGGTGTTGGTAAAGTTCATGTTGTTGGGCACATAGGCGGTGTTGGCGGTCATCTTGGTCAGGGTGCTGATCCACAGCGCTGTGATCTTGGAGTACATACCGGCGGCCAGGGCGTTGAAGAACCGGCCCATGTCGGCATCGTTGCCCACCAGCTGATACCACTTCATGCTCACCCGTGCGGTGCGCAGACGGGGGTTCAGAGTCACGCTCTTGTTGTAGAGGGTGTTGGCGGGCTTGGAGCGGGACGCGCCCCAGCTGTCATCCTCAAAGAGGAAGATGTCATTGGACATGATGTCCAGTTCCTTGGTCTGGCCGATGGGCACGGTGGTCATCTCAGCCAGCCAGCCCAGCCCGGAACTCATGACGGTGGGCAGCATGGGGGTCACGATCTCGGTGACGATACCGGCCAGCGTCTTGAGGTACAGGCTGTCGCTCATGAACTTGCGCTGGTTGCGGCGGAACTCGTCCAAATCAGCGGGGGGAATCTCACCGCTCAGAGCGCACACCCGCTTGGCGCAGAAAAGCAGCAGGTTCTTCTGAAGGTTGCGGTTGGTCATGCTGTAGCTGTTCTGCCCCTCTCCGTCCGCCAGCATGGCGGTAAAATCGTCGGGCTGCTTGGTCATGACCCGCAGGGCACGCTCATCCCGGCCCAGACGCTCACGCATCAGCAGGCGGCCGCAGGTAACAATGTCTGCCCGCTCACGTTCCGCGTTGCTGAACTCCTTGGCGGCGCTGTCATACACATTAGGATCAATGCTGTTTAGTCTGATTGCCATTGTTGTCACTCTCCTCTCGTTTCTCAGCCCGCTGCCGCGTCAACCTTGCAGGCCAGCACGTCCACGAACTCAAATGCGCTCTGTGCGCCCTCGGTAAAGGTGCCGCCGGTGGGCAGAACCTTGAAGTACGGAGTCCCCACGTCGGTGGGAGCGGCGGTGGCGGGCACCAGCAGACCGTTGGCAATGGTCAGGAACTTGTTGGCCCCCAGAGCGGTGGACAGGTTGCCGATGCCAAACCGGTAGATCTTGTTCCCGTCGAACACGATCTTGGTGAAGGTGACGGGATAGCCCTTGGGAGCGGGCAGGCCCAGCGTGTTGGCGCCGACCTTGTAGAGGTTGCCGGTCGCGGGGTCCTGAACCATGTTCACGTCATAGGGGTTGCAGGCGAAAATGCCGTCGCCCTCGCTCTTCACGGCGGCTCCGGTGGCCGTCATGTTCCAACTGTTGCTGTTTTTGATGGTCACGGTGGATCCAGTGGGGCCAACGCCCACATAGCCCTCGCAGTCCATCAGCTCGTCCTTTACGCACAGGAAACCGGCGGAGCACAGCTCATCTTGCTTCTCGCCGTTCTGGAACTTGCCGGTGATGTTCAGCGTCTCGTCGAACACCCGGTTTGTCACTCTGGGCCAAAACGCGGTCTTTTCAATGTATGCCATTGTGATTCACTCTCCTCTCGTATCTCAGCCGTTCATGCGGGCAAGCATTTCCTCAATGCCGCCGCCCTCACCGCTGTTGGTCTTGGGGTTGTTCCATGCGAAGGAATGCTGCTTGGCGGCCATTTCCTTCTTGCGCTTTTCAGTCTGTGCCTTGCCGTGTGCGGCCATCAGGTCCAGCACGGCGCGGTCCGCGCCGCAGAACTTCCCGTCAGTCTCCATGGCTGCGAACTCCTCTGCCCGGTCACACAGGCCCTTGGCCGTCTCGGTCATGTCGGCGTCGCCTTCCACGGCGCAAGCCCGGATGTCCTCCAAGGCGCCGTTCACGGCTTCCTTCACGGCCTCGACCCGGCGCTCATGCTCGGCGGCGTTCCACTGGTGTGGAGTCTTTTCCTTCCGCCTCGTTCAGACGTGCCTGCAGTGCCTTTACGTCCTCCGCCTGCTGCCCCTTTGCCGGCACAGGCATAGTCCACGATGTCGCTTACCTCTACCGTGGCCTCCGCCCCCTCGCCAAAGGGGAAGGCTGCCGTGAGGTAAGCGGGCTTGATGCGGCTCTCCACCACGGCGCCGTTATCCTCCGCGTTAAAGGCGTAGGTATAAGCGCTGCCGGCAGAGTCCACGAGGCCAACGTGCATCCCGTCCTCGCTCAGAGCGACCACGCGGTAGCCCTTGAACTTTTCGGACATGGCCTCCATTGCCTTCTTGCTCATGATGTTCACTCCTTTTCTCTTGTTCGTTTCGTTGCTTCCCTTTCCGGGGTTCAGAGACGCCGCCCGCAGTTTCAATGTCTTAAACTCTTCCTGCATGGCACTCAGCGCCTTGATCCGCGCCCCCGGAATTGCCGGCGGCACATCGTCTCCCAGCACGGTTACGCCAAGACCTGCCCAATCCGTAATGATCTCGGTCTTGCCCTCCATGTGGGACTTTTTCCTATCGATCTCGGTGGAAACATCCATGCGCCCTGTCCGCACGATCTTTTCCACCAATTCCGGTGCGTAAAACTGAAATAACCGGCCCTTTGCCCTGATCCACTCGTTCCCGCCCTCTTCCACAATGGAAAAGTCCTTGGGATCGTCGGATAGGGTCCCTACGATGCGCTCCGCCGTTCCGTCCATGAACGTGTAGCTTTTCTCGCCGGTGTAGGGGTCCCACACTTCTCGCATATTGTGTCCGTCCCCCACCTTGCGGCCCACATAGGCACACAGGATGGGCTGGCCCACAAACGTCAGGTAGTGCTCCCGTATATTGCGGTAATCCCAGTTGTTCCGGTTCAACCCAGAACGCATGAGCCACAGCTCCACACCGAACTCGTATTCATTGAGCCGCTGCATGACCCGCAGTTCACCGGACAGCCTTACGTGCTCCGGCGGGGTTCCTCTCGTTCGAAACGGCATGGTCACGCCTCCTCTCCGTCAAACAGCTTTTCCACCCAGTTGTCATAGCTGGTGGCGCTGCCGTCGGTCTTGTCATACATCTGCCATGCGTAGAGCATGGTCTCGTAGCTTTTGCTGTTCTCCATCTGAAGGTTTTCAAATTCCCTTGCCAGCGGATACAGCCCCACTTCTTCGCTGGCGGCTACGCAGTCCCGCAAGGCGCCCTCAATGTCCTCCAACAGCCGGATCACCTCTCCAAAAACGCCGTCCATGTCCTCCGGCCGCTCCCGGTATTCCGGGGTCTCCGGGTATTCCTGCATCAGGTGCCGCTGGTGAAGAATGTCTCCGATCACGTCAAACCGCTTGGGTTGTTCGTGGGCCAGACGGTGAATGGCGTCCGCCGTGTGTACCAGTCCAAACTCCACCAGAACCCACTCCTTTAGCGTGTCGAGACCCCGTGCGGCGTTCTGGTATGCCGCTGTGGCCCGCCTCGCCGCGTCCCGCAGCGGGGAAAAGCGGGGAATTTCGTAGTTGTAAATGTCCCGCAGCTTTGCCATGTGGTTTCCTCCTCTCGTATTGAAAAAAGCGCTGCCCACGCCGGTCATTCCGGCGTCAGCAACGCTTTGCTCCTCCCGCTCACCGCTTAGAGCGGGGTACTCTGTTCACTTTTTCTTCGGCTATTCGCCGTAGGTGTCGATGTCCGCTTCCTGCCCCTCGCTGGTCACGGTGCCGTCCCCCTTGGGTCTCCCGCCGGGGTTCAGATCGTGGGCCGCTTGGGGCGGCAGTCCGCTTTCGGACTGCTTGGCATTGTAGCTGGTCACCAGCGGCAAACGCTTATCCATGATGCCGCTTGCCTTGATGGCGTTGGAAATGCTCAGATCGTCCAGCAGGGAAAGATCGTTCATCGCCATGTAGATGATGGTTTGGGGCAGGATGCCGAGGGTCATGCCCTGCTTGGCCTCCTCCATCCGTTTTTCCTCTGTGGAGAGAGTGCCAAAGAGCGAGAATTTCCATGAATATCTTAGGTTCAGCCGGTCCATAATGGCGGCCATCATCCGTTCGTAGCCCCGGTATACGCACTCCGCGAATTTTCCTTCGATCTGCAGGGAGATTTGAGCGACGCCCGCCTTGGGGTCCTCCGTGGTGGGTACAATGGCGGACAGCCCCGCCTTGTTCATGGCGTAGCTGTACCCGGCTGCGGAAATCTTGGTTGCGCTGGGTGCTTCTGCCAGCTGGTGCATTTTGATGTTTTCCACAGGGGCCGTGAACCAGCCGATCCCGCTGGTGTTGCTCTCTGTCAGCATCTGATACCACAGGTACTCAAACAGCCGCCGTCCCGCGTCTGAAAGCCGGTAATCGTCCTCTGTGCTTGTAATTTCGGACTTATCCTTGTAGGGGATCTCGCCGGTAAACAGGGCGATCAAGGGGTTCTGCACCAGTTCCAGCTGGATCTGCTCGTACTGTGCCATCTGCACCAGAGAGAGATACAGCCCCGCCAGCGGGGAAATGGCGTTCCGGGATACATCGTCTGCCTCAAAGGTGAAAATCTTGTCCACCGGCAGCGTTACCCAGTAAAACCACCGCCCGTTCTGGGAGTATACCTCCGGGTCTCCCGCCAAGCGGCCTCCGGTTTGCTTCCTCCGCTGTTCCAGCACGTTCAGGTCCACCCGGCCCCGCGCCGCGAAGATCACCCGCTTCCCCGTGCCCTCCGGTGCCCGCTCCGCCGATGCGTAGAAGTCATCCAGATAGGGCAGCAGCAGGTCTCCGAACTGCAACGGATCCGTCCCCGGCTGCATAAAGTACATCAGGTTCATCGCCACCGTGTATTTCGACACGTTGTTAAACCCCACGATCTTCACCCAGTCGCTGGGAAGCTGCTGCAAAAAGGCGTGGTTTACCTTGTTGTGGGGCTTGTCCACGCTGATCCGGGGATAGTAGAAAACCTTCCCCTCCTGCAATACCTGCCCCGCGATCTCATGGGCCGTGGCCTTGGGGTCCAGCGTTTTCCGCAGCTTGTCCAAAAGCTGCCATTCCCGCAGAAAGTCATCCCGCTTCGCTTCTTCCTCTGTGGCGTACTCCGGGGCAATGTAGCTGTGGTAGGTCAGCATTTCCGTGTACACCTTCCGGGTGTGAAACAGGGGATACGCCGTCCATTCCAGCGCGTGGGCCACCTGCCGCAGGCCCTGTTCGTTGCCGTCCAGTGCGGTGAGCATCTCCGCCACCTTGTCCTTGCTGTAATTCACCGGCAAGGAGGAAATGGCCTTTACCCGGCGGTTCTGAATGTAGGGGTTATTCCGGGTGTAGGTGTTGCTGGCCGCCCGCATAAACGCTCCGCTTACGGCGTCCATGGGCAGGTCGCCATACTGTGCCGCCAGTTCCCGCAGCCTTCCGAATATCTTCGGGTACGAGGCGAATTGCACCGACCTCAATTCAGTTTGCAGGTCCATGCTCTCCGCCTCCCTTCATGCGTTCCCGCTCCTTCTGCAATTCCAATTCCAGCCGGTCCAGTGTGCTGACCCATTGCTTCTCCGCTGCTTCCGGCGTTACGCCCGCTTGGGCCGCCGCTTCTGCCAGAATCATGGTGTTGCAGTCCGCCAGCCACAGGCGGTCCCCGTCTGTCAGCCGGTCCAGGTCTGCCCCGGCCACCTCCACTGCGCCCTCCGGCTTTTTCCGCCCGGTGAGATACAGTAGAATGTACCCTGCGCAGATCCGGTAAAACTGGGTGTCATACGCGATCTCTTCCGTTTTCCGGGTCCGCCCCATGGCGTACAGCCGGTATCGTTTCTTCCGTTGAGCCATTGTCAAAACCTCCGGCCTCCCCGCCGCGCCGTCACCAGCCGTCCGCTGCCTCCGGTGCTGATAGGCGGTGCCACTTTGTTTTCCTTGAACTGATCCAGCGCCGCCGCCCAGTCGCTCTTGTTCCTGCCGTGAATCTCCGTCAGCAGTTCTTCCCGCTCGATCAGCTGGGCCAACCGCAGGGCATATTTTAGAGCGGACCAGCTATCCCGCTGAATGGCCTTGGAAATGCGCTTCTCGCTCATCCCCGCCCCGCTGGGCACCAGCTTCAGGTTCTGTATCTGGCCGGACAGCTCCCGGCACTTCTGGTATGGCTGTGCGAACTGATAGTCCCGGTCATCGTCCCGGATGCGGTGGGCGCGCTTATACGCCTCCACGCCCTCGTTGGCGTTCAGCGTCAGCAGTTCAACGTTGTGGTGCTCAAACTCCGTCTGCGCGTATTTCAGCATTTCAAAGTCCGGGTCCGTCACGCCGGTGCCGCCTGCCTTGATGGGGTAGATCACCGGAATGGCCCCCGGCAGCTCCGCCGCCGCGTAGGCCGCGTGGTTCTTCACACACAGGGGCAGCAAGCCATCTCCCAAGTCGGTCATCAAGTCCTCTAAAACGCCCCGGCCATACTGCCAAGAGTCAATGGCGATGTAGGTCTGGCTGCCGTCATAGCAGAATCTGTTCCAAATGGCCTTCAGCCGCCGCGCCTGGGCCTTGCTCTGGTCCGGCGGGGGCCAGTCGTCAATGTAAACCAGCTGCTTCAAAAAGCGGTCCCGTTTCAGGTATTCCCGCTGACGGGTCAGCTTCAGCACCACGCAGGCGCACTTGGCGTTCTTTGCCGAATCCTCGTAGGAAACGTCATAGCCCACGATGTAAATGACGTCCTCCGGGTTTAACAGGGACTTGGGGGCCTTGCAGCAGTGCTCCGTCTCCATCACCAGCACCCGCTGGGAATCCGTCAGTACCTCGTCGGAAAGCACGGGGAACTCGTCTGCGCCGGTGTACCGGCTCTCCATCTCCCGCATCCACCGTTCAATGGTCAGTTTCTCTTTCAGCTTTTGTGCCCAGGAATAGGGCCGCATCTGCTGTAAGATCACGCATTGCCACGGAATATCCACCGCAAAGGATTTTTCGCCCCGCCACATGGCTTTCAATACGGAGCACCGAACCTGAAAGGCGTGGTTCTGCTTCCGCCCCGCGCTTGTAATGGAATGGCTTTTGTATGCCACAAAGTTGGGGTCCGGTTCTCCGTTTACGTTGTGCCGCAGACGAACCGCCGGAAGTACAACGGTGGTGTATTCGTCAAAGTCGAAGGGCGGGTTTTCCTCTTGGGCGAACTCCTCCGCCGTAGCTGCGTGAATGTTATCGCCACGCTTGGCCCCAATGTAAAAGGCGCTTCCGCCGTCCGTCTCGATCTTGAAATCGTCCTTGCTCTCCGCGCTGACCCGCCAGTGCTTGGCGAGGGCCGCATAGTCATGTTCCAAGGCGCGGAAGGTTTTCCCGCCGATACCCGCCAGCTGTTTTAGTGCCGGTCCCACATACAACACCTGTGTTCCCGGCCACACAACGCCGTTTACCATCTCAGTCAGCAGCTTTGTGTAGGTTTTTGTCATGCCGCGGGTGCCGGTGATCGCAACTTCCTGATTGCGGGCGTAGGCCCGCATCATCATGCGCTGAAGCAGTTCTAATGTCTTAAAATCGCTGTCATCACTTCGGAGAATGTCCGCCAGAATGTCGGGGTGCTAATACCAACGGCCTGTCCAGATCAGGAACGCATACCACGCATCCTCATAGTCTGCGTAATTTCTGGTTTCCGTCTCTTTCTTCTGTACCCAGCCAGAAGTCGCAGACCAAACCTTTCCGGATCGTCTTGCCATTGGTATCAACTCACCTCCTCAGCATATTCCCAGTGAAATCCTGCGGCTTTATATCTCCCCGCCGATTTGCACGCTCTGCGAACATCTTCTCCGTGCTTTAATCCTTTTGCTTTTGCGGCAATCCCTGTTGTTTTGAAAATTTCGCCAGTCTCTACGCACAAAACCTTTTTTGCCTGCATTTGCGGTATTTTATCTGCTTTAGCTGCTTCGGCGTTTTCTGCATAAGCCCATCGAAATCCACCTGCACGATAGCAATGCGGTTTTCCTGCACAAACATATTGCACAGATGTTGGGTTTAATCCGATTGACTTGGCCGCTGCCGCCAATGTTTCAAAGCGTTCACCGGTATCAAGATTTACAACTGCGCGTTCTTTGCCGTTTGTTTTTGTCTTTTTCTGTTCATAACTGTTTACCTCGTTTAGAAATGCAAAATGAACACCGCTCATCGTTGCACAGCCCGAAGTGCATGAGTTTCTTATGCTTCTCTGACTCATTCCAACGGAAATTTTTGCAGAACGAAGCGAATCATATACAGCCCCAGTCTCTATGCACATTAAAGGCTTTTTCCCTTTATGGTGTGCGCTTATTTTTTCCTTTACATCATCACTTCTTGGCCCGCAATTAGATCCCTTCCCGCCAGCGGATATATTGTATCCAAATCTTGCATCTGTTGTTTTCCAGTGGGAAATTAGCCGAATTTCTTCCGCTTCTGCTTGCTCTTTTGTAAGCCCTTCATTCAGGATGACGTGTTGAAAGTTATCCCACCCATATTTTTTTACTGCATTCCACATAGCAGAGCACTGTTCATAGCCATACCCGTTCTTCCATCTAACTCTTGGTATCTGTGCGGTAATGCCGATATATCGCTTTCCGCTCGGGCTAATATGGCAATATACGATATAAGATTTTTTCATAACGTCCCCCATACAGACTTGTATTAAAAACCGGTGATCCTCTGTATGGGAGAGGAAACGGTAGCTACTCCGCTGTCCCGGCTTCTAATCATTTTTTCTTTACCGGCGGCATTTTCACAATGCCAAGTTCTTTGTACGTCTCTTTTTCCTGTTCGTCTGGTTCCTCCGCAAACTCGACCAAATCATCCCGCAGACGCATATCCGGCGGAAGCGTCGGCAATTCCGAAAGGCCGTCATTGACCCGCGTTGTGTTGGCCATGTACAAAAGGATCTGTTCGGCGGCATCCTTTGTGTAAGAATACTTGGGCCGCCGGTGAAACAGAATCTCAAACATTTCATCCGGGGAACACTGCTTTCCGTTTTTCAAAAGCCCCGCCTTTTCCAGACGGTCCACAATGCCGTCGATCCTCAAGTCATCAATCGGCTTGGCATCCCGTTTCCGCAGTCCCTCGCTGGACAGGTTGTCCTGAACCATTTTGTTCAGCTTGGCAGCCTTGTCATATTGGCCGATGGCCCGCATCTTATCCCGGTCCAGTGTCATTTTTGCGCAGTCCCGCAGAATGAACTCCTGCTTCACGCTTACGCCGCCCGCCGCCATCAGGTCGCTGGCCAGCGCCTCATAAATGCGATCCAGTTCGTCATAGTCCTCAGAGGTGTAGGGGTTCTTTGCGGAGTTCTCGCCCCAGTTCTTCCTCTGCTGTGCCGTCCCCACCTTCCGGTTCCGGGCGGACTTCTCATTGCCCACCGCCTTGGTAAACTCCCCGGCGGTCAGCCCCTCGCCAAAAATCTTGGTAATGTCCGTCAGCCCGTCCAGAAAGCCAAGGGGTTCCCCCCGCCGCGTGTCCAGCTTTTTCAACCGCAGGTTGTCCAGATAGGAGATCCACTTCTCACCTACGTCCGGTTCCTTTGGCACCGCCAGCATATCGAAGGGTCGGTCAAATTCAATGCAGCAGTAAAAAAGGGCAAGGCTGTCGCTCGTGGCACGGGCAATGGCGTCATAGCGTTCCTGTTGTGCAGTCAGTTCCGCTGTATCCATCGGTTCCAGTTCCATTTGCGGCCTCCTTCCCCTTGAAAAAAACAGAGAGTGAAAAGAATTTATTTCTTCTCACTCTCTATTATTTCACAAGATTTTCCCGATTTGGTAAACTTTAGTAGCCACTTGAAAATTTTTTATTCCGGCTCCAAGCCAAGGATGTAATCCACACTCACGCCGTAAAAATCCGCCAGCGTGATTAGGGCCGACGCCTTCGGTTCCTTCATGCCGCTTTCGTAAAAGCCTACCATGCCGTGGCTCATGCCGCAGTATTCGGATACCCGGCGGCTGCTCATGCCTCTGGCTTGCCGCAATTCCCGTAGCCGTACCGCATAGGCCGGCAGTTCCTTTCCCTGCTTGCGGCCCTCAGTCCTCTCCATCGTCCCCCTCCCTTTCCAGCAATTCGCAAAGCCGTTTCAGGCGCCGTTCGATGCTTTCCATCTTCCAGAGCAAAGAAAACAGCGCCAGCAGTGTGCAGGCGTATACCGTCATGGCAATATTCCCTCTGCTCGCCTCATAGACCGCAAAGCCCACCACTACAAGCAGGATCACAAAATTTACAAGCGTCTCTGCCATGTCCTCCGCCCCCTTTCTCAGACTGCCCGGACCTCTCTGGGCAAAAAGTTCTCCGTCACGTACCCGCCAAGGGTTTTGGTCGTCACGGTGATAAACCGTCTCTTGGGGTGTACCCATGTCACCCTCCCCGTCCGCATCGGGCACATCTCCACGCTTGACCGCTCACTTTTTGCCCGCTCCACCGGCAGCGTCTTGAACTTCGCCTCTACCGTCTGCCCGATCTTCATTTCCGTCCTCCATACGTCACTTTTTTCAGCTCCTTGTACCTGTCCGGGAAGGGGGTCATCTCCGCCTTCCCGTTGAGAATCTCCGCCATCACCCGATCCATGTGCTCCTGCATCACGTCCGCCGCCGGGTCGTTGGAATTGAGGGCGGGCGTGTACTCCTTTTGGGTCTGCTGCCACGCCTCCGTCAGCCGCATGATCCGCTCATACCCCCAGCCCTCCGTCTGGTGGAGGGCCATTTGCAGTGTGTCGATCATGTACTGTGAGGTTAGCCTCTGGGCGGCGTCTACTTTCGCCTTGGCGAATTGCTCGGCAAAGGCAATCATGCCGGACTGTTTAGCCATCAGCGCACTCCTTCCGCTCGATATAGCAGCTCAACTCGGGATCATCCGTATCACAACAGACACAGCACGGCTTTCCATCGCAAGAACTGGGCGGATAGTAGAGACAGGATTCGCAGTTGTTCATGCGTCCTCCCTTCTCTTGCCGTAGCTACAAAAATCATCCGGATGTTCACGGTCGAGATGGACTTCACACCATCCCGTTTTCGGCTTGTTATATGACCGACAGTCCTTGCACCGCGTCACGACCACGGCATCCACGGTGGGGGCTTTTTCGATCAAGCCAAGTAAGCCGTTCCAACCAGCACAATACGCCGCAGGGAGAACATCTTTGCTGCACCGGCCCACGCCCAAATCATCAACATCAACCAGCCTCATGGTCACCACCTCCGTCCATTATCGCCCTGCAGTTGGGGCAAAAGTTCTTGTCTCCTTGTGTTTACAGTTTGTGTCCATACGGGTTTTCATCTCTGCTCATCATTGCCAGCATCTCTCGTACTTTCGGCGGAAAAATCAGTTCTTCCATACGTGCCGCTATGATCTGCCGCACAGCCTTTTTCCCCAATGGCGGTTTCTTCGGTGGTATTTCTCCCCGTCTTGCCGCTTGTGCAACAGAGTTATTCTTTGCTGCCCATCCCATGTCCAACATCTCCTTCCGTACTTTCGCCGTCCATCTTCGCCCCGCAGTTGGGGCAGTAGTCAAAATGGTTGATTACCTGCGCGTAGTATTCCTTGCCGCAATTCGAGCATTTCGCAAAGCCCTGCCGCCAATTACCGTTCTCGTCAAAAGACGGCTCGAAGCACCCATGCACCACCGGGGCCACGTCGGCGGCTGGGGCCTCTTCAACGCCCCGCAACACTTTGGCAGCCAGCAAGTATGGGATTTTCTGTGTGGACTCCGAGAACACATCTTTGCTGTAAATAGCGCCGTGATAGCGCCTTGTGTTCTCGATTGCCCTCGCACCGGCGTTCATGGCAAGCACGAGTTCTTCCGTGCGCTCGATGTATTCAGCCATTGTCAGCCCTCCAATCTGCGCCCGCAAATCGGGCAGAACTTGATTTTAACCGTCATGCAAACCTGCTTGCTGGAGCTGACGCATAGCTTCCAGCCACCGTTAATGGGGTGAGACTGCATTATGTGCGCACTCCCGATTCCCTCACGGGCTAAGCGCGTAACGTATCCGTCCCTGTCCTCATGGCAGAATTCACACACGTTCATCATCAGCCATCCTTCATCGCCTCCAATACTTTCTCCGCCTCTTGGCTTACCGCAGTAATTCTCCCCTGTTTCACCAGATCAGAGAACACATTGTAACCCATGTAAAACACAATTCCGCAACCGCTGCAATAGCGAATTGCAATCTCTACATTCTTCATAAGTCGCGGACTGTCGATGTTTTCCTTGCATAGCAAAGTGCGCCCACTGGTAAATGGCAGCACCACCAACCGCCCATCTCTGTCGGCCTCGGCCAGTTCGCGCAGGCGGGTATAACCTCCACCGATGCTGTTCAACGCATCCATCATTGCGCACCACTCGAACTTTATACTGAGGACTTCCTCCGGTGTCAGCTCCGTATCTTCATAGTCGGCAAGGCGGTTTGCCGCTGAAATATAATCGTGATTCTTTACCCACACACCATAAAGTACTTTTGGGTCTGCGCAATTTGCGTCTCTTGTCGTCAATCGTTCCATCTTCTTACCTCCTCCACCGGCATCCGTTACAGGCCCCCTCATGGGCCAGCGTGTAGTTTCCGCATTTCAGGCACAGTTCGTTCCGCAGCGCGTCAATCTCTTTCGCCTGCGCTTCAATCCGATCGGCTGCGGCAAGCCCCACCGCGTCAACATCGCAGGAGGACCACTCTGTCGAAGTGACTGCTTTTTTTAGATTTTTTGGGACCGGCTCCGTTTTGCAAAACGGGCATTTCTTGCAGTCGCCAATTTGCCCACCTGCTGTTGAAATGCATCTAAGCGCATTTACGAGGGCTTGATCGTTCATGCCCTTCACATTCCTTTCATTCATTCCTCAAACCCTCCAAGCACTTCCTGCCCCTGCAGAACGCCGTCCTCCATCCACCAATGGAATACATCCACGCCAAATTGCCACTGGCACGGCAGACTTCGCTTCCTCCGTTCTTCCAGCATCCGATCAAAGGCCCGGATATACGCCGCCTTGATTTTCGGATAGCGGGCAAATTCCATGATTCTGGCTTTGGATGCCATGGGACAACCTACGCAGCCGACCCGGTGGAAGCCCTCGCAGTACAGCGGGTTCATGGTGATTTTTTCGGCAGCGGCATAATCCAGCACCTCATTGTCCTTCCAGTCGATAATGGGGTTCACCACCCGCTTCCCCTTGAGTTGGCACGTTTCAAATAATCGGCGATCCTCGTCGTTATCGTTTGATAGGATCAGTTTGTTTTGTGGCTTAGACGTTAATACTTCTAAGCCGCCACGGCGTTTCCGGGCCGTGGATTCCGCCCAGCGAACACCCGTAGCGATAAACCGATCCTTGCCTCCCCCCTCTTTAAGGGCAGCGCAACAGTACCGCACCCGGCGTGTTGGCGGCATCAGCTTCCGGGGGATCAGATTCCACATGGTCACGCGGCTCCCGTCTGGCTGAACGTGCTTATCTACGGTGCACTTCACGCCCTTTTCTTCCAACCGCCGGAATGTATCGTACACATGGTGCACCGTCTCCGGCGCATCCGCCGTGGTGAGGGAGTGCAGGGCTTCAAATGGGATGCCGCTGGCCCTTGCCAGATGCAACAGCACATCGCTATCCTTCCCGCCGGAGTAGGTGATCACCAACGGCTTCTCAAAAAGCCGCAGGCTCATATCCGATGCCGCTTTCAGCCGCTCGATGGCGGTCTGCTCCAAGTCGCTCATTCCTTAACCCCCCAATTATTGTCCCGCACCTGAAACGCGTCGCCCAGTTGTACGGTGTCCGGGTAATTGTGCTGTGTGGTTTGGATGGCGTACTTGTCGATCTCGGTCGCGTAGTATCTGAGCAACCACGGCTGTACGCCCAGCTTGTCCAGCGCAATATGGCCGCAGCTCATACCGTCGTACATGGAAAGCACTTCCACCGGCTCCTCCGTCAGCCCGGTAAAATGGCTCATGATGTGCGCGATCACGTCCACCGTCCAGCCGTTGCCCAGCATTTTATACGCTTGGGTGGCGCTGACAGGAAAGACATATTCCTCCGGCACGGTCTGGAGGCGCATACACTCGCGGACCGTCAGCTTGCGGATGATGTAAAAGCCGTCTGCCAGTTTAATGGGGTATGTCTTTCCTTTGATGGTGATCCGCCCGCCGCGAACCTCGTAAACTGGGATTTCTTTTCCGCCTGCCGCCTTAATTACAAACTGCCCTTTCCCGTCCGGGATAACGGGCACGGCATACAGTCCGGTGGCCGCGCCGTCGGCCCCGCCGCCGTTTGGTCTTGCCTGGATGGAAACGCTTTTCCCGTCCGTGCTGTATATGCGGCGGCTCTGGCTTGTGCCCAGTTCTCCGTCCTTGTTCGGCATGGCACCGACGCGGACGGGGACGGCTACACAGGTTTTACGGTCCACGGTATTTCCCACCAGGTTGCGGATCCCGTCTTTGTAGTAGGTAGCGCGTAGACATTGGGCTTTCCCGTCCACGGTTTCGTTTACTGGTTCCGGTACGGGCACGGCATAAAGCCCAGTTTTTGCACCCAGGCCGCCGCCATTTCCGCAGAGGGTCACGGCCTTGCCGTCCGGGCTGTAAACACGGTATTGCTTGCTGTCATGTTCCTGGTTCTTTGCGTCGTTCTCGATGGTCCCGATCCGCACAGGCTCGGCTATGCAGTCATATTGCTGCTTTGCGGGGTTTGGATTGTTTATCCTCGGCACAAGGTTGTTTTCGAGCTTTCCCATGTGCGCGTCAACGGTTCGCGCCTTTCCGCTTTCCGTTCCATTGACGATGATCGGCTCCGCCACGGCTGTTGCCGCGTACCCGCCATTCGTCACGAAGTTTGCGATTCCGTTCTTGTAGTACTGTGCTTTCAGCGTATACGCCTTTTCGCGCCATGCCGTTCCGCTTTCCAGAATGTCCCGCAGCAGGATTCCCCGGTCCTCCGGCTGTTCAATATGTACATAGCTGCAGGTCCCGTCCGGGTTGCGCTTGCCCACCCAGTACAGCCGTTGACGGCTCTGCGCCGATACCAGGGCGCTGTTGATAAGCACCGGTTCCACGCCCAGCTCCTCCGTGATCTTCTCCCGGATGGCCGCCGACATACTCTTGTTGTTCTCATACAAGAAGAAATCCGGCCTGTATTTATCTCGCGCAATCTTATAGTTTAGAAACAGTTCCCAGCCTATGCCGCTGGGCTTCGTTTCCCTGTTCTTGGTCTGCGCTATCGACCAATGGGCTAGGTGCATGGAGAACCGCCAATAAGCAATTTAACCATGCAAAACCACCTCCTCTGAATACCTAAATTTATATCCGCCGGTTGATTTGTAACGGCGCTTCCCTTTACAAACGCAAACAACCGTAGATGGGTTTACTCCCAGCGCCACAGATGCTGCTTTTATGCTGCTCCAAAGATGAATTGGCTCCCCGTTCATAGATAGCTGCCATACGGGGCGCTCCTTTGCTTTGTTTCGTGCCCTTGCTCCTTGCCCATATGAATTTTGGCGAGACATATTAGCCCATTCCAAGTTTGAGATTTTGTTATTGGTTTTATCTTCATCAATATGGTTTACAGTAAGAAACCCGTTCGGATTTGGTATGAAAGTATTTGCAACCAACCTATGTGGAAGCAAACTTTTTGCGCTTCCATTTTTAGAAAGATGCACCCGCACATAGCCGTTCCGTTCAACCTTTTGTTTTAGGATTCTGCCCGTTCTCGAATTTCGCACCTCTCCATTATCTGAAACATCATAGAATCCCTCATACCCTGGAATTGGTCTCCAATGTGTGCAGGGACTTCCGCCGATCAATAGTTTCATACGTCCTCCACCTCCGCAGACCAGAATTGCCGTTTGCAGTCAGCGCACGTATCGGAATTGCCTTTGTTGCAAGCGCCATTCTCATGCCTATACGCAGCTGAGATCGCAAGTGGGCATATCGCTATGGCACCGTCTTTTGAGATTGCCGCCTCCGGATACTGCTCAAGGAACACGCTCTGGCGGGTTTTGGCGGGGTGCTCGGCGGCCCATTGTTCAGCGGCTTTCACCATTCCTTCACAATCATTCTTTTTGTATGCAGATATATATTTTTGAACCGTGCTGTTATTCGCTCCTGCACTGAGCATCTGTTTAATTGCCTTTATAAATTCCAAGGCATCCATCACTTTTCCTCCCCTTCCTCGTCCAATTCGTCGAAATACTGGCTCCCGCAGTAGGGACAGCCCACTTTCCGGAACCGCTCAAAAAAGCAGTCCGGGCGCGGGTCAGACCCGTCTAAGATCAGCGGGGCTTCAAAATCTGCGCCGCAGGTTTCACAGTGATACATGGTGTTTTCCTTTCTCCGGGCGGTAAACATCTCCCCGGTTCCACGCTTTTGTGGCGCAGTTCAGGCTGTGATACGGTCTGGTCCGCGCCCCGCAGGAGGTGCACGCCACGATGTAGTCAAAGGGCGGCGCCGCGTCCTCCACCCGCTCCCCGCTGTCCAGTCCGCAGAGAGGGCATGGTGGCAGCTTTTTCTTCCACCCTGCTCTCCGGTTCTCCCTGTTCACGGCGTTCCACCTCCCAGTATGACCTTTGCCAAAAGAACCGCCAGCAGCAGTAAAAAGCAAATTCCGCCGATCAGGGCGGAGGTGTCCGCCCGCTCCCGCCGCCGCTGCTCTCTGGTCTTGCGGTTTTTCTCCGTCCGCCGCCGTTCCATCTCCCAATAGGCTTCCTGTTCCCAGTAATCGTTGCTGTGCTTCATGTCCCGCTCCTTTCGTGTCTGGCCGTTCTTGGGGCCTCCCTCCGCAGCTTTCGTTTGCACCGACTTAGAAAATCCGCGTCCATGTGCATCTCCCGGCAAATGTCCGCCGGGTCTGTCCGGGCTTTCAGCAGCTCCCGCAGCCGCCGCAGCTCCTCCTCCCGCAAAAGCGGCGGTCTGCCCATCTTGGCGGACTTCCCCCCGCCACGCAGTTCACGCAGGATGCGTAGGGGCAGTGGTTCAGGCAGTAGTCGATCTGGCTCTGCCGGTCATGGGTGCATATCTCGATCCGGTCTTTCCCGTCTGCGCTGTCCCATGGCAGCACAGCCCGCACGATCACAGTTACGGTCTCCACCGGGCATATCTCCTTTCCGTTCATACCTCCCGCACGGTGATGTGCTTCATGTCCTGCATCAGTTTCACCTTCATGCGGTAGGTCTTGTCTTTTTTCGTAGAGGGGCCTTTTACGTCCTCCACAACCAGATGCCATGTGCCGTCCTTCCCCCGCTCCTCATAGGAGAAGTCCGCCCGATACGTCACGGCGCGGCTTCGGTCGCCATTGGCCGTGATGTAGCTTTCCTTCAGCGTGAATTGGGGTTGAAGCCGCAGGTCCCGGATGGCCCCGGCCTTGCTGAGCAATACCAGTTCGTCATACCGGGCCGCCTCCTTGCGGCTGTCAAAGGTGTGCTCCGTTCCGTTGGGCAGCGTCCGGGCAGTTGGGTGGTTGTGGTGCTTGCGTTTACCCTCCGCCGCCGCTTCCGCCTTCCCCTTCTCCTCCGTCACGAACCGGGCCATTACCCTGGCCGTCCGGTCGATCCGCTGGTCACGGACTTGTGCCTCCACCTGCTTGCGGAACCGCTCCGGAAGGCTGTTCAAATCCTCCAAACGAACGCTCATCGCTTTTCCTCCTGATACTTCGGGCAATCCAGCACCTGTACCCGTTCCACCAGTCCGTCCCGATCCATGCGGGATCTCCGCCGGACCTTCCAGCCGGGAACGTCCTCAAAGCGGACCTTTCCACTTTTTTCGTCCACCCGGCTCCATTCGCATTGCCCATAGGCCAGTTTGCAGGACCAGCACTTGTGCAGACTGTTGGAAAGGTCCTCCAACTCTTCACGCGTCCTGTATCTCCGCATACAGCTTGCCAGTGTAAAATTACCTGCCATCCCCATCGGCCTTTCCCCGGAGATAGGCCATCACCTCATCCCGGCTGCGCCGCTGGGGCCGTACCGCATCCTTGAACCATTCCGGCGGCTTCACCGCCTCGGCTTCCGGTTTCGCTTCCGCTGCCGGCAGTGGCTTCTTCTCAGGCGCCGCCAGTTTCTCCGGCTCCGGCCCGGTGCCGATCCGCTGTACCAGCGCCCGAACATCCGCAGGCAAAGCGTTGATCTCCCGTTCCCGTGCGGAAATGGCCCGATAGCTGCGCTGAAAGTTGCTGGATACTACGCTGTGCACCGTCTCCGTGTCCATCCGCGCCCACTCCCGCAGCGTGTTGGGACTGCCCACGATCCGCTGTACCACCGGCGGGAACTTCTCAAATTCCTCCTCCGCGCCGTACAGCCCGTTGCGGATGGCCCTTGCCACCAGACCCCATGCCTCGGCCTCCGTCATTTCCGGTTTTGCCGTCAGTAGGCGAAGTTTGGCCTTTACCTGTCCGATGGTGGGCGGGAAGCCCTTTTCGTCGCTTTCGATCACGCTTTTTACCGCCGCCGCCACCAGCGCCACCTCGTCATGGGCAAACATATCAGCCCAAAGCCGTATGGCGTTTCGCATATCCGGGGCGGACGGCCCCGTGTAAAACCGGGGATACGCCGCCGTGAGAATATCCATGATGATGCCGGTCTCCTGCCGCGTCACTGTGTTCCCTCCTCTGCGTCCATCTCCGCCGCAACCTCGGCCCAGCTTTTCCGCTTGGGCGCTTCGGCGGGCGCGCGCCTGCCTCCGTCCCGGCCTTCCCATGTGAGGAACTTCTGCTTCCAGTTCTTCACCGGATTCCCCTTGCTGTCTCTCCACGAGCGGCCCTGTGCGTCCGGGGTGTTAAAATACTCAAAAAACCGACGGGGGTCCACCGTGCTCTGCCGGGACGCGGCGTAGGCTTCCACCTCTTCCAGCGTGGGCGGTACGAATTTCACCGCCGTCCGCTTTCCGCTCTCCGGTGCCTTTGGTTCACTGGGGGCACCGCCCCCCATATCTTCTGAATGCAATGAAGAAGATATATCTTCTATATCTACTTCTACTTCTTTATCTTCTTCTGTTGCGTTACAAGGCGTTACTGTAACGTTACCCGTAACGTTACAGACTGAAAGCCTCTTCCGCTCCCGGTGATTTGCAACACGCACTCGCGTCTGCTCCCTGATCCGATCCAGCCCCTCCACGTTCTGGTATTCCTCCCAACCGGGAACGCACAGATACTCTTGATCTGTTGTGACCATGTGCAGTTCTTCAAAGACCTGCAACGCCAGCCGAATCGTGTTTTCCTCAAAGCCAAGCTCGTCCGCAAGCATTTTGGTGGTGTAGGGGATGTTCTCCGTCAGAAAAATCATCCCCCCGGCATTGCACCGGCCCGCCATCGTCAGCAGCATGACCCAGATCAGAACGATGTTGTTCCCCTCCGGCAGTTTCCGCAGGTGCTTGATTTTGCGGTTGTCAAACATATCCGTTGTAATGCGGATCCACTGAACGTCGGCCATGGCTCACTCCTTTTCAGTCTCGCGCACGATCTGGCACATATCCGCCAACTCGTCCCGGTCAGTGTCGGGTCCATCACAACCGAAAAGCGGGCATTCATCGCACTTGCCACCACTTTTTGCGGCCTCACACCACCGAATAAGCTGTGCAAACTCAGACTTCGTACAAACGATTTTCATAGCCATCCCCCCTAAATCTGCGGTACATAATCGTAGGGTTCGTCCTCTGCGGGCTGTTCCCACGGCAAAACGGCGTCCTCCTGACTGTCAAGGGAACCCGCCTGACTGCCGCTGTGTTCCATAGGCTTCGTCGGTTCATAGGAGCGCGGCTTCTCACTTTCTGCCGCCAGCAGGTCCAGCACGGCCGCCATCACCGTCTGTGGGGCCACGAACTCCGCGTGAAGCTCGCTCCACTCCTTCTGTTCCCCGTCACGGGTGGTGTAGCGCCGGGTTTTCCACACGCCGCACACCAGAACGGCATCTCCCTTTTCCAGGCACGATGCCATGCGGGTCACGTCATCGTCCCCCACGGCGGACACGTTCATGAACTCGCCCTTGGCGTACTTCATGCCAAATTCCGCTTTCGGCGTCCCCTTGGCTGTAGTTCCTGTCTTGACCTCGCGGGTCACGGTGCCGGCACACATCATGTACCGGCTCCCGTCCTCATCCCGCGTCTTAATGGAGATCAGCATGGTTCCTCACCTCATTCCCCAAAGAAGGTGGCCGCATAGTCCATTCCCTCGTCCTGCGCCTCCTGAGGGGTCTCTGTGCTCTTTCCGGCCTTGGGGGGTGTAACCATACCGGATTCGATCTCCACGGTCTCCTGATGGGCTTCCACAGCCGCAGGCGCGGTCTCCACCACCTCTCCGGTAGATGCCACCGTGCGCTCCGGCATGGGCATATCCGGGATCATGCCCTCGTCCTCTGCGCTGGCTTCCTCCATGAGCTGGGTCTTGACCTCCGGGGACAGGGGCGCGTAGCCGCTGTTCAGCAGCTGCCGCAGAATCGTCTTGCGGCACATCCGGTCCTGCCCACCGTTGGGATCGTACCAGGGAGAACCGTTCAGCAGATCTTCCACGTCCTTGGGGTTCATCTCCCCACTCTGCATGGCCTTGAACTTCTCATAGCTGAACGCCTTGGAGTACCGGTCCGCATGGCGCAGGAGCCGGTCCATGGGCCAGTATTCAAAGCGGAAAGTGCCGTCCTTCAGCTCGTAGTAGCCGTAGTAGCCGATAATAGGCTTACTCTGCCGCTCCTCGTCGCTCTCATACTTGGCAAGGTTCACGATGGGCTTGCCGGTTCGCCGGTCACGGCCCTCGATCTCGCCCTCACGAATGTCTGTGCAGTCAATGTCTGCATAAAAACCGGTGGACATGGCAAGCTGGATATAACCTTTATCACGGTTCCGGCGCTTTCTCATCGCGCCGGGGTGGACTATCTCTTCACACGTTTTCGTGTGCCGCGCACTTCGGGCAGCAACTCGTCCTCTGCCCTACCCCGCTACATTCATCACGGGTAGTCTCTACACTCAAATACTCAAAATGAAGCCCTTTACAGGTTTTTAATCTTCCCTTCAAATGCTGGCACAATGATGAAGGGAGTTGTTTTGTTTCTCTTGCTTCTTTTATGCTCTGGAATATCTCTCCGGTTTCTATGCACCGGACTGCTTTCTGCCTCTTTGCCACCGATTCAGGGGCATCCTTTTTACCAAGTTTGGCAGCCCTCAATTTTTCTCTTGTTTCCTCAGATACGGGGTGTCCCACTTTTGGACCTTTCAGATTGTTTGAAATCTGCTTCATCCTTGCTTCTGGGGACATTGCCGCCCACTGCCTTTTGCCGCACACTCTGAGGTGTTCCTTTTCTTCCTCGGTCAGCGGTCTGCCTCGTCCGTCTCCGCCCCTCGTCCGGTTATATCTGGGCCTGAGCTTTTCTATAAAAAACATCTCACGCTCATTCAGCATTTCTGCTGGACATTCCTCAAGAACTTCAAACGAAAAGTTTTCTAATCCATACTTGATGAATGCTCTCTTCAAAGATAGGTTGTGTTCGGCGGTTATAGTCCGGTGTTCTATAAACCGACGCTTAATGTCAATGCTTTGTCCAACATAGGTGTTGCCAGACACCTTGTTGGTGATAAGGTAAATTCCTGTCATAATTTTCTCCATTTTGAGTATCGCAGCACGGTATTGCCCCGAAAAATGAAGGGTTTCACCGTTAGCACCGCAAAAGCGGCACACCCCTGAGTAATAGGGTTCACGCAGTTTTACTTGACCATAAAAGTTTAGCCAAGAATGTACGTTGCGGTAGTCCCGTAGGGCACCACATAGTAGCCGTGGCCGAAGATCAGGCCCATGCCCTCGCCCCGAAGCGCCGCCGCTACAATGGTGCTGGGTTCGCAGTTTTTCAGCTGTTTGCTGGCATTCACGGCGGAGATCAGGGTGGAGGTCAGCCGCGCCGCCGCCTTGTCGCTCCGCAAAGCGCTCTGGATCATCTTCTGCATACTGGGGGCCGCGATGGCCATGGAAAACGTGGGCTTGTTGTCCCGTTGGGCCTGCGGCGCAAAGCTGTTAGTTGCCTTCATATCAATTTTCCTCCCTTATTCAGTCCGCGCGGCCAAAAGCGATGCCGTTGGCCAGCATATAATCCCGCAGTCCGTTCAGCTGCTCCACAGTGCCTGTCACCCGGAACGAAAGGGTGACGGTCTGCGGAACCGTGCGCTTCGGCTGTACCTCCGCCGCCGGTGCCGGTGCCGGTGCTTCCGTCTGAATGGCTCTGGCCGCTTCCACAGCGGCCTGCACCCGCTCCGCTCTGGCGGCTTCCTCCGCCGCCCGCGCAGCCTCGGCCTGCTGTCTGCGCTGTTCCTGTTCCGCCTTCCGCCGTTCCTCGATCTCCTTCACCCGCTTGAGCGCCTGATCCTTTTTCAGAACCGTGGGCAGGTCATGACACTGCTTGTACTCTTCCAGCAGCGTGGTCTCAAACTCGCTGTTCAGCCCACGGATGGCGGCAATACTGCTGTCGCACTTGCTAATCGCCACCAGAATGTCCTTGTGGGCCTGTTCCTCGGAATAGGTGGCGTTGCCCCACCGCTTGTCCAGAACCGCTTCCCACGGGAGAAATTCCGCAAGTTCTCCGATGCGCTCATCAAAAAAGGCCCGGATAGCGTCCAGTTTCTCCGTGCGGCGCCGTTCGTCAAAGGCTTTGATCTGGCCGTCCAGATTGGCGGCAGATTCGTCGCACAGGGCCGTCAGTGCCTTGCACTTCCCCTCAAAGGGGGCGTAGCTTGCCAGCGCCGCCGCCTTTGCCATCTTGCGGCACTCGTCGATGCGTGCGGCCACGGAGCGGATGTTGGCCCGGTACTTCTTCGCCGCGCCGATGGCCTCCTCCGTCACCACCATGCCCCGGTATGGAGCCAGATTCTCTTCCAGCCACGCCTGACATTCTTCAAAGTTGGCGGAGATGTTAAACTCCTTCAGCGGAGTCAGGTCCGTGGTAATGGCAAATTCCATTGCACTGCTCATGCGTCTGCGTCCTCCTGTTCCCCGGTGTCATAAGCCGTGATCTCCTTCAGCAGCGGCATAATCCGCTCGTCCACACGGCTCTCCGGCACGTTGATCTCCACCACCATGGCCCGCTTATCTCCGCCCTTGGTGGGAGCCATCACCTTGTCCCCCACCGTCAGCGGCATCGCCGTCCGGTAGGTAAATGCGTTCCCTGCGTATGCCTTGTGCAGGGGCTTGAAATAACGAATATTTATCAGCATCATTCCTGTCCCTCCTGTTCGTACCACGCTTTCTGAAAAGATCCCAAACGGTTTTTGCGTGTGAGGTCGCTCAGCAGGCGTCTCAATTCCGGTTGCTCCAGGCAAATACGATTGATTTCGAGAAGTGTCCTGAAAAGAAGATTCGCCATCGCATTCACGTCGCAACCAGAAGAAGCGCAACTGCATCCCCACGCATCCGAATCATCCACAGCTGCGCAGATAGCCGCCGCACCGGTTTTGTCTATCAAAAACTTTCCGGTTCTGGTGTTTTTCACCGTGATGTGATACTCGTTCTTTCCCATGTTCATGTCTCCTTGTCTTTCTTAATTTTTTCGGAGTTGTGCGCCTTACAAAATCAAAGTCTGGGCGGGCATCGTCCCTATCTCCACATGGCCCCAAAAGTCCGTTTCCTGCTTCAGTAGCCAGTTCAGGTCCGCCTCGTGCTCCCGCCGCTCAAAATCGTAGCGGCGCAGTGTGATATTGCCGGACAGATCATAGAGCGCCGCATAGAGCACGGCGAAGTCATACCCGGTAGCAAGCAGCTGGTGAAGGATCTGCGTGAAATAGTTCTCAGGAACCTGATCCCGCCATTTCGCCCAGTCGATTCCCCGGCTCACGGTCGAGGTTTTGATCTCCAAAATGCCCTTCCGGCCGGTGTCCGGCTCCGTCAATTCTCCGTCCAAGGTTGCGAAAAGCCATGGGCGGTCGCTCTGGTAAAGAATGTCATAGGCGCCGTAGTAAAGCTCGTAGCCGGGATACTGCGCCATGAAGAAGTCCCGGATAGCCGGTTCCATTCGCCGCCCCAGCTCCACGGCCTCGTTGCCGCCGAGATCAGGCGCGGCTTGCGCCCCGGTTTTCTCCTTCCACAGCGTCAGCGCCGTTTTCCATGGGCTTCGCCCAATGGCCGCTGCCGCCTCGCTGCCGCCGATGCCACGGCACCGTCCTGCCAGCCATTGTGGCCGGTCTGGGAAAGTCAGCCGTACCAACTCACCCATTTTTCAGTTCCTCCCAATATCCCATCACGGTTCGGGCATAAGCACTGTGCCCCGGATGGCCGCTGCTGTAGGCCGTCAAGGCGTTCTCTACGTCATACCGGCTCAAAAGCTCCGCCATGTAGTCGCAGGCCACCCGGAAATTTTCGAAGGGGTCCATCAGGTCTGTAACCCCCAGCCGCTCCATCCGGGCCTTGTGCCACCGGGGCTGTACCTGGCAGTAGCCCCAACTGGCCCCGCTGTCGCCCTTCACGTTCCGGTAACCGGTCTCCTTGCGGATAATGGCCAGTATCAGCGTGTACTCCACCCCGCTTTCCTCGCAGGCCGCACGGAGATAGCTTTGCGTGTCGCCGTCCAGCGGCACATCTGCCCGGAAATACCCGCTGTCAAACAGCGCCGCTTCGATCTTCTCGTTCTCGTAATCCTCCTGAACCGGCGGGGCCGTCTCCGGCTCCAGCTCCTGCCAGAGGACAAGTGAGGCGTACTCCGCCGACGGTGTCTCGTCCCCGTCCAGCCGTCCCGCCGTCACGGTCGGTGCCACCGGCTCCGGCTTCCCGGTCTCCCGCGCCAGCCACAGCGCTGCCAGAACCAGCGCCACAGCGCCCCACAGCAGCAGCGCCTTGCAAATAGCCTTCCGCCTCCGCTCCGCAGTTTCCCGCCGTGCCACGCGAAACGCATTTTCCAAGTGGGATTCCCACGCGGCCTCCGCCTCGTATTCCTCAAAGGTTTTCATCAAATTTCCGTCTCCTTACAGCAAAAACAAAAAGCGCCGCCGAATGGCCCGGTATCCCCGGTTCCATCAGCAACGCTCTGCTCCTCTGTCCCAACGCTTAGGGACAGGCATCTCATTCACTTTTCCCATAGGCTTACTTGATCTCGTCCCGCCGGATGCGGATCACCTTCACGCCATCCTTCACCGGAATCAGTTCTACGCGGTCTCCGTGGGTCAACGCCTTTTCAATGGCTTCCAGCGTCTTTGCGCTGATATGCGTCGGTGTCATGGTCCTCTTGCTCCCTTCGTTAATAGCGGATGGCATCCCGCAGTTCCTCAATGGGAATGTCCAGTGCCCGCCCCAACTTTAATAGCTCCTTCAGCGAAAAGTCCTGCGGGGACTTCTTCCGCGCCCGTAGGGTCTGCGGCGTCATGCCCGCCTTTTCCGCCATCGTGCCCACCGGCATCCCCATGGCGGCCTGTCTGCCCCACAGCAATGAGATCAAAACCTCGTCATTGGGCTTCCGCCCCAGCTTTACACGCGGCATGCCGCCGCCTCCTTTCCTTTATCGCTTGCCCAGAAACGCGTTGATAAAATACTGTTGGCCCTTGCCTGTCACCTTGGGCGTTTTGTTCACGCTGATGTGTCCGTCGGAATGGGAAACGCTGGTCTCCTTCACATCAAACAGCCCCATCTCCATGCTCCGCTGAGTTGGCATATTGTAATCACTGCCCTTCCGCCGAACCAGATAGCCGTTCTTCCGCATCCAGTCAAACAGGCGGTTTCCGCCAATGTCCACGCCGTTCTGCTTCAAAATCTTCGCAAGGTCGAAAATCAAAATGGACGTGTGGGACGCAGCCACGCTGTCCGCAAACAGCACCTTGGGCTTGTCCTCCTCCGCCTTGGCTTCCAGCACCCGGCGCTTCTGCCGTTCCTCCTTCAAGGTGATGGCAAGCTGGATGATGTAGTCGGGGTCAGTCAGCGTCCGCTCGATCACCTCCGGCGTCATGTAGGCCCCATGCTTGCGGATGGTGGGAAGAACATCATGCGTGACCCAGTGTTGAAATTTCTTTGCATTTGGTAGATTGCTCTGCATGATAAGCGTGTAAACTCCACTCTCATTGATGACAACCTTGTTAGAAAAATCGTTCTCCCCGTCCCAAAGGCTTGGGAACAAATCGCCGTAAGCCTTGCGTCCCAACACTTTTCGATCCTCATTGTCAACGTGCTGTGCAACCGCGCGATTGACGTCGGCATATCCAAGCGCATTCGCTATATCCTTGCCGACAAACCAAGGCTCCCCATCGATTTCGACAACTCGAATGTTCCCAAACTCCGGGTTGTTGAAAATCTGCAATTCATTCATTCACATTTCTCCTTTTCGTTTTTTGTCACGCTTCGCCAGCATCCTCCGGGGTGTCCTTCCCGCAGGTCTCCATAATGCACCGCTCCAACACCGGAAGGGGGACCCGGTACATCGCCGCCAGCGTGGGACGAACCTTTTTTGCGGGTGCCCACTTGCCAGTCTCCCATTTGCTTACAACCGCCTGGCTCAGCATCAAGGCCGCAGCCACGCCCTCCTGCGTCAAGGAAACATTACGCCGCAGGTCTCTCAACGTCATTTTCTCACTTCCTTCACTCAAAATCTCATAATTGCTGTGTTTTTGCTTGACAACCTCATAAAGTAACGATACAATAAAACTGCCAGAAATATTGAAAAACGCCGCTCTATGAGGGGCCAAGCCTTTGTGCCCTGTCTGGGCACAAATATATGATACCTCGTTAATAGCGAGAAGTCAACTAAAAATCTCGTTTTTAGCGAGATTTGACATTATAAACATTTTATGAGGGTTTGAATTATGTTTTTTGACCAATATGAAATGCTTTGTCGAAAAGTAAAAAAATCGCCTAACGGTGTCGCAAAAGAAATCGGCTTTTCATCGGCATCCGTTACACAATGGAAAAACGGGGCTGCTCCGCGCGAGGATACACTGAATCTGATTTGCAAGTATTTTAACGTTAAACCCGGCTATATTCTTGGCTACACGCCGGAGGCTCAAATTGACTTTGCAAAGTACCAAATTGAAAAACTCACAAAAAAGTGGGCTAAATGCAAAGACGAGGATGAACGGCAGGATCTTGCCGTGGAGATCGACGGCCTACGGGAATCCCTTCATGACCTGACCTTTATTCAGACCATCGAGGCTACGGCTGACCGTCAGTCCAAAAAAAATAACCACCCCGCCGAAACCGGTAGGGTAGCCGATAAGCGCACACAGCGCATATTTACTTTCGTAGACGAGTGCAGTCCGGAAGAATTGTCCGACCTCGCAAAATATATCGACTTCCTTGAAACCCGGAGGACCGCAAAATGATGCTTGATAAAATGGCAAATCTTCTCCTTAAAGAACTCTATGCAAAAGATAAAATGACTATTCAAGAGATTGAACACATCACCGGCACAGATGAGATGGAATCAACCTGCCCTCAACTTCAAATACTTTCAAAAGGCGGGTTTTATCTTCTCATAGGAAAATAAGGATGTAATTCATGACGAGTATGATAAAAAATACTTGGGCTATGCAATTACCATCCAAGGCCGCGCTTACATAGAGCAGCAACGGCAGCAGAAATATCAATTTTGGGTCCCGTACCTTATTACAACTGTAATTGCCGCATCCAGTCTCGTTGTATCTCTTATAAGCCTAATTATCCGTTAGTGCACTCGCTTGTAGTGCTCACATTTTGCTTTTTACATCGACATCACAGCCCCAGAAGAAACGAGAGGCCATTCCCTCGGTCTACAAAAACTGCGTGTTCACACGACCCGACAGACAGCCCCCTTGCCATTTTCCAAGGCCACTGTCCTCGCACTGTTTGATGAACTTCTCCAAATAGTCATTTCTCTCTTGCAGACTATTGTATCTGCTTTTTCAGCTTACTTCTTGTCTGGAACATAGGTTTCCCTCCTCTATGGCCTTTTAACAGTTCGTCCAATTCATTGTCTGTCAACCCAAGTATACGTTCTTTCAGTTTTCTCGCGCAATGCCAAGTCGCTATGTAATTTCTTTTCTTCCATGTCCCAATGTCATATCCCTTTCTCCCCCATCCGTTCCGGTTTTTCTCCCCTTGCCCCCAGA
>CYGL01000120.1_pt1 | contig 40014 bp, 50 predicted proteins | sample 485531 | NCBI WGS metagenome assembly CYGL01 (sample SAMEA3497897, study PRJEB9818) | human gut metagenome | reverse complement strand
TGTAGAATTCTCTTTCTAAACTTATAGGGAAACTTTTGGTAACTTTAAATGGTAAAGAGCCAAAGTATAATACATATGATATTATAACTATTCCACTAATAATTATGGTATTGGTAATAAGAAGAATAAAAATGCTTTTACCACTACTTTAGGAAGATGGTGGTTCAATAAGTGCTTTATAGAACAAGTATTTATTTGATTTATTTCATTACATCAATAAGCCTATAAACAAAGATGTATTAGGTGATATGAATGATCAGATTTCATATGCTATTATGGAAGATAGATTACCATTATCTGCATTAAAAAGATATTTAATGAGACAGCAGAAATTCCAGCCTTATTGCAATATACTATGCTCTGGATTTACTACAAACATGCTTACTATTTCTTATAAGATTGATAAAATGAAAAAACAATTAGAAAAGAAATATGCGGATGAATTAGCAGACCCAGAAAGAAATATGTATGCTGCGGATAAGATAGAAAAAGAATTGCTAGACTACGCTAAAAAAGAACTTAAAGATGATATATCTATGGATATGTATGATTCTAAAGCTAAAGGTTCTTTTGCTAATAACTTTAAAAATATCTTTGTAATGAAAGGTGCTATTAAAGATCCAGATCCTACTAAGGGTTATGATGTAGCTATGTCAAGCTATATTGATGGTATTTCTAGAGATGATTATTCTAAATTAGCTAAAGCGTTAGCAGCTGGCCCATATTCTAGATCTAAGAAGACACCTGAAGGTGGGTATAATGAAAAGCTATTGTTAAGAGCGTTCCAGCATCTTACCTTAGCCCCTAAAGGAACTGATTGTGGTACTAAGAGAACTATAGAAATTACATTAGATAAGTATAATATTAAACTTATGATGTATTCTTATATAGTAGAAGGAAATAAGCTTATTGAATTGAATTCTACTAATAAAGATAAGTATTTAGGCAAGACAGTTAGAATGAGATTCTCTTCTTTATGTGAATATAAAGAACCTAATAAGATTTGTAATGTATGTGCAGGAAATCTATTTTATAGAGCTGGATTTAAAGATATTGGTGTTGCTATGCCACAAGTAGCATCAGCATTAAAACTTAAAGCATTAAAGGCATTCCATGACTCTACAGTTAAACTTCATGAAATAGATGTATGGAAAGCATTCGGATTAAGAAGTGATATTATGAGAATAGAACTAGTAAGAAAGAACGGTAATGAATTTTACTTCTCTAATAATTATAAGTATAGAATGAATGCACGTATTATATCAATAGATATTGATGGTACTAGAGTAAAACAATCAGACTATAAAATGATAGGCCCTAGAGGGGTTAAACTTAATAGACCTATAGATAGTGAATCTAGAGTATATGCTAATGTATTACCTATAAGAATTGGTAATATCTTGATGGTTAAATATAAAAATAGATAATGCTATACTGAGCCTAATATTAGGCTCAGTATATTTTAAAAATGAAAAATAATTGTATATTATATTATTGAATGTATACTAATCTGAAATTTTTCAGATTAGATTTAAGAAAGGAGTAATATTATGATAATTCGTGTTGATGATGATGAGTGTTTATTATTTGAAAAAAATCGAGTCTGTTGTATTCCAACAACAGAAGAGGAGAAAGAATTTATTAAGAATTCCACTGATGAGAATGGAAATATTAAACCATCTGTGTATGATATGCTATACAATTACAGAGATGGTATTGTTGATAACATTTTTCATGATAGTTATGGTGATGGTAACAGGGATGCATATATTGCATCTGAAATTATTAAGGATGAGGTAGAAAGGTTGCGTGATAAAAAAGAAGATAAGTGGACTATAAAAAAATTACCATTTCTAAAGCCTAGTACTTTGTGTTTGATTGACTTATTCTATACTATTAATGATAATCGCGAAATGCAAAATAAAATTATCAAGGCTGGTATAGATATTTTGCTTAAAGATACGGAGGAATAAAAATGCTGAGAACAATGTTGAGAACAAAAAGTGTTAGCTATGTTATTGCATCAGAATATACTACTGATGATTATAGTATAGCAGATGATGATTCTATAGGAAGGTTAGTCGATGAAACTATTAGAGAAATTCAAGAAAAGGAGAAAGGTAAAATCGTTGATGTAAAACTTACATCTACTGGATCTTTTAGTTATATCTATATTACAGCACTTATTTTATATGAAGTAAGGGAGGTTGTACAATGAAATTAGTATTTGATGGAAAAGGTTTAATTAAAGGTCATAGATACTCAAACGTTATTGCTATTCCTACAACAATCAACGAAAAGTATTTCTTTAGTGTATGTAAAGATGTTAATGGTAATTATAAACCTGAGGTTTATAATGCGTTGTACGATTTGGATGAACAAATTATTGATAATCCAATGACTGACATATATGACAATCATGGAAATCTTGCTTGGAATTCTGAGATTATTATGAATATGGTACGTGATGCGAAACAAGAAAGTGATTTTGCTGCTATCCCTAAACCATCTAATTTGTGTATTCTTAGTTTGTACTATACTTTATCTAAAAGGTATAACAAAGTAAGAAGACTTAATTTGCTTTATAAAAGAATGATTAATTTGTGGCATAATCAGTCTATTGTTGTTAGTAGAGGAAAGGGTGATACTAATGACAATACAAAATAATACTGATTATGAGTTAAAGATTATCGATGAGAAAGGTAAAGAAGTATATACCTTATATAATGATAATGATATCGAGATGAATGTTGATATAAGACGAATGTTGGATTGGAAAATCAAATATCCAGACGGTAAAATTATGCATTTATTTGATATCTTTAATGAAGCTTTAACCCATGTAGATATCAATCTTAAAGGAATACCTGAGTGTTCATATGATGACGGTTATATTTTTACTATGAATACCATGCCTCATCATATTCAGTAATAGTATTTTATGGAAAGGATGTTTATTATGTCTGATGAAAAGAATGAATTAAGGCATGTTATCAATCGTATCGATAAATCCAATACTCATAGAATTAAGAGAAACTATTATCCAGATGATAGTCCAACAGAGAGTAGTGGTATAGCTGGAGTACTTAGTGATATTGTAAACATCTTGTTTGATCTTAAAATAAAATTTAAAAAAGATGATAGCGGTATTCATATTAAGATTGACAAAGATAAAAACAAGTAGATAATATAAAAAAGAATGAGCTTGACTCATTCTTTTTTTATTTGTTTTTAAAGAGAAGGAGAGTAATATGGAATTAAACTTAACCGTTAATTATCCAGTATCAAAGAAGTTTACTTTCCAAACTAGGTTGTTACGATTAAATCTAGATGAAGAGAAAGCTAAAGACCTGATATCGGGGAAAGGGTTCATTATTGATGAACCTGAGGATGACAAGAAAGCTATTGATGTAGGATTAAAAAGTGATAATTCTATTTTCTCATCCAAGTTTACAAAAACTATGCAAGACCCTGATGCATTTACAGATAGATATTCTTGTAAATGTAAAAGAACACAAGGGAAGAATTATGAAGGAATGATTTGTCCTTATTGTCATTCCAGAGTAATTTATGTAGGTGAAGATTTTGAGATGACTGGTTGGATTACTCTTAAAGAAGGATATCCAATTATTCATCCGAATTTATTCTATGTATTGGAAAGCTATATTGGTAAAGATCAGTTTGCTTCTATTGTAGAACCAATTATTGATCTTGATGAAAATGGTAAACCAGTACAAAAGTATTCTTCTAAAATTATTAAATCCACAGCTAAAAGATCTACTAGAAAGACTAAGTTAGATGAAAAGTATAAAGGAATTGGATTGATTGAATTTTATCATAGATTTGATGAAATCCTAGAATATTTTCATAAGAAGAATAAAAACAAGAAACCTGATTATTATCAAGATATCTTAGAGAATAGAGATAAAATCTTTATTCATAGTATTCCAGTGTATTCTACAGCTCTTAGACCATTCGATAGAAGAGATGGTAGATTTACATATGAAAAAACTAATGGTATCTATAATATGATGGCTAAGTTAGCAGCTAAGATTAATGATGATACATTGTCTATTTATAGAATCCCAAAACATAGAAATGTATTATTGTGGAATCTTCAACAGAGATATCTGGAGTTGTATACTGAAGTAATTAATATTTGTAAAGACAAGAATGGTGTTATTAAAAGATTAATTGGTGGTAGATGTGGATTTACATCTAGATCCGTTATTGTACCAGATCCTAAACTTAGAGTAGATCAGGTTACATTATCTTATTTTACACTACTAGAGTTACTTCAACAGACTGTAATTAATATTTTGGTAAGAACTTATAATATTTCATACAATACTGCATATATGAGATATAAACAAGGATTACTGAAAGAGGATAAACGTATTAGAGATATTATTCAAAATATCATCGATACTTCTGGTATTAATGTATTGATTAATCGTAATCCTACTATTAATTATGGTTCTATTCTGGCAGTACAGTGTGTAGCTATTAATGATGACTATACAATGGGTATGCCTTTACAGATTCTTGCAACTATGGCAGCAGACTTCGATGGTAAATAATTGCCAATTATACTAGCGATAGTGTAATTTAAAATACGTGAATTGCTGGAAAGTGCTAAAGCTTATAGAGCTACAACATAATACGATAGAAAGTATAAGTGTGAATGCAGTAGAAATACAGAAAAAATCTATAAGATTACTCATGGAGAAATCCTAAAAGTATATGTAATGTACAATCAGCAGCAAGTTTTAGAAATATGAATTTCTAATTCTGTTCAACGACTATCCGTAAGGAGTAGGATACAAGTGTATCCGAAGTGCGTATCATCTCTATGAGATGTAGATATAGTCTCTACTTATGCTAACGCATAAGACGTTCCTAAGAGAACTGCATAGACTAACAACCTATGTGAAGATAAAGGATTGCTTGAATATTATCTATATGCCAAATAAGAAGTTTTGGGAATCTGCTATGGAAGTATTTAATCCAAGAAATTCTATGATGATTTCTAGAAATGATGGAACCTTTAACAATGATATGAATATCTTTAAAGATATGATTATTAATGCTAATGGTTTAATTAATATTGGAAGAGATAATTATTCTATTGGGCAGAAACAGAAGATACAACAGTTGAAAGAAAAATATAATATTGATTAATTTATAAGAGAGATGCTGAATATTCAGCATCTCTTTATTTTTTGGACATATCATTAATTTTAGAAAGGAGGAGAGTATATGGGATTTAATCATGATAACCCTCAGTATTTAGTAACTACTCATGATTCTCCAATAAAAGATTTAAAGCGATTTAAGAATGAATATGCTATGTCATTATGTATTCCATCGGTTTCTTCATCATATTCTATATGTGTAGAATATATGAGAAAATGGTTTAAAAATAAATTTCAACCTGATTTCTTTAAATCAGAATATATAGCTGGTAGAAATATACTTAGAGATTTTTTATCTAATGATATGATTAATAATATTAGAAAGAATAAACCAGCTTTAGCTATTAGACCTAGAATGGATTATACTTTTAATAGAGAAAATACTGATTTATACTTATTAGGAAGAAATATCATTAATAATAGAACTAGATTTAAAGATTGTTTCTTTGTAAATCCTACTAATAAGAATATGGTTTCTCTTACTCTAGAACAATGGAAAGTAGATTTTGAATTTAGAATTAAAGTATCTTCATTTAATACCGCTATGGATTTATATAAGTTTATGCAAATTGCATGTAGAGCTAATGCTACTGAAACTAGATATGCAGAGATAGACTTTAATGTTCCTAAAGCATTGATGCTAGCTATAGCTAAAGATTCTGGATTTGAAATAAGAAATGAACAAGTAGTGGATAATTGTAAATTCTTATCATTCTTAAATAAGAACTCTAGATTACCATTTGTTTGTAAGTTTAGAGGAACTAAAGGAGAATATGAATACTTCATTAAGCTTACAGATATGTATGTACATCTTAGATGTGGTGATATAGAGGTAGATGAAGGAGAAAGAGAAGGTCAAACAGATAATAACTTCGTTGTATCTACTCAGATAGAATGCTTATTCCCAGCTCCTAAATTCTATGCATACTATGCTAAAGATAAACATGATTTTGCTTTAATAGATAAAGCATTAAAATGCACTATTTATAATCTCTATATTGGAGCGATACCATTTAAGAATGATAAAGGTTGGAATCAGTATATGACTACTGATTATATAGAAGATAATGATATATATGAACAGCATAAACCTTCTACAATTCACTTTAAAGAACTCATACAATCTAGAAATGAAAATTCATTATTTGATATAGCAGAGTATACTAAATCTATATTTATATCTCCATCAGTATTTATGGATGTAAAACTATTCAATGGATTATCAGAAGTTCCTATACAAATAGATTGGAATACTTATACAATTACTACTAACCAACCTTTAGTAGAAAGAACTTCAGAGCTAGTATTCTATATAGACTTAGAGTTTATAAATAATTATGCTATTAATACCCAAAAAGGATATTCTAATAGAGTAAAAGACCAAAATAATAATATATAGAATTGGATAGCTCTATAAAGAGCTATCCAATTATCTTGCTAATATCTTTGTTTCTATTACATTACCAACAATCTTAGGGTCATTGATAATAGTTTGTATAGCGGCTTTATCAAAGTTACTATTAGTATTATTAGAATAGATGGACGTTAATACACTATTTTCTTTTTTTATGCTGGATTGAAGATATAATAAATTTACATTTCCTCTATTATAAGCATCTTTCTCTAAGCTATCATTTATATTACTATATTGAAGCTTATATAATGATAATAGTAACAGTGAAATAGCCATCAATGCATAAAAAATGTGCATGTATACTGATGATCTTATATGAATTTAAGCACACCACCTATCTTTAGAGTTTAAAAATAGTTTTATGTTTAAATACATTATCATTTAATAAGTTTAATTGAACATTATCTTTAGAAATTTTATCATTCTTAATTACTGAGAATATAAAATTATCTTTTGGATATTCAATATCTTTTATTTTTTCTAATTTAGTTATTATAGCTAATTCCTTAGGATGATCCATTAGGTCTATAGAGAAGTATTGCTTTACTTTTAATGGATAATTATTGGCTAAAATTAACCCATTATAACCAGAGTAATATTTATTAGTCATATATCCATTAGAATTAATGGCATTAAACATATTGAAATCATAAATAAAACTTTTTAAATGAAATGGTCTACAATGGTATACATGTGAGTTTAAATTCGTTTCTATTGCTTTATTTGACAATAGAAAGTTAAATTTAGCAATCTGATTATCCTTCCAGTATATATACATAGACCCATCTGAGAAGTTGGAAACTAATTTAAAATCATTCCCATATAATCCAAATAGATTAATATCATTTTTAGAAATAGTTGAATATTGTATATGAGCATAGCTAGTATGCTCATATACAATGGAATGATTATTGTAAATAATAAACCAACCATAAGATTGTTCAGATGAATTAGTATATAATGGAATAGATTTTAATTCATATACCATTAAGTATAGTACCCTGATATTCTCACTTTAAACTGGTGTAGACCTTTTAATGCATTTATTTTAGGAACTACTTTTAAACGAACAGTAGCAAAGTTAGACGTATCAGTTGTAGAACCAGAGTTAGCAGTACCAGAAATTACATGATTTTCTTTGTCTATACCAGTAGCACTATCAGAGCAAATTTCTAATATATCATCCCCACCAATAGCATGGAAGCCGTTAAGAGCTGAGATAGATTCATTCTTATAATTAGCTTGTACCCATTTATCAGTAACCAACTGTTCATTCAAGTTATCACCATTAATATTCTTAGTGGTAATATAAGAACTTACTAAGTCAGCTGCACTTTCAATGCCACCTTTATTATTCCATATATGGATTTCTTTAGTTTCGGACTGAGGTACAGCAGAGCCATTATTTACATCTAAGGTTCCTACCCCCCAAGGAGAACTGATTTCTCTATCATCCCTATCACAAATAGTGATAATTGGTGTAGCACTTGCCATATATCCTCCTTTGCTAGTTCATAAATATAATTATTTATTATTCAGCAGCAAAGAGCTTATCAATTTCAGTATCAGAAATAGCTTCTACCGGTACTTCTGCTGCGGAATCAGATGGAGTATAGCCGAGAGCTGCAATTACGTTTTCCTTAGCTAAAGAAATCGTACCAGTCTTTACGGTAATGTTGCTGCCAACAGTTACACCGCCGAGAGTGGTAGAGGAAGCCTGCGGAAGAACATACTTGTTAGCACCTTCTTCAATACCGCTAAGTTTGGTGAGGAGTTCAGTCGTGAAGTTGTTATCAGAGAGGGCTTTACCAGGAGTGATAGCAACATAAGTGGTTGCAGCATCAGCCTTGGAAAGGAAGGTAGTGTTGGTTTCTTCTTTGGTGAAAGCACCTACGTTACCAGCCGGAATGGTAATATCAGCAGAGCCATCAAACGGAACACCAGCAATCTTTCGAGCAGTTGCGAGTTTAACAGCAGTATCAGCAGATGCTACAGAAGCATTGATCTGAATGTACTGCGTACCAGACCAACGATAAATGCTGCCGGTATCAATATCTACATAAATCTTATCAGCTTCACCAGTTTCAGGGAAAGCAGCCTTGTTTTCATATTCTTTTACGTCATCAACGTAAGACGGTAACTGATTAGCCGGAACCTTACCAGCAGCATCAAGGGTAGCAACACCGTTTACAGCACCTTTTTCAGATGCAGCGATACGAGCAGTTGCATCTACAGCATTGATGGTAATAGCTTTAGAACCATCGAAATCAACACCGTTAATCGTTACAGCAGCTGCAAGCTTGGTTGCAGTATCTGCGGCAGCAGCATGAGTAGCTTCAGCAGCAGTGTCAGCAGTAGTAGCACTATTAGCCTTACCATCGATCGGTAACTTGGTAGCATCTTCTACAGTGATATCAGCAGAACCATCAAAGAGTACACCGTTGATCTTTACCTGATTAGCAAGCTTGGTTGCTTTATCAGCAGTACCATGGAGCGGAAGATAGGTGGTATCAGCAGTAGCCTTCTTGAGATAAAGCTTTTCAGCATCAGCAAGAGAAAGTTTAGTAGCATCTTCTACAGTAATAGCTTTAGAGCCATCAAAGAGTACACCGTTGATAGCTACAGCAGCAGCAAGCTTTGCAGCGGTATCTGCTGCACCAGCAGTCTTAGCTTTAGCATTAATACCTAAGAATTTGCCTTCATTGGCTGCATCCTGCTTTGTTTTAAAACGAGCTAAACCAGCCGCATCAAGAAAATATTTAGTTTCTGGCATAATTGTATGTCTCCTTTTATAAAAATATGGTTATGTATATATATATATTAATAATAACCATTTATTCAAACATCTTATCAATCTCAGAATCTAAGATTGTATTATATTTAGATAAAACGGTATTAGTAATATCCTTGAGTTCTAATGGTTTTACAGTGCCATTAACTGATACTAATGACAATGATGTTTCAGAACTATCATCATATCTAGCATTTACTACACTAGTTCCGTATAGAACTTTGTATTCCTTTTTATCTTTATCGAATCTATAAATAGTTCCATTGTCATCATCAATATACAGAGCTTTACTGTCTGGATTAGATGATGGATATGGGAATGCATTCTTATTAGGATAATTCTGAATTTTATTATCAAGTTGTTTTTTTAATTCATCAAGGTCATCTTTGGTAGTTGGTTTGCCACCAGGATTGTTAGCAGCATATAATGCCTTACTGGTTTTCATACCAGTAAAGTCATTTAATGTAGTAATAGATGCTGGAATATTAGCATAGAATTTATTAATAATTCTACCAGCCTGATTGATCTCAATGATAATATTATGGGAAGTAATTACAAAGATATTATCGTCAATATCACCATCTACAGCTATAGGATGGAATTCTTGTAATCCAACTGTTTTAATAATAGAGTTTGGATCAATAATAGTAATAGTTCCTTCACCATAGTTTGTAACGATGATATTATTTTGATTATCTACAGTAATAGCACTAGGCTGTTCTCCTACGTCAAATGATAAACGCTTACATGATTTATCATTAGCCATAAGCTTGTATATCTTAGAATCTTTGCATAATACATATAAAGTATTATGCTTATCAACACATACGTCTATAGGATTAGAAAGTAATCTAATCTTTTTATAGCATATATATTTACAGTTTTGGTAAGAAATAATGGAAATAGTATTTTCGATACTATTACAAACATATGCTGACCCATTACTATCTACTATGATATTTGTAGGGCCTAAACCAACTGGGATATCATATTTAATAGTGTCATCCATGATTACAGATACTGTATTTTCGTTATAGTTAGAAACGAAAATAGGTGAAGTGTTACACTCATGCAAAACACCTTGAGCTATACCAGAAGAACCATCAGTAAGACGAATAGTTTTAACGAAGGTTTCTGCTTTGGTATTAAACTTAAATAAATACCCAGTAGGAGATAAGATGTATACATTGGATTGGTCGGTTGAAACTAAGACCTTACAATCACCAACTGGTACACATGTATTTACAACAGGAATAGTATAGCTTTCTTGCTGTAATTCATTATCTTCATATTTGTACAGTTTATTTCTAATACCGTCAACAAGCCACAATGTCTTTAAGTATGCCATTGGAATATTAGCTCCTCCTTTCTAAAATATTATAATAATGTTTATTTCTTAATAGTGATATTTATGTTGTTATTCGTGCTATTATCGGTGTGGTTTTGATTGTTTTTATCATCATCATTTTTATCATCTAGTAATTTTTTTATGTCATCTTTATCTCGAAAAATTATAACTTTTATAATTAAAAACACATCATTTAGGTTTGAAAGCTTTCCTAAAAGCTCCATACTTATTAACCCTAAAAAGAAAGTTACTCCTATAAAAGGCCTATATCCTAAAATTTTTAATAGATGGGAGCTTATGGAATAATCTAGTATAGAAGTTGATACCGTGGATAAAATTATAAGTCCAACCTTCATACGTTTATGATGATATAATAATTCATAATAATTTTTTACTAGGCTTCCAATCAATGATATGGTAATTATTATAAGAATTAGCAGTAATTCTTCATCTAATACCACATCTTTTAGCATTATTTATCACCATCTTTCTTAAACTTAAATTTATATTTTATGTAATTATTGGTTTTAAGCACTCCAATGATTATACTGATAGACAACGAGATGGTAATAGAAATGGAGAAAAGAATAGTTATATATAACAAGTTATTCATTTCATGTTTATAATCTTCTATTATCGTATCATACTTATTTATATTATAGCTAAGTGGTTCTAAAGTTTTATATAAGTTTATTTCTCTTACTATTATGAAATCATAAGTATCATCTTGACCATTTATATTTACATAAGTAGGTACAAGAAGATTATAATACCTATATTCAAAACTATTATCAGTCTGTATAATCTTATCTATAGTTTCTTCAGAAGAAGTAGTATACTCTGTATTGAGTATATTATTTTTAGTAGCTATACTGGATTCCCATACTAAAACAGAATCTTTTTTATTAATAAGCTTATCTATAGCAGAAGAAGTAAGTTGAGTATTATTCTTCTTAGCAATATAATCATCCCAATTAGTAAACATTATCTCTGGATTATTAGAAGATAAATTGTATATATTAATTATACCATTCTTATTACTAATAAACAAGATATGATCTGAATAATGCGTTTCAAAAATACTTGTTATTTTTGTATCATAAATGATTATATTGGAAAGTATATTTATAATTTCATTATCCAATACATCAGAGTTCATTTCTTTTTGTAATTGAGATGTATCATAATCCGCTATATAAGATTTAAAAGCACTTTCTATATAAGCATTTTGTAATCTAGCTTGTCTAATTCTATTATCAACTATATAATGGATAGATTCGGTTTTCTTTTCTTCTAGTGTCTGTATATTTTCTGATGTATCTTGCTTTATAGATCTTATATCAGATACAAATATATCTGAAATTATAATAAAGCAAAAAATAGGAATCAGAACTAATAAAAGATGAAATTTTTTACTATCTTTATTCATTTTTTTAACACCCCATTTTGTATTTATAATATTTAATGTAATGTCGAAGTAAAATGGAGCATATCAACATACTAGTAACCTATAGGCGTAAACCTATTAGAATCAATAAGATTGGAGGGTTTTTAATGGCTGAAGTTGATAATGAAAATAAGATCACCTTTGAAGAATTAGCTCCATCATTACAAGAGCTATTTAAGAATATAGTAACTAAAGATAGTTATGATGAATTAGTAAAAAAGCTAGAATCTATTGCAGATAATTTAGGTAATAATATAACAGATCAATTTGTAAAGAAAACTGAAGTATGGGAAGCTTTTCATAAATTAGAAGATAACTACAACCCTGGAACAAGTGATGCTGATTGGAATAGTCAAGGCATGTATATTGCAAACTATAATAGACCTACTATTAGCAATCAACCTGCTAGTTCTGGTCAATTAATAAATATGCCTTATGATAAAGATACAAATTACTCTACTCAATTATTTATCTCTCAACCAGATGGGGAATTATATATTCGAGCTAGTAATGGTAATATAAAAAATACTAAGTTTAAGAGAGTAATGACTAGTGATGATGTAAGCAGTGTACCTGCTGTAGGTAGAGTTATATTCTATGCTTATAATGTAAATCCTAGTACAGAATATCCAGGAACACATTGGGTAAGAATTAGTGATGCATATGTAAAGATTGGTAGCCCAAGTGTAGAGGAAGTAAATATTAAAAATTCTACCTCAGATATAACTACTAAAACTGGTAGTAGTACATTAAAAATAGCAGAGGCTAATTTACCTCCACATAATCATACCGCTACTACTAATACTACCGGTGCTCATCATCATGGAACTGTATTTGGTGAACATCGGGCTGATAGTTGCAAATGGGGAGTGTACGACAGTAGTAATAAGAATTTAGGTTGTGCAGATTCCGACTATGATAATGTACTACCAAATACCTCTACAGATGGTGCTCATAGTCATATCATATCTTCAGTAACCTCTCCTAATTGTAAATCTACTCCATTACCGAATAACCCATATGGTGCGGTATTAGCAGCTTGGTATAGAGTTTCATAATAGGTGATATTATGAATAACAATGAAAAGGAAATTAGAAGAATAAGATTAGAAGATTTAGATGCTTCTCTTCAAAATATTCTTCTAAACAGAATCTCTAAAGATGACCCTACTTGGAAAAAATTACAAGATCTAATAGATGACCTTTATAAGAAAACTCATACTGAAAAGAAGAATATTACAATTACTATTGTTCAGTCAGATAATCAAACTATCCATGTATATGTACCAAAAAAGATTGGTGGTGTAGATTATACTTCTACTTTTACCTGTCTAACAGGAACTGCTTATGAAGCCGAAGTTATAGCTGAAAACGGTTATAAGGCAGGAACGCTAAATGTTAGCAGAAGCGGTGTATTTACTAATAATAAAACTATTAATGCTACTTCTGCTGCAAAATCTAACGCTACAGTTACTATTACTCAATCTGATAATCAAACTATTCACGTATATACTCCACAAAAGAGTGGAGGAACTGACCATACTTCTACCTTTACCTGCCCAGTAGGTACAACTTATGAAGCAGAGGTTATAGCTGAAACTGGTTATACAGCAGGGGCATTGAATGTTGGTAATAGTGGTACAATTAATAGTGATATGTCTATTAATGCTAACCCAGCTATATCCTATGTTAAAGTAACTATAGTTCAAACTGATAACCAGACTATCCATGTATATACTCCTAGAAAATCTGGTGGTATAGACCATACTTCATCATTTACCTGTTCTGTAGGTACTACTTATGAAGTAGAAGTTATAGCTGCTAATAATTATATAGCAGGTATACCAAATACTAAGGGTGGTACATTTAACAGCAATATGATTATTAATGCTACTGGTGCAACAGTAGCTACTGCTAAAGTAACTATTGTTCAATCAGATAACCAGACCATTCATGTATATACACCACAAAAGAGTGGAGGAACTGATCATACTTCATCATTTACTTGTCCTATAGGAACTACCTATGAAGCAGAAGTTATAGCCGCCAGTGGGTATAATGCAGGAATATTAAACGTGAGTGGGAGGGGGGTAATTAATAGTGATAAGACTATCAATGCTACCTCTGCAACTGCAAGTATACCAACTGGATATTTAGTGAATGAACCTGATTGGATAACTGATGGTTTTGCTTATGAAGATATTACGATTCCTAACGGTGTACATGTGATTGAAGTATGCCTAGAAGCTAACTCTCATCATTATCCTGAGACATTCATGAGGATATATAGTAAAACCAAAGAATGGGGTCATTCTGATACTAATAGCTATATTGAAATTTATGAAAATATTGGAGTCACTCCAAACAAACGATATATCGTTAGTGTGGATCTTGACCCAGGTGGTGCAATAACAAGATTTTATATAAAATATTCTTCTGAAATAAATAAACAAACTCCTACTGTAACTGATTATTAAAAAAGAAAGAAGGTAGTTGCATATGGCTACAACATTGAAAGGTATAATTGGGGGGGGGGTAACCGTTTAGTGCCTCTCCTGCTACTGAAATAGTTATACCGACAGGATATTTAGCGAAGGAAAGAACTGAATATACTATCACTAGAACTATTACAATCCCTAATGGTATAAATGTGATTGAATTATATGCTTCTTGTGATTCTAAAGAGTTTAATACTGATTACATGGTAGATATAACTGTATCCAGTAATAATAAACAATGGTGCTCTAATGATGATATAAATTCTGTTGAGTGTACAGAATATATCGGGGTAACTCCAAATAAACAATATGCTGTAACAGTGATCCCTAATTGTGAAATGGATAATAGCTATATCGGTTATTTTTCTATAAAATATTCTCCTGAAATAAATAAGAAAACCCCTACGGTTTACGATTATTAACAAAAAAAGAAAGGATTTATAAATTATGGCAACTTTAAAAATTATTCAATCTGCTAATCAGGTTATTACAGTTTCAGATTTAGATTCTAAAACCTATCATGATGGTGATACTGTAGAAACTGGTAAAGAACTTATTGCTTCCATTGAAGCTAGTGAAGGCTATAAAGCTGGTACTTTAAATAAAGAGACTTATACTGTAGTAGAATCAGATACTACTGTTGAATTCAGAGCTACTGAAGCTGTAAAATGTGTAATTGAATCTAATGGTGTAAAATATGCTACTTTCCAAGAAGCAGTAAATGCAGCTAAACCTAAGACTGAAACTACAATTACTCTTTTAGAAGATATTGATACTTGTGGTACTCAGGTTGGTGTAGAGAATGACCATACACAAGATAGATACATTACATTTGATTTAAAAGGTCATACTGTAAATATTTCTAAACTTCCATTAGCTGGTGCTTCTGCTAAATACCAAACTATTGGGTTTAGACTTATGGAAGGGTGTAAAGTTGCATTTAAGAATGGTACCCTTACTACTAATTTTAATGAATGTAAAATGCTTATTCAAAACTATTCTGAATTAGTATTAGAAGATGTAACTGTAGATATCTCTAAAGGTACTCAGTGTGGTTATGCAGTTTCTAATAACTATGGCAGCTTTACATGTAAAGGAAATACTATTATAAATGCTCCTAATACTGATGGATTCCGTAGAGTAGCATTTGACTGCTATTATGGATTATTAAAGAAATATTATAATGCTGCTCCAGTAATTACTTTTGGTAAAGACTTCACTGGTACTGTAACTGGTGCTATTGAATATGATAAATCAAGATCAGCACCAGATACGATTCAAGGTACAACTACTAAGTGGACTGAAGCTGCTAAGATTACCATTGAAAATGGTACTTTCGATATTGAACTTTCTGGTGTAACAAATAAAGATACAGCTTCTATTACTATCAATGGTGGTAAATTTGTAAACGAAGTTTATAAAGATACTACAATTCCTCAGAACTGGAAAACAGAAGAATACATTAAGAAAGAAGAAACAGAGAAAGCAGAAGCTAAAGCTGCTGCTATTGCTCCAGTAATTAACTATATTTTAGATATGAACAATATGAGATAATTTATTTTAGTTTGTGTATAGATTAGGGGTATAAATAATAATGAAATATTTCTATATTGAAGTAAAGAATGATAGCGATAACTATGTTTGGGTTAAGTTTATACTATCTAAGTATAATGAACTCACATTAAATGATATTGTTTTATCACTAAATCAATTTATTATTAATACGAATCCATGCGATGTATTCTTTAATTATCCTAATGCATTATTCAAAAAAGTAAATAATACTGAATATAAAACTTATAATAAAAAGTCTAAAATTAGTACTATTACAGTTGAAAACAAAGATGCTATCTATACACAAACTTATTCTTCTTATTCTGCTATGAAAAATGCTTTATATAATTTATTAACAAAAAGAAAGGGAAAAGAATGGATAGAATAGTATCTATAGAAGAAGCTAAGCAAATTATTTCTGATGCATATTCTTATATTTGGGAAAACGCTAAAGCGTATGATAGAGACGCAAAAATTTATTTACACTGGACTGCTGATAATTATACGAACGTTTATGATGACTATAATTTCTGTATTGATGGTGAAGGTAATATTCATTATACTGGTGATGTAAATGAGCCTGTATCTGCTACATATAAGAGAAATTCTGGATCTATTGCAATAGCTCTTTGCTGTGCTTATAATGCTATGTGCTGGCCAGATGGTAGATATGACTTAGGGCCATATCCTCCAACTGATGCTCAGATTTATGCTATATCAGCATTAACTGAAGCAGCAGCAGATGCTTTAGATTTAACTATTGATTTAGATAGAATTATGACTCATGGTGAAGCTGCTGATAATGAAGATGGATTATACCTTCATGAACCATATGCAGTATGGTCTGATCCTCAGCCTAGTGATGGTATTACTAGATGGGATTTAGCTATTCTTAAAGATGGAGATGAATGGCGTTCTGGCGGAGATACCATTAGAGGTAATGCTATTTATATTCGTGAACATAAAGATGATGATGAAGAATAATTAGTAGAAAATATTAGTAGCCGTTTATATGGCTACTAATAATCTTTTCTACATTATAATAATTTATTTTTTAGGAGGAATAACTATGAAACCATTTAGAGAAGTCTATGATTGTGATTCTATCACATTGGATATTACTAATGATTGCAATTTTAAATGTGTCTATTGTTTTGAAAAAGATAAGAATAAAAAATATATGAAACCAGAAGTAGCAGTAGATGCTATGAGACTGGCATATAATGATTTATCTAGTTCTAATAGAAGATTCCAAGTCAATTTCTTTGGCGGAGAACCATTATTGAATTGGGAATGTATTAAAGCAGTTATAGATGATAATAATAAGCATCATAGATTAGTAGATTATGGTATGACTACTAACTTATCATTTTTGCCTAAAGATTTTATCAAATATGTAGATAATAATAATATTGGCTTATTAGTATCTATTGATGGTATTAAGCATGTTCATGATAAGAACCGTTCTAACTCATGGAATCAAGTAGTAAAGAACTTAAAGATTCTTATTACTAATGGATTGAAAGTACTTATTGAAGCTAGAATGACTATCTTACCAGAAGATGCAAAGTATATGTATGAAGGTGTAGATTACTTAGTAAATACTTTAGGATTAGATTCTATTTGCCCTATGCCAGTTACAGATGTAGAGTGGACAGAAGAACAACTGAATGACTATAAAGAAAACTATATTGAATTAGTAGATATGTATATTGATAAACTTAATGAAGAAGGTTCTAAGAGAAATATTGCTATTAAGAATATAGATGACTTTATGAGACAGGTTATGGAACCAGAAGTATCTGACGATTTACTTTGCCCTATTGGGCTGAATAAATGGTGTACTATTGATTATAATGGGGACATCTATCCATGCCATCAATTACCAACTTCTAAAGATGAAATTAAATTAGTACAGAAGATTGGTAATATCTATACTGACGTAGATGAAACCAAAGTTCATACTGATAGAAAAGAGAAACAAGCAGTATACCAAAAAGAAGAGTGTGAAACTTGTAAAGCTAAAGGAAACTGTAAGAATGGTTGCCCTGAAGAGAATCTTAGAGAAAATGGTGATGAGAATAAAGTTCTGCAATCTTATTGTGACCTTCATAAGATTATGACTAATATAATTATTATTAAACAAAATGAAATTCTTAATGCTTCTAATATTAGAAGTAGATATTTAAATATTCTTAAGACTAATTTAGAGATTAAGAATTACATTGATATGATTATGGATACTGCTGATTTATCTAATACTTTTGCATTAAAACTTAGATTGATTCATCTTAAAGAAATGATTAATAACTTGGGTTCTGATAATGTATTTCCTACATTTGAAGAATACTTTAGAAAGAAATCTGAAATTCTTATGACTATGATTTTATATTCATTGAATAATAAAGGTGGTGTAGAAGATAATGGAAAAGATAGTGAATAATGGTATACACTATAATTTAGTCAATTCTAGTAAGACTATTTATGATAACATGATTGAGACTATGCTATCTAATATAGATGAATTAGAGAAAGACGAATATAGAAAGAAACAGATTATAGAATATTCTAGAATTGGTGTTCCTAAAACTGTTCATTCTATTATTAGCTTAATCAGCCAAGGCGATGTTATTAAAGCAGATGATGCTAAAGCTATATATGATTTATGTAAATCTATTTCCAATGTACTGCAAAAACATTCTTGGAAATATTGGAATAATAATGGTACATGTGGGTTAGTCTGTCAAGCATCCTGTCAATCTACCTGTCAGATATCTTGTCAATCATGTCATGGTGGTACATGTCATGATAAGAAATGTGGGGGTGGTTTCTAATGGCTACAAAAGTAATAAGACAATCTGTAAAATATTATTTACCAGATTCTCCTGCTAAAGATAATTTCATTACGAATGATTTTTTTAATAATACGATAAATTGTTTGCTTACAAACATTACAGAATTAGATTCTATTAATGCTGTTACTGATAATGAGATACGTAGAAAAGGTGGTAAGGGTTATAATAAAACTATTACACAGCTTTCTAGAACTACTTCAGCAAACTATAATCATTTAAAAGATATCAATAATAAAGTTCAAAAACAAAAAATAATTACAGCTAATGATATAGGTATTATTTATAATATCGCAAAACTTTTACTACAACAAATAAATTCTAAGTCCGATAATTATTGGGCAGGCCCATGCAAACTTGTATGTCAAGCATCTTGCCAATCCACTTGCCAAATATCTTGTCAATCATGTCATGGTGGTACATGCCATGATAAGAAATGCGGTGGTGGATTCTAATGTATAAAGAAATATATTTATTTTTAACAAATCAATGCCCTAATAGATGTCATTATTGCTATATCAAGTATAATAATGATTGCCTTACAGAAAAAGATATAGACGAGTGTATAGAGCAGAATAAACCAAATAGAGTAGTATTCTTTGGTGGAGAACCATTAATGAGATTAGATTTAATGGAATACACCTTAGAAAAGTATCATGATCAAATGAACTTTCAAGTTATAACCTCTAGTATGGCTAATTGGAAAGAATTCATAAAATTCCAAAAGAAATGGAATATAGAATTACAAATTTCTTGGGATGGATTTAAAGATTCTAGAGTAGATACTTCTGGTAGAAGTATAGCAGATAGAGTATTGAATAATATTAATTATGCTATATCTGAAGGATTGGATCACTTCGATATTAAGACTGTAATTAATAATGCTAATGTAAAAGACATACCTAGACTTAATAAGTTATTTCATAGATTAGATAAAGAGTTTCATATTAATGGGCAATACTGTATCGCTAGAGGTGAAGTTCATGACGATCAATGGTTTAAAGATTTAGAAGAGAATCTTTATTGTACTTTTGAAGGTACATTAGAGCATCCATACACAGAAAATCTTAATAAGATAATGGCATATATTAATAGAGCACCAATGCAATCATGTGCAGCGGGTAAAGAACAGTCTTATCTTACAGATAAAACTATGTCATCATGTACTTCTATAGCATTTACTGATCAGAAATATGAAGACTTTGATAAAATACAGAAGCGTTGTACCAGTAAAGATTGTCAGATAGAAAACTGTAAATATTTTTATCTTTGTGATGGTGGATGTAGATATGAAAGAATGCTAAAGTTTGGTGATAAATGGTTGGATAATTATTTACCAGAAACATGCAAACTTATGGAAGTTTATGACAATCTTATTACTAAATATTTAGCAAGTCTTAATCATGAAGAATTAGCAGAACTATATAAAATAATTATGCGATATAAGAATTGGTTGTATAAGGTTAATAATGTAGATATGGAGGTTTAGTATGATATATTTTTACCAGAAAGAATTTATAATTATATATTAGAGAATAAGGTATCTGATGTATTAGATAAACTTAACGCTCTATCTGATAAATATAATTCTTTTACTACATTTGAAGAATATATTAAGTATTCTTCCCTGTTTATAGAAAATGAAGATAATAAGAAAGTATACTCTGATATTAAATCTTCTATTGAAGAATCATTAAAAAATAAACCGATTTTACTTCAAGAATTTGAAATAATTAGTAAGGATTTTATTGGAGAAGAATATATTCATAATACTAAAGCATTAGATGATGAAAACTATTTAGCAATACTGACTGCATTTATAGATTTTAATGATTCTAATAAAAAAGATGTTTATTTCTCTTATATGAAAACCTTTATTAAATATTTTGAATCTCATGAATCTAAAGATTACAGCAAATTCATTTATTATAACTATATTGCTTATAAAATTCTTATAGACAGTACCTCTAAAGACTTTATCACAAGCTCTATGTCTGAAGAAGATATTACATCTAAATGCATGAATACTATTAAAAAGTATTATAATAAGACTTTGGAGTATTCTAGTGATAAAGATAATATTAACTCCCAATTCTGCGATTGGGTATGCTTCTATATTCATAATATCAATCAATTAGTTGAAACTAATAAGATTAAAGTAGATCTTAAGAATTTGTATAATAAGCTTGATAATTTCTTATATAGTGAAATAGGGGATTATCAATATAAGAAGTATAACTATGGTTATCTCAGATTCTGTGATACTATGCTGATGTACTTATTATTTTCTATCAGTAATACAATTAGAGCAGAAAGAATTACAACTTGTAAAGAATTATTGAATAAGATCATTGATTTGTTTAATGACGGTCTTACCAATATGCCAATTCTTCTTAGAGGATTATCTTATTATGATAGATCTAAAGTTATTAAGTATGCAGTATTGTTACGAAAATATGCTGCTATTGCAATTAATAATGAAAAAATTTTAAATGGTAAGATTATTAATACTTCACCAGAAGATTTGAAGTTTGCATTATCTACTGATATCGCCACCACTAAGATGGATAATTATACTTTTAATAGAATTAATAATATAGAAGCAATACAGAAAAATGATGAAGAAGCCGAATTAGTAAGCAATTTTATTAAGCTATTAGGTATGAAAAATGTATGAACAAATTGATTTCTTAGGGATAAAATTTAATGACTATTGTAATTTGAATTGTAAATATTGCTTTGAGACTAATAACTCTAGGTCTAGCCATAGTGTATTCAATAAAGGTAAAGAACTGGTAAGTTTTTTAAAGACCTTAAATATAGGCCCTAGATTATATATAAACTTATTAGGAGGAGAGATAACTATATATCCTAATGAGCTTTATAATCTATGCAAAGGGTTAAAAAAGATTGAGCGATATAAAGATACAACAGTTAAGATTGGTATAGTAACTAATGGTACTAATCACAACTTTATTATGAATGATTTAATAAAGATAATTTCTCCTGAATCTGTTAAAATATCATGGGATGGTATTCATGCTTCTGAAATAGCTCAAACTCATCTTACTGATAAACAGTTATCTACTATTGTTGATAAAGTAGGTCATTCCAAGTACAATAAAGAAGCTATGATAGCTATAGCAGTTACTAAAGATAATATTTGTTATCTAGCTGATTCTATTCAGTATGCATTAGAACAAGGATGTAAGAAGCTATCTTACTATTTTATTTTTAATGATGAATACTCTAAATATTATAATACTGAAGAATTTAAAACTATCTTTATCCATCAGCTGCATAAAATATATATGCTGTATAATCAATATGATTTTGATTTGGACAATCTTACATATATGATTTATAATAAATTTATAAACCCTGATTTTATTTATGACCATAAATGCAGATATATTGGGAAGATGTTTATGGTAGTACCTAATGGGGATATTTATCCATGCTTACTTTTAAAAGAAATAGATGGATTATTAGATAATAATAATGATTTAGTACTAGGAAATATCTCTACTGGATTTGATTCTAAATCAATGACTAATTTTACTAATCTATATACTAATCTTTTAAATGAAAACATTGATAGATGCATTCAGTGTAATCATGTTTCATATTGTACAGAATGCCCATTAGAGACTAGATATATATTTAACTCATACAATAAATGTATATCTAGAAAAGTCATCTATGATATTGAAAAAGAATGTTTTGATAAATATATTAGTAGAGATTATTTAGATAAAGATACTAAAGAATTTAATTTAGATTACTATTCTAAAAGATTCTTATCAGGTAATCAGAATTTAGCTTTATGATGTGTATTAACCATGTATGGATAACCATACATGGTTATATTGCGTATTTTAACATTATCTTAAAAAGGAGGGTATCGAATGAATAATATATTAATGAAGTCATATGATTTAAATAGCTCTCCACTAGATAATGTTTTGTCTAGTGATGGATTGCATTTTGATTATGATAAACCATTTTTTTTAATAGCTAATCTCCCTATTAAAAATAAAACAATGTTTGAAATAAATATAACTGATTATTACCCTATAAATAAAATACAACACATTCCGCTATATGTAGGAATTAGTAGAGAGCCTTCATTAGGTGTATTAATAGCAGATTATGCTATATCATCATTATTCTATGATGTAACTGACCCTAGATATGAAATACTTTCTAATGAAATACCAGATAATGTACTGTATATAGATGGTAGTAGTACAGATGCTGATGGTAATAGCGTTATAGGAACAAGAAAACCTGGTATAGGAGACACTATAGGAGTAGCGGTAGATTATCATACTAATAAAATTAAACTGTTTGTAAACTATAACAATGAGTATCCTTATGATGGAGAATATGATAAACCATTTTATTCATATACACCTCCATTTAACTTAGCTGAACAACCTAATATGTATTTTTGTATATACAGTAATATAAATTATAAGTACATAGAAGAAGATTATAACTTTAGAATAGCTTCTATGGATGATTTAAAGCATATCTCAGGGTATGTAAATTTTGGTAAGAATGGATTAACCCATCCAGTACCAGGATATGATTCATTATATAAAGCATATTATGAACGTATGGCTGACCAAGAAATACATGCAGAATTAGGGTCAGATGATAGTCCATGCTATGTTTATATAGGTGGTGATATATTTAACCCTTATAGTATCCAATGGGATGGAGAATTATCTGTAGAAAATGAATTAGAACCAGATACAGACAATTTAGCTTTAGTAACAGATGATCCAGAATTTATTACTACTAAAAGTAATAAATATAATATGAATGCTAATACTTATATTAAAGCTGATTATGATTTTGAAACAGGTGAAGATAATAAGTATGGTATTACAAACTCTTATAAAGTAGGAGGAAATGTATACATAAATTACCCTATACCTACTACAGATAAAGTATATTTTGAGTATACAGTTAAAGAAGGGGAATTAAAGGATAGAATAGTAGGTATACCTATTGCTATGGGTATAACTAGTGTTCCTTTAGTAGGTGAACCTAGTCAAGAAAAAGTTACTAATCCTAATACTATAATGACTGAATCTATTAGAGTAAATCTATATAGAGGTAATTGTTTTATTCCTAATGGATTGGATAATTCTGGTGGATTTTATTTATTTCATTTAGTAAGACACTCTACACAAAATTCTGATAAGAATGATTTACATTATCTAGAAAATGTAGAAACTTCTATATCTCCAGAACAAGGGAATACTATAGGAGTAGCTTTAGATCTAGGTAATAATCTTATGGATATTTATATAGAGGGTATTAAACTAGCTTCTCTAAATTTAAAGTATACTAAAGAGAATATAGACTTCTCTGACTTTAATAAAGATGATAATGGTAAAATGCAATACCCATATTTCTTTATACATGATGAAGGTGTATTCGATAATAAAGTAACAGGTACATTTAATTTTGGAGAATCTAAGTTTGATAGTAAAATTCCAAAAGGATATAAAAGTTTATATGAGTTTTATACTGTAGATAAAAGAAGAATTATATCTAAGGATTTAAATTGTACTGTAAACATTAATGCTGAAAAGATAGTAAGTAAGTTTATAGATTCATATCTAAATATAAATAGAGTCGTAGATGTTAAATATGAAGGTTTGAATGATATGCTATTATCAGACAATAATGTAGACGACTTCTATGCTCATTATTTTGAATTTGATACTGATGGAATGAATGAATTAACTAATCTTATTAGAAAAGAAAATAATGGATTAATACTAACTCATAAAGAACGTTCTTTAGATATAGATTATTCTAATATTCCTATTTATAAAGTAAACATAACTAAATATACAAATCAGAGAATTATAGTGGAATGTAATGGTAAAACTTATACTGAATCTTTTGAAGTACCTGAATATTCATTGATTACAGTAAGAACCGAAGCTATAGATGGAAAGTATAAATATACTCCAGGTACACCTAGTGTTACTAAAGCAGTTATTACTAGTAATACTACTTTAACTGCTACTTCTGCATCTTATAAAGAATACAATGTAATTATTAATCAGGTACAGAACCAAATTATTACTGTCTATAATCTAAAGGATGGTGTAGAAGAATCACATACAGCTTCATTTGTAGTAAACTCTAGATATCCTCATATAAGAGCTGAAATAACTTATATTGCAGAAGGGTTTAATAAAGGTGTATTGAATATAACTGAAGCAGATGTAACTGAAGATACTATAATATATTCTACTAAGATTACTGATACAAGATATAATATCACTATTGAAGCTACTATGGATGAGATTATTACAGTTACTGCTGAAGGTATTCCTAGAACTAATAGCAAAGGTATTAATAAATTTACTATTGGCTATAATAAATATTGCAAAGTAACAGTTAAATCTATCAAAGAAGGTTATATAGCTGGTAGTTTGTATTATTATGGTAAAGATGGAGTTAAGCATGATATAGTATCTTCTATCCAAGTTACAGAAGATATTACCATAGGTGCTACTAAAGTTGTTCCAGATATCGTATATATTACTATAGATAATTCTGAAGCTAATGAAGCTAAGATAGATGTAACTAATGTAGATAAAGTATCTGATACTAAGTATTCTATTATTAGAAATAGAATAGCTAATATTTCAACTAAACCTAAAGCCGGTTACTATTTCGATCACTATGAGATAGAGTATAAAAATAATAAAAAATGATTTATAGTATAACTTATATGTAATCTATTTATAGTACTTTTTATACACTAATATTTATATCTCTTACAATGAAAGGTAACTAGGTGCTTAATTATGAGCGAAAATTTTAACTTCAATAATTCTAATGAAACTACTACAACTTCTTCTATTCCAAGCTTCTCTAGCTTTAAAAACAAAGATGGTAGTGAACCAGCTCAGCAGAGCAAAAATTTCAACAATAAAAAGAAAAATCGTATTAATGAAATTATTGATCAGCCGATTACTATTACCGCAGTAAACTACAGAAAATCTAATTACGATGATAACAAAGAATATCTTGTTCTTGAATACACTGATGAAAATGGTGAAGAATGCTATACTTCTACAGGCTCTTCTGGTATTCGTTCTGCAATCGAAAACAAAGGTGATAACCTTGTATTCCCTTGCAAAGCTACAGTAGTACAGCGTAATTCTAAACTCCATCCAGGTTATAAATACCTTACTTTGAATTAATAATCAATCATTTTTAAACTACTATAAATAGAGAAGCAATATACCCAATCAAAGACATTAACAACAACTTATTAGACTAGCTCTTTAATAGAGCTAGTCTAATATTTTATGTATTTTTAATATCTGAGATTATATCTTTACTAGAAAGACTAGTTCTGCAATATGTGTTAATATCGTTTCCTATAGTAAATTTTATAGTGTATTCATTAGAAGAAAGAATAGATATAGGGCTAATCATCAATGAATACTGTACATTGACATTATTGGAATCAGGCCTTTCTATATAACTGGTTACTCTAACATAAGATACTAATTTATTTGTTTCTGTCGTATTATCAAACCATACTACATTAGAATCTGATGTAATACTAATAGTGCTTAATGGAGTATCAACTCCATTCTTTTTTATTATAGGCATCTCTATTTTTACATATTCACACCAAGTAGGGAATATTATATCATAGCTTTTTTGAAATAAATATGTATTATTACCATCCATATCAGTATGCATAGATAATGGCCATTCTAAAGTTTGAAAGGATGGTATAGGTTTTACTATAGGGGTAATAGTACAATCATTCTTTACAGGGAAGCTATATAAAGCTTTGTTTATAATTTCAGTACTCATATATTTTTACCTACTTCATATCCAAACAAACCAGCTACAATACCAGTCATAACTTTTTGTCTTTTTAATCTACGTTCAGTTTTCTTTGCATGTTTCACGTAGCTGTTGAAGGAGTCCTCTAATTTCTTCATCTGTAGCTGTAAGTTGATCAAGTTCAGATTTGCTTGTTGTAAGCTCTTCTCTGATGTTTCCAGCTGTGATTGAAGCGTCGTTATTTGACTTTGCTGCTGAGTCAATAAGTTCTGACTTGTCTGATTGGAGTTGGTCAATTCTTGATATACTTCCTCCCATACTATCAACTGTTCCTTTAGCTGATTGTATTGATTCACCAAGTTTTGAAATTCCTTCTGCTGTTCGCTGTCCTTCATTTTGTAGTTCTCTATTTGTGTTTGCGATGTCTGTAGCTGTGCTTCCAGCATCTCGAATTGTGTCAAGAGAGTCTGATACCTCTCCTTGAATTGTGTCAACTGTTGACTCTGCTGATTTAATTTCATTTCTAACCGTTGTACTATCATCATAGTTGACGTTGTTTGTGTAGTACCATCCGATGCCAATGATGATGAGGCAGATAACGGTAATAGTAAGAATACGCTTAGGGATGCTTTTAATAAAGTTTTTGAGTGTTTCCATTTCATAATAAACCTCCTATATGAAATATTATAATTATAATAAAGTTAAAATAGATAATTACAAATTCATTTTTAAAGATATACTATATTTATGACAGTTTTAATATATTATTTATTTTGAAAGGAGAAGTTATTATGAAAAAAGTTACAATGAGAGAATTGGTAGGCAAGGATATCAGAATTACTGATTTTCGTATTACTGAGTATATGAAGTCTAAGAAAGATAAGGCTACAGTTGAATTAGAAGTTGATGGAGAATATTGTTATTTTGAAACTACTAGTTTAGAAGTATTATATCAGTTGGCATGGATTAAAGATTGTATAATGGCTTATACGCTTAAAAGTAATACTAATAAAATTCGTTTTGTTAAGGCACTAGACACTACCAACCCTTCTTATGATGGATCTCATTATGAGAAACTAATTTCTAAGGAATTTGGTACTGATGATGGTACTACACAAAATAATACTTTTATTTTGCCGCCAGATAGCTTATATAGTATTGATGGCGACAATAATCGTTATTTTTGTTTTTATAAGAATTCTGTTTATGTAAAGGTAATTAGAGAAAAGAATTCTATTTATCTTAGCTTTAATATTTCTCCAGAAACTATAGATAAACTCATTAAAAATGATAATGCTGTTTATACTAAAAAACAGAGAAGATTATTAAAGAAGAGAAGAGTGATGCTAAAACCAACTGATTGATTGTATTTATATACGAAACGAGGTAAATTATGCATATTAAATTACTCGAAAACAGTATTGTAGATTTTTTAAGTTTTTACAACTATAATCTTATCCATAAGACTAAGATTAATGTTAATAACTCTTTAATCTTTGCAGATACTCAATTCGGTACTTCTGCTAAGATGCTTATGAGTTATCCATCTATTGTGTATATTATTTCTCTTTATCATTCATCCAAAAATGATAAAGTTGTTAGCAATAAGTTTATTCCAACTAATTCATATATCTCTATTGAAGATATTGAAAAGCTAAAGCATATTAATCTGGAAAAGATTGATTACTTAGTTATTGCGGAAAGAACTAACAGTACTATTTCTGATATTGATACACTAATGAAGAATATTTTGTTTGTATCTAATAAATCTAATAAGATTTCTTATAATATTGCAACTGCTGAAGCTAAAGCAGCTTATTCTTCTTTAGATGACAAAAAGAAATTGTCTAGAACCGTAGAGATTAATTTCTATAAAGAAGAACTCTATCCTACTGTAGAATCAGAAATTAATTGTGAAAGAGATACATCTAAGGAAAAGGCTAGTAAAAGAAATCCTACTACCATTCCAATGAAATTGTTCTTATGTAATAATGATTTCTTTTACAATGTACTTTGTGTTTTAGTATTCATTGCAACTGCTGTTATTATAGCAACAGAAGTATATTATAATGGAATTACTAAATGTTATCCAATGGCTGTTACTTCTGTAATTCTTACTATTGTATTCATTTCAGTTTTGCAGTATGTAAGGATTGATAACAACAAGAAAAAGAAGTAATAATAAGGTCTAGACTAAATAGTCTAGACCTTTATTTTTTTATTTAAGTTTTATTTTTAATCGTCTAATTTCATTTGGATTGGTATTAGAATCTTCTTCTACAAGTATTCCAATAATATCTTCTGGTTTATTTAAATCCTTATAATATAATCTAGCTACACCAGGATTATGAGTATCAGCTACTACATATTCATTTTTCTTTGATATACCAATAAATTTAACCCTAATACGTCCTGCTAAAGATACAGGAATATAGTTTTTAAGATTTTCTTCTAATGAAACATTATCCCCACCAATAAGTTGAGCATATTCATCTGAATGAACACCTACTACTCTAGTATTTTTAGCACTGGATTTAACATACTTTTCTTCTTTAGAATCTAAGTCTAATACTATTAAATCTCCTGGTTCAGTTTCTTCTCCTTTAGGGAATAATTCGGCATAGTCGTTATATACTGAATTGACTACTTTAGTACAAGTCAATACACCAGTATCACCATTCCAGATTAACTGCTTATCAGTAGCATTAGTATCAGCATTTATTTTATCCTGTGTCATATAAGAAATATAGAAATTATTATTTTGGTCAGGATAAGAAGAAATAGAGAATCTACCATTTTTAGAAGGAGAATTAGCTATAGCAGAATAAGAACTAAAGTTACAATTTAATGCTGCATTTTTCATACCATTAACCCAAGTACCAGATTGTACAGTAGATGTCAATGAACCAGTCATTGTATCTCCAGCTTTTTTAACATAAGATCCCTCACACTTTGCATCCAATGCACTTATTAAGCCTTTTAATTCTTTAACTGCATTTGCTAAATTTGTATTTACGACAGTATTGTTGTTATTGACACTACCGGTAAGTCTTTTCTCTAAATCTTTTAATTGCTGTTCAATATTGTTTAATTGGTCTTGTGGTACATGACCATCTGGGCCTAAAGTAGCTAAGCCATTAGCTACAGCTTTTAATTTATTAATAATTGCTATTACTCCTGTATAGAAGTCTACAATATTTTTAGTATCAGTTTCTATATGTATTAATTCTTTTTTACCATTTTTAGTAACAAAGAATTGTTGGGAACGCCAATCCGTAGAGTTTTGATCCATCTATATTCCTTCTTTCTATCAATATAATTCATCAGCCCATGAAGAAAGTTTACCTCTATAATTTTTAGTAAGTTTACATTCTATAGCCCATGATTTCTTAGTCAAATGCTCTATATATTTTTCAAATGCTTTTTCATTATTACCTTTAAAGTTATCATATTGAGCTGAATGACCTATTAATGCTACTTTACAGTTATCTGATATTCTAGTTAATATAAGTTTTAGATCAGATAATCTACCATTTTGTGCTTCATCTATAATAACAAATGCATTACAGATATTAGTACCTCTAAGTACAATATCTGTACATAGAACTATTTCATTATTATCTCTTGCTATATCTATGTCTTCTTCTCTTAATCCTAAACTAGTGCATGCATTATAGAATGGAGTTGTGTAAATAGATTGTTTATCATCTGAAGAACCTGGAAGATATCCTAATCTTAATGATCTATCATCTGGTATTCTAATATAATAAATCTTATTCACTTCTCCTTGGTTAAATGCTTGTAATGCTGCTAATACAGCTACAAACGTTTTGCCAGAACCAGATGCAGCATTTACACAAGTGATGATATGATTAGAGAAAGAATTAAAATAATCTAATTGGTCTTTATCTAATTTCTTGTAAGCTCTGTCTAATTCTTTACTATTAATGACTAATGATGATGAATAAATATCAGACATAGAGGTACGCTTATTCATTACAATATCAACTCTTTCTATATAAAAATATAGGAAATAAATTACTATATTGTTTTTATAAGCGTACTCAATAATGATAACAATACTATAAAAGTTTCAACTTTTAATTTTTAATAAAAGAAAGGAAACAAATAATGACAAAATTATCTAAACCTGTTGCTACTATAGAAACACTGAAGCGTTTGGTAACTAATTCTGATAATAAATATGCAACCAAAGATTCATTATCTAAAGTAGCTACAACTGGTAATTACTCTGATTTAAAAGGAACTCCTGCTTCACTAAAAAACCCTAATGCTATTTCATTTACTGGTGGTTCTACAGCTAGTTATGATGGTAGTAAAAGTGTATCAGTAGCTATTCCTACTTCATTACCTGCTAATGGTGGTAACGCTAGTACAGTAAATGGTCATACTGTAAATAGTAATGTACCGGCTAATGCTAAATTCACAGATACAGTATATTCTCTTCCTGATGCTACCACTACTACTAAGGGTGGTGTTAAAGTAGGCTCTAATATTACTGTAGATACAGGTACTATTAGTCTTACTAAGGATAATGTAACTGGTGCTTTAGGATACACCCCTCCTACTCATGATACCCATTATGTTACTGGTTTAAAGGTAGGCGCAACTGCTACTGCTACCTCTAACGCCACTGCTACTAATGGTAATGTATATCTTAATGTATTAGATAATTACACTGTAAGAGATTCCCATAAGATTGTAGGTGCTGGCGCTACTACTGTAACATCTGATGCTAATGGGGTAATTACTATTTCATCTACAGATACCAATACTGTATATACTCACCCTAATTCTGGTGTAACTGCTGGTACATATAAATCAGTAACTGTAAATGCTCAAGGTCATGTAACTGCCGGAACAAACCCAACGACTCTTGCAGGTTATGGTATTACTGATGCTAAGATTGCTAATGGTGTAATTACTCTTGGAGCTAATAGCATTACTCCGCTTACTTCCCATCAATCTTTAAGTAATTATTATACTAAGGGTGAAGTTAATTCACAGATTTCTTCTATTCCTAAATTTGCTATCGCTGTAGTAACTGATTTACCTACCGCTAATATCTCTGACACTACTATTTATTTGAAAAAGACAGGATCTGATACTCAGAATCTGTATACTGAATATATCTATGTAGATGGATGGGAACAGTTAGGTACACAGAAGTTAGATTTAAGTGGATACTTAACTAAAACGGATGCATCTAATACTTACTTAGGTAAGTATACAGCAGCTATAAGTGCTAACAAATTAAATAGTAATGCTGGTTCTGCTACTCAACCTATATATTTTAGCAAGGGTGTACCTGTTGCTTGTACATATACTCTGGGTAAATCAGTACCTAGTGATGCTAAGTTTACTGATACTGTATATTATCATCCTAGCACTCACCCAGCTTCTATGATTACAGGTTTATCAACTGTAGCAACTAGCGGTTCTTATACAGACTTATCTGATAGACCTACATTAGGCAGTGCTGCAAGTAAAGATATTCGCAATAGTACCACTTTAGGAACAATAGGCTGGACAAATAATGCAACGAGTGCTGAAGTAGTACCTACAATCAATACGCTTGCATATTGGAATGGTGCTTTTAATGGCACTACTTCTAACTTGGCTTATTGTGCTAAAGGTGCATTCGGTTCTATTGTTACTAAAAATGCTGGTGATTATGCTGCTGCTGGGCATACTCATAATTATGCAGGTTCTTCTAGTGTAGGTGGTGCTGCAACATCCGCTAATAAATTAAATACTAATGCAGGTTCTTCTACTACTCCTACATATTTTTATAATGGTATACCTGTTGCTTGTACAGGAATTAGTGTAGCTACTGTAACTGCTACTACTACATTAAATATTCCTGGTGGTAAGATTTGGATAGAATGATGATATTTATAATTAGAATTATCTTATTAGTATTTCTACTACTAAATTTACAATTTATATCTATAAGTGCTCATAATCTAATAAATGCTAATACACAAGATAAATCTATTTTTGAATGGTGTATTACAAATACTGAGTTATATTTAAATTATAAATTTGAAGATTTAGAAGTATACTATTCCAATACAGATAAAGAATATAGAGAACTATTACTAAGACAGAACTTAACTAAAGATAAAGTTAGTGACTTAGTAAGAACTTCATATGCATGTGGAATATGGGATACTAATAAGATTTTTCTTAATAAATCAGGATTATCTATTCATAAACAAAAAGAAATACTTTGTCATGAATTGGTTCATAAATATCAACAAACTAAGCATGATAAAGAATATGTAATTAAGAATAGATCAAAAATAGAATCAGAAGCTGAGAAATCAGCTTCTAAGATTGTTAAGTAGAAAATAATAAGGAGATAAAAATGACTTTATTAACGTTTGTTTTGTTTCTTGTAGTGGCTGCTGTATTAACATTTGTAGGACAGACTATTTCTTTACAAAGTGTAAAAGAGAACTACAAAGAATATCTTAAGAATTCTGTTAAGTATTCTATAATTTCTTTAATTAGTTTAATTGTAGTATACGTATTGTTATACTAATGGAGGAAATTATTATGCCGACAACGATGAAGGGAACAATTGGGGGGGGGGACGACGTTTAGTGCTAAAAGAGCTAGATTAAAGCCATATTTTGAAGTTATTGGCGGCAGTCCATATTATAGCGAGTATTGGGATGATAGAAATTTAGTAGAAAAAGTTAGCACTACGGATAGCGGAGTTACAACTGTTCATTTAAAAGAATCTCCTACTACCCTTATTAATTTATGTAGTGACTGCTCAGGATTGATAGCATTTAAAGCTACAAATTTAAGTTTTTATCATGTTGAAGATATGAGTCATATGTTTTACAGCTGCTATAATATTACGGATATTAATTTTGAAGGATTTGAAGCTCCTAATGTTAAATATGCTAATAGTATGTTTGGCGGATGTGAAAGACTAACTAATATTAAAGGACTTAATTATTTATTTAGAAATACATCAAAATTAAAAAGTACTAATTACATGTTTTACTTCTGCCCTCTTGAAACTATAGACTTGTCAAATATAGACACATCTAATGTTGAAAATATGGCTGGCATGTTTAGTTTATGCAGGTCTTTAACAACTATAAGAGGCATTTTGGATATGAAGTCCTGTACGATTTATACCGATATGTTTGATAGTTGCATCAGCTTATCTGGTGTAAAAATCAAAAACCCACCAGCAGGATTTGATGGTGCTGGATTATCTTCTTCTCAATATACTATAGTCTCTTAACACATACATAATTATTTTATATAGGAGGTGTTTACTATGTTTAAGTTCTTAATACACTTATTAGGTGGTTATACTTCATCTGAATATAATCAACTTTCATTAGAGATAGATTCTCTTAATAATATCTTAGCTGCTAAGAATAATGAAATAGATTATCTTAAAAAAGAAAGCACTGATTTATCCGAAAAAATAAATAAATTACAATCACAAGTGGATTCTTTATCTAAACTAAAGGATTCATTTATTATCCATGTAGATGGTGGAAAGGTTTGGATAGAAAATGAGTAAGATAACTAAATCTCTTCATTATCAGAAAACAAATGGTACTTCAGGCACTTGTGCTTTATATACTTCTAAAGCTGACTGTGCAGGATATTCCACTATTAATTTAGAAGTAGATGGTGCTAATGTATATGCTGGTTTAGGAACTTCTCTTACTGCTAATAATGCTTCTGGTATTAGAATCCAGAAAACTGGTTCTGATACTAAGTATGCTATCTTAAAATGGACTCAAGCTGCTGTGAATATTAACCAAGTAGATAACCAAGCCATTAAAGTTAATATTAATAGTGGAACTGTTGCTAGCGGTACATTATTACCAATGGGTACAATGTTAATAATGCATACAGTATCTACAACTACTGGTTATAACCCAGGTATACCAACTGTAAATGGCAATAAAGCAGTATCACAAGGTGGGAGTTTTTTATATGAAATTACTCAAGCAGATATAGAAAAGGGAAGCCTAACTATATCTGCTACAGCTGCTACTAAACAGACCTTTACTTTGTCATTTGGAGCAACTACTAACCAGACTTATACAGCTACTGTAGGTGGTACAGCTAAAGCAGCTACTGCTAGTGCTACATCTTATACTGTAAATTATGGTACTAAGTACTCTGTAGCTTATACAGCTAATAATGCTACAGCTGCCTATACATATACAGCTTCTAGTGCGGTAAGTGGTACAGTAACAAATACCACATCCATTCCAGCTAAAACTGCTAGTGCTTCATTAAGATACTATACTTTAACTGTTCCAGCTACTACAAACCAGTCCTATACTCTTAAATTAACGACTAATAGTTCATACGGTGGTACATTACCGGCTTACACTACAACAGCTACTAAGAATGCACAAACTTTAAGTGTTCCTTATGGAACTACTTATAGTATTACATATACTGCTGATAGCGGTTATAACCCAGGTGCAGCAAAGTCTGGTACTGTAAATGGTGCTACCACAGTATCTCATAATGCAGCAACCGTAGCTACAGCAACTGTAACTATTATTCAGTCTGCTAATCAGACTATTCACGTATACACTCCTCAGAAGAGTGGAGGAACTGATCATACCTCTACGTTCACCTGTCCAATAGGAACTACATACGAAGCAGAAGTTGTAGCTGATAGTGGATACTTACCAGGTGATTTAAGTGTTAAATAATAATAAAAAATAATAGGGAGGATTGCTATTATGGCTACAACGATAAAGGGAGTAGTGGGGGGGGGTAACCTTTAGTGCCTCTCCAGCAACTATAAATACACCAACTGGAACTGTACTTTATACTTCTGGGAAGTTTACAGTTCCAATGGGAATAACTGTGTTAGAGATTAGCTATGACCCAGATGTAGTCCAAAACCAATATGTTGGTGTCACACCAGGTAGTACACATATAATAAATATCGACGTAGGAGAAGGAAATGAAGATATCGAATATAGTGTTTACGGATACTGTGATATACACAAAAAGGTGTTGTTCGATTTTGAATGGTGGGATGAGCCATACCTTGGTGAACCAGGTGCTTCTGTAAATATAAGCTGGTCACCAGAAATAAATAAACATGCGGTAGATAGAACCGATTATTGAGTATATAAAGATAATTTAAGTTTAACTGTATTATATTTAATAATAGGAGAGAACAATTATGGATGATTCAACTTTAAAACCTAAAGTATACACATCTAAAGATAAAGCTATATATAATGATGATAATGCGGCTGTTCTTGCTTCTATGATTCAGTTTTACCTTCTTGATAGTTCTGAAGCAACTGATACAGATCCTTTTAACAACGATTCTAATGCAACTTCTACAGATTTATCTATCTTTGATTCATCTGAAGTAAGTAATACAGATTCTATATTTAGTGACAGTTCTGATACAACTTTTACAGATTCATCTATCTTTGATAGTTCTGATGTAAGCAGTATGGATTCGTTTATCGATTGTTCTATGATATAATTAGTTCGTGATATATTTTAATTAAGGAGGAATACATTATGTCACAATCAATATCTGGAGTTATTGTGGGGGGGGGGAATATTTACTCCTCCCCAACAACACAATTAGATACTGAGTTATCTTCTACTAGTATTAATGCTGTTCAAAATAAAGTAATTAGCGATGCATTAGATGAAAAAGCTGGTCTCGAAGATAACAATACTTTCAGTGGTAATAATTATTTTACTGGTGATAATTTATTCGCTAATGGTTATGTTACTATTAATAATAATGGACTTACTATCCGTGGCAATCAAGGGACAATACTAAACACAGACCTTGGTGGAGCGATGATCAAATATCATGGTAGTGAGTTAGCCACTAAAAACGATTTATCTACTAGTGGTATTGATGAGCAATCATTAATGATTCTTTTATGTGGTGGAAGTAGTGTTAGAACAAGCACAGATAAATCTGATTGGGTAATAAAACAAAATAAAGCATATTATGTATATAAAGATGATACGGACGTTACTTCTTCTGATAAAGCCGCAGCTTGTGATTTAACTAGTTATAAAATATTAAAAACTGTATGTAGAGCTGGTACTATTACTGTATACTATCCTAATACGAATATTCCTGATGATGGGGTTAGATTATTAATAAAATACTAATTTTCTTTAATTCTAATTCTGAAAAACTACAGTAAGCTTAAGCTTACTGTAGTATCTTATTAATCATAATCTATAAGATTCGATAATTTCATACACATGATGATAAATGGTTAAATACTAATAGTATAAGAGTAAAGGAGAAGTATTATGAGTTCAGAATTAAAGATTCAAACTTATGTAGCTAAGTGTAAGGGTAATGATCCATGGTTTAATAATGACTGGTTAGATATTGATAAAGTTACTAGTATAGACGAATCTGTATCGGATCAAGCTACAGTTACTTGTGAAGGGGTAACTACTATGTGTTCTACGTTTGATAGATGCATTAATCCCAGTTTAATGGACTTTTATTTACCTTTGATACATCTAATGTAACTGATATGAGAGCTATGTTTACTCATTGTATTAGACTTACTACTATTAAAGGTGCTATAGGCATGAAGTCTTGCACTGATTATTCCCTTATGTTTGAGAATTGTTCTAAACTTAAAGGTGTTAAGATTAAAAATCCTCCTACTGGTTTTGATGGTGCCGGATTGTATTCTTCTCAATATACCACAGTATCATAGAAAAATATAAAAAATAAAAGGTACTCATATGAGTACCTTTTATTTTCACCCTTTCTTATTACTTCTCCTCTACACCAATAGGATGGTTCTCGATACTAGTAGCTTTACGAATATCTTCAAGTTCTTTAGCTTTCTTTTTAGTATCTTCGATAAACATCATAATGGTATCATCGATTGGTGGGAAAGCGTTTTCTTTGTACTCGCCAAGTGTATCATTGACGTAGTTATGCTCTTCTTCATCAACATAGAAAGAGATGATTCTTGCCGTCATAGCATCATTAGCCGTATCGTACTCATGAGAAATCGTGACTGGAATCTCCTGAAGGAACAATGGGGATTCATCATCAAGAATGATAATGGAATACGTTCCTTCAGCGGCTACGGTATTATAAAGCCCAGACACATCATCATCTTTCAAAAATGCATCTTTATCCCTTTCATCCACATAGTAGTATCCATCAATTTTATCTACATTAGATCTTACTGCAATTTTAAGCAGTTTCAATGCAGAGCTAACCTGTTTAGCTTTTCTTGCCAGACCGTTGATATATTCATCCTGTGTATTAAGATGATTATCAATTTCATTCATATCAATTTTGAAGTTTTCGATAACGTTTCTAAGAGATGTTGCCATGGTATATTTCCTCCTTAAGAAATATAAATAAAAATGTATTGAAGCTAGATAGCTAGCTTCAATACAATAATATACAATTTAAATATTTTATATTTTCATATTACATATTAAACTCAGTTGTAGGTATACTATCAAATGCGTTGTTTAATTTATCATTTATAAACGCTTCAAACATAATGCGTTGTATTACTTCTTTCCACTCATTTTTATTAAGTTGGCTTTTAATTGCTAACTCGCTATTTAGTGAACCACTTATAAAATAGATGCAATGGTCATCTGCACATACACCAATAAAATGCGTTTGAAAATATTTATCTTTTAATCCAAATCCGAAAACCTTACAATTATATTTACCACCTAAGGTAAGTGTAGTGACTGGAACTTTAGCTTTCCTTGCTTTTTCAGCAGATACATTGAATAACTCAATTAACCTTTCTTTTTTCTCATTCTGTTGTTTACAAATAACCATTTTTATCCTCCTTAATTATAACTGGATGATTCCACTATATGCACTATTAGTATCTAACTTTGTGATACCAATACTTTCTAATGGGAATGCTCCTATGTTTTCTTTAATAATAGAATCATAATCGATAAATTCAATTAACCATTTTGGTGTAGGAATAGTATATGGAATAGCTACACTAGTTATTTCTCTAGCATTATTAGGTGTAGTAGCTTTAAAGAAATTAAATAAATATTCTTGATCTCGTACTTTAAAGACTATGCTATTATTATCATAAAATGCTTTAATTAAGAGATTGTATTTATCTGGGTATTCATCTTTAAATCTGCTATTTTCTAATATACTTTTATTAATCTTAGTCTTTACTACAAGTACTGGGCATTGCTCATCTAAGTTTATATATGGTTCATTTTTATCTCTAAGAAGATCATATATAATACTTCCTTTAACTTGCTGAGTAGACATAGGATTCTTGTAACTTCTAATACTCTTTACTTTCATAGGCTTAAAGTATTCTGTACTACCATTAACAATAGCTTCTTTAATCTGCTTTTCCAATACTGCTAATTTATTAATAATTTTAAGCTGATCGATATTTTTAGACTTTAGAATATCTTCATACAGAATCTTACTCAATACTTCTTTAGTAGATTTAGGAATTACAGACTTATCCATTTCCAACCCCTTAATATCTAATTGCTTAGATGGATCATTTGGAATAACATGACCTTCCTGTACTTCTACTAAGGTAGCATAATGCTTCTTAGCATCACTAAGCAGCATTTTCATAATAAGAATTCATTCTTCATATTCATTAAACAGAATGGATGAGCTTCATTAGTTACATTATTCATGATAGAAATTCTATCAAAGTAATCTCTAAGTAATTTACCAATTACATATGCTAAGATATTAATGATAGAATGTCTAAGACTATCTTCTGGAATAACCATTAATGGATTTCTCATTCTCTTTCTTTTAATAATTTCATCATTTTTAAAATCATAAATAAATTCACTATCATCTTTCTTTAAAATATCCCCAGCTTCATTAAGATTTTCTTTTTCCATTAGATCTTACTGCAATTTTAAGCAGTTTCAATGCAGAGCTAACCTGTTTAGCTTTTCTTGCCAGACCGTTGATATATTCATCCTGTGTATTAAGATGATTATCAATTTCATTCATATCAATTTTGAAGTTTTTCGATAACGTTTCTAAGA
>CYGL01000119.1_pt1 | contig 40084 bp, 38 predicted proteins | sample 485531 | NCBI WGS metagenome assembly CYGL01 (sample SAMEA3497897, study PRJEB9818) | human gut metagenome | reverse complement strand
TGCTGGAGCATTCTCACTAATGGTTGACAAATTTGATTTATTCAAATCCCGTGGAGAAAAAGCAAAAGAGGTCAATGAACAATTAACCAAGACTTTTATGTCTCTTCAAGAAACAGTTAATGGAAATATTTCTAACCTAAATGATATTGCAGATACGTATAAACGTTTTGAAGGCGTTAATGCTGAAGCATTTATCAATAATGCACCAGACCCAAGTGACACAGAAGCTTTTGAAAAGTATAATAAAAATCTAGAAGACTATGATAATTTAGCTGGTAAAATTGCTCAAACAAATCCAGAATTAGTTAAAGGTTATGATGATACTGGTAGAGCAATTATAGATTTATCTAAAGATTTTGAAACTTTAATGGAACAACAAAAGACTGCCAGAACAGATAATTATCAAATGCTTTCTGCGAACAGAAATTCATTTATTGTGCAACAAGTGTCTGATTTACAAGATGCTAAATCTAATATGAACGATTATTCTGTTGAAGTAGCTAAACTTACCAAAGAACTTGAAAATGCAAAAAAACAGGGCAAAGGCGAAAAAGTAGATGATATTCTAAAAGATCTAACTAATGCTCAGAATAAAATTTCAGAAGTGCAAAAAACTTTCAGTGAAACTAAAGCTAATATTCAAAGTAGCATTGTAGTACCTTTTAATGAGGCAAACGATGAATTTAATAAATTAGTTGATAAAGCCCCTGAATTAAAAGAAGCATTTGAAACTTTTTCCGATACTTATATGAACTCTAATTTCTTGGCAGGAATGGCATCTGAGAATGACGAAGAAGGAATGAAAAATCTTGTTCAAAATATGGGTCTTATTAAAGATAAATTTACTGAAATCGCTCAACAAGATCCTGGAAAAGCTCAAGAATTCTTAGATAAAATTGCCAAGTCTAGTGAATGGGCTAAATTAGCTTTATATGATGTTCAAGGAAATATTGAAACTTTACAAGAAAAAATGGCGGAAGCTGCAGATCCAATTACAGATGGTGCGCAATCTAGAGCATTAAGTTTTGTAGATAAAGTAGTTCCTGAAAAAGATGTTAAAAAAGCTCAAAAACGTATTGGAGAACTTGCTTCAGATCTTGAAGAAAAGGTTGAAGACGCTAACAAAATGAGATTTGATTTTTCTAAAGCAGAAGGCGCTGACTTTACTGGTGATAGAAAAGAAATCGAAAATATTAATGATAAAATTGAAGATTATGATAAACTTCAAAATGTTATGTCTGATGTTTCTGAAGAGTATTCTAGAACATCTAGAACAATCGAAGGTTTTAATGAAAACTTAGGTCACGTTGGAGATATAGATGCTGCAATGCAAGCATTGGATCAACTTCAAAAGAATGGTTTGGACGACGGCCAATTAGAAGTATTAAAACAAAAATTCCCAGAATTAGAAAAATCTATGAGGGAATCTGCTGAGAAAGGTACAGAAGCCTTTAAACAAAATGCTTCAAATTTATATGATATCTTATCAGAGGAACATGAAGCTGCTATAACTGGTATGGTCATGAATAATGAGCAATTTTATGGGGTTTGGATGCAAAATAATTCTAAGACAATTAATAAAATTGCTGAAGATTATGGCATTGATGCAGCTAACTACCAAACATTGGCTGAATATAAAACTGCCCTACAGTCATTAAGCCTTGAAAATCTACAAGTCATTGCAGGACAAGAAGTAGAAACAAATAATGAAAAGAATAAACAAATTTTAGCTGGTGAAGCTAAACACTTTACCAATATGATCTCTTTATCTGATATTTGGTCTAATTCAAATCTTACTTATACACAAAAGCTTGTAGCATCTTTCTTAAATGCTTACGATGATGTTGCCAATGGGTTCAACCAATTATTTGCAAGCATGTCACAAACTTTATTGAATTGGATGAATTGGGCTCACAAGGCAATTGGAGATTTATTAGGGGGACTTTTTGATAAACTTCCAAAAGGCATAAGAGAAAAACTAGGTCTCGATAAAGTTAATGATTGGGGCGAAGGTGGAGCTCCAGATACAATTTGGAATAAACTACCTTCTTCTAATCTTGCTAAAAATTATGTAGATAAAAAGAATAAAGAAGCTCAAAAAGAACAAGAGAAAAAAGATTCTTTAATCCAACAAATTCTTGAAGGAGAATTCAAGAATAAAAACGGTCTCTCAAATGAAGACTTGATGAAAAAGTTAAACCTTGATAAACCACAGTCATTAGAAGGTCTGAATGGTGTTCCTAGAGACCCAGAAAATAAAGATATTGAAAAAGATGGCAAAATTGAAAAGGAAGACAAAGATAGTAAAAAAGATGTTGACAATTTAGAATTAGAATTAGATAGATATTATAAATTAGATCATATCTTAAGTGAAATTGAAAAACGTTATTCTGAATTATCAGATGCTAAAGATGCTGCTTATGGAAATGATAGATTAAATATCATGAAGCAAGAAGAACAATTATTAGCTCAAAAAGCAGGGGTATTAAAACAATACACGGCTGAATTAAATAAAGAGCAAGACGAGTTAAGAAATAAACTTGCCTCTCAAGGATTTTCTTTTTCAGCAAATGGAGATATTGATAATCTAAATCAAAAGTTAACTGACTTACAAAACGCTGCAAATTCTAAAACTGGAGACGCTAAAGAAGATGCAATTGATGCTGTTAAAAAGATTCAAGAAGAAGCTTCACGTTACCAAGATATTACATTTAATTTAATTCCAGATAAACAAAAAACATTAAATGAAATTAAAAAACAACTTTCTGAAATTGCTAGAGAAAGAATTGAATATACTGTTAAACTTAGAGTTGACAAAGATGAATTCAAATCTGATGTTCTAGATGTTGTTAAAGAAATGCAAGATTCTTATGCAGACCTTGATGAAAAAGCTCAAATCGTCGGCAAAGAAATGAAACAAGCTTTAGATAATGTTTCTTATTGGCAATCTATGATGAACCAAGTCAGAAATGATCGTGGTTTAACAGATTCTGATAGACAAGATTTATTACAAGAATATAATAAAAACTTGCTTGATGCAGTTTCAAAAGCAAGAAGTGGTTATAAAGAATTATTAGAAGTACAAGCTGATTTTGTTAAACAGTCAGTTGAAGCTATTAATAAGGTAAATGATAGATATGATAATTTATTTGAAAAAGCTGGACAACTAGCAGCTAAAACAGAAGAGTTATATGGTACAAAAGCTTATGGTAAAATTGTTGGTTATTTCGATACCCAAGAGAAGGCGATTAATGGTCAAGTTAAAAATCTTCAGGAAGCTCAACGTAGAATGATTAAATATCGAAATTCTGTTAAGCAAGGATCAGATGCTTGGAATGAGGCAAATGATGCTATTAACGAAATGGCTGATTCAATTAGCGACGCCTTATTGAAAAAACTTGAGTTAGCTCAAAAACGTTTTGAATTATTTACTCAATCAGTTGAGAATGGATTCCAAAAAATGTTTGGTACTTGGGGATTAGATGGAGTCATTGATGATTTTGATAAACTTACTGAAAAACAAGATAAATATTTCAGCAACTTTGAAAAATTTACAAATATCAGTAGTAAAATCAAAGAAATTAACGATGAAATTGCTAAAACACAAGACCCTAAACGCGCCAAAGAATTAGCAGACTTTAGAGATAAAGAATTATCTGCTCTCTTGGCTCAAGATAAAGTTTCTCAAGATGATTATGATCGTGCAATGAAAATGTATGATATTAAACAAAAAGAACTAGCTTTACAAGAACGAGAAAATGCAAAACGTACAGCCCAATTAGTTCGTGATGCTAATGGTAACATGACTTATGAATATGTTAGAACTGAAACAGAAGATTTATCAAGTGAAATCGCAGATTTACAGAAACAAAAAGATGAATTATATGCTTTTGATTCTGATAAGGTGAGAGAATCTGCTAAAGGTGTATTTGATACTATTTCTAAATATCAAGACAAAATAAAAGAATTACAAGATAAAGGATTAGATCCTGCAGAATATAAGAAAGAGTTACAAAAACTTCTTGATGAAGCAGAAGATGAAATTAAAGATAAAACTAATGAAATGAATAAATGGTTAGAAAATGCTGGAAAAGATGGATTAAGTAATCTACAAGGTATGGTTGCAAATGGTACTATCACACCAGATCAACTAGGGGTAGATAAAAATACGTTATCAAGTATTTTCTCAGCAATGAAAGATGGTACTTTAACAGTACAAGATATGTTAAGCGGAGACTTTGATGATTTTGCAAATTCTATTGGTATGACAGCCGATCAACTTAGTGGTACAATGGATAAATTATTAGAATTAATCTTAGGAGATAACCTGAATATTGCAGAAGCAATGATGGATGCAAGTAATAAATGGACTTCTACTGCTCAACAAAATGTAAATAACTTAGGAAATGCTTATGCTGAGTATATGTCTCAAGCTACAAAAGTTTTAAATGACTATAGCAGCTCTACAGGAAGATTAAATGATTTGTTAAACCAAACAAATCAAGCTTCTCAACAAGTTATTTCAACTATTGATAAACAAACTCAGGCAATGCTAAGAAGTCAAAGACAGACTGATGCAACATCAAATAGTGTTTTAAATCTTCAAAACAGATTAATTGGTTCAAATGGAAATTCAGGGCTGTTTGGTTCAATGGTTCAATTGCAACGTACTATGAATGAACAATTACAGCCTTCAATGGTAAATACTGGTAAACAAACTGATATATTAAGTGGAAAAACTTATAATTCAGCAGTAAAATATAATGCAATGGGAAATGAAGCTAGATTCGCTTACCAACGAGTTAATGCGTTTAGCGATCAACCTACAAAAGTGGCAATGTCAAATATTGATAGAATTACTGGTAAAACAAATAACACTGCTGGAGCATTTAGAAATGTTAAACGTGATGCGAATGAAGGTAGAAATAGTATTATTGACTTCAGTTCAGCAATCAGCACTTTAGCTGGATATGGCTCTTATAAAGTTTCTGGAGGTTCTACTAAAAAAGCTGCATCTTTAGATAGTGGTGGTTATACAGGAACATGGAGCAATTCAACTAATAATGCTGAGGGTAGGATGGCAATTTTACATGAAAAAGAATTAATTCTTAACAAGGAAGATACAAAAAATATTTTAGAATCAGTTAAAATGCAAAGAGGACTAATGGAATCTATCAAGGGCAGAGGTTCTTCTGTAAAAAATAGTATTCAAAACATGAGTTCTAATATCTCTAATATTCAAAATAGTAACAGAATGAGTACAGTTGAACAAAACATTACTCTTTCACCAAACTTCCCTAATGCTAGAGATCGAAGTGAAATTGAAGCAGCGTTCGAAGGCTTATTAGGCAAAGCATCAACTTATGTTGGAAAGAAATAGAATATAAAAATTAGGGGCGGAAATACGACTATTTTCGCCCTTTCTTTTTAATCTCAATAGGAAAAAAGAGAAAAAGGAGCTGACATGATATGGATAAAAGCCAAGAGCTTTTTGATGCGATTCGATTAATTGCAAGGAACGAAATAGAAAAACAAACATCTACAGATACTGTGATTGGTACAATAATTGAACGTGTTGAATCAAGCGACGCTTATAAAGTTTCTTATCAAAATATTGAAATTCTAGCAAGTTCTATGGGTGGACGATATAATGCTGGAGATTCTGTATATGTAATGCTTCCTAAAGGAAGATTAGATGGGGTCAAATTTATTATTGGTAAAACCAATGACAGGACTCCAACTATAACAACAAATGCAAATGGACTATCCGATTCTACTCTTGGTATGATTCAGGATATTATTAACAATTTTAACGATTTAATTTCAGATAATAAAGTTACCCCAGTAGAAAAACAATCTTTACAAATCCAATGGGAACAAATTAAAAAGTCTTATCAGGAGATTTTAAATAATTCTGCGCCTTATCCAGAAATTGATTTAACTGGTTTAAATTCTAAATATAAAACCTTAGAATCATTAATGAATGTTATTTTAGAAAATATGGAAACTACTACAGAAGTTGATGGAAATACAGTAAGACAAGTTTTATCTAATTATTTAACTGAAGATACCTCTGTAAGAGTTTTAATCCAAGAGGCACTAAGAGATGAAATTACTTATAAGGCTGATATTGTTTCAACAAATGGTGAGAGTTTTAAAAATGGTGTAATTAATACTATTTTACAAGTAATCGCTATAAGGGGGTAAAAAAAACTATAACTTCGTCATTTGAGCCAGAAAATATTAGATGGTATAAAATGAAAGATGATGGTTCTATTTTACCTAATTGGTCTAAGACTGGTAGAAGTATTCCTATTACATCAGAGGACGTTGACATTAAACAAGTATTTGTGGTACAATTATATGTAGAAGAAGCAATGGTAGCACAAGATACAATAACTATAGTTGATTTAAATGATATAGAAAATATTAAATTAAGTTTAACTCCTAAGTTAAGTAGGACTCAAACGTTTGACCCAACCACTAAAAATATTATACCAGATTATACTATACAAAATCAAGTCATTCAAGCCAAGACTCTAAAAGGAGCAGATGATATTACTTCTTTAGTAACACATCAATGGTATTATAATGGAGAATTAATTACTAATGATGGTAGGTTTGAAATTCAAAATAATGCTTTATTTATCAAAAGAAATCTAATGGATTCAGAAAATCCTACAATGATGATTGATTGTAAAGTATCTTACTATAGTGAAGAATATAATTTAACCCTTGAGGATTCTTTGTCTTTAGACTTCTCTTATGTCTCTAACGGAGAAGATGGAGAGGATGGGAAGAATGCCCTTTTAGTTAACGTTCTGCATCCATACGGCACAACTATTAAAAATAAACAACAATCTCTTCTCTTGGTATCATTACAAGCATATTTTGCTGATAAAGATGTTCTTGCTTTATTAAGTAATAGGAAATGGTTTTATGCAGATGAATCAGTTAATTCTTCTAGTCCTTATTATGATAAAGATGGTGGGGTAGGCTGGTCTCTAATTAGCGAAACAAATAATTTGAATGGAGCCTTAAATGGATATGATACAAATATCCTATCTATTTCTGGAAATGGCTTTAACGGGAGCATTTCTATCAAGGTGGTAGCTTACTTTGAAGAATTTAAGGGAGCTGCAACAACTACTTTAATTGATTCTACTGATCCAATTACAGGAGTTATCTTGGGCAGTACGCAATTAAAAAATGGCGAGCCAACTTCATTACAAATAGAAGCTTATTTAGGACAAATGAAAATAACAGATACTTCTAATTACACCTTTGTGTGGAATTTAGAATTGATAGATAATAGTTCTAGAATGATTGGTCCAATGGAACCTTTTACTACAAGTACAGTATGGCCCAAATATGGAGAATCTATTATATTAGAATGGGGAGATATCCCTGAAAACGATAATGTTTATGTAACATGTAAAATATATCGTAATGAGTAGATAAATATAGAGATAAAGGAGAAAGATAAGATGGCATTAACTCAAGTAGGTACAGCTTCTGCTGGTATTTCAAAAGTAATTGACGGACAAAGTCAATATATATTCTGGAGATTTTCAGCAAACCCAGATGGAAATCCTATGACAGAAAGACCAACAGAAGATACAAAATATATGGGGGTTTATACAAGCACAAAAAATAAACCTTCCGAGAACCCAAGTGAATATATCTGGACTAAAATTAAGGGTGAAGATGGTTCAGATGGACAAAATTCTTATAGTGGTCTCTTAACTGATGAATTTATTGCTGTTAATACAGATGCAGATGGAAATAATGGTAATTTCTCTAATGCTAGTACGTCAATTATTTTGTTTGAAGGAACAAGAGAAAATACATCAGAGTGGGATATTTCTGTTGAAGTAACTGCAGGAATTCAAGGGAGCTTAAGTTCTTCAAAGGACACTTATAAAGTGTCAGGAATGACTGTAGACTCAGGAGAAATAACTTTTATTGCTAGGTATAAAACAACTACTTTGACAAAAGTAGCTAAGATTGCAAAAGTAAAACAAGGTACTCCTGGAGAAGATGGAGAGAGTCCATACAATGTAGAACTTATATCATCAAACGGTTTAATTTTTAAAAATGGGGTAATTTCTAACTATTATTCATGCAATTGTTTTTAAAGGAAATGAAAATATTACTGATTTATTAGATGCAAATCAGTTTAGATGGACAAAAACAAATGCTGATGGATCGCCAGATTTAGTATGGAATGCAATGCATGCTGGTGGTACAAAAAAGCATAATAATTGAAACAGATGATGTTAATAAACGTGCAACCTTTAGCTGCGACATTATCGAAGAGATATAAAGGAGATGGAATAATAATGGCAACAATTTCAAGCGGTCAAATTACAATTATTGATTTGTATGATGCTCCTGCATTAAATGCATGGATTTCAGCAAGTCAAACAACAACTCAAACATATAACAATACAACTAACTCATATTCACCCAATTTTGGGTCCTCTGCACAAGTTTTAACACTTAACTTAACAAAAGCAGGTGGAACAGGAAGCTTAATTGGCTCCGCTGTATCAGATGTTAAATGGAAAAAGACAGTAGGGGCAACAACTACTGAAATAACTTCTACAACAAACACTGATAGTGAGTATAAGGGTGGCACATCAAACAGTGTGTTGACAACAAAAGTAAACGTCCCAACAACAAATAGTGCTGTACGTTGGACAGTTGAGGGAATATATACAGATCCAGATACTTCGCTACCAATTACTTTTCAAGCGACTATCGACATTAATCTTATTCAGCTAGCTAAAGCTGCAGTAGTAGCAGTTTTGAGTACGCCTAATGGAAATTACTTCCGAAATAATACGCCTTCTAGTCTGAAATTAACTGCTGATGTTTATAAAGATGGGGATTTAAGCAATGGCTCTCGAAAATATAAATGGTTCGCGGCAGATTCAAGCGTTTCAACATCTCAAGATCCTGACGCTGGAGTTGGTTGGAGAAAAATTACAGCAACCACAGGAACATCAGGGGCTGTTGCAAGTTCGGGATTTGATGTTGCAGTTACAGCTCAAGGGGTTTTAACGGTCTACCCAGATGCAGTAACAAATGGACAAACATTCCTATGTGTTGTCACAGATAATGCTGGAGGAACTTCTGGAACTAAAATGAAGCAGTATGCAACTTTGATGGATATGGACGACCCAATTATGGTAGTCATTGAGTCCTCCGGAGGAAATATTTTGAAGAATGGTGTAGGATCTACTACTTTGAAAGCACGATTGTACCAAAATGGTGAAGAAATCGATTCGGGCGGTACAGGATATACCTATAAATGGTCTAAGTGGCAAAATAACGCAATGGTGCCAAATTTCGGCGGCACAAGCAATGCTTATAAAACTGGAAAATCGCTGTCAGTTGGAAGTGCTGATGTAGATAATACAACAACATTCAAAGTGGAGGTAGAAAACAAATGATGAACTACGTTGCTTATATCATTTTAAATAATGAACGGACAAAGATTGAATTTAGTACAGATGGGAATCCTATCGAATATTTATGGACTAAGTATGGTATGGATACTTATATCGAGTCCTTTGAGGAAATTAAAGAAGAGGGTGATTAGATGACTACAGTTTCTCGTGGTGAAGTCACTATAACGAACGTTGATGATGGTAGAACTCCATATTTCCATACAGCTTATACCAATAGCACTGACTTCGGTACTTATGATTACTCAGGAAACCCTAACTTGATGAAAAATATAACAAACGATAGTTGGACTACCGAGGGTGCTATGAAGATAAATGCGGTAGGTGATTACCTAGAACTAGTAAAAGATACTGCTGGACAATTTGGTACTGCAGCGGTTTATAATATTCCAGCGTTGCGCTCAAACTCCCAATACACTACCTCTATGGAATTTTATCTTAAGTCAGGCACCTCTGCTGAGGATTTAAAAAAATGTAACATTGCCATCGAAGCAACTAATACAAGTGGTCAAGTCTATTATGGGGTTATTTATCTGAGCAACATATCGAAAATGGATGAGTGGGTTGATCTAACAAGTACATTTACTACAAACGCCTATACCGATAATCTTATTAATTGGAAGTTTAGGGTATATGTCCATCCAAACGTTTCTGCTTCTATGAGAATTAGAAACAGCATCAAAATTGAAGAGGGTTCAAAAGCCACACCTTATCAACCTAATATCAAGGATGCCCCATGGTATTTTAGCACTTATCCTCTTGGGAAGAATATCGCAGATAAAACAATTAAATTTCCAATTAATGTTAATACGTATAAAGTCTATCAAGGAGATATGCTTGAATCGTTTGAAGTTGGACAAACATATACTGTAACTATTAAGGGTAGAAAACCAACTCAAAAAACGTTTAGTGTTTATAATGCAGGTACTGTTTTTCTAGGGAATTTAACTCCAGCAGAAGGATTATTAGATGTATGGACAGGTACTTTTGAAATATCATCAATTAATTCTGGCTATCCTAATAGATTGCAAATATACCAATTGCCGAATGACGATCAATATGGAGATGTTCAAATTGATTGGGTTAAAATTGAAAAAAGTCCAGTTTCAACACCAAATATTGATGCTTATAAATATTTAAGTAATTACGCAGACTATGAACAAGCAGATTCATTAAATCCTACTAAATATAAATGGAACTTAATTAAAGGAGAAGACGGTTCAAATGGAACTAATTCATTTTTGCATGTAGCTTGGGCTAACGTAGATACCTTCCCAGAGTTTGTTAAGGATGCTAGACCTAATGTGTTAAGACAAGCTGAAAAAATTAATATGCCTTCCAACAACAGTGCACTGTATCCTATTGACAGTTACTGGTTAACTGATGAGGACGGTAGAGTATTTAACAGGGTAATAAGAACCAACTTAGACCTCAACCCCACTAAATTATCTTTATTCAATGCTATCGGTACGGTATACAACTCTTCTGACCCTACAAACTCAGGAGATTTAACTACACCTATTGTTGGTAAGAAAGTTGTTCTATCAGGTAAGTGGCGGACATCTAAAGAAGTAAAAATACGTATGATGGCTAAGGCAGTGGTAAATGGAACTACTAAAGCTATTCCCAGAGACAATGAAGAGGTTACATTGACTTCTGAGTGGCAGACATTATCGACAGTTATTCCATCTATTGAAGAGGGAACTACTTTACTACGATTCTTACCTTCATATGATCCTAACAACTGGGAAACAGCGGAAGGTGTATACGTAGACCAGAAGGATATTAAGTTGGAGATTGTAGAAGAAGGAGAAAGTGAAAAGCCTACTCCGTGGATTCCTCCAATTACTCGTAAGTTATTTAATCCTAATAATCTATTTGAAGGCGGAAATACTCGAACTCCAACTGCCTATTCGGGGGCAATAGGAACAGTTACAAAAAATGTATCAGTTCCAGAGTGGGGAGCAAAAGATGCTTGGACGTTCAAAACAACTGGTGGAACAAGTACTATCAAAGCAACGATGGGGGTTAAACAAACAGGCTCTTCGTTGGCTGACGGTAATACTTTCTACAGAAGTAACTTCCATGTTAAAAACAACCATGAAACATATGCGCTCCAGTTAGTTGCTAATGGGGGTCTAACCTTAACAATCCCCCCTAAAGGTATTGGATACTTTGGTACACCGACAAACCAACATGCAGCTAAAAACAACCTTCAATGGAACTTCCAAGTAGCAGATGTAAACGGAGAGGTAGACTTCACAATGTGGAACCCAGAGTTTTATGCTTACGATATTGCCCATGATTTTACTACAAGCTCATCTAAGTTAGAAGGGTTTAAGTACCTAGGGGTGTATATAGACAATAAAACGAACGGTTCACAAGATCCAGCTGATTATGAGTGGAACTTGGTAAAAGGAGATACTGGCGAATCTGCGAAAACATTAATTTTGTCAGCTTCTTCTAATACTATTAAAATTAATCAAGATTCCTCTGTCCAATCAGACACTATAACTCTTCAAGCTAATATGCAAAATATGGTAGGAACTGCTACTTTTAGTGCAATCCCATATATTGGAACAACACCACAAACAGCAATAACATTGGGCGGAGCAGGAAACATAAGAACATTTTCTACCTCCTCTTGGAATAAAAATTGGACCTCCTTGGTAGTTACTGCTACTTTTGAATCCTTTATTGATAAACAAACAATCATTTCTGTTAAAGAAGGTAAAGATGGTACTGATTCAATAACTGGATTATTAACAAATGAATCTGTAACATTAGCTGCTGATAAAAATGGTAATGTTGAGAGCTTCTCAGATGCTTCAGGAACGTTTAAAGTATTTGATGGATTATCAGATGTTACTGGTAAAAATGTTGCTTACACATTAAAGAGTAGCTCAGGAGGAACCTTTAATATTAATGCTTCTACTGGGGTATATAGTATGGCTGCGATGAGCAAAGATTCTGCTACAGCAACTTTTGAAGCTACTTATAAAAATATTAAAATTGAAAAAATATTAAATGTAGCTAAATCTAAAGCAGGAAAAGAAACATATACTTATACAAAATATTCTAACTCAAAAGATTTTGGAAATTACGATTACTCAGGAAACCCAAATTTAATGTGTGTAATTAAAGCTTCTGATTTTTATAGAGAGAGTGACGTCTCAATCTCAGACGTAGGATACAACAGTATACGTTTAACTTCTCAAGGGGTCAACCGTCTTAGTGCATTTACTTCAAATAACATACCTAGTTTAGTTAGTGGTAAAACGTATACCATAAGTGCAAAAGTTAAAATAGAGGAAGGTACAACTGGCAACATTGATAAGTTGAGAGTATCTTATCGTAAAGCTAACGGTGGTACTATTTTGTTATCGGCTAACACTAAGAACGCAGAAATAGGAAAAGAAATAATAATTAAGGGTACAGGAATAGTTAATTATGAAATCACAGATTTATCAAAATTTTATTTAACTATTGACTTGGAAATAGGCGCTAAAATGAACGGTAGTGTGATTGTTAGTGATGTTAAGATTGAAGAAGGCTCTACAGCCACTCCATATCAGCCTAACTTACTAGATGAACCGTATTATTTGAGTAAGGTGGCTTTGGGTGAGAATCTTGCTGACCCTACAGTTAGCTTCCCAATTAAAACGAGTGCATATAGAGTATATAATGCGAACATGATAGAAGATTTTAAAATTGGTCAAAGATACACACTCACAATGAAAGCAACTAAATCAGCGTCTCAAACGTTTAGGGCTTACAATGGTGAGTATATTTCATTAGAAACAATGACTCCAGTAGAAGGGTTAGTTGACGTGTGGACTTGTTCATTTACCACTCTAAAAATAGAAAGTAGTTCACCCCGCCTATTGAGTATTTACCAACAACCAAAGGAAACCGTTGGCGCATGTCAAATTGACTGGCTCAAGATTGAAAAAGGCGACACACGAACACCGAATATAAATTCATATAAATATATGGGAATCTATGTTGGAGGAGAAAGCGAACAACCACATGACCCAACTCAATATGCTTGGAGTCAGATCATGGGTAACGATTCTACAGCTTATTCATTATTATTAAGCAGCCAAGTAATGTCATTACCAAGAGGAGCAAGTAAACTAGTTCCAGAAAATATTACTATTTCTGGTATGGCTCAAACAGGCGAAAAATCTATTGAGAATATCAAATCTCGTATTGTTGTAGAAGAAACTACTAATGGAACTACATGGACTACTAAGTATGATGCAGACGCATTGGCTTATACTTACACTCCTTCTTCATTAAACGTTTTGTCTGCACGAGTTAAGATGTATGTTGCTGGAGCTAAAAATGTACAATTAGATCAAAAGAGTATTAATATTGTCAAAGATGGTTCGAACGGTTCTAATGGTTCAAGTAGTTATACATGGGTTCGTTATTCAGAAAATGCTAATGGTAATCCAATGACTACAACATCTAATAGTAAAACTAAATACATTGGTATCGCTATTACCCAAACTTCAACTGCACCAAGCTCTTATAGTGATTACACTTGGAGTAGAATCAAAGGAAGTGGCGGACTTGTAGCTAAAGTTTATTCTAATGGTGGGACAAACATTGAACAATCTCCAATTCAAATTAATGTAGAAACACAGTCTGATGGAGATATAGTAGAACCAGATAAAGTAACATGGTATATGTCAAAAGATTCTTCGGTAGAGTGGACAGCAATTACTGCTGGAAATGGAATTACCTTAAATAAAAAATATATAGTTGTTGAACCAGTAGTATTCTTAGAAGCTAATTCAATCAGTTTTAAAGCTCAAGTAGAATATAATTCTATGGCAGCTTTTGATTACATGACTGTGAATAATAAAAGCTTCGATGCAACGAAACCATTAATTTTACGACAACCAGCTGCTCCACTTAATCCTTATCCTGGATTATTATGGCTAGATACTTCTAGTGGTAGTGGTGACCCTCTAGATAAAACTAATCCAAGTTTAGTTTATCGTTGGGGTAAATCAGCAGTTGAAAGTGTAATTGGAACTGAATATGCACATTATGCTTATGCAAATACACCAACTGGGTATCAAGAAGATGGTGTTACACCAGATCCAGGGTTTAGTGTTACTTATAATAGTAGTCAAAAACCTATGTATATTGGATATTGTGTAACTGATACAGAACCAGATCCAACTACTCCTAGTTCTTATAATTGGAAGTCAATCACCACAGAAAATGGTAGCGAAGATGTTAATGGTGCTAGAGGTATTGCACAAGAAAAAATAGAAACAACTTACGTATGGGGATGGGTTGTTCTAAGTGCTTCTGACTTAGAAATGCTTCCATGGCTAAATAATGAAGATGGTTCTACAATTATTGACTGGATTTATCAAATTACTCAAAAAACTTCTGATGATTCTATTGTTCAAACTGTAGTTGGTTCAGAAGATATGTCGAAAGTATATGCTAAAACTGATGCGGTTGATGAACTAAGTAGTGCCAACCATGAATTATCAGATAAAATAGAAGAATACAATAAGCAGATGCAAGACGCTTTTGCTGGAATTGATACAACGTATGTAAATAAATCAGAATTTGAACAAGAGATGAATAAATTCAATTTTGGTATTGATAAAGCTGGTGGGGTTAACCTAATTAGAAATTCAACAGGTTTCCAATGGGAAGATACAGCACCTAGTGATGAAATGTTAACAAATCCTAAATTTGAAGGAACAATCTCAACTACTGGATTAGATAATGGTTGGGTGTATAATGCCACAGGCATAGGTCAAGTTATAGGGGCAGAAAGTGATTTCCCAGAAAATAAAATTATGCGTATCGGTGGAACAAATTCACCAACTAAATATAGCTATAGTAAAAATGTTCCTGTTTCTCCAGGACAGTTAATTAATATTTCTGGGCAAGTACGTATTCCAAATACAATTGGAAATACCAAAAATGCTTATCTATCAATTAGATTTTATGCTGCTGGAAGCGATCCATCATTTAATGCTGCTTCACAAACAATCGGTAATGGACAAGGTGTTATTACTCTATTTACAGATAAAACAGATTTTGCTGGAACAATATTTGAAACAGACTCCTATGCTGTAAAAACAAATAATATTGTTCAAGATATCTGGAGTAATTACTCTGTTAATGTAACAATACCACCTGGAGCAGCATTTATGAAAGTACTATTATACAATGATTCAACAACTCCTACTAATTATTTTGACTTTAGGAAACCTAGTGTAGTTTTATATTCTGGAATGTTTGATTTCTGGCATAAAAATGATTCAGCTAATGCCCAAATTAGACAAATTTTAGGTGACGAATCACTAGAAGAACTTGGTTTAATTGCTGGTTTTGAATTAAAAGGCTTAAGATATAAGCTAGACCAAGATATTCTTCTACCTAACCCAAATACAGAATATACTCTAAGCTGGTATGCTAATAAAATTAGTCAATCAGGAACGAGCAAATATTATGTAAAAGTATTAAATACAAAAACTGGAGCAGAAATAGCTGTTTCAGAAGCCTCTGCTGATACTATTGGATACCAACGAATGTCTGTTACTTTTTCAGTAACTAACACAAGTGCAGTTACTATTAGAATTGGTTTAGAAGGAGAAGGAAGCGCAGATGCAACATTATCCGCAGCAGGATTAATGATTAACATTGGTCCATATCCTCTCTCTTGGCAATCTCATCACGAAGAAGTATATTCTACAAATGTTCGAATTGATAGTAGTGGTTTGAAAGTATTTAATTCTGATTACGATGGATATAATGTTATGACTCCTAGAGAATTTGCAGGTTACTATCGTAATGGGGAAGTTTATGAAAGAGTATTTACTTTAAATAAAGATACAAACGAAAGTTAAAAAATTAGAAGCGACAAGAAAGATTTATGAATGAAACCAGTACAAATTGTATCGGTTGACTCTCCAACTATTCAAGGCTGGGCCTTTGTTGGATACAATGGTGAAGATACTGACTAAAAATAAATGGTCATTCCTAATTATTTGGGAGTGACCATTTCTTATTTCCCAAGAGAGAAGAGAAAAAGGAGGAAATTTAATAATGGCAACAAGTGGAGAGAAATATACTGCTTTTGCTCGGCATCGTTTAAATTGTAGATGGTCGATAAACCGACAAGATATTGCTGGTAACTACACAATTGTCACCGGCTTTTTATATCTACAATCTATGGACGCCTATGGAGCTATTTCAGCTTCTGCCGTAGGTCAAGCACAAGTTACAATTAATGGACAAAAACAAACTGAAAACGCAACTTCTCAATTAAGTGCGCATCAAAATAAATTATTATTAGCTAAAGATTATCGAGTAGGGCATAATAATGACGGCTCAAAAACAACTACTGTTTCTGGAAGCTATTTTGTAAATGTCACATTCGCAGGAGTTTATTATGGAACAATATCTGTTGGGAATTTTAATGCAAGTTTACCAAAAATTCCCAGACATAGTTCCTTAAATCCTGTCCCAACATTTACAGTTCCTAATGGATGCTCATTTTCTATTAGCAGACAATCTAATTTTAATCACAACTTAACTTTTTGGGTTCAAAATAGAGCAAATCCTAGCTTATCAGATGATAGTCATTGGACTTATTTAACGAACGTAGATAATGTTGCTACAAGTGGTAAATTTAATTTTACAGTACGGGCAATTAGCAACTATTGCACAAAGAATTAAACAATTTGCTGGTAATGGTGGAAATATTTTGGGGAAGGTTAAACTATGGACAAATGGTGTGTCCGGCCTTAGTCAACAACGAACAGTTCAGATTGCTCATCCAGCTCCAGTAACACCTAAGTTAGCAAGCTTTAAGTTAACAGCAGGTAACCAACTTGCTATACAATTAGATAATTTTCAATCAAATGATAAATTTAAATATGATATTACATTTAAGTGTGCAGGTTGGACTAAATCTTGGAATAATGTAACTACCAATAAAATAGATTGGACTCTAACTCAAGACGAAGTTAACAATATACTTCAAAGATTTACTGGCGCCTCAAAAAACGGTTTTGCTATTGAGGCAAATTCAAAATTAGCAGGGAGTCAATATAGGAATACTGTTGGTTCTAGTGGTTCTGCAGAAGTTGATACAAATACAGCCTCTCCCCTAATAACCGAAGGTTTTTCTCATGAAGATACGAACCAAGTGTCTATTGCCATAACAGGGAATAAAAAAGTACTGTTAGATAAAAATTCTACTTTAAGAGTAACAGTTCCTAGTTCAATAATAACAACTAGAGACTATGGTAAGCCAGCTAGTGTTGAGGCATCGTTTGCAGGAATTAAAAAGACGGTTAATTACACAGAAGGAAATATGGTTTTAGACTTTGGTATTGTTACAGGAACAACAGGAAACTTAACTGTGACTGCTATTGATAGTCGAGGATTAAAGGGGAGTGCTTCTTATGAAGTTGCGGTACTTCCATATAATATGCCTGTAATTAATTTTAATGTAAGAAGAAATAATAGTTTTGAAACGGACACTTTAGTTTCAGGTACCTCTATTTGGTCTCCTGTTGACGGAAAAAATAAAATCTTATCTGTACAATATCAAATAAGTGGTTCAGATAAGGTAGATATTCCTTTTACTACAGCTGCAAACGTTTTAAGTATTACAGCACAAACACTACCATTAGATAATTCTCAGTCTTGGACGGTCACAATATTTATTACAGATAAAACTGGAACATATTCTAGATCATATAATATTACAGAAGGTAAACCATTAATGTTTATCGATCCAAACCGTAAATCTGTATCCTTCGGAGATTTTTCAACAACTGGTGAAGAACGAGGATTGTCTGGGGTTATTGAGATTGAGGCAGAAAAATATCATGATACTGGTAAAACAGGGATTCAAATGAATAATAGTGATATATCAGGATTAAATGGTTTATTTTTCTCTAATGATACAATGAACAATTCTGGTGAAGGTTTGCATTTTATAAAGTCTGGAAAAGATATTAATTCTCCCAGACATGAAGATTATGACTATATGTATATGAGAGATAATAGTTTTTTTATTAATAGTGATTCAAGGCCTCTGTTCAAGGTAAACGATAATGGATATCAAACTACATCTAGTATATACACGTATAGTCAAAAAATAGGAAATACAGCAAACTTTAAAGATGCCTTTATCGATTATGGTCGATGGGGTCAACTTGTAATTGCTTCTATAGGTTTTAGTTTACTAAAAGATGAAGGTTGGAAATTATTGGCAAAACCGCCATCAGGGTTTTCCCCCGCTATTGGAGGTCCCGTCACCCTAAGTTCCCAATCGTATAGAGGTTCTACCGTAGGAATGTATGTAAATTCAAATGGGTTTCAAATTGTACCTAGCATCGGTGCAGGAAATGCTAATGGAGATACGTATCGAGGAACTGCAGTTTACTTTACAAACGATAATTTCCCAGGTTAAAAAAGGAGGACAGGTATAAAATGTATAAAGTTTATAAAATTCTTTCAACAAAAAATAGCCAAGGCAAATGGTACGAAGAATACGAAGTTCCTATTGGACTTCCAGTTCCGCCAGATTGTATTACTACAACAATCCCAGAAGGGCTAACTAATCCTAAATACGATTTCGCAACCGCAAAATGGATTGAAGATCCAGAAGCTTTAATTGATTCTTTAAAGAAAGAAAATGCTGAATTAAAACAAAAAATAGAGTTAAATGAAATGGCTTTAGTTGATGCTATTAGTATGTTATCTGATATGATTATGAAACAATCTTAAAGGAGGTGATTATTAATGTATCCATATTTAGCAATTTTTTACGCAAGTCTTATCATTAAAGATCCAGAAGGCTGGAAAGGAAAAGAAAATCAAATTCCAGCTATGATCCGAGACGATGTTATGAAGCTTGTAGATGAAATGGCAAAAAAAGACGTTACCGCCGAGTAATATTATTTGGTTTAGGAATGTTAGCAGGTTTTTTACTAGCTCTTCTAATCTTTTAATCTCGGCAAAAAAAATTAAGGAGGAAATAAAATTATGGCAAGTATTGATATGAATCAAATTCAAGATGTTTTCGCTGCTTTAGTAGCATTTGGTGGTATCTTGGCACCAATCGTATTTTATATTATTCAATTAATCAAACCTTTTATTCCTAGCGATTATACTAAATTAATCGCAGTAGTTTTAGGAGGAGCTATCGGAGCAGTACTAGTGGCAATTGCTCCTGCTCTTGGAATTGTAGGACTTAACTATATTATTGGTGTAATTGGTGGTTTAATTGGTGGTTATATTGCAACTAACCAATTTGACACTGCTGCTAAAAAAGGCTTTGAAAAAGGTCTAGATGAAACTAAAACAAAAAATAAATAAAATATAAATCAATAGGCTGTCATTGTACAGCCTATTTTTTTACATTAAAGAGAGTATTTATAAGGAGGTATATAAATGGCTTTTACAGATGATTTTTTAAAAAAGATAAAGGGCGGAGCTTATGCTAGTTGGAAAAACTACAAAGTTTTACCTTCTGTTGTTGCCGCTCAGGCAGCATTAGAATCAAACTGGGGTAGAAGTTCCTTAGCCACACAGGGGAAAAATCTGTTCGGGGTAAAAGGAAGTTATAAAGGACAATCTATTGTTTTTCCTACCCAAGAGTGGACTGGTGGAGGATATGTAACTATTAATGACGCCTTTGCTAAATATCCTAGCTGGGACGTTTCCATTGTAGAACATGGTAAATTGATTGCAGAAAATGCTCGTTATCGTGCTGCTATTGGGAAAACAGACCCCTTAGCCCAAATTACAGCAATTTGGAGTGCTGGTTATGCAACAGACCCTGCTTATCCAAGTAAAATTATGTCGGTTATTAATGCTAATAATTTAAGAGCATGGGATTTAGATGCTTTTTCTGGTGGAGATGGCGGAGGATTCAGTGGAGATATAGGTGGAGGAGATGGTTATAAAAACTTTTCTGAAAACCTTATCAAGAAAAATGGTACTACAAGACCAGGGTTTAAATTAGAAGCCATGCAAGCAATTGTAGTGCATGATATTCAAAGTAGTTCTAATTTAGGCGGAATAAGAAATATTCTTAATTCTGGAAATGGTGGACAAAAAATGGGTTATCACATTATTGTATCAGAGAATGATGCCCAGTTAGTAGTACCTTTTACAGAAGGAGTTTATCATGCAGAGAGAGGCAAAAGCTTAGTTGCTGGCATGAGTAATCCAAATAAAAAAACTATCTCTATTGGAGTAGTGACAAAACGTTCATTATCTAATTTTTCTACTAATTTAAATATTAAATTAGCTTTAGTTATTGCAGAAATATGTAGAACATATAAAATTCCTGCAACCGCTGTACTGCCAGCTTGGCAAGTAGATGGCGTAAACGAACCTATTAGTTGGTATAATAATCCTTTCTTATATACTGCTTTTGTAGGAATGGTAAGTGATGCTATTGAAAAAGGAGAAGATGTAATCACAAATCCTGACTATAATAGTGGTGAAGGAGGAACTGGTGCTGATGGGTTAATACCAAATGGAGAAGGCGCAATTAAGAATATTATTAAAGAAGCCAATGATTTGCTTGGATCAATGACCTATTCTTGGACAAGACCTGCCCAAATAAGAAAAGGCGGTTTTGGAGACTGTTCTTCATTCTGTCAATATCTATACCAAAAACATGCTAAGGTTGATATAGGAAGTTATACTGATGCCCAATGGTTTGGAAGTTGGGGTAAAAAAGTTAATGTTAAAGATGCTAGAGCAGGGGACTTAATATTCTTTGCTGGAACCTATGCTACTAATATGACAACTACTCATATTGGAATCGTTGTTGGAGGAGGAAAAATGATTGACTTTGGTTCTACTCCAGGTCCAAAATTAAATAATTATAATGATAGTTATTGGGGGCCAAAAATCTATGGTGTGAAGCGAATTTTTTCTGATGCAGATTATAACCAATCCCAATCAGGAGGAGGAAAACCTTCAAAACCTACAATTGACCCTAAAGGAACATATGTTGTGAATGTTAAAAAATCAGTTGTTGCAACTAACGCTGATGTCGGTGGAGTATCTCAAAGAAGGTTATCTTCTAATGAAGTTTATAGAGTACAAGAAATTGGTAAAACTAGTTTACAATTAGCTTCTAATGAACTATGGGTGCCTAAGAGTAGTGACGCAATAACAGTTTCAAGATTATCTACACCATCTTCTCCTATTGGGGCTATTTCAACTAAATTACCTACAAAAGTATATTCTGCTCCTACTTATGTAGCTGAACCAGCAATGGAGAAAGGAACACCAAGAATTCTTCCTGAAAAAACAAGTATGAATATTTACGCTGTAGAGAATGGTTTCGCTCAAGTGGATTTAGAAAAAGATCATTGGGCTGTAGCTAATTCTACATATGCGACTTTGAATATTGATTTATCTGAAGAATTTGTAGAGGATATTAATTTTGAACAGGGTATTCCAACTTCAACCACTGTAAGAGGACGCTATGAACCAGAAGACTTTATTACAGTAGAGAATAGTTTGCCAATTAAAAATGGTTTAGCCGTAGTTGCTCATCCAGATTTATTAGATATTGGTTCAGTAATTAATATAGAAATTCCATCAGCAACTAAATATAATAGAAAAGCTGTTGTGGTATCAAACAAATTAAATGATTCAGATGGAAATGTATTAGAATTGATATTTACAAACCAAGGAGATCAATATAATTTTGGAGGAAGAACTGGAATTATTACATTATTAGAAGTATTAGATAATGATGTAGATATTACAAAATTTATGAATAATCCAGAAAGTTACGAACAAACTAAAGCTATCCCTCCAAAAACTCCAGAAGGAGGTATGTTAGGTGAGCCAAAGTAAATCTTTAATTTTAAGAGACCCAAAAGGACAGAATTGGTTGGTCCGAGTATATCATGAAGATGGTATCCGTCAATTATATACAACAAAAACTGACGAAGAGGGAGAAAATTCAGTAAGAATTAAAACCTATCAAGGATATTATAAACTTAAAATAAGTACTAAAGGACAGCTAATAACATTTCCAATTGATTCAATTGGGTAATATATAAAAAGAATTAGAGGGTATGCAATAACAATGTGCTTATCCTCTTTTTCAATACTTTTAGAGCAAAAAACAAAAGGAGGAAAAGGATAATGGAAGGATTTAAAAAACACACTTTCCGTGACCATCAAGGGAATATTATACTTCCTGAAACAGTCTCAGAAATGGTAAGAGAAACACCAGATAGACGCTTTGTAGATAATTCAGAAAAACAAATTTTAACTAGATTTGGTGGTAAAATTGATATTGTTGATATGTTAATTACTAATGCAGAACCTATTCGAGCATTAGCTACACAAGAAGTTGCCTTAACTCAACTAATTGATAAAGTACCAAATAATTTCGAGGATATTGTTTTAACTACAGATGAACTATCACGTTTAGTTCCTTATATTTCACAATTAATTGAAAACTTAAGTTATCCACCAGTTGTAACTTCTACAACTTCAGGTTTATCTTATGCTTTACAAATTGATGATACAGATCCAAATAATTTAAAACTTAAATTCGCACAACAATCTATTAATACAGGTCAACCATTAACTTATGTTAAGGGAGATAAATGGAAGGTTCAACCAGGAGTGCCAGATGTATTAGTTGAATTAGCACCAACTCATATTGCTTTTGATAACTCCAGAAAAACTGTTTTAGTCTTTAACGAAGGCAAAAATTTGGTGGACGTACCAGAAGATGTATTTACAAATATAGTTAATGGTGTTCAAGAAGAAACTATTGTTGCAGAAGATGATAATATCCCACAAGCATTTGTACGATTTGCGGTTCGTCACCAATTGCAAGAATTATTTGCTACTTCTAAAAGTTTAGAAAATACTATTTCAAACTTTACTATTGAAGTATTATCTCAACCGATGAAAGGCACAACAAGTGCATTAACGCAAGCTTACATGAACGGTAATGTAGTACAACCAGTTCGAGAAGCAAATAAAAAAGAAGATTACACTGCTAATACTTTCCAAAATATTACATGGACAAATAGTTTAGATACTAACTTTATTAGAGAATGGCTAAATGACTCTGGTGAAGCAGCATTAGTTACTTATGGAAAGGCTAATAATTCTATTAGTATTGCAAAGCCAACATTAAAAGTTTATATTAAAAATCCATATATTGGAAAAACATTAGTTGCTCAAAATAATATGGATGGTAAATTTAATATCTTAGATTGGGCTATTAGTGAAGAAGAATAAAAGAGAAAAAGGAGGAAAGAACTAAATGGCTATTTATTATAATATTTTATACCCACCATTAGTTCCTATTACGCATCCTGCCTTTGAATTAGGAAAACCAACTGACACGTTTAGACTTTTTTTTGAACCAGCAGTTGGTAATAAAATTTCTGATTTTAAAGGAGGATTTATTAGAATCAGAAATGCTGAGACAGAAAAAAGTGCGCTATTACCAGTTGGAGAAGGATACCTAGACGATTTTATTCCTTTCAGGAATCCATTTGCTGAATATATTGATTTAAAAGATCCTTCAAAAAATATAATTCAGCCAACTGGATATAATACTACAATGCCTTATGTACAAAAAAATACTAACGGAGAATATTTTATTGATATAAAGCAAGAAGCTTTTACTATGTCTGGCGCAGAAAAAGATGTTAGATATAAAATGCAAATTATGTTAACAACAGACTGGCTTTCTTCTACTAAGCCAAATGGAAGAGGAAATATTCAAACTTACTCTAGTGATGTACAACAGTATGTAAATATTGATAAAACCACGTACTTTGGAGGAAATTTAATTTCTAAGGGATTATCTGAGTGGTCTACTATTTCTTTAATTTCTCCCGTGAGTGAAGCAATTTATGAACTGCAATTTGATGGGAACAATATTTTTTCACCAATATTTGAATTTGTTGGTTCTAATATACAAGAGAATATTAGAAATAACACAATGGCTAATTATCTTAAAGCTTATAGAATTGATATTTATAGAGCTAATGGAGATGAAAAAGAACTCTTTATTGATTCAAGTGATTGGATTATCGGTCAAGAACCTTCAAATATTGAAATTAGATGGCAAAATGTAGTAGAATTAGAAGATAAGAATAAATATATAGTTGAATTATCAATACAAACTGCCTGGGACCTAAGAAAAACATTTACCTATCATGTTACAACACAATTTGAAGGAAGCTTATTTAGAGGTACAGTTAGTGTTGAAAACGATCATGATAATGCTCGTTCTAAAATCAAACTAAATATAAAAACACCTCTACAATGGGGACCAAAGGAAAACTTTGAAATTTCTCTCAACGACAGAGAATTTGCTGATGCAACTGGAGAAGTATCTGTACTTGAAGGAATAGACTTCTTTAATAAACAAGCTGCTATAGCAGGGGAAATGATAGTTTCTGGAATTAATCCAATAAAAACTTGGGAAGCAAAAGAAGACCGATGGTTCTTCAGACTAAAAGGACCAGAGATTTCTACAATTAATCCCTACCAAGAAGAATATCTAATGTATGCCCATACTGCTCCTCTTGGGAAAGATAAAGCTTCTGAAGGTCCATATGAAGATGATATTATTATTAACCCTGTTATCGAAAGTCCATCAGGAGATATATATCTAACTTACCTAGACAGTTCTAAAACTCCTACAACAGAAGGAGGAATTGTTGGAGGTATGGGAGGTATTGTTACTATTCCGAGCGAAGATTTACCAAGTTCGCATACCTTCTTCTATTTAGAAGATGAAAACCAACAATTATGGAAAACAACTGTTACAATTAATGGAGAATTCGTTACAGAACAATCTCATGAAAAAGATCCAACAGAATTTTTAAAACCTGTTTGTTTCTTTGATTCGTATCATAATATTTTAGTAGTACCAAGAGTGGAGACAGATGGGACCATTATTCTTGATACAGTTTATGAAAATTATGTATTGGGCGAAAACGTCCGTCCGATGTATCTTAATGAGTTTAGATTTGTTAAACGAGTTTACGCTCTTGAGCTTGGAAGAAAAACTCTACTAACTACACAAACTTACAAGGCTTACATGAATGATTTTAATAAGAAGTTAAATAAGTGGGTTAAAATACAACCAACAAGAAAATATTATATGTATTTTTCTTGTATTGATGGACAGATAAGATTAATAGTACGAGATTTATCCGCTGATGATAGCCAAAATAGTTTAGATAGATTTACATTAACTTATTCTGAAGGATTTATGAACAGCGTCGGAATAAGTTCTGATATGTTCTTAACGACAACTGGTTTAGGTTCAGATTTCCTACCAAAAGTGGATTTAAGTGGTAAGGAAGTTCCTTATACAATTACAGCAGATGAACGAGGAGTCTTAGGAACGGATGTTGGAAACATCTCTGCTGCAACAACACGTTCGAGAGACTTGTTAACCAGTGACATTGAAGAATTAAAGAGTAAAGGAGAAATAGAATAATGGATAAAGTAGACTTAAAAATACAAGTACCCAGACGATTAGAAATTGATCCTCCAGCTAATGTGGGACCTTCTAAATTCCCTAGTGTTGTAGATCAATTAAAAGTAATTGAATATTCAAGTGTTCCTTCTGGGGGACAACTAGAAAAAGACTTGCATGATTATTATGCTATCTTAGCGAATGTATCAAACAATACAGCGTCAGAGCAAGACTTTGTAAAACTTAAAGAGTTGATGTTGAGAGTTCGTAATTATGTTTTGACGGAAGATGATTTTAATCTAATGGCTGATGCTATTAGAACTACACAGTCTTATTTAAAAGCATCAATTGAAGCTGCAGATGGCAACTACGAACTAATTTCAATTGTTGCTCAACAACTAGTAGATCAAATTAATGAATGGAGTCTATGGCTTCAAGATGAACTAGCAAAAGTAGCAGCTAATAAAAATTGGGGTGCGCCAGTAATTTATAGCGAAAATAGCCCAGGACCTTCTGCTCTTGGATATTTGTGGGCTCAACCACAAGACGATACCTATATTGCTCCGGCAATTACTTTTAACCCTGATGAAGACTTAAATGATTATCCACAATAAGGAGGTAGATATAAATGGCAGTACCATTTGCTTCATTTAAAGAATATGGCAATGACGACTTACAACTATACTATCCCTTATTAATGACTTCTCCAGCTATTCCACAGGCTGGAGATAGTTATCTTTCTGATATAGCTTTAAGAGATATTTCAATTAAATCTATATATATGGAAGGTGGTCATATGGAGCCTAATTTAGATTGGGATGGTAGTCGTTATGATTGGGCTTCTGGAGTTACAGAAATACAATCAGACTTTGTTGATGCAGGAGGAGAATCTCCAACAGGCAATTTTAACTTATTAAAGAATACAGCTTTGTCAACCTTTCAAAGTACTCATTGGACCTCAGTTTTTGAAAAACCTTATATAGAGGGTTCTGATGATATTGAACAACCTTATAATTGGATTTATTCTAAATCTGAACCTTCCGACCATAGTAAAATTTGGGTAGATACAAGAGAAGAAATTATAGAACCTAAATATTATCAAAATGGCTGGAAAAATTATTATGATTTTAAACAAGAAGAGTTTAAAGGTGAGGTTGGATTAGTAGAAAATAAAAGAAATGGAAACGCCTTTAGAATTTATAAAGCTCCTAAAATTAATGCTAATGTAGGTATTGCTCAGTTTGTACCATTAAAAATAGTTTTGTGGCAAGGAGATGCTATTACAGTTGGATTTAATCTTAGTGAAAAAACTGATTCAGGTGGAGCAGTAATTCGTATAGAATTCTATGACAGTAATAGACAGTTAATTCAAACAAAATATTCTCCTAGATTCTTTAACAAAACTGAAGAAAGTAAACATTTTGGACATCCTTTTATTTTTACAGATCGAACAAAAGCGGCTGCTTTTATTAGAGTTTCTATTCTTGGAGTAGAAGATCGAAAAAGTGAATTACAAGTAAATAGAATTAAAGCAGAAACAGGTATGGAAGACACAGGATGGAATTTACACGAAGAAGAATTATTACTAAATCTTAATGCAGGAGAAATAGATATTCCAATGCTGAATGGAGAAGTTGATAAATCTAAATTAATTTCTGAAATTGCAATATTACGTTCTGTTTTGGGAGAAGGATTATTAAAATGGGAAGAGGTAACTAGATTAAAATCTAGTTCAGTACAAGAAGCAATCTTGTATGATTACTTTATAGAAAATGGTAATTATTACCGGTATGCTTTACAACCTATATTAGCTAATGGGATGAAAGGTGCTATTACTTCATTCTATGATACTGTAACTACTTTTGATGGTTTCTGGTTACTAGGAGAAAAAGATGAACAGTTTTCATTTATTTATAATGGTAAAATTGGAGAAATCTCCTATGTAAAACCTAGAGATGTTATTCAAACTATTGCAGGACAATATCCATATTTTGTAACCTCTTCTGAATTAGATTATAGAACATATCAATTTTCTGGTACTTTAACCTATCACCAAGATGTTCACAAATTACTTACTTCTGATAGTTATTCTGTAGCAATATCTCCAGATCCAACTATTCCTATTAGTTATGTAGAATTAAAATATGGAGATGAAATGTTGCTTAATATGAAGAACGATTTAGAAGAAGTACAAGATGGCATGGTAATGCAAAGAATTTGGAGAAACAAAATTCTAGCATGGTTAAATGATGGAAAACCTAAAATTCTTAAATCAGAAGCTCAAGGGAATATGTTGGTAATGTTGACAAATATTAAAGTTACCCCAAATGAACCTACATTTGGTTTGATTTCTGATTTTGAATGCACTGTCACTGAAATTGGAAAACTTGATGAAAAAGCCTTACAAAAATATAAACTTCGTAAATATTCTATTATGAAAGATGAGCTTGTAAAAGAAGCGATGAAAGATACTTCATTCTAATAAATGGAATTAAACTGGGGAACTTGTGATAGTACCCAGTTTAATTTTTTATATAAAAGAGAAACTTTACATACCAAGAGCAAAGGAGAGAAAATAATGAATGAAAATATTAATGTTAAGCAGTATCCTACTTCTTTTCTAGAAGAACTTTTCGAGCATAATATTCGAGTAGTGCATACTAAAATACAATTGCTTAACTGGGACGAACAAGTTTTGAGAGAAATACAGGGTATTGTAAAAAGTGGTAGTTATAATGCCGATGGAACTAGTCGAGTTAGAAGAAATCTTTCTTTAACTTTTAGTGTAAAAGATAGAGACGATGAACTGGTCTATAAATATTTAACACCAGATAAAAAAATAAAATTATATATAGGATTGGAAAACCAAACTTCCCGTTATCAAGAAGATGAAATTATATGGTTTAATATGGGAATCTTTATTTTAACCGAACCATCTTATTCTCATTCTGTTGACACAGCGACCATATCAATTAACGCGCAAGATAAAATGACTATGCTAAATGGTACATTAGGAGGTCGTCTTCCAGCCCCAGTAAGTTTTGTAGAAAAAAGAAATGGAAAAAATTATTCCTTCTCTTGGAGAGATATTTTCTTAAGCGCAGCAGTAAACTTTGGGAATGAGAATCCAGCAAAGGTTATTATTGATTCTGTTCCAGATTATATAAATGAATATACGCAAGTAAAAAATGTGGCTGGATTAAAAGATAAATTTATTCATATTAACGCTCCTGGAGATGTAGAAGGAGAAAGAATTATTACTAGGGCGTGGAGTCCAACTGTTCCAGAAACAGAAATTAATTTTTCAAAGGGAGATAGAGTCTACAAATTGCGCAGATTTGGTCCCCCTGACCCTTCAGCAGGAACGGTAAGTACTCAAGAATCTTATCAAAAGAATGTAAATGAACCATTAACCTCTATTTTTGAAGATATTGTAGAAGCTATGAGCAATACTCATGAATTTTTCTATACTCGTGATGGGGATTTAATGTTTCAACCTATTAAGAATTATGTTAATGAAGTATTTGACCCTGAAAAAGATACAGATTTAGGATATTTTGCTTATGAATTAGATATGGATGATTTTATTCCTAATTATTTAGGTCTCCCTTTTTACCTATAATTTTTGCCGATAAAAAGACTATTATTAGATATAACAACAATCCTAGTTATACAAATATCAAAAATGATTTTATAGCAACTAGAGAAACAGGAGAAATTTTAGAAATAGCAATAGACCATAAACCAACAATTAGAGAGATTAAAGAATGGTTTGTTGGAGTTGCAGAAGATTTTAATATGGATTCTCCAGAAATGGATTTTTTAGCAAAAGATGGAAGAAGAAGGGAGCCATATAACCCTCAAACCAATACAGTTCCTTTTGAATTTAAAGAAGCCACAGCAGGGAAACCAACACAATATATTGAAGTTCCTTTAGATAAAATCCCATGGCAAATTGGTTTAGGACTTAAAAATTATTTTATCAGAAATATCTATGGCGCTTCTACTGCAAGAGTTCTGCCTAGGTGGGGCAAGGAATGCGAATCAATGATTTTTAAATGGGTTGCATCTGAAGATAAAAAAACTTTGTTGCCAAATACTGGAATTTTTAATCCATCTTTCATTTCTGTTGGAACTCCATGGTTGGCAGGTTATCCCATGGCTGCAAGTGCAAACACAGAAAATGATGTTGAGTCTTTAGATAAACAGAATCCTATTTTTACTGACAAAGGTGATTCGGCTTATTGGACTTACTTTCTTGATATTATACCAACAGAATCTAAATTGGGCAAATATTCTATTGAGTTAATTGGTAAACGTTCTATTGGTGTTTCTAATAAACAGGCAACTACCATTTTTAGAACAAATCCTAAAGAATTGATTGTTATTACAGAAACAGAATTACAAGATTTAGGCGGAGATATGATATTAGATAATTTAAAAGCACAAGGAGAAGCTTATGCAGTAATTAGAGATATACAAGATCAATTCTTTATGCCAACAGCAATAACAAAAAATAAAAATGTTATGCCTTATAGTGCTATGGTTGGAGACCCAGGACGGTTTGAACAATTAAGATATATGTTTGCAGAAGGTAATGGAACGGTTCATGAATATCTAGCTGGTGGTAAACATACTGGTACTATTGGGGTAAATAAGAATATGCAAGATCAAGATAAGCCTGGATATGTTACAGTTTCTGCTGGTGTATATACCAATCCAGTTACAAAAAGACAATTTACTCAAACAGATTTTGCAACCATAAATACTCCTTTTGGTAGTGAAACAGATTTAACAGAATATGGTTTTATCGCTTATCTATTAAATAAAAACAGTCGTTGTCCTGATAGTGGAAATCATAATTATTTTGCTGTAGTTAAAAATATAGGTACTCAATGGTACTATGCTAAACAAAATAATGGAAAACCTACATGGACTAAATTTAATTGGGATAAAACTAATGACTTTTTAGTAGCAGTATTAAGTAAAACTGTTTATAAAGGAAGTGCAGATTTTCCTGATTGGTCAAGTGGTAGGATTGATGATTTTCAAGAATTATTTAATATTAGAGATTCTAAAATGGATAATTTATTTACTATTGATGGAGCGGTTGATTTATTTTCTTCTGTTAGGAATTTAATCTATCAACATACTAATACTTCAGATGTAGTAACAATAGACGTATTACCAGTTTACCATTTAGAACCAAATACATTAATTTATGCAGAAGATGAAATTTCAAATATATCAGGAATGTTTATGATAACAGGATATTCTATACAATTAAACACAGAAGGAAGTCCAACAATGAATATTTCTGCAATACAAATAAATCCAGCTATATAAAAAAAGAGACCATATAGGTCTCTTTTTTAGTTCCAATTAATTTCTTGGTGTGAAGCATAATAGCCAATCATAATTGCATCTGCTTCGTCTTGTGTTGCAGTAATATTAAATAGTTCTAACACTTTAGCCTGAGCATTTCTTTTTTGTTCTATTCTATTTTTACCTTTAATCTTAGCAAATCCTTTCCATTGAGAAGCATAGATAAAATCAAAATGAATTTCTGGATGAGCCTCTAAAACCCCAACAGCAAGAGCGCCTTGTAGTTGAGCTAATTGTTTAAAAGTAGTTTTATTTTGTTGCATTTGAATATCTTCAAACATTATTTTTATTTCTTCTTTAGGATATTTTTCTTTAGTATATTCAATTAATGCTAATACATTTGCTTTCTGTTTTGAATATCTTGAGAAATCATCTCCTTCAGCAGAAAATTTTCCATAGGCAATTAATTCTTGATTCTTATAAACAGAATAACCTGTTACAACTGTTGCTTGGTCTAAACCTATAAAAATCATATTAAAACACCTCCCTACTAATAAATAGTAAAGAGGTGAGACATGTTGTCTTTTTTTGTCCTATATAAGAATATAAAAATTAATTATTTTACTCCCGTACTTCCGTGCCCACCAAGACGTTCTCCTTGAGCATTATCATCGTCTACCAACAAGAATTTTGAAAATACTCCTTGTCCAATACGTTCTCCTTTTTTAATATAGATAGTTTCAGGTCCAAAATTTAGGAATTGGAACATGATATGACCATCGTTATCAGGATTACTATAGTAGTCACCATCAATAACTCCCACACCATTTGTTAAAACTAAGAAACGTTTTAATGGATTGGAGGAACGATTAAATAAAGCTAAATATTCATCTGGCTCCATATAAGCTTTTACTCCTGTTGGAACTAAAACTGGTTTAAATTGCTTACTTAAAGTTTTAATTTCTGAAATAGCTTCATCACTTAATAACTCTTTTAGAATTTCATTATTTTGATTTTCTAAATTTAGAGTATTAAATAATTCTGTATAAGAGGCAGGGTCTGAAGCTAATTCTTCTAAATCAACACCCTTATCCTTTAAAAGCTGAGTAATATTGCTAAGGAAATCTGTAACTTTAGAAAATAGTTCTAAAGATTCAACTTCTGTTAAATGTTCCATAACTTGACTAATTGAATCTGAATCTTGTAAATCAATATTAAATCCAAATAGATCTTTAGAAAGGATACTTGAAATTGATTTCTTATGAATTTCTTTAACATCCCAAACTGAAGGAATTACAATATCATCTGATGCTTCAAAATCATATCCTGCTGCACGAGCAGTTGCTCGAACAGGCAGGTTAATATTTTTATCTTCAAAACCTTTTGCTACTTCAAATCCACGTACTTTTGTCATAATTATTTAGTCTCCTTTTTATCTTTTTGCGTAAAATCTTTAACTGACTCAACAATCCAATCGTTGCTAACTAACTTAAAATAAGTAAGTCCAATATAGAGTCCAAGCTCTCCATGAGAAGTATCATCAATATCTCGTACATCCATCATATCGATCATATCAGCTTCTACAATATCATTTTTCATTTTTATCTTTAATATTTTCTTTTGGTTGGCAAAAACTAGAATCTTTTAAATAACCTAAGATATGTTGAGCCACTTCTTTATCTGTAGACTCAGTTCGATCAAAAATTACATTATAGTTAATATCTCGTGAATTAAGCCAAAAATATTTCCCAAAAGATTTTCTAACAAAAGTTAGAACAGCTTGATAAATATCTTCTTCTGATAATTTCGGTGCGTCCTTTAAAGCTTGTGTAATTAAATCCGATTTTTTCATTGTTTGTCCATCATTTTTCTTTTTCATATTAATTATTCTCCTTTTAATTTTTCCATAATTTTATCTTGTAAAGCACTTAATGCCATCCATACAAAGGGTGTATCTGAAAAATAGTAAACATCTGGTTTTCTATCAATTTCAGCATAATCTTTTTTATCTGCTTCAATTCGTCGTTTGATTTCATTTACATCAGGGTTCTTTTGTCTACCTTTTGCTCGTTCCATTCTAATTTTTTCATCTGCTACAATTTCTATTAACATAACATTTGTATCATCTGACTTACCTACCCAGTCAGCTACTTCAAATGCAGTCTCTTTTTCGCAAGTCATTAAATAAATAGATTCTTTATCTCTAGCTTGAGCAGTAATACCAAAGTAAACACCATAATTCCAATTATTAAATACCTTAGGAAATAGAATTTCTTTCTTTTCTACTCCTTTTTGAAAAACCTCATCAGTTAAAAATTGATAATAAGATTCTTCTTTGTCAGAACGCTTAGGTCTTGTTGTTGGTCGTTTGGCTAAATAAGCATCTACGCCAAGAGAGCCAAGTAATTTCCTTGCAATATAATCTTTACCAGCTCCTGTTTGTCCATATAAGATTACTAACATTTTATCTCTCCTTGTTTTAACTTTATAATTAATTATAACATGCAAAACTAAAAATTTCAAATAAAAATCACCACGTACGAAGCCGCCCAGTACCTTATATTTTACGAACGAAGTGAGTAAAATATAAGGCTATTATTTACGTTCCCGAAGGGAACGCTATATATTACTTAAGCGAGATTTTTGTCTTCAAAAATACTTTCATGTGCGAGAAATATGTCTCGAAAAATTTCCAATATAGCTCTTCGTACTCTATATTTAATATAGAAAGTCTATATAGCTCGTACAGTTTTCGCTATATTTTATCATCCTCTTCTGTTATGTGTGATAGAAAATATCCGCTGACACCAGAATCATTCGGTTATCACTGAAATTCTTTTCTAGTAATACTGATACAATAACGCCTTCTAGTTCATGTGTATTATCACAAGCTTCTTGTAGATACTCTTCTGCTTCTGCTTGAGTGCTGAAAACTTTTGGACTATAAGCTAATTCTGCTCTCGCTGGATCAATAATTTCTACAATATACATTTTAATTCTTCCTATCTATTGTAATTTGTGACTTCTTTTCCATGATTTAAATTCTGTTTTTGAGTAATCTATTCTAAATGAAGAAATTTGATAATTACCATCAAAACCTTCTATATCTTTCCATTGTTCTAATTCTTTATATTCATTTATGAAGAATCACCCCTTTAACCTTTGGTTTTTCCGATTTATTGCTATAAAGATACTGTTGAAGTTCTTCAAGTTCTTTTTCTTTCTTACGCTTGTTTAACCTATATAATATTTCTTGATATATCAAAACAATCAAAGATATACTAGCTATAATCATAACCGTCCAAAAAATATAATCTCCTAAGATTGGATATATTCCTATAAGTGTTGGAAGAAATAATAAGCCCAAGAGAGTAAGTATTACTAACATGGTGGCGCAAATAGCAATTACTTTAGTCTTCATTGCCGTGGGCCCCATACTTATCTTGAAGCTTGGCGTAAAATTCTTCAAGTTGTTTTTTGAATTTTTCAGCTTGTTCATTGTGGATTTTCGCAAAATTTTCTTGGGTTTGAATGTCCTTTTTCAAGCGAAGAACTTCTTCAAGTTCGGAGATTTTAAGGACACTAATAGGTAAACAATCATCATTGATAAGACGTAAACAAGAAAAACTAAAAATCTCTGGCGCTCCATAAGAATCTAAGAAAACACTAGCGCTTAAATCATCAAAGTAAATCTGTTCAACAGTCCCTATTTCGTTCTTGAACATCCCCTCCGCAGTAACGATAACTTTTGAACCTATACTTAGAAAATCGTTCATTTTCCATCATCCTTTTTATTTTTATTATTTTCTTTGTATATTAATATTTCTTTTACAATACCAAATAAAACATAAACAGTACCAACCAAACAAGCAATTATAAATAAATTACCAGCTAATGCCATATTCTGAACTATAAAAAGAAATGAAAATGCTGCAAGCAAAACTAGTCCAGCGGTAATTAAAAATGCTTTTAAGTTTACATTCATAGTTGATCCTCCATAGCAATTTGTGAAATTATAAATTGAGTTTTAGACGCTTTTTTAATTTCTCCCCAACAGTCACGCCCATCAACTAAGAATAACAACCAATCAGAATCTTCAAGAATAACAAGTGGTGGATAAGTTGTATCAAAATCACAACGCTGGTGAAACATTCTTGTCTGGGGATTCCAAATGAAATGGAAGTCCCCTACCTTATCATCCATGTAAAGCAAATCTGGCATAAAAATTGCTACATATTTCATTTTTCAGTACCTCTTTTGATTGAATAATTAAAACCAAGAGGATTAGTAGGACTATGCTTAGCTTCTTCGTCATATAGCGAAATAGAATCAATCTCATAATTGTCTCCATTCATATCACAAACATATAACTTTAATTTCTTTTCGTCCTCTGGCAGAGATTCTAATTGTTTGATTATCTGATCAATTGTCATTTTTATCCCCTCTTATTAATTTCATGTAAAAATCTTTATCAATGGCTACTAGCGTAAAATCCGTCTTTTAGTTTCATTCTGTTTCCTCCTGTTCTAATCCCCATCGAGCGAATGCTGCTAGGACTTCTAACTCTTGATCTTTGCTTAGTTCTTCATAAAACTCGTTTTGCATCTCTACCATCATTCCAATAGTCGTAGATGGATGGAAGTGCGGCCATTTATTTTGAATATCTTTGAGAATATCCAACACGATTTTCTGGTTGTCGTTGAGTGCTTGCCCATGAGTGAGAACTTTACCCGATTCCCAATCTCCAGTTATTGAAATTTTAACTTCAATAAAATTAGAAGATGCAATTTCTTCTTCATAGTCTTTTATTAAACTATCTAAATCTTTTCTTAATTCTTCTACCATTATTTAAACTCCTTTCTATCCTACAAACAAAATCATTCCCATTAAATTTCCTAACTTTATTGTTAAATAAAAACCTATTCCTAAAATTATTACTTTTAAAATAAAGAAATGTATCAAACTCATTAAAATAAATGCTATTCCAAGAGGAAGCAAAGATATTAAAAGAAACATAGGGGCGATAATAGCAATAAAGATTAATAATAGAAATTCTATCACTTATGGGATCAGCTCACTTTCTACGATATGGTCGTTTTCGTATTCTTTTAAGAAATTCTTCGATTGTAAACATAATATAAATATACCCACAAAATATCAATCCTATCGTGCAAAATATATTTAACAACATAAGATTATCACCTTTTCTATTTATTATTCCAAAACAAAAATCCAATAGAATCTATATTTTGATTATCTGGGTCATCAATATCTTTAAATTTCTTTTCAAGTTCAATATCAAGAATTCCAGAAATTTCTGTATTATATAAAGCCCAATGAAATCTTTTTAATCGTTCATTTTCGTAAGCTAATTCTTTTAATTTATTTTTAATATAAGGATTGTCTCCTTGATTTCCTATGACAACTCCTGGATAAAAATATCCTGAAGCAATAGCTCGAATAGCTTTATTCTCGTCTTCTTCTGATTCTAATCTAAAATAAGTAAAAGTTTCTTCTATTTTAGAAATTTCTAAACCATGTTCTAATAAACTTATTTCATAATGAAATATTTTTCTAAACGTAATATCATTTTCATTTTCTGTTTCGGTATATAATTTAACTATTAAATCTCTACCTTTTTTATTTAAAGAAATATTTTTGGTTTGTGCTTCTTTAGGATTTAATTTTTTAAAAATAAAATCTAAAAAATTCATTTTCTTTTCTCCATTTCTTTTCCTTATATATTAATTATATCATTTTAAAAAAGAAAAATCAACTAAGAGTGATTCTTAGTTGATTAATTTATCACTTATATAAGGCATAATTTTTTGAACTGTAATTGAATATAATTTACTCATAGCTAGTCCAACAATAATAACAATGACCATTCCAATAACATTAGTCGGCACCAACATAAGCGTTCCAACTATACTAAACAAAATAATAAAACCACCAATAATACCTAAAAACAAAACAGTAATTAATGCCACAATTTCTTTAACCAATCACGCCAACTCCTTTTCTTGCTCTTTTGGGTTTCTTTTTGCTGATCCATTACTTCTTTAATTTCTTGAATAAGAGGCGTTGCAGATAAAGTATAACTCATAGTCTTTTCAAACTCTTCAAATGATTGATCCATTTCTTTAATTAGTTCTTTAATTGCCTTATTTTCCACCCGCATCTAATTCCTCCTGTTCATGCATTTCTATAACAGTTCCTTCTGGTACTATTAATTTATAACTAATAGTAGTAGCTTCTTTGCGATTTAAACTTATAATATATGTCCATGGGGTTGTTGGGATTAAGCCCACTGCTCTTTCTAATCTAGGTCTTCTTGTTTTATTATCTATAACAACATCAGTATTTTCATTCATTTGTATGTTTTTATATAATTTTGTATTCCCATCTACATCTAATGTAGCAAAAGTATAAAAATCAACTTCATCTGTTTCACCATCTTTATGAACAATATAGTCTTGCTCTGAATTAATGTATGCTAATGGGGTAACTACCATAGATAATTCATAACTATTAGTTATTTTATAATAACCTAATGTTAAAAATATAGCTATTAAAGAAATAGCGGTAGCTTGAAATATACTCCCAATAGCGACAGAAAATAGAAAAGTTACGCCCTGGTCTTCTTTATCAATTACTTTTCGTCCACGTCGATACATATTGACAAATATTGCAGCAAATACTATAATAAAAAATATCATTTACTGTTTGCCCTCCTTATTTAACTTTATAATTAATTATATCATGCTATATATAAAAAATCAAATGGGTATCTCACGACAAACTGTCCTAATTTTTTTGTATTTCAGTAGAGAGGAGGTCAGAAAGTTTGAACAATCATAAAAATCAAATTCCAACGACACAAGATTTTACAAGTTTAAGAAATATTGATAGATTATATGGATATCTACAAGTAATTTCTAAATGGAATGGGAAAAAAGGAGAGCCGAGATATATTAATAAAAAAGACTTTTCTAGTCAAGAAGCTGCGAATGAATTATGTGTATCAAGTCGAACTATAAATCGTCAAATTAATAAGTTAAAAGAATACGGTTTTATTTTGGAAGAAAATGATAAAATGAAGCTTCCTATAAAACATTTATTTACTACTATTCATCCAGAAACACTTAAATATCTATATCAAATACAAACAGATAATGTTATCACAATATATTCTTTTCTTCGAGCAATGCAATGGTATTATCAAGATAAGGACAAAATCTTCTTCTTTACGAAACGTTATTTAATTACTGAGATATTAGGCAAAAAATCTTCAGGTTCAGCTTATGACGCTATGGATTCTATTTTAGATTTACTAGATAAATTGGGCTTAGTTAAATTAGCATGTCAAAAGAAAAAAGGTAAATTTGGAGAATATAAGGTATATGCTGTCATTGAAGTAAAAGATGAAATCGTTAGAAGTAATTTTCCAACTATTGAAGAAGTTTTTGGGGATATCTATATTCCTGATGAAGAAGAAATTAATGTAGGCATAAAAGAATATTGGCAAAATAAAAAAGACTAGATTTTTCTAGTCTTTTTTCCATCCATAAATTTTTGTATTGGGATCTGTAAACATTTTTTCTAATTCGCTCAATCCTGGATTTTTTGATAGTATAACTGGTTTTTTATCCTCTTCATACCTTTTAAAGAAATCAAGTTTAATATTGATTCCATCAGGAATTGTAATTGTCCGTGGGGGTTTATGTTCCTCTAGGCTTTCCAAATCTAAATCTCTCATTATTTTTCTCGCCTCTTTTCTTTCTCTTGTTCTTGTTTTACGACAAGAAAATATATTGTATTGGCTAAAGCGACTCCTAAAATTGAAATTATCAATCCTACTAAAAATACTAAAGCATATCCAAATATAGTAATAGAAGCTATTTGTGGAAAAGCAAAAGCAATTAATGCAACAAAAGCTATTCCTCCAATTAAAATTGGTCCCATTAACTGATTAATCTTATACATAATAAAATCAAGATATTCTCTCAAATTAATTATCCTCCTTTGGTAAAATTCTATACGATTCAATACTTTTTACTATTTTACCTTCTCGTTCTCGAGTAAATTTCATAATTTCTATGAAAAAATCATTTAATTCTACTTCGTGAAAATGTTTAACTTTTTCAGGCTCTAAATATACAATATCTAAATCACTAAAAACATTTTTATTAAAAACCAAGAGAGCAAGAATATTGGGATTTTCTTTCAAAACTATATATGGCGTTGAACTTACTGGGTCTGTAATTACTTTCATTCTAGTCCCCCATCAAGCTCAATTTGTTTTTCTAAAAACCTATCTAATAAACTTTGGTCATCCATTCTTTTAATATTATAAAATTGTAAAGTGTCCAAGAAAACGTTACGAATATTTAGCATATACATCAGAAAAAATAGCAATTTGAGCGTCTTGCTCAATATCTACAATAGAATAATATTCTCCATCAATTTGATATAAATAAGATGGATCTAAGATAATTTCTTCTAAGGAGGCTTCTACTTCTTCTGTTAAATCAAATTTAACTTGATTATCTCCTACTAATCTTACAATTGAATCAAGCAATCCTGGTTCTACGTTATTTAATTCTAAACTAACCTTCATATTTAAAAACCTCCCAGTTATTGTTTCTATTAATATAAATAGTTTTATCGTCAGAGATAGCAAAAATTTGTTTATTCGCTTCTATAACTACATGGTCGTGAGCAAACCCAGAACAAAAATTTCCTTTGTCGTAATAATGGTTGATATCAAGACCTGTTTTTCTTTGAA
>CYGL01000117.1_pt1 | contig 40336 bp, 72 predicted proteins | sample 485531 | NCBI WGS metagenome assembly CYGL01 (sample SAMEA3497897, study PRJEB9818) | human gut metagenome | reverse complement strand
AGGAGAAGAAGAGCGGGAAGAGCATAACCTGGAAGAGGCAGAGAATGCCTATATAGCAGCTCGGGAAGGGTTTGCTTCGCCGTCCACAATCAGGGGATACAACAAGTTCAAGCGGAATATGTTCCAAGGCATGATGCGCAAAAATATTTTCTCTGCCACTGACGATCAGTGGCAAGAGGCAATCCGGCGGGAACACCGCCGTGGGATGTCCCCCAAGTACATCAAAAACGCCTGGTCCTTTGTTGCCTCCTCCATTGAAGAGGCCGGTGCCAAGCGCCCGGAGGTGATGCTATATCCCCGGGAGGATTATGAGAGGCCTTTTCTTGATCCGGATGAAATCGATAAGTTTGTAGCGGCAGTGAAGGGGACGGATGTGGAAATCCCGGCCCTCCTGTGCCTCTCTAGCCTCCGCCGGTCCGAAATTCTGGCCCTGACCTGGGACAATGTGGACCTAAAAAATAACGCTATCTACATCCGTGGAGCGGCTGTGGTAGGGGACAACGGCCTGGTAAAAAAACCCCAGAACAAAAGTAAGAAGTCCCGCCGCCCTATCCCAATCATCCAGCCCCTGGCCGAAGCGCTGAAAAAGGTCGAGAAGAAGAAGGGACCTGTGGTGCTGGAGTGCGGGGATACTGTACTTCGGAAGGTCAAGACAATTTGCCAGGCCGCCGGTGTGACCGCCGTGGACCTCCACGGCCTCCGCCATAGCTACGCCTCCCTTGCTTACCATTTGGGTATCCCAGCGATTATAGCAGCTGAGATTGGAGGGTGGGAAGATATCGCTACAATGGAAAAAATCTACACCCACATTGCCCAGAAGGATATCGCCAAACGTTCCAAAGACTTCTGTGATTTTTTCAGCCCCGAAGAAGTAAAAAAACGCCAAATTGGCAACGGAGATGGCAACAAAAAATAAAACGCTTTAGGTATATGCTGTCTTAACATGAATAGTATGGGGGTTCGAGTCCCCTCTCTCGCACCAAGCTAAAAGGCCCGCTTCATTTGGTAAGCGGGCCTTTTGTTTTGCTTTATTCATAATTCTGCGGCGATTAAGCATATTCACAGCAGAAAATATTTCCACTGACCGGAATATATTTCTACGCACGGGAATTTATTCCGGTCGATTTTGGCAACGCTATTGGCAATGGAAAAGCCGGCATTTTGAGGGCTGGCGTAATCAGCTGCTAAAAGAAATCAGCCCAATAGCTTCTTGTAGAAGGAGGCTGGTGTATAAAGGGCACTCTCTGGAGCCACTGCACCAGTTTTCCACGGTTCGACGTGGGATATTGTAGAGCCTGGCAAACTTGACTTGGCTTAAGCCGGTGTAGTTTACGATCTCCCGGAAGGGGCGTGTGAATGCGGTGTAGGCGTTCCGACGATCTACGCTGCCACGGAAACCGTCGGTCTCTGCGTAGTATGCAGGCAGGTCGCTGACGGTTTCTAGTTCGGCAATCAGCTGGGAAAAATATTGTCGCGTCATTTTTTTGCTCCTTGACTTTTAACCGAATTTATGATATGCTCGTGATGTCTCCCAGAAACGGGAGTGGATTGAAATTCTGAAAAGCTAGGATATATCAGCTGAGGTTGATGTTCCAGGGGAGGCCCGCCGGTTTCGGCGGGCTTTTTCTTGTCCACACGCTCTCCTTTCACTCCCGGATTTCGTCCACGCAAACGGGGTCGGGGCCCATCTCGATCACTGCGATATAACCGTCCGGGTAACTTTCAAGCATTTTCTTGGCTTCTGCTAGATCGTAGCTGCCGCATCCCCAATCGATGTCCTCGCTGTCCTGCATAACTGCGTACCAAAAAGTCTTTTTCATGGTTGTGATCTCCTTTTTGTTTATTGGGTATCTCCCTTAAGTGTCTTTATTATACCACTCATTGGGTGGGATGTCAAGAGGGAAATCGCAAAACTTTACAAATAATTTCCCGGGAAATGAATCTTTCCCGGGAAATATTGCAAGTATACTTTATTCTCTCAGCCGCCGCAGGATAGCGGCATACTCTTTAGGGTACATTGCCTGGATGCAATCCATGTGTTCATCCAGCACGTCCAGGAGCCGGGAAATCCCGGCTTTTCTGGCAGCCTGTACAAACTCGCTTCCGCCGGTGTCTACCGGCTCCTGGGACATGGAATACATCTGCACAGGGGCAGGATCAGCAGAGCGGGGGGCATCCGGGAATAGATGATCCAGGATGGTATAGCAAGAGGCCATCAGCTGGCAGGTGGAGGCCGTAGGCCGCCGTACCGCTTTGCACTCTTCTATGGTTTCCAGCAAATCCCGCTCTGTAAGCATCCTTTATTCCTCCATGCACCGGAGGGCCTTGTCTAAAGCCTCCCGGGTTCTGCTGTCCGGCGCATCATCCATCATGCGCCGCAGCTTGTCGGCAATATCCTCCTTGGCATCGGCCCTGCTGTAGCGGCCCATGCTGTCCCGCTTCCGGCCCCGGTAGCTTACACCGTCCCGGTATCCGGCCCGCTCTCCATAATTCCCCATTGCGTACCAGTCACCAGCGTTGCTGTAGCCTGCTTCGCCCATCATCACCTTGTCCAGGTTTTTCAGGGTGTGGGTCAGTTTGTCCACAGTGTCGAGAGCACCGGCGGTCAAATCACCCTTTTCGGCGATTGCATCCAGTTCCCGGCACAGAGTATCCCGCAAATCTTCCAAATGCTTCATTTTTGTTCACCTCCTGTTTTTTACGCCACACGCTCAATCATCAGATTGGCGTTTGCAACATCAATGGCCTGAGCGGAAATATTCCGCACGGACAGCGCCACGCAGCAGCCACGGGGTACATCCACAAAAGCAGACGTTGCCACGTTAAATGCGTTCTCCACAGCCGCAGGGGTCACGGTTGCCGTGGTGGTGGGCAGGGCCTCACCGCCCAGGGCCAGGGCCACACTGATAGCTCCGGCAGTGCCGCCGGTGGGAACTGAGATGTTACCCACAAACAGCACCCGATACCGGGCGATAGGGGAGCACCCATTGCAGATGCCCCGCAGCGTCACCAGTCCGGCCCCCTCGCGGTGAACAACATACCCCCGGCTGCATCTAACCGGCGTATCGGTAAATAGCACGTTCTGTCCAGCCGGTACAGCCTGGGCAGCGTTTGCAGTAAGTTCAACCGCCATTGTTTAGCCCTCCTTGACCGGTGCGGGCCGGTTGTAGCCAAGCCCGAAGCCGGTGCAATATTTGTCCATGATGTTTTTAATCATGTCGGTGTCGCTACGGGCCAGCCCTTCGGCATCCTTCACCAGCGCACAATACTCCCGCAGCTCGGAGAGGCTGAGTTTCTCCAGATCAATGCTCCCGATGTGCTCAATCAGGTGGGATTTGATATCCGTAATATCCATTTTCCCATCCTCCTTACGCCACTGCCCCGCAGCCACCGAATCCGTTATTGCAGCAATTCGGATTAGGCACTACATAGGCAGGTCGGGCAGGTGGGTTGTAGTAGGCGAACTGTTCGGCGACATAGCCCTTTAGCACCTGGTTCTGGGTGCTCTGGCTTGCGGCCAACTCGGACATAAACAGCTTCTGGTTCTGCTGAGCGATAATCTGATCCTTCGCCGCCAGCTCCTGAGCCGTCAACCGCTGGTCGATGCTCCGGAAGCCGCAGTTCATAGCGTCGATGATGTCACGTGTGGTGTTCTGGATGGTATTCCGGGTGTCACAGCTCTGGGTAGCCAGATTGTAATTTACGCCCTGGATAGCCTCCCGGTTCTCGCAGCAGCACTGCTGCTGGGCCATCTGCATGGCAAAGAGCTGCTGCATCAGTGCGGACTGCTGATTGCACCGGGACAGCTCCGCCGCCTGAAAACCGTTGCTGAGATTCTGGTTCACGTTTGCAAACCCATTCAGCATGCCGGTGTTCATGGCGTAAAAGCCGTCACAGACGCCGTTATTCACACCGTCGATTTTTCGCTCAATGTTGGAAAAATCGGATGCAAGAACATAGCCGTCCACAGCACCAGCACCGGAACCACGGCCACCGAAGCCACCGCCCCAGCCGTTGCCGCCCCAGCCGAACAGGACAGCGAAGAGAACGATCCAAATGAACCATTCGCCGCCCCAGCCCATGCCGTTGCCGTATCCATTGGCACCTTCGGTGCACGCCCGAACATCAGCAGGGCCCATTTCGTTGGAAATTGCCATTTTGTTTTCCTCCTGTAAAAAAGATATTTATAACAGCGGTTTACCGCCTGTTACCAAAACCAAACATTCCCCGGAATTGATCAAACTGCCCCTGCATCTGCTGTGCCATCTGCTGGGCCTGGTTGAGTTGCTGCTGATTCACCCGGCCACTCTGTACCAGCTGGTTAAGCATTTGCTGGGGATCTTGGCCTCTCATCTGCTGCATAAATTGCGGGAATTGGGATATCATCTGCATAGGGTTAGGCATCATTGTTCTGTCCCTCCATCATTTTCTTTAGCTTTTCTTCTACGGCGGAAAGTCGCTGCTCAAATCCGGCGCTTACCGCTTCCTGCCCTGTGCTTGCGTCTCGGATTTTGTACTCGTAGGCTACCAGGGGCATAGGCCGCCCGTTCATGTCGGCCCGTTTTTCGTAAAATACCGGCTTGTTGCTGTCCCATAGCCGCACAAAGCCGTTTGCAGCCACCAAAAACGCTTCCGCGGCAGACTCAGACGCTACCCAGATGCGGTCGTCTTGGGTCACCTGGGGGGGCTGTGCGGGTGCCGTTGGCTGTTGCATTGGCTGGCCGTATCCGGGTGCCCCTTGGAAATAGCTTTGTGGATAATATCCGCCAGGTTGATAGATTGGCTGCATATAAGGATTTGCCATTTAGTCACGCCTCCAAAAATAAATTGGGTTTTCATCCATGGAGTTCCAGGTATCGTATAATACGCCGTCCTCCACGGTCACAACGTGGTTTTTCAGGGCCACAATGTAGGTTCCCGCCGGGTGTTCTCGGATAAAGTCACCTACGGTGTAGCAGTCCGGGCATTCTTCTGGGATCGCTGCCCGCCGGAATCCGTGCCGCCGGAGGACAGCGCCCCACACATTGTTTGCGCTGGGTAGGTCGCACTGCTCCAAGCCCTCGTTGACTAACTCAATGTAGGATTGATACCAGTCAATTCCCAACGCCTTGGCTACGGCCCGGACAGCGCAATCGCCCACTTTGGCAGCCCGTGGGTTTGGATTATATGGCCTGTATGCTCCCATAGGCACCGCCCCTTTCTGCCCATAGGATAACAAAAAAATCGGTAGAAAAACTTTCGTCTTCCTACCGATTTGCTGTCATATAACCATCAAGAAACTGTCAGAAGTCGATATTGTGGGGGAGTACATAGCTGTACTCCTGCACCGTCTCGTATTGCTTGCGCAGTTTCCTGATGTGCCTATCTAATGTGGCAAGGGACATACCGTAAGCGTGGCACTGCTGTACACGGCTCCATCCGGCGGCCCGGGTGCGGATTATGTTTTCCTCCAATGGCGTGAGTAGCGCCATGGAACAAAACTCATCCAATATCACCCGGTTCCACGGGACCTTATCCACTTATCACTTAGTCCTCCTTGGGAAAATTGTAGCCCTGCGCCTGTTTGCTATCAGACATTCCGGCGGTGGTGGGGTCGTTGACCACGCCCAGGACCACCAGCACGCCAAAAACGGCGTTTACCACGGCAATCAGCTTGTTGCCGATGTCTCCCAGGTCCAGGGTGTAGCCGAACACGGCGGCCACGGCCTGGATCAGCAGCAGCACAGCGGGAATCACCGCCAGCCAGAAGTTTTTGTTTTTGAATCGTACAGTCCAGTTGATCATTTTTGTTTCCTCCTTAAAGCGTAATGCCCTCGATCTCAGCGCGGATTTTCAGGCAACGGATGTAATTCCCCATGTGCTTCTTCTGCTCTTTTAAAAGATCGAGCGAGCAGTCGGGGGTGAACGGCAGCGTTCCTGCCTCGTACTTCACAGTCATTGCGTCCAGTTTGTCGTACCGGATTTTTACCTGCTGGTACTCGGCCTTAAAGCGCTCCTTATAGTCAGCGCTTGTCATGCCCTCGATGGTGTCTTTCAGTTCGTACATTTTGTTTTCCTCCTTAATTATGCAACGGTAATTTACGTACTTCCTCCATAACTTTTTTTGCAGAGCCATTTCCACCAGCGGCGGCGTATGGTTCGTACAAGTAGTCGTTGAGGTTCTCATACTCGTCCTTGGTGACGTATCCACGTTCGATGTACTTCATTCCGAGGTAAACGATACGGTCGTGGGCCATTCCCACCAGGAGCCGGGTGTTCGCATCGTTCTTCTTCCGGCGGGCCTCCAGAAATCCCCAGAAGCCCGCCGAACCCACGAACGCCAGCAGAATGGTGATAGCGGTTTTAATCCATTCGCTCAAATGATTGTCCTCCTGTTACTTATAAAACTGGTTAACGTAGCCACGGTCCCACCGGCCCACGTGGCAGCCCCATTTGTACAGCCCCACCTCTCCGTCCGTCAGATGCCGCAGCACAACGGCCTTGAGCTTTCCCGGGTCGCTATAATGGAGGTCCACGGCGTCGGAAATGAGGTGTAGGGAGTTGGCCGCACCGCCAGCCTCAGCATTGTGGGCTTTACAGCGGTACCCAGAACCGTCTGCCGTGCCGATGGACAGAGGCTCCCCCAGATCGTCCCGTATCTCCTGGGCCAGGTCCATGATACGCTTGCTGATGACGGACTCTGTACAGCATCCAATTCCTTGGCAGTGAATTTCACTCGCCATGAAATTTTTGGTCAGCCGCACTTCCACCCCCCTGGGGATGTGGTAGCACCCATCAGAGCGGAGGTACTGGGCAGCGTCAACCGTCCCGGTGGTTTGGGGTGCCGCTGGGACCTTGTCGGGAGGCTTGTACACCCGCCCTGCGGCCACAGCTTCCCGGAGCTTGGCCTCCGTAAGCGGGCCAGGGATGCCGTCATCAGATAGCCCTTCCTGCCGCTGGAATGCTCTCACGGCCTCCTGGGTGGCAGGTCCCAGAGCGCCGTCGTTGGAGATCGGGCCGTAGCCCAGCAGGTCCAGAGAGTCTTGGATTTGTCGTGTGGTCATCGTTTGTCACCTCACTCCAGATTCAGGGCCGCCCGGATTGCCTCCAGGTCGTCCACGGTAAGCCTGGGGTAGTCCTCGGCAATCTCCTCAAAGCTCTCCCCGTTGGCGATCCGCACCTTAAAGGCCCGGACCATGATGCGCAGCTTCAGAGCGTTCAGGGTTTTCATTTCGTTTCACCTCCAATCAAGTCCGCCATCATCAGGATGATGTCATCCGTCGTGGTTTCCAGGTTTTCAAGCCGTTCCCCGGTGGTGGTGGGGCTGGGCTGGGTCTCCTCCTCCTTGGCCCCAACCAGGTCCAGGAGGGCGGTTTTTGTGTTATCCATTGGCGCTCACCTCCGAGAGTTTGGTGATATACTGGATTTTTGCAGGAACATCGATAGAAAAGCCGTCATCCGCCTTGGGGTGGTGGAGGGTGATGGAGCCGCCAGCCTCTACCGAAAATGGGGCCAGAGAGTCACCCATAAGGGCGGTGATGTCGGTGGTAATGGGGGTGGCCAGCTCGTAGTAGAGGGGGTGCCCGGATACATAAGATGTAAAATCCTCAACATTGTCGTATGCCATTTTCCGCGCAACTGCAATGCCGTGGTTAATCGTGATTTCTCCGTCGCCATCGGTGATATTCCCCCAAAAAGCTTTGCCAGGCATCAAAACCGCACATTCCAGCTTAGTATATCCGGAGTTTCCAGTATCCACAACACCATCAATATTTGCGCTAAAGAGCAGCTTAGATGCACTGTATTCCCATCTCAGCGTCCCCAAATCCACGCTCCCAACCCGCTGGATATACTGCCAGCCGTTTTCGGTCCGCTCCACCGTGTTGGCAACAGAGCCAGCGCTCCAGCCGTAGCCGGGGAGGGTTTGGACAGCAGATGGGATGGGGTGGGTCTCCAGGTGGTAGGGGGAGTAATCCTCATAAGTTGCATCAGTCTTTTCTGTTATCATCGGCCGCCAGATGATGTTATTTGCGGTGATTCCTTTTTTACGTTAAATCCGATGATATACTCATCATAATCTGCTGTGAAAAAACGTCCACTGGTTTCGGAAACGTACTGAGTCCAACCACCAGAGTTGCGGACATAGCTGTAGTACGTCGTAGAGGCTCCATCAGGTGGCGTTCCAATAATCTTATATTGTTTTCCCTTAACTAGTTTGAATTTTTTGCTTTCAAACTCCGCCATACCATCAGAAGCCGTGCCATTAACGGTGTACGTTCCATCTCCATTTCCATTTATTGCAACGCCATGAGATGTCCTATTGGGAACATAAGCGCTTACCAGATTCTTCCCCCTCACCCGCACCTCATCCACCAGCGCACTCAGCAGCTCCGGTGTGTAGGGCTCAAAATCGTAGTCTGGGGTAGAGCCACGCACAGTTTGAATGGCCATGCTGATATTAATTCCAGCACCAACCGAAAGCATATAGCGAACTGGTGTCGCTGCATCCAGAGTAAAAACAATATACCCTTGCCCTTTTAATGTGTGGGAATAGTCGCCTGACGCGAGCTGCAAGTACGTCTCTACGTTTGCGTCGCTCTGGACTGCGCAATACGTTCCAGCGGGCAGCTCAAACCACTCCGTTTGCGGATAGCAATTCGTGGCCGCAGTGTTTTTTACAGAGATGGTTACCCCGGATACTTGCGCAAATACGTTTTGTTCGCTTTTGGACAGCACCAGCGGAATCACATTTTTCCCCCGCCTGGTCTTCCCACCGACCTCCATCACCGCCCCGGCCTTGGCACCGCTGGGCACGATCCGCTGATATGCTGTCTGGGTATCCACCTCAAAATCCCAAGTCTGCCCCTTATTGAGCTCCGCCTGGAATTGGATAGCCCGCTGGGCCTTTTTCAGGTCCTCCTGGGTGGTTGCAAGGGCCGCTTTGGTTTCGGCCAGCTGCTGCTGTAGGCCGGAGACTACGGTGTTCGCTGCTTCTTCCGCCTTTCCAACAGCGTCGGCAGTGACCGCATCTACTTCCTCCGTGGTCCAGTAGTCCAGGCCCTTCTGCGGTGTGTATCCTGGGGCACCTTGGGGGCCTTGCGGGCCAACCGGGCCGGTCTCGCCTTGGATACCCTGCACGCCCTGAGGCCCCTGGGGCCCGGTTTGGCCCACCTCGCCCCGGTCTCCCTTTTCGCCCTTTTCGCCTTTTTCGCCTTTCTCCCCCCGGAAATCACCGGAAGCGATTCCGTCTTCCAGCTTTTGCAGGGACTTGGCGGCATCCTCAGCAGATTTTTCTGCGCTTACCTTGCCCTGCCAGGCATCCTCTGCCGCCGCTCTGGCCTTTTCCAGGGCCCGGGTGTAGCCCCCTTCCAGGGCCTCCGCCCGGGCTGCGGCGCTTTCCGCCCGGCCAGCGTCCCGGTTAACTTGCTGCAAATATCCCGCCCAGGCCTCCGGGGCCTCCTTGGGGTCCGCCAGGCCCTTGGCGATCCTTACGGCATACTGGGGGCTCTTCCAGGTCTCCCCATTGGGCCCATCCCATCTGATCTCCACCAGCCCCTCGCCGGGGTCCGATGTATCCTCCAGGCTCACCAGCCAGATGAGCGTTTGTCCCTCCACCCGGCTGGCCAGCGGATAGGGGGCCTCGTCATGGGGCCGCTGGAGCTTGGCCTGGTAGTGGCCCCCCTCCCCCAGCGGAGGCAGCGGGAAGGCCACCTCCCGGACCAGCTGCTCCTTGTAGCGCCCAATGGTCACGGCCCCGGATTTGTCCGGCACAACTCTAAACCAGCTCATCCGATAGTCACCCCATACTTCGCCAGAATGGCAATGATATCCTCTGTAAGGACTTTTTTAAGCTGGCCGGGTGGAAGCTTGGCAAAGGCCGCCGCAATGGCTCTCATGTCCTGCTCCCCATCCTCGGCGACACGAATTTCAACCAGCCGCTTTTTGGCTCCATTACTCCACTTCTGCATCCGGCTTCACCTCCAAAATGGTCAGCGCATTCTGCATATCTGCGCCCTCGGCTTTCATTTCTGCGATTTTTGCAAGGATCCTCTGTTTCCGTTCCTCGATGGTCATCACGTCACCCCCAGAGCGGTTTCGATTTCGGACAGAGCAGCTTCGTACTCAGCGTTCTGTGCGGTCACGGCTGCATACTGGTCTCGCTCATACTCCCGCTGGGCGGCATCCAGCTCGTCCCAGGGCTTCCAAGGGGACATCATCTCGCCCTGGAAAACAGCACCATCAGAGCGTGTCCAGATAGAGCCGGATGGGACAAAGCGGTAACCTTCGATATAGGCGGGGCACTTGTCGGTGAATGCGTCAGTCTCCACGGCGGTCAGGCCGGGGCCGGGTGCGGTGTGGCATTTGTAGTCGGTGTCAATGTAGATTGTCATGCCAAACCCACCTCCATTACATTTACGGTACGCTTATCATTCCAGGAGCCTCCACCGGTATTGATGCCAGCGTAGACATACCACATACCGCTTCCCAACGTGCTAATATCCAGAGATATAGTATTTTCTGCCTTATCTGTGATATTTACTTCGGTTTTCAACTCTACATTATTCCTGGTTGCTGTGGCAACTTTTGCTACCATAATAGCAAATCTAATATTAGTACTTGGGGCTATAAATTTAGCCCGCATGGTAACGGTGTTACATCCATCAAGAGATAGCGGTCCAAACACAACGTAAGCTTCTCCGGCAGAACCCCCTTTTGTAACGGCGGTATAATACGTGTCTGCATACGTGATTGAGCCTTGTACTACCTTTTCAGTGTGGTCAGTGGAGAAAACACCATCTTTGTATAGTGCAAGGAATCCAAACTGTACCCATGCACTGGTCTTGTACACGTATCCCTCAACGACTTTCCAACTTCCACTGCTGTACACTTGGGACATTGCCAAATGCAGCAGCACCGCATTCTTCCGCCCCACGTTGATTTCCACGCCGGTATCCGCCGTTTTGAGCCACACCAGGCCCTCTGTGCCGGTCTCAGGCTGTGTGGGGCTGAGGACGTAGCCGGTAATGGCTGTGGCAGTGTTTATCCATATGGTGTTCTCCCGTGGGGCCGTGGGCTGTGTGGTGCCACCTACTACTTTCAGGTTTAGCCCACCGCCGCCGCCACGGGCGTTTGTTGGTCCGATCATGTTTATTACCCCTTCCAGCAGATGATCGTCGGGATATCCACCGTTTCCTCCGGCTGTGACCCGGCATAGATGTAGATACCTCCGTTGTAGCTCTCCGCCACAGGCGCAAAGTCTGTATTTGCGGCGGCCTTTACGCTGTACACCACCTCAGGAACCATTGCGGCGTTCACTCCATCCAGGGCCACGGCAGCCCGGTAGGGGTAACCTTCCTCTTCGTAGGTGCTGTTTTCCAAAAATGCGGATGCTGGTACGGTGGTGTTTTTAAACAGCAGCTTTTTCAACTCTACGGCGGTACCGCCTTGCAGGTCCTCCAGCTGTTGCTGGATAGAGGACAGCAACCCTTCAAACTGGCCCTGCATCACGCTGGTATCAACCTTCACCTGTTCCGTTACCAGGCCGCAGACGTTTGGGTTCAGCCGCTCGTCTGTGATATCGGCGGCGGTGATGCTGGTAGCGCCCGCCTTGATGCTCACCCTTGCCAAACTCAGCTGCCGCAAAGCGTCACTGTTGGTCAGGGCAGGGGGGACGGCGGTAATGGCGGATGTACCCGCAAGCACCTTGATTTCCGGAAGGTCGGCGTATCCTGTGGTTTTCCACTCTACGATGATCCGATCTATCCGGTCCTGGGCGGCATCAGCGGGGGAAAGGCTCAGTTTCAGGGGGTTGCCGCTGTCCTTCTGGGTGCTGTTCCACCAAACCACGCCGTCGGCATCCGCATTGGTGATCCATCCCACGCCGTCGGTGACGCTTACAACCATGCCCCCGGCGGACTTTACAGCAGCATTATTTTCCGCCCCAAACACGCCTGAGGTCCGCCCATGCAGCCAGCGCATAACGTCCTGAGCGCCCTGGTATTCGTCTTTGTTGTTGGGGAAACTCTTAATTTCCATGTTTCAAAATCACCTCGTCTATCGCCGTCAGCGTCGGCTCACCCAGCACAATGCTGGTTGTTTCGCCGTTGCTGTCCAGGTTGTAAGAGTATCCAGTTACCTGGGCCTGGAAGGATACGCCAAATCGATTAGACACGCAGGAAACCGTGTCTCCGATGTCGTACCGCACCCCAAATTCCTCCGGGTCGATGGTCACCGTGAAGCTGGTTCGTTTTAGATACTTGCCCAGGGCAAGCGCCGCCTGTTCCTCGGCCCGCTTCATTACGGCTTTTCGGGGTTCATTCTGCTCCGCTATCACAGATGTGCCGATCCACACTTCCCGCCGGTCGTCACCCTCAGCTGTGCCAACCTGGGTTTTGTAGGTAATGTCGTTGTGCTTGTACTCGATCCAGGCGTAGTTTTTAAAGGTCGAATCGTCCTCGTTGATAACCAGGTCCGTACAGGTGCCTTGTTCTTCTACAAAAGCAACTGCGTGGATACCCTCGGTGCGGTCTGTGCCCTTGAATATCTCGAAGGTCCACCGCAGCTTTTCAGCATCCCACAGCATCCGCCGCCCAAGCTTTCCGTAGTCCAAAACCTCCGTCACCCGGTCCAGCAGCTGGCCGCCGTTGATAACGCTTTCATCCTCGTCCTCGGTCTCCGGGTCGTCCTCCTGGAAGGTCTCCGTCAACCCTTTCACCGGGGCTAGATCGATGCGGCTCAGGCCCCGGAGATTCCGAGTAATCAGGTCGTAGGTGTCGGCCTCAATGGTGACGATTTGCCGCTTTTCCGCCACAACCCGCTTGTTCAGCAGCCAATCGGCGGTGTATCCGTTGGCGGTTATTAGCCGCTTTGTGGTATCGCGCTTTACGTTTACCAGGATATAGGTGGTCCCCCGGTCCGTGTTATACAAGATATTTCCGGGCTTTAAGGCGGTAATAGCGTAGTCGTCCAGCGCAACAACGATGGAGATTTTACCCACATCGTTATAGTTCTCGCTCATGGTGATAGCGGTAGCGGCATACAGGCCATATCTGGTGGACAGGTCCGCAGGGTAGATTTCCAGGCTCATAGCACAACTCCCGTTTTCTCAATGGCGTAGTCGATAGATACGCTCAGATTGTTTTTCCCGCTGTCCGCTTCCGGCTTGATGACGTTATCACCAACTCTCAGCCGGTAGAACTTGGATTTGATGTCCAAAGCGCCCCGGCACTCTCCGTCCGCAGAGGACGTGACGTACACCCGGTCGTGGGTGATTTCCACCACAAGCCGCTCACCGGCTACCATGCTCTTTTTCACCAACAGGTAGTTGTTGGTCTTGGCATCAATAATTTTCGGGTTTGTGACAGCGTCCAGGGCCGTGAAGGTAACCGTAAACGGAACTTCCAGCTGCCCGGAATTGTGAATGGTGATAAACTGCCGTGTAACCACCTCGCCAAACCGGTAGGGCCTGCTGATATTCCACGGGAATTTAAACCGCTTCTCTACGCCGCTCAGAGCGGCATAGGCGTTCTCTGCCTTCATCCAGTAGGGGTATGGGGCCAGGAGCGCAAACTGAAATTTTGCATGCCGGGGCTTGGCTTCGATGGTTGGGGTATCGGTAGGGTGGACCTCCAGGTAGTAGTCATCACAAAAGAGCTTCCCGCCCAGGTCAGGCCGGACTACCTCCATAAGCCGCTCCTTTTTCTCTGGCTGGCTGTCTCCAACGATAATGCCGGAAATGGTCACCGGCCGGCTGTCCACATTGGCAGACCGGATGGTAGTCCCGGTCTGCCCGATGCCCTGAGCCTCGCTGATGGTAACGCTTACGGTATCGATGCCCACAGGCTTGCTGATGAGGTAGCCCCCATCATAGGTGAGGGTAATGGCTTCGCCGTCGTCATTTTTATAAACAAATGTTTTCAAAAGATTGTTGAGTGCCATTACAGTGCCCACCTCGCTTGCTCAAACATTGCCTGTGTCGCCGCCGCCAGCTGGATAGGGGTCTGTGGCACGGACTGGATATTCTGCACAATGGTGATCCCCTGGCTGTTGCCACGGCTCCGGCCCCTGCGCCACTGGTCGGCTTCATAGGCATTCAACACGGCTTCTCCCCGGTGCAGGACCGCTGGCATATTGTTAAAAGGCACATAGTCCGTACCGATTGCATAATGTCCACCCAGCCCGCTGTGACTTCCATCTTCATAGCTTACGCCAACACTTACAGACCTACCGCCGAACAGGCTCTCCCATAAGCCGTTAAACCAACTTACAAGGCCATCCCATGCGCTTGATATTCCATCTATAATATCTTGTACAATTTGTCTGCCAATCCCTAAAATCTGAGACGAAGCATTATCAAAGGCAGACACAATTCCGTCAATAAGCTGCGGAATAGCTTGTATAATATCTGGAATAGCTTTGACGAGCCCCTGTATTAATGATAGGACAAGTGTAACACCAGCCACCAACAATTGCGGTGCATTTGCAACAATGAAATCAACTAGCTGCGTGATAATCTCTGTAACTGCTCCGGGTATCTGTGATGCAGATTCCATTATACCGTTACAAAGCATGGTTATCAGCTGCGTTGCAGCACTAAGGATTTGCGGCAAATTTGCAATTATTCCATCAACAAGTGAAGAAATCAGTTGCCCACCCATCTCTAACAATTGCGGTGCAGCATCCAAAATATATGAAAGCCCTTCTTCGATGATTGCAGGTGCGTCGTTACTGATAACGTCGCCCAGTGTGGTAAGCACTTGTCTAACCACAGGCATTACATTTGCAAGTACAGTCTTTGCGGAATCAATTAGCTGCGTCGTTAATTTGCCAATGTCGGCTTTGCTGTTACCTAGCCCTGTCAGCCAGTTCGTCCATGCCGCTTTCATGGCGTTCGCAGATCCGGAAATGGTATGCTCGGCTTCCTCTGCAGTAGTCCCGGTGATGCCCATCTCGGTCTGAATGGTGTGGATTGCCTCAACAACATCAGCGTAAGACGACAAGTCAAATTTCTTCCCGGAAATTTTGCTTGCTTCAGCCAGCAGCCGTTCCATTTCGGTTTTTGTGCCGCCGTAGCCAAGTTTCAGGTTGTCCAACATAGTATAGTTTTGCTTGGCGAACCCCTGATAGGCATTTTGAATACTTTCCATGCTGCTGCCCATCTTATTGGCGTTGTCGGCCATATCGGTAACAGCCATATCCGCATATTGGGCGGATTTCAGGGTGTTGCCACCCAAACTACTGTTTAGAGCGGCCGCAAATCCTGTGACAGTCTCCATATAGTCATTGGCAGACAGTCCAGCGGTTTTGTAGGCTTCATCCGCATTCGCCATGACTTCTTTCTGGGCGGCCATCATCTGCGCATATTGCGCGGTAGCTTCCTGGACGGGCAGACCGGACGATTTCGCAAACTGATTAAAGGATTGCTCACCAGCGCCGTACAGCGTCTTTACGCCGCCAACAAGCTGCTCGTAATTTGCATAGGATTTGACGGCCATTGTGGACAGAGTAGCAATAGCACCAGCGGCAACAGTTGCGCCTTTTGCGGCAAGCTTTAGACCAGTACCGGCAGCGGTTCCAATTTTGCTAAAAGCAGATGTTGCTTTTTTGCTGACATTGCCAATCTTGTTGCTTGCTTCATCGTCAACTCCGATTCTTATAAACAATTCAGTTAATAGCGAGATCGTCTTCACCTCCTATCTCTCGAAGTTTTGCCCGCATATCCGCAATGATCTCCTCGGCACTGCGGCTGTCTTCCTCCGGAGGTTCCAAAATATCCGCTAAATGTTTTCCGACATACTGTCCGTTTACCGGAATTGCGACATTTTTACTGATGCACATGGCGGCATCTGCAAAATAGCGGATTATTTTTTTTTTCTCATATTCTCGGTTGACCGAATCCATCACAACGGAAATAATATGTCGGAATGGATATATAGTCAGGCAAGCGGGCGGAATGGAAAAGACGGCCCGCTTGTAACTTACTGCGTTAGTTGCAGCAATGAGGAAAAAAAACTCATAACATCCTTGCGAAGCAGAACGATTCCAGCCGTCACAATAGCATTCGGGGCTTTTTCGCCGTCATCCAGCACCCACAGCTTGTCCAGCACGGCACCCGTCTCTTTTGGGTACTCTTTGCAAAGCCGGAAATACATTTTTTTGATGTTCCGTTTTGCTGTATCTTCTTTGCTTTCGCCGTCCTGCGTACCAGTTCGCAGTTCCATGATTTTGCTAACCTTTACCAGGTTTTCCACGGCATCTGCCAGGTCGCAGGTGGCAGGTAGCAGTTCCTCGTTCGGCAGATCAAACAAAAATTTCATGCAGCCCTCCTTATGCGGCGATTTCCTGCGTGACGTAGAAATCCATAGGGACCACATCCTGCTGGGAAATGGAAACGTGGCCCTGGAGCTCCACGCTCAACTGGCCCTTGCTGTCCTTGGTAGTTTGCAGACTGAAACCGCCAGAAGACAGAACATTTTTTAGATTGATAGCAGCCATTCCGCTGTCTCCAAGATCACCAACCCACCAAATATCGTCCGTGAAATCCGTTAATTCCAGCTCGGATTTCGGGGAAATCTTATTCCCAGTGATCTTTGCAGGCCCCAGAGAAAGCTTTACAGAAGCGGCGGTCATGGTTACGGCGGTAAAGCTGATCTTGCATTCCCAGCCTTCCAGGACCTTGCCTTCCTTCGTGTTGCTGGCAACGTTGTCAACATCTTCAAAATCGTCTTTGTATGTCGCCACACAGCTGGCCTGGATGCCGCCGGTAGTTGCGCAGACAATATCTTCATCCTGCGGGTCTGTGGGGTTGTCAGGGTTAAATTTGTTCAAAATCATCCCAGCGCCGCGCTGCATATTTTTAAATGCGGTGGAAGAAATTTTGGTGAATTTCTTTGGCAAACCGAATTCCTCCTTATATGAAATATTCGGCGGTGATATTCAACGCCCGCCGTTTAATGCTGTTGTCCTCGTCCGGCACAATCCGCAGGGCAGGGGAGCCCATGGTGATCCAGATATACCCACCGTCAACCTCCACCGTGCAGCCGCCCCGGCCAATGGCATTGATGATCTCCATACCCTTTGCCGTAGGGATGGCCTCGGATTCCGTCCGATACCAGATATACACCGTCAGTGCCACCGGAATATCGTCAAATTGGGACAGCGCAAAAGGGTAGGTAATGTATGGCATTGCCTGTTTATCTGGAACTGCTGTCTCCGGGAAAGCAGGAATGCCGAAACTGTTAAAAAACTGATGGAGCGCTTTATCTGCTGTCATTGCGTCAGCTCCCATCTCTCCGCCGTCACTTGGCACATATCCAGGGTGCCAGCCCTGGGGGACTGTTTATCAGCCCCATTGCTGGTTGCCCGGAAAATCGTGCCGTCGGACAAACGTTTGAAAACGTCATGGAATTCCAAGACGGTGCTCCGCCTGGTAGTCACAGTGTAGACAGAGGTAACGCCCTCTTTTTCGGCCACTCTGGCCTGTAGGGACTGATCGAGGACGATATTAGCGTCAAACTCCGCTCCTTCCGTCCATTCCGTGATCCAGCCGCCCGCCCCATCAGGAGTGCGTTTCTTATCCATCAGGACGCATTTATATTTCAAAAAATTGTCCAGTAGACTCATAGCTTCCTCCATGTCCGCAGCCGGGGACCAAATACCGTCTTCCAGCTCGTTGGTTCACCTGTGCCGGTGCTTCCGCTCGCTTTGGTGTAGGAATACCCCCCGAAAGATTCGGACTGATACGGGCTTTCCAGCGCCTCAGCGTTTTTTGACTGCCAAGCGCTAATTTCATCCGCCAGGGCCAGCAGCTCCGGCGGGATGCGGCACTCGGTCACATACCCGGTCAAAGTCTCGCCTCGCAGGTCCCAGTTCCCGTACACGTGGAGTCCATCATTCCGGCGGCTCCCCTCAATCAGGTAGATGTCCCCGTCTTCCAAACCGGGGAAGGTGATGTGCCCGTCCTTGATAGGTTCATCCGCACAGGTCCACCGGTCGCCTGGAAAAAAGTTGCGGAGGTATCGCAGGATTTCATAGAGGCTTACCGCCGATTCGGGTTTCTGTTCCATTCCGCTTTCTCCTTCCTTGGCTACTGGCCCTTCACGGCGGCCAGAATATCCGCTTTGTTCATTGCGGCACTGACTCCGGCAATGCCGTTTTCCTTGGCGTATTCCAAAAGCTGGGCTTTTGTCATTCCGTCAAAGTCCACGGCTGCCGGTGCGGTGTTATCAGTGGTCAGGGCCGCTTTTAACCCCCCGCGTTAACGGTCACGACGGCAATGCCATCCAGATACTCGGCCCACAGAGCCATACCCATAATGGCATAGCTTTCGCCCACGGCGGTGCTGTAGTTGCCCTGTGCATGGAATCCAATCAGGTTGGTTTCGCCCTGCACGGTGTACTGCAGGCCCAGCTTGGCGAACTCGCTGTCGCCAGGATCTGCATAATACAGGTCAATATTCTCCACAGGGGTAGCGATTACGGTGTTCCGTGCAATCTGCGCCGCAGGCAGCAGGAACATGGTGGAATAGCCCATGAAGCCCTTGACGTAGGTCAGGCCGAACTGGTTCTGCACGGTGATGTTGGCAGTGCCCAGATAGTCGTATGCGTCCAGAATGTTGGCAAAGCCGACAATCTCGGTAACATCCTTCTGGATCGTTGCGAACTTGTTCAGCACTTCGCCCTGAGCCTTGGCAAGTGCTGCCTGCCAAGTGGTAGCCGTTGCGGTCAGGCTGCCGGTCTTCAGGAACGTGTAAAACTTGGTCATTACAACGTTCTGCAGCTTGGTCAGGAAAGCGTCATCGGACTTCTCCACGGCGATTTCAGCGCCGTACTTGTTCACGTCCTCGATGGGTACGGCCTTCGCATACTTCTCGATGGTCAGATCATCCTTGCTGGCCTGCGTAATGGTCGCCTTGCTGTAAGGGATAACAGCACCGGCAGGCACAGTTCCGCTTTCCAGCGCCACATCGGTGATGTAAGAGATCAGCGCAGTGCCGGGGGCCTTGCGGATAGGCCGCATAATGCCCAAAATGTTCTTGAGGGTATCCCAGTTATCATTGAACCGGGTAACAAAATCGATTTCTCTTGCGGTAACGCCTGTGTAGACGTTAGGCAGAGAGCTTCTGGGTGCAGTCCCAGATTCAACAGTAGTAGCCATTTAATCGTCCTTTCAGTTCGTTTTTTCCAAACTTGCGGCAATCGCAGCCTGCCGTTCTGCTGTGGACAACATGTACCGGCCCTTGTCGTCCTTCTTGTAGATTTCTGCCATGCTCGTTGCACCGCCGGTGGTGCTGGGCGGTGTCTGGGTCTCCGTTCCCTTTGTGGTGGTCTTGCCGATTAGGCCCTTGTAGTCGCCGGAAAGCAGACCGTCCAGAGCGGCGGTGTCCTTGATGGTTTCGCCGTCCAGCGTCAGGCCGTCGATTTCAGCCTTTGCGCCCCGGATGACCAAAGCCATGCTTTCGGCGGGAATGCCCTTGCCCTGGAAATACGCTCTTGCCGCCTTTTCCTTGGCGGCTGCGGTTTCTTTGGCGGTGATCCCGTCCTTGTAATCCTGGAAGTCCTTGTGCTCCTTTTCGTACTTGGCCTTGTAATCGTTGCCGCTGCTGTCCTTTTTCAGGTCGTCCAATTCCTTTTGGACTCCAGGCAGCTTCTCAGCGTCAGCCTTGTAGGTGGCAATTTGGTCTTTCAGGCCGTCCACGGTGTCGGTGTGTGCCTCAATGATGGTGTCAACCTGTTCATCGGTGAGACCCATGCCTTTGAGAAGCTTTCTTGTAAGTGCCATTGCAGTATCTCCTTTTCTTCGGGGGAAGTTCTTTTCCCTTTGATATTGTTACCGTAGCATAAAAAGGAGGCCGTGATACACATTTTTCACTCGTTTGTTTGTGTAAAAGATGCAAAAAGAAACCCCGCAGCGGGTGACCGCCACGGGGTAGGGAAGTGGATATGTATTTTTGACAAGTTACCAGCAAATTACCAGCAAGTTAGCCACCGTTTTCCAGCTCGTCCTTAAGAATTCGCCGCCATTCGTCCACATGCCCCTCGGCAGCGGGGCGCAAAAATGGGTGCGGTTTTGATCTGGATGTACCTTCTTCTACATATTGCGCATATTCACAGTCTGTACCGACATAGACGGAATCACCCTCCACAAAGTATGTCAGGCTGCGCCGCAAATTGCCAGTCACGTTGTGGATAAGGTCCCCAGCATATCCCACTACTTCGCCGCCTATTCGGACAAGCGCCCGGTGAATTGCCAGCTTGATTCCCTGTGTGATTTCGTCCGTAAAATCCGAAATGTCAATATCCACCTGAAAGCCGCCGCCTCCGCTGGAACTGTGAATATTTTTAGCCATATTTACACCACACTTTACAAAAAAGTCAGTCAATCTTTTCAATTTCGCTTTCGGTACAATCTACAAGTTCGTTGTCATTGTCCTTTTCTACAAGATAGAACTTCTTGGCTGTACCTCGGATATCAACAACTATTCCCGTCTCACCCGTACTAATGATTCGCACCCTATCAAATTCATTTATCATCGTTTTCACTCCTGTTTTTTCTAAAAGCCGTCACGATTCTAGGCTTTGAATCCGGTTTATCTTTGATCCACCCAGTAAGGAATGTGCGCTCTTTAGAAACTCCCAGTTCCATGTACATATTGAATGTCTCTGCGCCGTCGCTCCTGATTGTCCTTTTGAATGCTTTGCTTTCGTCATATTGCCTTGCAATATCATATCGAAGTTGTAGAGGATTATCCTGAGTGTAACCAACGCCGAAGAAGTCACTTGAATGCTTAGCCTCTGGTTTCAAAAAATATCCAGAAAACTTTTTAGGAGTTGTTTCGCAAGGAGCGTCATTTACAAATTTTGTTTGCCGCTTTTGAACTTTTAATTTTGCCCATCTCTCAGGATCATTATACTTTATGCTCTGAAAAGCGTCAAGCGATTTCGGAGCACTCCCGCCCAAAACGCCCTTGAATTCCGCATACTGCTTTTTGTCAGATGCTAGGTTCTGGCTCTTCTTCTGGTAAAGCTCCCATGCCTCCGGGTTCTCGGCCTTGTGCTTTGCTTCCCATTCGGTGTAAGTCATTCCCTGGATTACTTCAGCTTTACCTGTTAGTGGATTTTCGGCCACTCTTGGCGCTTTTGGGTCGTGAAATTTATCCACAGATACGACAGCACAGCGGCAATTGTAAATCAAGTAGCCGGGGGCGCTTGGGTCTCCCGGGAACCGGATTTCATACCCATCCACCTGAAACGGCTCTCCAACGTCTACCATTTGCCCATCAAGCAGCCGGTGCGCGTGACGTGTCTTCCCGTCCAGAGTTGCCCGCCACATTTGCTTTAAGTGAATCCCCAGCGATTCAGCGTACTTAAATGCGTCAATTCTTCCGGAACTTTCTGCCGCCGTGGTGGCCGTCCGGGCACTCCGGATGACTGCCGTGCGGTCCATGCCAAGTATTCTTTGCAGCCGGTCCCCGATGTGTGGTATCGACTCGCCCTGCAAAATGCCCTGTGTAATGGCTATATTCAGGTGCTGCCGGTTCCACCGTTCATCCAGCGGCACATTGACGGAAGGGAGGGGCAGGATTTCCGGTTCCTCTCGAATCATGCGCTCCACGGTGCTGTGGTCGTAGAGCGTCCAGGATAGATTCACGTTGGCATCCTGCTCGATTTTGTAGGCGGCATAGTTGGCGTTTAGGGCGTACACGTTCGTTAAATCGCCCCTTACAATCTGCATGGCTATTTTATCAGAGTTCACGTAATCTTCCGTCAGTGTGTCAACCAGGGCTTTCAGGCGGCCACTCTCAACCATTTTTCGCTTCCGCCACGCCAGATAGTCCGCTTTGGGAAGCTCACCCTTTTCCACAAGGTCGGCTTTCTGCTTGTCCAGGCGCTCAAAATCCTTGTACCACTTTGCCAACTTCTCCCGCATTTCCTCGGATGCCTGCTTGTAGATGGCCACTACACGCTTTTCCATCACTTCTAGCCGCTTGTCCGTCTCCTGGTGCCCATAGTCGGCCATAGGTTAGCCCTCCGGCGGCTGCTGTTCCTGCCGTTCCTTCTGTTCCTCCTGGTTCTCTTGGAGCTGTTGCGTATTCTGCAACAACTGATTCTCCAACGCCCCCATGCGCTTCATGTCGGCTTCGTCCCGGCGGCGCAAGATGTCCGGCACCTCTTCGGGGAGAATAAAGGGCAGATGATTTAGGATGGTTTCATCGTCCAGATATTCCGCAGCGGAGAGGATCATGCTTGTTTCCTCCGCCTGGTTGATTACTTTGTTCCACTTGAAAGAGGGTTCTGGGTTGTCGATACCGGCCACGGCGCAAATTTGCCGAATGAAAGCAATCAGAAAGTACTCGAAGTCCGCACATTTGTTATCCTGTGGCTGATACGCTGCCGAAATCTCCGTGGCGGTCTTTTCAGCCCCAGCCAGGGCCGCCACATCAAGCATCTGGGCATCTTCGTACAGATCCCGACGCAGGATGTCCAGCATCGTCTTTCGGGCTTCTACGGGCACGTCCAGCGTCACAGGCGTAGCATCTGCACCACCGTCCACGTCTCCCTCTACAGCGGCAGCCCGGACAGACCGGATGCGCTGCACAAACTTGGCAAGGTCGGGGTCGTCCATTGCCCCGGTGTTTTTCAGGAGCCAGTACACGCCAGAAGCATCAATCTGATTGGCGAATCCGGATTTCACGAAGTCGTAACAGTCGATGGATTCACGCAGCCCCACAATCTCGCTCTCGTGGGTGTCGTTGCCGTAGAGCACGGCAATGGGTAGACGGGTGTAATTCTCGTAGCATTGATCCACAATGCCCAGATCGTTCCCGATTTCTTTGAGCACATAGCCCCGCTTTTCCGCCATCTGCTGGGCATGGTCGCTGCCCATAGCGCTCCACTCGCTGATGCCGTCCGGCTCGTAGAGCGTGGCCCGGAAAAGCTTCTTATTCCCAACATCACGGAACCAATACCGAATACCGGCCATAAGCTCAGAGGTGTTTTCATCTGGCAGGGGAGCGAAGCCGGGGTTTCCGGGGGTATCGGCAAAGGAAAACACTTCCAGGTGGTCCAGATTCCAGTAACCGTATGCCACGCCCTGGGCCAGGGCCAGCTTTGACGCCTGCTGCAGCTTGTTGTCGATGTCCCTGCCCAGCTTATCCTTTCCGTCCATGGTCACGCCGTTGGCCAGAATGTACCCCACCTCCTGTGTAATCAGGCGGCGAAACATCAGCGTTTTCAGCCGGTAATCACTGGACCAAATATCTCTTGTTTTATTTCCGGACAGGGTAAAGATGGTCTTTTCCATCTGCTCAATGGTTGGGTTTCGCTTGTTGTAGTAGGCCATCCCGACAACAGCGTTTTTGTATGCTTTACTGCCCATGTGATCCTGGACAGCGTCCCGCAGGAACTCGCCCACGGTGCCTTTGGTAATGGCTTCCTGTAAATCCTGGTATGTTTTCATTTGTCCCTCCAATGTGTAATATCACAGCAGAGCTGCCGCAGCCGGTGGAAGCTCCGTGTTTTTCTTTACCTTGTACCGCATGATTGTGTTGCAAAAATAGCGGATATCGTCCATAGCGTGGTCATTTTCTTTGACGACGCTATCGTCATTCTTTTTTTCGTCCCAGCAATATAGGCCAAACTCTCGAATGCTGTCTACGCAAGAGCGGTGTATTTTGATGTTACCGTCCTTTAGATAGGTGGCGGTCCTCCGGATACCGTCCAGCACATTGTTGTTTGCGGCCAAAACCTTAAATTTTCGTTTTTTTAAGGACGTGATAAATGATGCTGCTGAGGGGTCTACAATTACTCGCTTGATCGTGTAGCCACGGGCCAGATCCTCAATTGCGTCACAATGTTCTTCATCCGTTTTGTTCCGGTTGCTTTCCCTGCCGGAATAGTAATACTCTTTGATTCTGACTGCCTTGTCTCCGGTTACGCTCCACAACCCGGCGGAACATGGATTCCGTGTGCCGTAGTCAACGGATATGTAATACTCCGCTCCTTCCGGGCGGAAATCGGTAATGTTGTCCTCCCCGAATTCATACACCAGGCCTTCCGCCAGCACCCACAGACCCAGGATATACCGCTGGTAGAATACGCCGGTATACATTCGCTCATATCGTTCCCGGATTTTGGGGGCAAGACTCAGGTTGTCGGACATAGTGAAATGTACATGGAGCGCATTCATTTCTTTCGCCGCCAGCACCCACTTTTTGTTAAACCAATGCTCCGGGCCGCCAGGGTTGCAGTTAAACCACAGTTTGGAGCCATCCACGGAACACCGGGCCGTGACCTGTTCCACAAAGGACTGTGGCATCAGGGCCACTTCATCCAGCAATGCTCCGGCTAGGGTAATGCCCTGGACCAGAGTATAAGAACTTTCATCACGTCCTCCAAATAGATAATAGACGTTCTCCCGTCCGCATCCATCCGAAACAATGAGCTTGTGTTCCTGCTGTTTTTCCTCGATATGGAGATCAGGCGGCACCCAGTCGGACAGATGGATAATTACATTCCGGCGCAAGCTCTGGATGGTCCGCCCACAAATACCGAACGTTTGTCCGTTAAACCGTGACATACTCCACAGGATAAAGCCCACGGCCATACTGACCGTTTTTCCTGATCGAATGGAGCCATCACAAATAATAGCATCCCGATCCAGAAATTTTGGTTGCTGCCACCAAAGCATAGCCAGCTTTTGGCGCTTACTCAACTTCTGGTAGATCATCCGTGTCTATCTCCTCAGTAGCGGCAATGGCTTCCAGCAGATTATTTTTCTCTCCGTTGCTGCTGTCCTGGCCTCGCTTATCAAAGAGACCCAGGTGTTTTCCAAGCATTTCCAACGCTCTCATTTTGTCGTACAGTTTGATTTCTCTTTCTGAGGATGAACCCATTTCACTTTCTGATGTTTTCACCTTTACTGCCTGGATACACGCTAAATCCTCTTCTGTTGCATCGGCCCGCACCGTTGCGCTGTCAGGGTCAATAACATCGTTTGCGTTGACAAAAGCAACTTTCGCCAGCTCACGGAGTACCCTGTCTTGGGTGATTCCAGTACGGCGGGAACGGTACGCTATGGTCTGAGCTATGGCACTTGAAAGTGAAGTTTTGTGAAGTAGTTGATACCCCTGTTCCTTCGCCGTATCTGGAGAATATCCGGCTCTGATTGCGGCCTGGGTAGCGTTCAAATCAATCAAATATTCATCGACAAATCTTTGTTGCTTTGCCGTTAATTTAGTCACAATCTCACCAACTTTCTAGGCCATTTTACAAAATAGATAGGGCAATGATACACATTTTACAGGAACCCCATTTCCTTTGCTACAGCATACACAAACTCCCGGTTCCAATCCCGGGCCGTCCCCTCCGATATATGCAGCTGCACGGCGGCACCTGGAACGTTGTACCGCCGTTTTTTATACACCAAATCTATCAGTTTCAGGCGTTCTTCGCCCCTGTACTGGCCCGATGTCCGGGCCAGTACATTCTTTACCGCTTCATCAAACCTGGCTTTCTGCGCCTCTCCTTGGGCCTGGGCCATATCGCAGCCCAAAGATAGCATGATGGACTTTTTCACGTAATCGTGCCACAGATATTTCGGCCTCGACATGGCCCAGCTCCTTCCTATCCGTTATACCGCCGGTAAGCGGCCACTCGCTCCCGGTTGTACTCATACACACACCGGTTCCACCGCTGGGCCGGGTTCTCTCTGGGATTCAGCACCTGGTCCAGAGGGGGCGGCTCGGCGTAATTGGTCAGGGCAAAATAACAGTTTTCCGGGCTATAGGGCTGATCCTTACGGCGGCGCAGGACCTTGTAGCCCACCTTGTAACCGTTCTCGGCGGCGAAATCCAGAAAAGCATAGAGGTTCTCGCTCCAGGATTCATCCGCATCATACTTGATATAAACCCTCCAGCGCTTTATCAGGCGTTCCACGGCTTCTAGAACTACATCCTTCATTTTTCCTCCTATGGCTTCACATCTACCGTCACAGCATCCAGGCTATGCAGATACAGCTTGTAATGGTACGGGTCTGTGTGGGTGCCTGTGATGTCCTCGACGATGTACAGGGTGTAGGCGTTCAGGTAAACATAATTTTTCTTGTACTGGTCCGGGCCAACCTTACAGGTGACAACCAGCTCGTTGCTACTGTTGTTCGTGATGGATATATAGCCCTCGATTTCCAGCACTACCTTGTCTGTTCTGGCATTGTACACCGTCACACGGCGCTCTGATTCAAAGTAATTGGCCTGTTTGCTGATGTTATGATTTACCCTGCTTGCCTCGGAACAGCCCGTTAGAAAGCTGACAAAGGCCAACAGCATCAAAGCCGCAAGCACCAGGGCAAAGCTACGGCGCAGAAATTTCTTTTTCTCCATTATTTTCTATGCTCCTTTCGAGTTTGGTGATAATGTCCGCCAACATACCGCCTACTCCAGCGGGTGGCCTCGTATCGGGCGGTGTCGATGCGTTCTTTCTCCGCTTTCCCGGCTGCGTAGCGCTCACAGTGGGCGGAACAGGCTGTGTATCTATCCGGGCAGTCCTTGCAGCAGAGAAAGCAGTCACGGGAGGTTTTGGGTGGCCTGGGCATTAGTACCACCCCCAGAGAATCATTTTCAGCTTCCCAGGCAAGGGGAGGCTCATCACAAACAGCACCCATCCAAGGCGGTCCAGAGAGGCCCAGAGGATACAGATAAGGGCTGTGAGTATCACCAAGGTCTGCCAGGATGAGCAGGACGGTTTCCGGGATGGTCCAGCGGTTATCGTCCATGGGCGGCCTCCAGACGTTTCAACCAGCGTTCTGCCTTCCTCTGCACAACACGGCTCTGGGCCAACATATGCTCGCCCCGCCAGTCCATGCAAATGTAAAATTCCCCGTCAGGCGTCAGCACCCGGCCCATCTGCTTCGCCAACTGCTGCCAGAACGGCCGCGTAATTTCCAGATCGGAAAAGTCGCCGCGTTGGCCGTTCTGGGTCAGCCCTTGGAAATAGGGCGGGTCTGTTATGATTGCCTTGACGCTTGCCGTTTTGACTTGACGGATTCCGTCCAGGCAGTCCATGTTGTAAAGTCGGTTTTCTTCCAGCATTATGTTCTCCTTGGCTTTATCTCGTTTTGATCGCCTGCCGCAGCATATCGCCGCAGGTGGGGCGCCGTTCTATCGGCGTTCCTTTCGCTTCCTCCGCGTCCTCCGACGCATTGCAGGCCGCCCGGGACGGGCAGCCCTCGCAGATTCCGGCCACTTCCAACGCCCGGAATGCCCAGGCGGTTTCGTCCTTCGTTCCCGTGATTTTCATAGCTGCGCCTCCAATCCTTCCAGCAGCACGTCGCATACCACGGCGATCAGGGCTGCCACTAGAGCGACCGCCAGGATCACGACGGCGACCGCCTGGATCAGCATTTTCTTGACCGTCAGGAAAGCCGCTTCAATCGCTTCGCAGGCAGTTGTCAAAAATTTCTTGTCAGCTTGTTTCTTCTCCATGTTGTCCTCCTAGACTTCGTTCCCCCAGCAGTCCCAGCCTTCCGCAGTCTGCCGGGCGAATAGTTCCACCCGCGGCACGTCGCCCATCAGCTGCACGATTCTGTCCCGCGTTTCGGCCGGCTTTTTGCTGTGCTGCCGCCCGGCTTATGTAATCACTCATTCTAATTCCTCCACATGGCACCAACTCTGGGGCGGGCGTTTGATTCGTAAGCTGCCAATGCCACAATTCCCGCCGTTGCCCAAATACCTTGCACATCCTTCGCAGCGGCACCATTTATCACAAATTCTTCTAAATTTGCTCAGTACCTTCGGCGTATCATAGATTTTCAGATTAGAAATGTGCCAAGCAAACCCTCGCTTTCCATTTCCAAGGTATTCCAGAATTTGTCTGTCTGTAAGGCAAGTACCAGGGATTTCGACACCAGCCCCAAGCGCAACCGGAGAGCTGCATTCGACTTGTATCGGCAAAATGGTATCGCATAAAAATTCCCCGATGACCAGGCCTCGTCCTTTGAAACTTGTGTGCCCATCTCCATCTATCCACGGGGTTTCGGTGCGGCCTTGCGTTTCGTATATGTAACACTTAAACGGCGTTTCCAGCTTCGGACGGGTCTTTCGCACCTCAAGGGTCTTTTCACCTCTGGCAATCTTCTCGCACCACTCCGGGCGAATGCTGATAAGTACCGCTTTAGCCATGTTCAGCCCTCCTGTTCCAGGCCTCTTTCGCTTTTTCCGCAGAACAATAAACAGCCGTTTCCGAGCCACATTCAGAACATCTAACCCAAGCGACATTGATGCCATTGGCTATTGCTTTCCCACCGCAGAACGGGCATGGCTTCAATTTGATTTTGTCCATGTTCAACCTCCTATATTTCGACATCAAAATCGAAATAGTGAAATAGCCATTGCAAGCATTTCTGCAGCTCGTCCTTGGTGATCCCGTTCAGCGTAGGAAAGCCAGCCACCTTTTCAATGGACCTGACCTTTGCCCAGATGGGCACTGCCGGGTCATCCATTCGATACTTCAAGATTCCAAACGCTTGCCCGGCGCTTACGTTCTTCCCAGGGAACGGAATCCCACCCCCAAAAGGCTCCGGCTTTTTGGGCTCTGGTTCCGAGGCTTTTTCTGGCATTCCCTCTATTTGGGATTGTATATAAATCACGCTTTCTCCTTCCCGCCCGGGTTGCCCCGGGCTTTTAAATGCCTCGATTTCGAGGCGGTTAACCATCATTTCCGTGTGGCCACGAAAATGATCTAGCCCCACTGGTCGGCCATTGCGGCGGCGATACCTGGGAAAGTTTTTGCACGGGTTTTGCTGTCCCTGTTTGATTTCAGGAAATATCCGGTTTTTACCCTTCCAGTGCTGTGCTCCCGCCCGGACGTAGCGCCTACCCACAGCCCTTTAGGTTCCACGACATCTGTCGGAACCAGCATAGGCAGATTCCGTAGCCACAGGCAAGTCCGTTTTTTCCAGGGGTCGCCAAACATATATGGCTCAATGATCTGGCTGTATTCCGGCAAACCAAACCACCGGAGCGGGCACGGATTCTCCACGGCAATCTTCTCGATACCAGAATACAACATCCGCAAGAAGAAACGCCGTGCTTCCCACCCTAGCTGTTCTCTGTTCCGATCCTTTACCGTGTGATTCTTGTCGAACAAGCGCACAGCGCTGGACGATGTTAGGTATGTACACGGCGGGTGGGCAATCAGCATATCCAACCGCCCCACATCATGTACCTGTCCGTCCATGGTGGTCACTTGCCCCCCCTCGATGGCCTTTAGAGCATCCCCCAGGATGTGCCATTCCGGGTGCCCGCCGCTGGGTTCCTGGATGTCACAGGAGTAGGCTTCATGCCCTTTCGCCCGAAATGCCTTGCAGACGGTTTGCGATTCTTCACAGGCTATCAGAACTTTCATATTTCCTCCGTTTCCATAAAATCCTCCATCCCCATCTGCCCCGGCAGCACATCGTACTCCATCCACCACCGGAACACATCTTCGGCTGTATCTCCACCGATCCATGACTTTCCGCGCCGTCTGCGTTCCTCCAACATTCTATCAAACGCCCAAAGATAAAGATTTTTGTACTTAGGCCACCGGGCAAACGCGATCTCACGGTTTTTCCTGCTCGCCAGTGGGCAACCGATACACCCAACCCGGCATTGCCCCTCTGCATAAAGTGGGTTCATAGGGCATTTGGCATCCTCCAAAAAGCTGTATACATCCTCGTCTGTCCAATCAATAATGGGGTTCACCACTCGCTTTGCTTTCAATCGGCAGTTTTCAAAAAGCATCCGCTTTTCGTCATTATCGTTTGCAAGAATGATATTATCTTGCTTTGTTTTTCCCAATTTTTCATAGATTCCGCGGTTGTTTTTCCGGGCCGTAGATTCAGCCCAGCGAACGCCGGTGCAGATAAAACGCCCTGCCCCGCCTGTTTCTTTTAGGATGGAGCAGCAGTAGCGCCTCCACCGGGTGGGCGGAATTTGCTTTTTCGGAATCAGGCTCCACATGGATACCCTCTGCCCCTTGTAAATCGGCATGCTCACGGTGCATTTGTAGCCCTTTTCCTCCAGCCGCTTGAACTCGTTCCGGACAAACCGCACCGTCTCCGGGGCATCAGCCGTGGTGTGGTTGTGCAGAAACTCGCAGGGGATACCGGAGCGCACCGCAAGTTCGGTGATAACCCCGGAATCTTTGCCGCCGGAAACACAGATCACCAAAGGCTGATACGCTGCAAGCGACATATCGGATGCAGCTTTCAGGCGTTCGATCGCCATTTGCTCTAAATCATTCATCGTTTTCCTCCACCGGTGACCGGAGCCAGGCAAGCCAACAATTTCGGCATCCTTTTCGGCACCACTTATCATATTCTTCAGGAGGGCAGTCGGATATGGAATCGAAAAATTCCGCCAGCTCCTCGTCCGACATCTCCCGGATGCGGTCGGCGTTGGTCTGGGGCTTAATTTCAGCCATATGCTACCTCCGCAAACTCGCCGTTGTTCAGGGTGTATGGTGTATCGGCCTTGATCCTTTCCCCGTCCACATACTCGGTTTTAACGCAAATCGGAACATTACGCTTCTTTTTATTATCATACTTCCACTCGGAAAGAGTAATCCAGCATCCGATGGAGGCTTTGACCACAGCGCCATTTCCGGCGCAGCAAATGACGGAGTCGTTGCCGGTGCAATCAATCTGGGCGGAGTCCCCAGAGCTGCCAATCTGGGCGGAGTCCCCGGAGCTGCCAATCTGGGCGGAGTCCCCAGAGCTGCCAATCTGGGCGTAGTACCCAGAGCTGCCAATCTGGGCGGAGTCCCCGGAGCTGCCAATCTTGGCGTAGTACCCAGAGCTGCCAATCTTGGCGGAGTCCCCGGAGCTGCCAATCTGGCGAGTTCCCAGAGCTGCCAATCTGGCGGAGTCCCGGAGCTGCCAATCTTGGCGTAGTACCCAGAGCTGCCAATCTTGGCGTAGTACCCAGAGCTGCCAATCTGGGCGGAGTCCCCGGAGCTGCCAATCTTGGCGTAGTACCCAGAGCTGCCAATCTTGGCGGAGTCCCCGGAGCTGCCAATCTGGGCGGAGTCCCCAGAGCTGCCAATCTTGGCGGAGTCCCCGGAGCTGCCAATCTGGGCGGAGTCCCTGGAATCAACGTTTTCGCTTGGCGTTTCCAGGACTGTCCTTTCCAGGATAAAGTCCACACAGGCCTTCACAAATCCGGAGAGCCCAAGTCTTACGCCGATTTTTAGCTTTTTTGTGCAGAATTTCTTCCCATCATCCGTTTTGCAATCGTCCAGAGCTTCAACTTTTGCAAAGTCGTTAAAGCTGCCATCGTAACGGACCAAATCGTAATAATCCAGCACGTCAAAGGGATTTTCGCAAAAGTGCATCCCTTTTTCACAAATCTTAGCCTCTGGTTCTTCGAAAACGGTGTTTTCCTGGTACTGCTTGTCTTTGCAAACAAGGCCGGGGTTGAATCCTTTGTAACCTTTCATGTGCATTTCCTTTCTTCGCTTTTCGCTCTACGGCCCGTTATCCCGTAGCAGCGGGGTTTCCATAGCTTCCTCCGCAAGCATCCGCTGAATGGCCGCCACCACATCATCATCAAGTTTTTCTTGCGTGGGAGCAGACCTTTCCGGCAGCTCATCCGTCCACCGCCCCTGATTCAGCCAGGTTGCCGGATTCGGGATATACTGGCCGCCGTCCTTACTCCATTGGCTGCTGCACTTCTGGCGCTCAATCGCCGCCACAAGTGTTTCAACAGGGACTTTCACCTTGTCAAAAGCTTTCCTAGCAGGCTGTTTGCCAACTTTCGTCGGGTAGGCATTCCAAAAATCTCGAATTCTGCGTCTGACCGTTTCGCCCCCTTGGGGGCTATAGGGGTAATACTATTGGTTTTGGATTTGGCTTTGGCTTTGGTTTGGCTTTTTTGGGTTTCTTTAAAAACCGGTGGGTTATTTTGGGTTTCCGAAAAACCCATTGGGTTATTTGGGTTTTCTTGGGTTTCTTCAAAAACCGATTGCTTTCTAGGACGTCCACCTTTTCTGCCGTTTTCAGCGTTGGATGTGTTGCGCTTTTCGTAGCTTTCATTATACCGATCAATGGTATTCCGGCAGCGCTTCCAGAATAGGCGCTCCACGCCTTCCAACTCCGGCTCTTCGCCACTGATGGAATATACCTGCATAGCCCTTATCAATCGGCCATATTCTTCATCGCTCAACCCGTCCAGCTCTTCCAGAAACTCAAACGGAATGGGCGTGTACTCTCTAGCCATAGGCTACACCTCTCTTATCTGGATACCGTACCGCTCCAACATTAGCTTTTTCTTGATCCTGTATACTTCGGTCCTGTAGCCCTTGGCATCTTCCACAACGGTTTCTCCGTTCTGGATGTAGCAAAAGTCGGCTATGTAGCTGCACTCCTTTTCCAGGAGCTTCCCGGGCTTCCTCTGGCCCTTCCTGGGGCCTTTGGTGTAGACCGCATTGCTTGGGGCGTGCTGGTCGGGAATCAACTGGAATTTGGTTTGCCGCTGGAGGAAGGATATCACCCCGGCCCGTTCCAGAAGTTTAAGCTCCTGGTATCTGGCCGCCTCTCGCTTGCTGTCGAATTGGATACCGTCCACGGTGATTTTGGTGTTTCCGTATTTTCGTCTTCTCATTGGGGCCTCCTACTTGTGGGCTTTCGCCCAGTCCCGGCGCTCCTGTATCAGCACTGAGCAGCTGTAGTAATGGGGTTTCCAGCCGTATAGTGGATGTTCTCCCGGTGCTGGTCGGAATATAACGTTCGGGAAAATATCTTGCTTTGCAACGACTTTGTACTTGGTCGGCCCTCCGGGCCTGGAGTATAGCACCGGCTCAATGTCGCAGGGGCTATATTCTCCGGTCCAGAGGCGCACCCATTTGATGGGCTTCCCACATAATGGGCACTGGTTCCAGTAGGGCCGGCGTTTGTGCGTTACCCAGCACCTTTCCCGGCTGTCAGTCATCTTCCCGTTCCTCCCGGAAATCGGGCATCAGGGTATAGTAGGGACGGATTGCAGACAATACCTTGGTTGCTCTGCAATAGTCACAGCAACCGCAGCGCTTGGGCTTGACCCGCCCCTCCTTGATCATCTGGATCAAGGGGAGGCGCTTTTTTATCTGTTCCAGTTCATAGTCATACCGCTGACGGTGGTTGAGGTACAAGGCCTCCTTATCCGGTGGATCTTGCTTTGATATTGCCACAATGATAAAAGAGGCGTCTTCGTCACTTTGGGCATTTTGCTTTTCGATTTCCGTATACACCGCCGCCCGCATCATGTACCCGTAGGAGTCGATAAAGGTCACTTTCTGGTGGTATGTATCGGACCATTTGAGTTCCGATATGTTTGCAACGGTTTTCCAGTCTAGGATCATGCGGCCAGCCTCAACGTACTTGTCAAGCCGTATCCGCCAAGGTACGCCCCAAATCTTCCCGGTCATGATTTTCTCGTTCTCCCCAGGTAAATCGATCAGTGATCGAATCAGTGGGTCATTCTGGGCAACATCGATCATTTTGTCCGCCTGTTCAAAGGGGGCATATTTTCCAGTGGCAACTACCCGATCTGGTGCCCCGCCTTTACCTTTGACAACCTTCGTTTTGAAAATTTTGTCGTAGTTGTCCTGGATGAATTGTGCGTGGGCATCAGGGCCCTCGAAGAATGTGTGGAAGTAATTGCCCACAAGAAAGGCCTCTTTGTCCGGATCAGTCCAGCGCCCTTCCAGTTTTGCCATTGCCTTTGCTTCACACTCACACCAGGATTGATATTGGGAACAACTCATGTATTCCCGGTCCGCCTCCGGCGTATAATAATTATCTCTGGTAAGCTCCATTACCCATGCCTCCCATCGTCAACTGCTGATTGAGCGAATTCAATGCCTCTTCCTCGCTGCTGCTGGGCAGCTCAGGGGAGGGAGTAGGGGCAACCCCGAAAGCATCCCCGGCCTTTACAAAGCCGTCCTTGATGGCGCTGTATAGGTTCCGCAGCTTCACGACATCGTTTTTGCTCAGGTTTCCAATGTCCTTACCCAGCTTGGCGGAAATCTGGTCTGGATTGATGCCAAATTCGCCAAAGGCGGAAACCATGCTGGAAATCACATCCCCCAGGGACTTGCCATCTGCTGTCATGGATGCGGTCAGTGTGGCCTCACAGGCAGCTAGGGCAGCATCGACATACCATCCAGGTAGCACAGACAGGAGACACGCCCGCTTCCGTCTGGCCCCTTTATTGGCAACGGCCTCATAAATGTCCCGCTCGTCTGTCAGCTTGTAGCTCCCGTTTTTTGTGGAGCGCTCGTGCTTTACAGTAAAGGTTTTTTCGTCGGCCACGTTGGTTTGTAGATCCCAGGCAAAGGCCTTGATTGTGGTAGTGTCTCCCGTGGTGTCAACCTCGGTCACGCCATAATTGATGTTTCCCCAGTTCCTGGCCAAGACCTCCACCAGGCGGATAGAGGGACCTTTCACAACGCTGTCCCCACGTGGGAACTCGTATGTTGCTGCCTCCGCAAGCTCTTTCCGCTTGCACTCCCGGAGAACCATGTTCATTGCATAGTCTGGATCACGTGGAAACTGACGGGCCAGGAACATCTTGCCCTTGATTTCAGAAAGCTCCTTGCTCTCCTGGTACATTGCTATTCCGGAGACTGGCCGGTTCATCATTTGATTGTTCATATTGACAAATCCTTTCTTAACTGGTAAAATACCAGTGTTATCTAATTCCTTTCTGCGTGCCGCTCCTGGGTCTTATCCGCCCAGGGGCGGTTTTTTATAGCAGTTCAGCGGCTTCAACGCCTAACGCCTCAGCAATCCGGCCCAGCAGGGACAAGGACGGTTCTTTCACGCCTGCCTCCACACGGGCAATCATGGTCTGCCCAACAAGCACCTTTTCGCCAAGCTCCGTCTGAGTCATCCCGGCAGCTTCTCGCAGGGCCTTCATTTTCTTGTAGTTCATAAATTTCACCTCACAGATAAATTTCGTCTTCTACGCCGTGGATTTCGGCGGAACTCACCAGGTCGCCTTTGCAGTCGTTGCAAATGGTAAGGATCGTTTTTCCCATTCCCAGGGAAAACTTTACCTCGCCCACCCGGATCAGGCCGCCGCAGCAGTCACACTTGATAGCACGCCGGTCAGCTGCCGCTTCTCTGGCCTCTGCCTGGGCGGTAGCATCGTAACAATACGGGATCATACAAGCCTCCTGTTATCTGCAACTATTCTGGAGCCTTGCCCGGTTGGCCCGGACAAGGGAAAACACATCCTCGTCCTGTCGGTCGAAATCTCTGGCCTGGGCGGTGTAGATGCCCATAGCCTCTTGCAGCTTGGCAACCTGGCGGCACTTGTTCCGGTAGAGGATAGCCGCCTGCCGGCACTTGGCGTATTCCATTTGATTCATATTATCCATTCCTTTCCATTGTCTCTTTGGCAGGGAGCGGAGTTGAACCGCTCGTCCTGGGGTGTGAAAGCCCCGGCATCAACCGTGCCCGCCATATGGTCCGGGATGACCCGCCCGGTCGGGGCCGTCTTTCCGGCTGCCATAGGAGGTATTCCGATAGGGGAGGGCGGACTTTAACCGCCCTTCTGTAGGTAGAAGAGATGTAAGAAACCTACTCGCCGTGCTGGCCCCCTGTATTACTGATTCACGCACCCTCTGGCGAAGGCATTGATCTCCTTTTCAGAGTAGCCCAGGAAGAGAAGGACTGTAGCAATGTTTGGTTTTAAGAAACAAACCAGCTTTTGTATGGTGGTAACGCTCATTTGGGTATCACCAGCCGCATTTTTTCGAAGCGTAGCACCGTCAATACCAATTTCTCGCCCAAGGGCCTCCATGGTATCAATATCGATGTCACATCGGCGCATCTTGATCTCCTTCCAAAAGGCTTCTTTTGCCTTTATTCGGTCATCCTCGGCGTACTTTTCCGCTAATTGTCTGATTCTCGGCATTGTCTCCAGCTCCTTTCTGTTTTGTCACCGTCAAGCCCCTAACAAGCAATTTCCGGGTGGTCGTGGCTTTTACAAGGGGATGGATACCCAATACCCAGAACCATAAAAACGGGGGCGCTCATATTGTCACGGTGTTTGCCCTGCCATCATCAGCGCAGGTGGGGCGGTTCCTGCGGACGGCCTTTTCAGGCCGTTTCGGCTTAGTTGCTTGCTTTTTTGATCTTCTTACCCAGGAGGATGCACATATCGTTCAGTTCGTAGTACATTTTCCGGATATCCTCGTCGTCTGCCATGCCATAGGGGTAGTTCTCAAAGCCAAGCACCTCAATGTTATTCTGTGCGTTGCGGACGCTGTTCAAAATCACGGTAAGTTCTTTTTAGTCATTGTTATCTATCCTTTCTATGTCGGGCGGGTTGCCCCGCCCATTGTGTTACTGGCTTACCCGGATGGTGTAGACGGGAACTCCGTGGGGGAATCCGTAGCCGCAAGCCGTATCATTTCGGTTGGCGGCGTTCATTGCGTCCACCGCATTGCTGGCCTGTTTCAGGCTCTTCCAGCTTTCCACCTTGGCCTCGCAGCCATCGGGGAACTCTGCCCAGATCTCAAAACGCTTCATAGTGTTATCCTCCTAAAATGTTGTCTAATTCCTTGCATTTTTGTGGGGTATGTGCTATATTGTAGGTGGTTTATTACTATGGTCATATTATAATCTCTAATTCGAGATTTGTCAAGCATTTTTTAGAGAAAATTTCTCTGATTAGAGATTTCTGAAAGGCGGTAATTCCGATGGGATTTTGTGAAAGGCTCACGGCCTTACTAAAAGAAAAGAAAATTGACAAAAATGTTTTTTTGTCGGACTGTGGGCTTGGACGCAACTCTTTTAGCAACTGGAAAAAAGTAAAAAGGGTATCCAACTGCCCCAGTGCTGAAGGTTATCAGCGATTATCTGGGAGTAAGCGTTGAATACCTAATCGGTGAAACCGATGACCGGACGAAAAAAACAGCCCCGGTCAGGTGACCGAGGCTGAGGGAGCGAAGAAGGCAATATTGGATTTGATTGACGATATGTCGGACGATCAGCTCCAAAAGCTGGAAACGCTGATCCAGGCGGCAAAGAATGTGTTGTAATCTAGGTGATCCGGAATGAAGAAAAAGACGAAAGATGAAGAAATGACTATGCGGGAGTATCTTGATCTTCAGCGCAAGATAACACAACGTTACGAATTCAAAGAATACCTAAAGGACAATTTCCTTGCTGCTGTTTCCACTGTCACCGCCGTTATTGCGCTGCTCGTCAGCATTGCCGCTCTGATTGTTGCGATAGTAAAATGATGTAACCAAATAGCACAGATTCCACCCGGCAGAAAAGCCGGAGATTGCAACGGCTATGGCACATAGTATGATTTTAGCCATACTCACACCTCCGTAGCTCTTCCAATATGTATTCTGCCTGTTCATCCGTAAGGGAAAGAATCGCTTCTTTTAGTTTATCACGGATTTCTTGGGTTTGCAACTGATCGTATCCGTTTTTCTCTTGGGTGTTTTTAATTTGAGCTTCGGTCATCGTTCTTACCTTCTTTTCAAAAATTTTATAGATCGGATGTGATACCGATGCAGAGTGAAATTGAACCACAGATTTCATTTGAAAATGTAGCGCTGACAAAGCGGGAACGGATTTTGCTGGCTAGTATTGAGCACGATGGAATATATTGTATAGCTGATAATCAGCAAGAGGTCAGACGGCTGGAACATTTGAAATTTGTAATGCTTATTCCGGTGGGTGATCCGATACCTGGTACGGTTATACCAAAACATATGCCGGATGGCTCGACAATTTTGGTTTTCCTTACAGATTTGGGCAGAGACTACCTCATATATGCTAGGGAAAAGGAAATCGCAGAGAAGAAGAACAAAAGACACGATTTATTCGTTGCGTTTATCGGTGCGATAGCTGGAGCGATTATTACAGTAGCAGCACAAGCTATGATTGCATAGGCATCAATGTTTTGGCCTAAAGTTTGCGTATCCCTCTGGCTCCTCTTTCCACCCGCCTTGCCCATCCGGCTCCCTGGTTATTTGGAATGCGGTAAATCTTGTTTTGTGGAGTTGCTGGGAACTTGCATATATAATGGCCTTTTCCAACTGCCCTGGAATTACAAGTGCTTCTTCTAGGGTTAACCCTGTTGTCTCTATGGCTATCATGCAGTTGTTGACGGCGGTATATAGGGCTTGTGAGGTTAAATACGTTCCACTTGCCGTATCAGTGGGAAGTGTTGTCCGCAGCTCTGCCAATTCGTCCGGGGATATGCGAAAACTCGCCAGCAGAGGGGTGTATTGCGAAGATTTGATTTTGCGGAACAGCTCACGCTCTCTTTGTTTTCGCTCTATCCATAAGATAAGCCAATAGACCCCTGTAACAGCAGCGATAAGACAGAAAATCGTGAAAAGTGTGTACATGGTTGTTGCTCCTTTCAAATCGGCTATTGCCGTAAATTACAAATTTGTTGTTATGTTGTTCTTATGTTGGTGTTCACTTGTTACTTGATTTAATTCTAGCACAAACTTTTGATTATCGCAATACATGATGCTTTAGAATAAATGTTCTATTTAATTATTTTATATTACAAGATATGTCCGTTAAAATGGACATATTGGAAAGAAGGAATAGAAAATGAGATGTCCCAAGTGCGGAAGCGAAAATGTCACGGTTCAGATGGTCAACGGAAACCGACTTGAAAATCAAACATCACGGTATTTTTTGGTGGTTGTTTATCGGCTGGTGGTGGTGGCCAATCAAATGGTTCTTTTTCACCATCCCTGCGCTGATCGTCAAAATTTTTGCACCCAAGAAATACAAAACAAAGATCAAACACCGCTCCATGTGTGTCTGCCAGAGCTGCGGCTACCATTGGAAAGCATAAATATTATACGCCCGGCCCCCAGTGCCACCGAGGGGCCGGGCTGCCACCGGATCAATTTCCATCCCTTGCCGGTAAGCACCTTTATGGTACTCAGCCATTGCGTATCCGTAAAGGTGCTATTTAGTAATATAAGCACTATGAGAGTAATATCATGTTTTGTCTCGGAAATATAAGGACTTCATAATAAAAATCATGGAAGAAATTAAGATTATTCAACAAATTTCGACAATTTGCGACAATCTGCCAGCAAAAATGAAAAAAGTCAAAGAAGACCAGCATAAAACAAACCAGCAAATCATTGATAGCACCGGCCTGAGCGAATCCACTGTGAAAAAATTTTTCTCAGGGCATCTATCCGGTCCGAGCATCTATGATGTTACAGCCATGGCAATCGACCTTGGCCTATCCTTAGATGAGCTCATGGAGTTGGCTCCGCCGCAGGAGGACCAAACCGCAGAACTGGACCGCCTGCGCTTGGAGCTGGCCCACAAAGAGGAGCTGCTGGAAGAAAAGGATCATGCGATAAACCGGCTGCTGGATAGGAGCCGCATCCAAGAAGATGGAATTGCTCTCCGAAATACCCAGATTGTGCAAAAGGATAAGATCATAGCCCAAAAGGATGCGGATATCAAAGCGGTGCGCAAAGCAGACCGGCCCCTTATTTTTGGCCTATGCGGCTTGTGCATACTGTTTACCTTCGTCTGGGCTATCTATGTTGTCCTGGATGCCCGCAATCCAGATCAGGGGTTGATACGGGCAGGGGGAGAAATCTCCGCCATTATCTGGCTGGGTGCCGTCTGCGTGGTGGTTCTGCTGGTGGTGCTCCTGTACATTACGGTTAACCGTTGGTATAATCAGACGAAGAGGTAGCGAAAATGGGAAGAAAAAAGAAAGCACCGGATATCCGCCTGCCCAAGATTGAACAGCTTCCTTCCGGGGCATGGCACACCCGTGTGCTTGTGGATGGCCGCCGGGTATCTATCACAAAGGATAACTATGAAGAGTGCGTTGCGGAGTACCTGGGTATCAAAAACAAGGTTGTGGAGGCTCAGGAGAAGAAGAGCGGGAAGAGCATAACCTTGGAAGAGGCAGAGAATGCCTATATAGCAGCTCGGGAAGGGTTTGCTTCGCCGTCCACAATCAGGGGATACAACAAGTTCAAGCGGAATATGTTCCAAGGCATGATGCGCAAAAATATTTTCTCTGCCACTGACGATCAGTGGCAAGAGGCAATCCGGCGGGAACACCGCCGTGGGATGTCCCCCAAGTACATCAAAAACGCCTGGTCCTTTGTTGCCTCCTCCATTGAAGAGGCCGGTGCCAAGCGCCCGGAGGTGATGCTATATCCCCGGGAGGATTATGAGAGGCCTTTTCTTGATCCGGATGAAATCGATAAGTTTGTAGCGGCAGTGAAGGGGACGGATGTGGAAATCCCGGCCCTCCTGTGCCTCTCTAGCCTCCGCCGGTCCGAAATTCTGGCCCTGACCTGGGACAATGTGGACC
>CYGL01000116.1_pt1 | contig 40461 bp, 65 predicted proteins | sample 485531 | NCBI WGS metagenome assembly CYGL01 (sample SAMEA3497897, study PRJEB9818) | human gut metagenome | reverse complement strand
CGAAAAAGAATTGTTAAAAAGGTCAAGAGCTGTAAGAAAGGATTGAGAGGCACAAGGAGAGGAATATAGAAAAGAGGTGAGCAGCGTTGAAGCTGACAGCGAAACAAAAATATCTGCGATGAATACATCATCAGCCTTAACGCTACTCAGGCGGCAATCAAGGCAGGATATTCAAAAAAGACAGCGAGGAAGATAGCAAGCAGAAAACCTGACAAAACCAGTCATTCAAAACTATATCTCCGAACGAATGAAGCAAAAAGAAAGCTCATTGATAGCCACACAGGATGAAGTACTCCAATACCTGACATCGGTACTGAGGGGAGAGAGCCAGACGACAGACACATTGTTGGTCGGAATCGGTGATGGCTATCAAGAGGTGCAGGAAGTGGAAAAGAAGCCAAGCGAGAAAGACCGGCTCAAGGCAGCAGAACTGCTCGGCAAGAGGTACGGACTGTACACCGATAAGATATCGGCTGATGTTGATATGTCACTTGATATATCAATTGATTACGGTGATGGCGATGAAGATTAAACTGCAAGCCAATAAGAGCTTTAAGAAAGTAGACAGATGCACCAAGCGCTACATTGTGATGAAGGGCACCGCCGGAAGCGGTAAGAGCGTGGACACGGCACAGAACTACATCTTGCGCCTGATGAATGACAAGGGCAGAAATCTCTTATGCGTGCGCAAAGTAGATGTTACTAACAGAGATTCGACATTTGCCGAACTGCAAAGCGCGGTCTTTAAGCTGTTTGGGGACAAGTACTCTAATTATTGGTATATCAACGAGTCAGCCATGAAGATGCGTTGTAAGTCTAATGGCAACGAGATTATTTTCAGAGGGGTAAAAGATGATAAGCAAAGAGAAAAGCTCAAGTCAATTTCATTCAAGAAGGGAAAGCTCACTGATGTCTGGATAGAGGAAGCCACAGAGCTGACACAAGCAGACTTCGAGATCATTGACGACCGACTCAGAGGAGAACTTCCACCCGGGCTATTCTATCAGATCCGGCTGACGTTCAATCCTGTATCTGCTACTCATTGGATTAAGGCAGTATTTTTTGACCGGGTTGATGAGGATGTAATGACTCACTCGTCAACCTATCTCAATAATCGGTTCATTGATGCAGCATACCACAAGCGTATGCTCAGGCGAAAGGAAGTAGATCCGGAAGGCTATCGGGTGTACGGACTGGGAGAGTGGGGAGAGACAGCAGGCCTCATTCTCCATAACTGGGAAGTCGAGGAAGTATCGCAGAACTATGAGGACTACGACGACGTAGCAGTAGGACAGGACTTCGGTTTCAACCACGCTAATGCCGTGTATGTATATGGCTATCGTGATGGTGACATTTATGTACTCAAGGGCTTGTATGGGTATGAGAAGGACACAAGCGAGTGGATAGCCGAAGCGGGCGAAATCCCAAAAGATAAAGTAATGTGGTGTGACTCGGCAGAGCCTGACCGCATCAAGACGTGGAGAACTGCAGGGTGGAGAGCCCGTCCAGTAAATAAGGAACCGAACAGCGTTAAGGCTCAGATAGACTGGATCAAGGGCAGACGGGTACACATACATCCTTCCTGCACGGACTTCATCAAGGAGATAGAACAGTGGAAATGGAAATACGATGACGTAAGGAACATGTACCTCGATGAGCCGGTACCATTTTTTGATGATGCCATCGCATCACTAAGATACGGCATTGAGGGTTGGCGAAAGCCAAAGGCTCACTTAAATACAGGACTGAAAGGTGGATTATAATGGCGGCACCAGACGTATACAGAATTGCAGACAATCAAATTATGGATGAGATACAGCTTGAAAAGTACATAGCCAAGAACGACGAAAAGGTAGCTCAGAAGTACAAGAAGCTTCAAAGTGCTTATGAGACCGACTATGACATTTTCCATCAGGCAAAAAAGCCTGAGTACAAGCCGGACAATAGGATAGCTGTTAACTTTGCAAAATATATCACAGACACCATGAACGGCTTTTTTATTGGAATCCCGATAAAGGTGAGCTCAAAGGACAACTCGGTGGACGATTATATCAACTATCTTGATGTCTACAATGACCAGGACGACAACAATGCAGAGCTTGCCAAGATTATGAAAATCTACGGCAGAGGCTATGAGATGTACTACGTTGATGAAGAGGGAAATGTTGGCATCACGTACCTGGACCCGATGGAGTCATTCATGATTTACGATGAGTCGATACTGATGAGGCCTCGCTACTTTGTCAGAATCTACAAAGACACTGAGGGAATCCGCCACGGCTCCATATCGAACGAGACCACAGTACAGTACTTTGACATTGACGGAGGCTTACACTTCCGGACGGATGAGGAAAAAGTACACGGCTTCGACGGAGTTCCGGCAACTGAGTATATAGAGAACTCGGAGAGACAGGGTATCTTTGAATCGGTGCTGTCAATGATTGATGCATACAACAAGGCATTGTCAGAGAAGGCAAACGACGTTGACTACTTCGCAGATGCATACATGAAGATACTCGGAGCCAAGCTCTCAGAACCGGAACTGGAAGCCATAAGAGACATGAGAATCCTTAACTTCGAGGGAGAGGACGGCTCGAAGATTATAGCTGACTTCATGAGCAAGCCAAGCGCTGACGAGACACAAGAGAATCTACTGGAGAGAATCGAGAGATTAATCTTTCTAATCTCAATGGTAGCCAATATCAATGATGAGAACTTCGGAACATCGTCAGGCATTGCACTGAAGTATAAGCTTCAGTCAATGAACAATCTAGCAAAGACCGAAGAGCGTAAGTTCACAAGCGGAATGAATCAGAGATACAAGCTCATCTTTTCGAACCCTGTAAGCGGGATGAAAGCGGATGACTGGCTCAAGGTTGACATTAAATTTACAAGGAACTTCCCGGCAAACGAGCTTGAAGAGTCACAGATAGCCGGCAATCTGTCCGGCATTACATCGAAGGAGACACAGCTCAAGGTTTTATCAGTTGTTGATAACGTCAATGACGAGCTTGACAAAATCAAAAAAGAGAATGAGCTCGATACAGAGGGTTACGAGGTGAATAGAGGTGATTGGCAGAACAGACAGAAGCAGTTGACCAAGGCCTTACAGCAGAGCGAGGCAAAGTTAAAGAAGAGATTAACAACGGCATATGATGAGCAGTACTCGAAGCTCGAAAAGGAGATAGCAGCATACTATCAAACCTATGGGACCGACAATGTGATTGAGTATCGCAAGCTCATGCAGGCACTACCGGAAAAGGAGTACAACATCCTCATGCGAGACATAGAACTCTTCTGTGTCAGGCATCCGGAATATGCACACCTGGCACCGGCTAGGCGCAGTGCATACATTATCAACAGACTTGAAGGCTTGCAAATGTCTGTAGAGCTTGAACGGCTTGAATTAATGGCAGAGGAAGAAAGCCAGATTAAAGCCCACCTTGAAACAATAGACAAGCGAGGCTATGAGGCAGTAATCGAAAAGACCGGGGCAGTCGGTATAGTCAACCGGGATATAGTCAAGGCAGTAGTTAATACCGACTGGAGCAAGTCAGGGAATTTCTCAAGCAAGATATGGACCCGGACAGCCAACCTTGCCAAGGTATTAAACTCCGAAATATCGGCAGGCTTTGCCAGGGGAGATAATTATCAGAAGCTGACCAAGACCCTGAGGCAGAAGTTCAGCGTAAGCCAGAATGAAGCTATGAGGCTAGTGTATACAGAGGGCACTTACGTGCTCAACGAGTCCACGGCTCAGGCTATAGAACAGACCTTTGACTACTACTCTATAGCCCCAATCGAGGACGGCAAGGCTTGCCAAGTATGTTTAGATATAGCGGCGAGCACCAAGACCAGTCCGGTAAGATACTCGGCAAGAATAGCGGGCGTCAACTTCCCACCATTTCACCCTTGGTGCAGATGTTCAACGTACATCGTGATACCGGACAAGCAGGCTTGGATTGAGAACTATGTCAGGACACACGGCTGTGATCCAGCCGTCAGCTCCGAACAGAAAGACAAGGCTAGGGAATTAGTGAGGGCTTTTACATGAGAAAAATAGTAATCTGCGGTGCCAGATGGTGTACCCCATGTAAACACGTACTCAGCACATTGAGAGTACAGGTTGAGCAAGAGTGCCCCGGCACTACTGAATATATAGACCTGCAGGAAGAGCCGCAGGCAATTGACAAGTATAAAGTATATAAAATCCCAATGGTGATACTCGAAGAGGACGGAAAGCCCCTGAGGAGCTATGTCGGGACATATCCAAACCATCTTGAAATAGTGAAGTGGTTAAAAGGAGAGCTGAATGATAGAGATTTATGAGACTTCGACAAGTCTGGCAGTGAACGGCCACGCCAATGCAGGAGTTAAGGGAGAGTCGGTACCGTGTGAAGCGGTAACGGCCATGATTAATATGTTCGTGATGGGTGTCGACCATTATCAGAACATTGAGTATGAGCTTGAGAGCGGGCAGTTTTTACATTAATTTGAAGCAGATAGTATATGTCTGTGACCCGATTCTTGAAGCATTGAAATTAGGCTTGCTAATCCGTAGCGGAAGCATATCCGGAATACATCAGCTACGAAAAAGCATAGAACTGGCCAAGCATTGAAGCCATAAAAAGCTATGGAATGACCAAGCGTTGAAGTCGTTAAAAGCCACGGAATATAAGTTAAGCATTGGAACTCTAAACTATGGAAGGAGAAACGCATGAAAAAGAAATTGAACTACTGGACACAGCTCTTCGAGGACGACACAGACGATACCAAAGGAGCAGATCCTAAGAACACAGACACAAAGACCCCTGAGGACTCTAAAGACGGCAAAACAGGCGATGATCCTAAAGACGATTCAAAAGGAGGCGGCAAAAAGGGAGAACCCGAAAAGAAGTATACCGATGAGGATGTCAATAGAATCATTCAGGAGAGGCTCAAGAGAGAGCGCGAGAAGGCAGACGAGGCCAAGAAGCTTGAGAACATGACAGCTCAGGAGCGTGCAGAGCACGAGCGAGACGCACTCAAAAAGGAACTTGACGAGCTCAAAAAGGCTGATGCACACAACAAGATGGCGCAGGAAGCCCGCAAGATACTTTCTAGCGAGAAAATCAATGTCTCTGACGGCTTAGTTAATATGATGGTAACATCAGAAGCCGAGACCACCAAGGAGAACGTTGACAGCTTCGTCAAGATGTTCAAGGCAGCAGTACAGGACGCAGTTAAGGACAGCCTGAGAGGCAAAGCTCCGGCAACCGGCGGAAGTTCAACTCTGACTCGTGCCGAACTCGATAAGAAACTGGCTGAGATTGCTAGTCCTGTAGAGAGGCAGCGATTGATAGCTCAACACATTGACCTATTTACGAAAGGAAAATAATTATGAACAAGAACAGAACTATTGCATACAGAAAGCAGCTCTTCGCACCGGAGACCAACACCACAGTCACAGCAGACCTTGAACCGGTCATTTCTATTGACCACACCAACCAGTTGGTAGCAGGCATCAAGTCACTGCGCACAGTACTCGGTATTGTAGACATAAAGCCGATGGCAGAGGGCACCACTATCAAAATGTACAAGACCACACAGAAGAATACACCTGATCAGGTTGCTGAGGGCGAGGTTATCGGTCTGACAAAGGTAGAGAGAAAGCTTGTTAAGACTTTTGAACTCGTACTTAAGAAGTTCAGAAAGGCTACTACAGCCGAATCAATCCAGAAGGTCGGCAAGGATAAGGCAGTCAATGAGACTGACACGGTCTTCATGAGGAATATTCAGAAGGGTATCAAGGCTGACTTTTTCGCATTTATCAAGGCAGGTACAGGCATAGCCACTAACCTTGCAAAGAAGGAAGCTACTGCTTCGAACTCTATCCAGGGTGCTATCGCAGGCGTATGGGCTAAGCTCTCAGCTTACTTTGAGGATATGGATGTAGAGCCTATCTACTTCCTCAATCCGCTCGACGTCGCTACTTACCTTGCCAACACAGCCATCACAGTACAGACAGCCTTCGGCTTTCAATATGTAGAAAACTTCCTCGGACTTGGCACTGTAGTGCTTGACAATTCCGTAGAGGTTGGCAAGGCAAAGGGTACAGTCAAGCAGAATCTTAACGCTGCATATATCCCAACATCCGGAGCAGTAGGATCTACCTTTGGTATGACATCAGACGAAACCGGCATGGTAGCTATGAAGCACTTCCTTGACGATAAGACTGCTGCCATCAACACGCTTGTGTTCGAGGGTGTGGCTTTCTACGCTGAGGATGCATCAGGTATCTTTACAGCTCCGATTGCTGTAGAAGCAGCCGTAGTTGCAGCATCTGATCAGAAATAGGAGGTAGCCGATGATAGACAGAGTTAAGGAGAGAATCAAGAAAAGATTGTCTGATGAGGAAATCAATGATGATGTCATGGACGAAATCAACCAGATAGTCACTGACCGCTTGTGTCTGCGCCTTGGAGTATCTGAGGATGCTTTTCCGACTCTGTTTGAGTCAATCGTAGTTGATGCTTGCGTCAAAGCTTGGCGCAAGTGCTACTACGAGGGCGTATCTTCCGAGGGAGTCGGCAGTCTGTCTAACACGTTCATTGATGATGTGCTCGCAGAATACGCAAGTGAAATTGACAGTTGGGTGAATGCCAACGAAAGCTCGAAGAAAAGGACGGTGCACTTCTTATGAGATGGACGCGAGTAACAGTATACACCACAGTGGACGGAACAGAGGACGAGCTCGGCAATCCTGTGGAGAATGTAGAGGAACTCTACAACGGCCGTGCACGTATAAGCCCTTGGACAGATGAAAGCGTGCAGGCGAATGGTAGGGAAGTGACCAAGAATGAGATGCAGTTCGCGGTTCCTTGTGACTATGGGAAACTCAAGAACGCTAAAGTTCTTGAGAATAACTGCAAGGCATTTGACATCATGGAAGTGACCGAGCTAGCCCCACGCTGGACGCTGATAACGGCCAAGAGGTACAACACATGAGCATACAAGTAAAAGGCACAGAAAAGCTTGTAGAAGCCCTCTCTCAGATGTCACAGGCGAGGTTCGATGCAGTATGTCAGGTCTCGGCATCAAATATATACAATCGTGGCAAGGCTGACGGAGGCACACCGGTAGATACAGGCGAGCTGAGGCAGTCATTAACAATCGGAACTATAGACCACGGCGCAGAAGTTGGATATACCAAGGACTACGCTCCACATGTCGAGTATGGCCACAGGACACGAGGCAGTGGGTATGTTGAGGGACAAAGATACCTTGAACGTAATGTGGAGAAAGAGAGACCTGAATTTAAGCAGCTACTTATTGACAACATAGAGAGGTTGGTGAAGTGATGCTACAGCAATTCAGCATTATCGAGCTGATAAAGCAGATACAAAAGGCGGTGCTGTCCGGCACCGGCAAAAAATGCTATGACCACGTAGAAGAAGGGCAGGCTTCACCATTCTACTACGCAGAGTTTGTTCAGAGTAAGCCTGCTAATACCAAGACTATGTACGTGACAGAGTACACTGTCAACATACATGTGGTGTCAGAGAGTGGCAAGACATCTGTCCCACTCTTCAAGGAGATACAGGCACTCGAAGAGGCTATGACGGCTGACATTGATATACCAGAGCCTTACGAGCTTATATATCAGATGTACAACGGCATACAGTCCACATACAAAGAAAAAGACACCAACGAGAAACATGCAGTCCTTAACTACACGTTTAAGGTCTGCTATGGATACATGATGAAGTAAAGGAGATATGAATATGAAATACGAAAAGCAGTTATTCGGAGGTGAAACCGCCTCAGAGACAACAACAGGATTTGACAAGGGTGCTTACTGTGACTTTTCAGCGAACGCCGTAAAGGCACTCGCCGGAAAAGACATCTTACTTGCAGTTTGGAATGCAGAAGGCACAGCTATCAGCGCTATCGCAGGCCAGCAGAGCCTTAAGCTCAATCGTTCGGCTGATTCTATTGAGGTAACAACCAAGGACACAGGAGACGGCTGGAAGGCATACATTGCAGGCTCTAAGGAGTGGTCAATTGACACTGATGGTCTGTACATCAACACAGATGCATCAATGCAGGCACTCTCTACAGCTTTCGAGAATGGAGACCCGGTATGCATTAAGGTATACAACAAGAAGGCAAAAAAGAGCATGTTCGGCGGTCTTGCAGTAATTACAGACTTCCCGCTTGAGGCTCCTTATGATGACTCAATGACTTACTCTATCTCACTCAAGGGACAGGGTAAGCTCGTGGATCTGAGCGCCAACCCTGTAACACCTGACACATTACCTGCATAGCAAGCAGGGGCTATATGCCCCTGCCTATTTTTCAAAAAAGGAGAAAATAAATGTTCGAAGTTAATAGCAAACAGTACGATTTCAAATTCAACACAGAGAGAATTTCAATTATAGAGGCTGCTGCCAAGACAGCCATCATGGGCGAGTACTCCAACACCAACGGCTTATTCTCGCTCAAGACTATGAACTCAATGTTCCAGCTCGCAGTTAAAGAGGTAGGCTCTGACAAGTTCCTGGGACAGACAGAGGGCGCCAAGCTCTTCGAGGATGCACTCAAGGAGAGGGGCTACGCTACTATTGCAGTGGAGATTCAGTCAGCCCTCATGAGAGATACACCTTTTTTATTCCAAGCCAATTAATCGCTAACGAGTATTTCAACGAGCAGAACGAAACCCCTGCAGAAAAAGAGCTGAGAAGGCCCTACCTGCAGGATATAGATTTTGCTTGGTTTGTTGTCAATTTCAACTATACGAAAGCCGATTATTTGGCTCTAACTCCACGCGAGAAAGCCTTTATATATAAGGCTTACGAGACTAAGACGGTCAATCAATCAACTTTGCTAAGAGATACAGTTCTGAACGCTATAAGCAATAGTAAGCGTAGGCGCGGGACAAGTGTGTTCAAGCTATGGAGAAAGCGAGCCAAGAAGGCTGACATATCCACAGTTCGAGACAACATGAAGGTCATAGCAGAGATTGAGAAGAACGATACAGGCTGGATAGATAAGATATATGCAGCTAACGGATGGACAAGGAAGTAGGTGAAACATGGCTGACTATACATTAAGCGTTGACGTCACGGCGAACGACCACGCGAGCGAGACGTTTAAGAAAATACAGGACAATGCAAAAAACTTTAAATCAACCGTAGAGAATGCCGGGCAGTCCATGCAGAAGTTTGGCGAAAAGACGGAATCGGTCGGCAAAAGCCTCACCAAGTCAGTTACCGCGCCTATAGTCGGACTTGGAACAACTACAGCAAAGCTTTCCATGAATTTTGAGAGCTCAATGGCAAAGGTCAGCACTATTGCTGATACGACACAGATACCTATCGGAGACTTGAGGAAGTCTATCCTTAAGCTCTCAAGTGATACAGGCGTGGCAGCATCTGACATTGCTGAGTCAGTATATCAGGCTATATCGGCAGGACAGTCAACAGGCGAGGCGGTCAACTTCGTTACAGAGTCTACCAAGCTTGCAAAAGCAGGCTTCACGGATGCAGCCACATCAGTTGATACACTGACAACTATCCTTAATGCTTACGGCGATAAAGCGGGCGATGTATCAAGCGTATCCGATAAGCTCATCATGACTCAGAATTTAGGTAAGACGACCGTTGACCAGTTGGGCGCTTCCCTGGGTAAAATTATCCCAACAGCCAACATGTACGGAGTGAGCCTTGATAACATCACATCTGCTTATGTTACCACTACTAAGAATGGTATCGCTACGGCGGAGTCAACAACATACCTCAACAGTATGCTCAATGAGCTCGGAAAAGCGGGCACCAAGGTATCTGACATGCTGAAAGAGAAGACAGGCAAGTCATTCCAAGAGCTGATGGAATCCGGTATGTCATTAACCGATGTACTCAACATTGTCCAAGAGGCTTGTACGGAATCCGGAAAGTCAATCGGTGATGTGTTCAGCTCGCAGGAGGCGGCAAAGGGTGCGGCTACACTTGTACAGCACGCGGACGACTTCAACAGTGCCATGCAGTCTATGGCTGATTCAGCAGGCACCACCAACGAAGCATTCAACAAGATTGACAGCTCACGCGCGCAGAACTTTGCGAAAGCACTCAACGACTTGAAAAATGCGGGCATACAGTTTGGCGAGGCAGTAGTACCGGTAGTAGTGCCGTTTTTTACTGAGTTGGTAAGCGTAGCTAAAGGCGCGGCCGATGCATTCAACAGCCTTCCGGAACCGATGCAGAGCATGATAGTTAAAGGCTTGGCTTTAACGGCAGCGTTTGCCCTGCAATAACTGTGTTTGGTAAAATCACGGCAGTGACTGGCAAAGTCACAAGTGGCTTGGCTAATGCTAGAAAGCTCGGAGGACTTGGAAGTGCAGCGTCATCAGCAAGTGCACCGGTATCAAGTGCGGGTGCGGCTACAGGAAGCCTTGCAAAGAATGCACTCGGACTCATAGCGGCAGGAGCTGGCATCCTATTGGCTTCGGCAGGCTTGGCACTGCTTGCATACTCAGCGATTCAGTTGGCTCAGGCGGGTCCTACAGCAATCTTAACTATGGTTGGAATGGTAGCGGCAATCGCACTGCTTGCAGTAGGAGCAGCAGCATTGGCACCGGCACTCACAGCCGGAGCAGCAGGACTCTTGGCATTCGGCGCGGCTATCCTCATGGTAGGCGCGGGAGTGGCACTGGCGTGTGCCGGTGTAGCTCTACTTGCTACTCAGTTACCGACTATATCAGAATACGGTCAGTCGGCAGCAGTCGGAATTATAGCCCTCGGTGTGGCTCTGATGTCATTCGCGAGTGGTGCCACTATGGCAGGTGCCGGAGCACTGATTCTTGGTGCTGGCTTATTGGTAGCGGGTGCCGGAGCACTCACAGCGGCAGCAGGAGTAACGTTACTGGCTGTCGGAGTGGTGGCACTTGGTGCAGGCATAATAGTCGTAGCAGCAGGAGTTAATCTCTTGGCAGCAGGGCTTGTGGTATGCGGTGCAGGGCTCGTAGTTGTGTCCAATAATGCGGGCACAGCCACGGCGGGACTTGCAGCATTCACGCTTGCGGTAGCGGCAGCAATTATTCCAATCACGGCAGGAACAGTGGCAACGACTGCATTTACTGTCACGATGGTGGAACTCGGTGCAAGTCTGACTGTATCAGCAGGAGGAGCCACACTACTTGCGGCGGCACTTCTTGCGGTATCGGCTGAGATGGTAGTTATATCGGCTACAGCAAACTCGGCAAGCAATGACCTTAAGAGCATGGTCAAATCAATTGACATTGTAGACACAGGCATCAACAACCTTAAAAAGGTGGCAAGCTCAGGGCTCAAGGCTATAGCTTCAGCATTCACGGCAGCAACACCGAACGTTACAGCCGAAGCAACTACAATGTCCCTTAAAATGGCTGATTCGGTTCATAAAGGCTTTGCAAAGGTGCCAACCTACACTATGACCACCATGACAATGGCGAACGCGGTCACTCTGGCTCAGTTCGTGGCAATCAATGCCACTGTATCAGGGCAGATGAATCGAATGGTCGGAACTGTCAGAACATCACTTAACCAGATGAAGAGTGCCTTTGCTGGCACGAGGTTCAAGCTCAACACAAGCATGGCTTTACCACATTTCAGCATGAGTGGCAATTTCAACGCTCAGACCAAGGCAGTGCCAAAGGTACACGTGTCTTGGTACGCAAAGGCTTATGACGAGGCTATGATGTTCAACACGCCTCAGGTAGTGCAGGCAAATGGCTTCGGTGACGGACCGGGCAACGAAGTGGTAAGTGGTGACAGACATCTTGTCGAGCTGTTCAAAGAGGCTCTTGGAAGCTATGGCGGTGGTGATACTATCATTCCGGTTTATGTCGGACAGGAGAGGATTGATGAGCTTGTAGTTACCGCAAAACAGCGAAAAGACTTTAGATCGGGAGGTAGATAATGTTAAAAGACTATCCAACGATTATTAATAATACACAGCTCTTTCAGCCGAATAAGTGGGAAGAGACAAGTGAAGTAGTAGAAGAGACATATCAGACTGAGGCAGGCACAGACCAGGTCTCAGTCACACGCTATGACAAGCTCTCGGTAGATGCTCAATACAGAGTTAATTCAGAATGGCTCAAGCAGTTTAAAATGTGGTCTAAGGCTGACTCACTTGACGCTTCAATCTATGACGCTACGGCCAACGGCTATGTCAACAGGGTGATGAGGATGCGAAATTTCAAGGATTCACCGATTGAGTGGTCGGAGAGAATGAAAGACACTGACGGTATATGGGATGTAAGCTTCAGCTTGGAGGAATTTTAGATGTACGAGGTATCAGCAGCATACAAAAAAGCAATGAAAGAGCCGGTACATCGCTTCCTCATCGGCGGAAGTATATCCAATACCACATTTTCTGACCGGAATGTACTGAAAGGCTCATTCTCAATCACTAACCAGTGCTCTGATGATTCAGAGATGAAGATAGGGCAGGTGTATGTCGGTGAGCTCAATGCCACATTCGTTAATCTCAATGTCGAGCGTTATTCTTTACAAAATAAGCTTATAAAGCCGACATTCAGCAGGAAGACAGCGGACGGATACGAGACTATCCCTCTTGGTATATTCAAGGTGTCAGAGGCATCATGGACAAGCTCAGGCATCGTTATCAAGGCCTATGATAACATGGCGGAACTAGACAAGGGCTGTGATGTAAACTCAGCGAACGGCACACCTTATGAGCTGGCACTTCTTGCGTGCAAGTCGTGCAAATTAGAGCTCGGTACCACCAAGGAAGAGTTTAAGCGGTTTGCTAATGGGGTCGAAAACCTCTCAATGGTGTCTGAGAATGACATAGAGACTTGGCGAGACTTTATATCCTGGGTAGCTCAGACCTGCGCCTGCTTCGTCACGGCTGACCGCTTCGGCAAGATTGTGTTCAGAGCCTATGGCGATACTGTAGTAGATACCATAGACTCAAAGCACCGATTCACCGGGGCATCGTTCTCAGACTTCGAGACCCGGTACACTGGGCTCTCATGCGTTAATATTGGAGACAAGACTACATCTTACTACGGAATGGAAGTCGATGACGCTTTGACTTATAATCTACGGCTAAAACGAAATCCGTTACCTGCAGTACGGTGTAGACGATGCGAAAAAGGAAATGCGCCGGGCAATCCTGCATTCATTGCAGAACATCTGTTATGTACCGTTCAAGGCGTCAATGATTGGTGGACCCGGTATATGACCTTGGAGATGTCCTGAGCATGTCAGAGGGTATTGCAGACGGTTCAAAACTCTACTGCATCACCAAATATACATTCAATTACAACGGCGAATACGAGGTACAGGGAGTTGGTAAGAACCCAGCTATAGCCAATGCCAAGAGTAAGACGGATAAGAATATCGCAGGGCTGATGAATCAGGATGATGAGAATCTTATACATTTTACCGTGTTCACAAATACCGGTCCGGTGGTGGTAGAGGATAAGTCAAACCAATCTATCTTTTCGATGCGCTTTATAGCAACAAAGACCACACACGTGGCACTTGATATGGAGATACTGCTCAACGTAGAGACTACGGAAGAGGGCGAGGAGTACCAGTGGGTTGAACACGATGCGGTGGCTAAAGTCCATTATTACATAGACGGAGCAGAAATAGACTTAAGAAAGCCTGTAGAGACATGGCAGGACGGTCAGCACATCCTGACCTTAAGATACGACTTGCAGGCAGTAGATGCTGCTATCCATACATGGGATGTGTGGATTGAGATGCAGGGCGGAAGTGCTACTATAGATACCTACGGCATCCATGCGGTAGCGATGGGCCAAGGTCTTGCAGCAGAGAGCAATTGGGACGGAACTATCACAGCATCCGATGAAGTTGACAGATACACATTTAGTCTTGTTAGAGACTTCACAGACTCGGCAAGCACGACACTCAACACACCCGCTCGGGCTGTACCGGGTGACATACTGGCAAGATTCGACTTTACTAATATGTTTGGCCGTATAACTGACGGTAACCAGTCTTATTGCAATATGACTACATTCACTCCTTACGTTAACGCCAGCCGTGTAATGACTGATGCAGATTACAACAACACGACAGGTTGGCAGGGCACCGGCGAAATCAAGAAGGGTACCAACAAGATGCTTACCACTACAGATGTATACGGAGTCACATCGGTTGAGACCGCGTCACAAAACGCTGTGTTCTATGCTTCGTTCGACAGTGGCTCTACTTGGGTTGGCTGGACATCTGAGGGCTGGGTTGAGAATGTAACGATGATTAAGAAAGAGATAGAGGCGGTGCCTGAGTCGGCATGGAAGCAGTACGACAAGGTGAGATTCAGAGTCTTGCTTGAAGGTGGTGCCACACTCTATGCACTACACCTATACGGAGGTACATTACATGATTAAAGGACATGTGGCAATCGAATTGCACAATCATAAGACAGGCTTAAGAGACCGAATCGAGGGCGATAACATGGTTACAAATGCGCTCAGCTATGCTATCCCGATAGTGATGGGCGGAAATACTTCAGCTGAAAAATTAATGCCTCTTTGCAAAAAGGCACTCGGAAGCCTGATGCTTTTTGACGGCACCCTTACGGAAGATAAAAATAATATGTTCCTGCCGGCGGAAGCTCATCTCGTGGCTTTCGCCGATAGAGGGCTTGACACGACACACTCTGATAGAGGGTCTCTCAACTCAGCAGAGACATATCAGACCGACACGGGCTATCAGTCGGTGTGGGATTTTTCAACATCACAAGCAAACGGTACCATTACGTCACTGGCATTAAGCCTTAACTATAGTTTCGATGGCGGCGACTATATCCGAAACTCGCCTTACAATCTTGTCGGACCATTCAAAACATCAGGCCCATCTTGCAAGAGCTTGAGTGATAAGACTAGATTCTACTGCTATGCACTATGTTACGACGTGGAAAATCAGTATCTGTACTACATCGACCCGGAGCTTGGCGGAGTGTCACAAAGAACCGAAAAAGACGACACCGGAAAGACTAAGTATCTGTACTCTACAGAAATTCACATCATGAAGGCCTACGTGCCAACAACAAAGTTCAAGCTGGCTGATTATCCATCACCAACCAATTATGGCGAGGAAGTGACATCGTTCACAATAGAAACAGGCACATCTAATACGGACTGTCGAGGCTACTTCAAGAACGGCTATGATGGCTATGCGTATATGATCACACCTGTGGACACGGCTGGGAAAGTCGAAATGTACAAGCTTAAGCTATCAGATTATAGCTTTGAGATATCCGAAACTCAGACATTCACAGTGAAGAACGTTAATTTTTACAATTATTATGGACACTCGACAGCTAATAACGGCTATGCATACATTAAATCGCTCGACAAAAAAACTATCTATATAGTCAATCTGTCAAATACCGTGGATGTACAGGAAGCCAAACTACCAAAACGATTACACACTATCGGATGGCAGCCTGGCAAACTTGAAAAACGGAGGGGTAAAAATTTGCGACTAATGATAAGCCGTTACGGAATTTGCTACCCTGACGGTCGAAAATCATCATTAATCAGACAAAAACGGAAATTCATAGTTATGACCCTATAAGTACGCAACCCAAGGCTCATTGCTGACAATCTTGTAGTTTTTGGACATAGAGCATATTCATATTATGACTATTCGAACGGTAGCCTGCTCAATAATTACCTCGGCACTATCTACAATCTGCCACAGCCGATAGTAAAGACTGCTGCAAGCTCAATGAAAGTAGTATACACGCTGACAGATATAGATTAAGGAGGCAAGCATGGCTAACCTTAAGATACACTTGGATTACAGAGGTTCGAGCAAAATCATCAAGAGGCTGTGTCAGACCGTGAACTATCTCTCAGAGGTAGCGAACGGTGACATGCGCACGGACGTCTACGATGTCAACCAAAATGGCATCGTAGACAATTCAGAGCTCGTGAATGGTCACGAAGTATGGAAAGATGTACCAGTTGACGCCAAGCTTACTGATACAGTCTACGATGATAGTTACTTGCAAGGCAAGGTAAGTGCCAACAGCAACAATCTGCAGTTAATAATGCAGACGCTTTTCGACTGGAATGAGAACTACCTCATAGACAGCCAGGGTAGACAGATAGTTGATAGTTTGGGTAGACCTATATACACCTCAAGCTACAAATCTAAATTCGACACACAAGGAGGAAAATAAATGAGTGATACACAAGCACAGGCATTGGAATCGGCACGAATAGTTGACCAAAATCCTGCTACAGGAATAGCACCGGAAGACATGTTCATCATGGACTCTATTGCAAGCGGTACAAGGGCTATAAGTTATAAGGCCTTGTGCGATGCGATAGCGGTCACTCTTGGCATAGCCACAATCAAGGACACGGCAGATGGTGCTATGCAGAAGAGTGAATACGATAAGAATCACAGTGGGGCTGTTGATAACGCAGAAATATTAGATAATCACTCCGAGGAGGTAATAAATGGAAAATGAGGATATCGTAAGAGAGCTTGCTGAGCAGGGCGAGCGAATCAAGGTAGCGAACAAGAGAATTGCTGACCTTGAAGAACAGCAGCAGCGTATCCAAGACCTGACACTATCTGTGCAGGAGCTTGCGATAAGCGTTAAGAACATGGTAGAAGTGCAGAAAAAGCATAGTGACAAGCTTGCTGAACTTGAGGCAAGACCGGCACAGAACTGGAACACTATGACGAGAACTGCTTTTACTACAATCGTATCTGCAATTGCAGGAGCATTGGCTCTTGCATTGGTCAACTCAGTAGCACATTTTTATGTAAGGAGGAAAAGAGTGAAAAAATAAAGTAGATTTTGGGGCGCACTTATATAAGGGTTCATAAAACCCCGTTTTTACAAGTATAGAAATCAGAAAAAATGTTAGTTATCGTTGCGTTTCACTAACTTAGAGCTATCGTAACCAAGGCTTTCAAGGTAAGCAAACACATTGTTTTCATTCAGGACAACACGCTCTACATGATTCTGAGGGTTCATCAATTCCTCATAGTCAGTAGGGGTAAAGGGCTTCTTTTCTGAAACCATGTGGTAAATACAGACCATCATCATTCTTGCAATGGCAATGATTGCCTTTTTGTGCCCACGTCGCTTTTTGATTCGACCATATTTGATTGCAAAATAAGGCTGTTTTTACTTTTGATTGCAGCAAGAGCACATTGAACCATCATCGGTTTCAGGTAATCGCCAGCTTTGGCAATTCGGACGGACTTTTTCTTTCCGGCGGATTCGTTGTTAGCAGGCGAAAGCCCACACCATGAACATAAATGTTTTGCATCATCAAAAATATCCATATCAACGCCTGTTTCTGCAAGAACAATCGTGGAACTTAACTCTGTCATGCCGGGCATGGTACTGACAAACTCCACGAACTCGTAATAAGGCTTGATGCGGACATAGAGTTCCACTTCGGTCTGGGTAATCATATCATCGAGATATTCCAGATGCCCCCGGGCAAGCTCTAGTTTTTTAGCCTGATCTGTTTCAATAGTGTAGCCTTTGATGGCTTCGATGATTTCATCAGACTTGGATTTAGCCCCTTTTTTTATGAGTTTGCGAACAGCTTTTTCATCCATGGAATCGGACAGTATGCTTACAATAGATAAGAGATGATTTTCAGTTGCTGTCTTGCCAAAAGGATCAGAAAGAACACTGGCAATGCCGACATTGGAAACGGTCATACAGTTCTGGATGCGATTCTTCTCGGAAGACTTCATGCAGACCAGCTTGAAACGGTATCTGGAAAGTTCCCTAAGCTGACGAAAATCTTTTTGGAGGAATAAAGGAACATCTGACAAGATCAAATTTGTAGAGGTCAGCAATCCATTTTAGAATCCTTTTTTGTCCGTTTTTCTTGCCTTTAATGGCTTTGACATACTTCGGATCGTGTAAGGCAGACATCAATGTCATTTTTCGAGATAATTAAAAATAGGAATCCAATACTTTCCGGTGGATTCCATACAAACATGATAGCAATTATTCTCGATAAGCCAGTTGTGAAACTTTTGAATATCCGAATTGATAGTTGAAAAGGATTTTTTGCTTATATTCAGATATTCCGTCTTTATTGGTAGTTACGATGGTTGCAACGATAACATTTTTGTGGACATCAAGTCCACAGCAGATGGAGTATTTTAACTTCATCATAAGTATCACCACCTTAATAAAAAGGGAATAGCAACATTGACTGTCATCCTGCGACTGAATAAACATGGTTTATTACCAATGATAAGAGTCCGGGCTCAATGTCCCACTTGTTTGTGCTTGTAAGGATGACGGCACATATAACTATACGGGGTCGAAATAAATTCGCCACTCCTCCTTCCGTGCTCTGTAGTGTATTGCTATTCCTTGAAAGAATTATAAATCAAAAAGTGGAGGGGCACAACATTTTTCATAACTTGTTTGTGCCTTGAGCGAAGCGAAAGGAATGACAAAAACTATGAAGAACTGTGTATTTAAACCAAGCGTTAATACCATTGAGTGGCTCAAGGCGGCAGGCGTCAGAGCTGTAAAAACTATGGCTCAGACAGCCCTCGGAACCATCGGAGCTTCCGCCGTGATCTCAGCGGTGGACTGGCGTGTAGTCCTGTCTGCATCGGTCTTATCCGGCGTGGTCAGCATCTTAACATCTATTGCAGGAATCCCGGAGGTGAGCGCAAATGAAAATAATTGACGTATCACACCATAATGGCAATATTGACTGGCAGACAGTCAAGGGCAACGTAGACGGTGTGATCTTACACTGTGGCTACGGACAGGACCTGGAAAAGAAGGACGACCCACGATTCCGAGAATGGGCTACTGAGTGCACAATACTCGGCATTCCATTCGGAGCATACCTCTATTCATACGCCAAGAGTGTAGACAGAATAGAAGGAGAAGCGAAACATACATTAAGACTTATCAAGGGTTATAATCTGTCGCTCCCTGTATTCTTCGATTCAGAGAACCGGGAACCGAGAGTGTAGCTCAGGCATGTGCACTTAGGTATATGGAGATCATCAAGGCAGCAGGCTATACAGTCGGCATCTATGCGAGTGAGTCTTGGTACAAGTCCTATATGTCGAGCATCAAAGACTGTCCGCTGTGGATTGCTAAGTATGGCGTCAACGACGGGCAGCCACACGTCAAGCCAAACATCGACGGAATGTGGGGCTGGCAGTACACCAGCACCGGAACAGTACCAGGCATCGAGGCGGGCAGTCTCGATATCTCAGAATGTTACTCTAATGTTACATCCACTCCTCAGAATGCGGCGCCAAGTCCAACACCGGTGACACCTGTTCCAACACCTGATGAGAGCTGGAAGGGCGACAAGTCAATCTATCTTGAGAATGACTATGTTGAGTCGTGGCAGCATGCCATGAATGTAGGCTTCGACTTAGAGGGAGCTGACCGACTGTCTTGTGACCGCAAGTGGGGTAGAGATTCACAGGCTTTTGCAAGTGCACATAATCTATGGAGTGGACAGATTCATAATTGTCCTACAGCTATCAGGTGGTTAAGGACCATGCTGAGAGAAGTCTACGGATTCAACAAGCTTGACGATATCGGCGAGTGGACAGACTACCTCACTGAATGTGTTAAGGTATTCCAAAGGAATAGGGGCTTGACTGTTGACGGAATAGTCGGTAAGATTACAACGTATTGGCTACTTAGCGGAGTAAAAATATAAAAAAGGTACCCAAAAAGGTACCCAAAAATTCTAAACCCCAGTAAATTCAAGGATTATGGGATGTGTCGTGTGGGTTCAAGTCCCACTGCCGGCACTATTTGCAAAACCCCGTAAATCCGAGGGAACCCAGTGTTTCCAAGGCTTTGCGGGGTTTTTCTTTGCCCTAAAAATTTCAAAAAAATAAAGAAATTTGGGCATTTTTAAGAAAAAAGGTACCCAAAAAGGTACCCAAGATTTTAGTCCAAGGCTTGTATATATTGACTTGCGAATTTCATCATGTCCCTTTCCTTATCTGCCTGAGCATGACGGTACACTCTCTTCATTACATTATCAGAGCTCCAGCCACCGGCACGCATAATGTAGCTGTCCGGTATGCCAAGCGAGTGAGCCATTGAAGCGTAGTAGTGACGCAGGTCGTGAAATCTAAAATGAGGCAAGTCTATACGTTTCTGCAAAGCTGACAAATTATCCCACAGGTTAGTTGGATATCCTGCATAGCCCTTGCCCTGAGCACGGAGCAGATCGGCCGTGTAATCGTCTACATATATCTTCCGTGTAGACTCATCCGTTTTAGCAAAATTCTTAAGCACAAGCTTGTTATCCTTATTCTTAACAAGTGACTTGTTAATATTGAGCATATTTCTTTCGAGGTCATCAGCGGTCACAGCACATACTTCAGATCGTCTCATGCCATATACACCTAGGCGCAGAGCCAGCTCGTACGATGTACCCTTGGAAGCTTCGAGTATCTTCTTAATGTCGTCGTCAGTCGGCTCATACGGCACATAGCGCTCGCCAAGAGGTAAAGTAGTAGTGAGCTTAAGGTCAGGGCGGTACATGGCCACGATAGGTGCTATAAAGCCGTGGTAGTTCTTTACCGTCTTGGCTTTTCTCTTCAATGCTATCCTGTTAATTTCTGCCTGCACATCGGCGGATGACAGAGTTTTCATAGGAATCCTTAAAAAAATATCACTCATTGAACGCACCATAGCATTATATGAGCGCACAGTGGACGGAGAGAGGACATTTTCCTTGATGGCTATATATTGTAAGGCACAGTCCTTGAAAGTGCCCTGTACAGCGTTTGACGGATTATTAGCGTATAGCTCAGACACAGCCTCATCGACTTCTCGCTTGCTTGGGACATGGTCGAATGTGAGGTGATAGAGCTTCTTGTCAATTTTCTTTCTGACACGGTAGACATTTCCTCTTTTTTCAATGTTCATAATTGGCCCTCCTATTACTTTTTATTTTCTGAAACACATAAAATTTTGTGATATAATATTAATGAGTTAAGGATTGAGTTTAACTCGTTCCCAACTCGGTATTTCCGATTTTAACTTGAACTCCTTATCAAGTTAAATCCCTTTTTGCAATCCTTTCCCATACAAGAAACGCACCGACAGTCCCCTCTGTCAGTGCGTTTTTACATTACTTTGGACTATATATCCAATTGCCATAATCATCCTGTACTATATAGCCGTCTACCGCATATTCAGAGCAGTCATCGTTAAGTACACCATATACAGCTTGTGCTGGATCGCATCCTGGAAAACAGATACCGGTGTCTCTATCACCAGTTTTGATAGCGAAATAATTGTAATTTTGCTGACTAACAAAATCACAGAATTTCTTGTAGTCCTCCTGAGATGTACGCTCGAGTCGTGGCTTTGATATATCTATATATCCGTAAGTGCCGATGTTGGCACCGGAGCCACTGAGAACTTCTCCAGTCTTTACTTCATAATCAAGCAAAGAAGACTTGCTGTCATAAATGAAAGTTTTAATCTTGATATATCCGAAAAATCCTCCAACTAAAACTAGAACTATAAGAGCTCCTATCAAGTTGTAAAATCCTTTACTATGCTGCTTTTTAGGCTGAGCATATTGTTGATAATTATATTGCTGCTGCGGATTTGCAAAATTCTGTGTGTAATTTTGCTGATTGGCAGCAAAGAGAGATGAACCACATCTGCCGCAGAATGCATAGCCCTGCGGCACTTCATTTCCACATCTTGGACATTTCATTGTTATACCTCCTTATAATCTTTTTAATGCATACCACAATGTAAGTACAAGGCCTATGATGGCTGATACTATAACATTTCTTGTGATTCCAAGTAACGCTAGAATGAAAAAAACTAATAATGAGAGCGCACCCCAAATTATGAAGAATGTGGCAATTAATGCAAGCCCAAATCCCACACATGAAAGAATGGTGGCCATAAATTCTGCAATTATTTTTTTCATGCAATCCTCCTTAGAAATTACGAATCAGTTGAATTACTTTGCCTAGGATCCTGACGGGCATTGTGTCTATCTCTGACTGGCTGAATCTCATTGGCTCGTAAGCCGGATTAGTCGGGATGAGTGCAAGCCCTTCGGCATATCGTTGCAATCGCTTGCAAGTAGCATCAGAGCCATTAACTAGGGCTATAACTAAGTCTCCAGTGTCAGCCTCATCAGTTTTTTGAACGACGACTGTGTCACCATCTCTTAACTCAGGTACCATACTGTCACCTTTAATTAAGAGAGCAAATAGCTCACCTCTACGCTTGAGTGCAGGTGATACTTCAATACTGCCGATTATTTCCTCGACAGCTTCTTTTCCGTAGCCTGCTGCCACACGGCCAAGAACTGGAATACTATAAGTTAAGTCAAGACTGTGTAGGCTCTATTCCGTCGAATCCTAATAACTCGCCCGGAGTCGTGCGCAGCGCCTTAGCAAACTCACGTATCTTTGACTCAGGGATATCGACAACACCACGTTCTAATTTTTGCAATAGAAGAGCGGTCCTTATATCCGGTAAGACTAGCTAAAGTATCTTGGGACATTTCAAGAGCATTTCTGCGCTCTTTAATATTCTTGTAAAGCTCGAGCATAATATATCCTCCTTCCTTGTAAATATTGGTCTGTGCCTATATTATAATACGATGTGTAAATTAATTCAACAAAAATGCAAAAAAGTGTTGACACAAATTCACGGTAGTGATATAGTGAATTTAGTTCACGGAAGGGAGGTATCAAAAAAGAGTGGCAAATGTAGAACTGTTAAGACAGACAATGAAAGACTCAGGCATGACAGTTTCAGCAATCGCTGAAAAATCAGGCATTTGTAGAGAGACACTCTACAATCGTATGAACAGCGGTGATTTTTACGCGTCAGAGATTGTGGCACTTACTAGGACTTTAGGACTTAGTAAGAAAGAAAGAGACGATATTTTTTTACCTAAGAAAGTGAATTAAATTCACGTAAGGAGAAAAAGCAATGCCAAGAGTCAGAGCATTAACCTACCCGGCGAGGGTAGCGGACAGAAGAAAAGTCCTTGCCAAGAAGTGCAAGCTCCGGCTTGCTGAGTGCGGAGTCAGACAGAAAAAGATAGCCAAGGAGCTTGGTATATCAGAGGCGGCATTGAGCACACAGCTAAGTGGAAGTTTAAGCATAGAAGCGCTCATGGCCATCGCGGATATGACGGACTGGACGGCCGAAGAAATAGGCAAGGCAATTAAAAACTAAATATTGATTGAATTATTCGAGCATTCAGTAGAGGGGCACTATTTTATTTCCTTTTGTAAATTTTTCGATTTAATTATGTAAGTGTATTTTGATTTTAGTTGCTTTTATTATACCCCTTGTTACTACGTGCCCCTCTATTGAGTGCTCGGGGAAGGAGAAAAACATGAGAAAGAAGATATACGAGACGCTCGGCTATGTCGGCCTTGCTGCGATTATGGTGGGAGCGTGCCTCATCCGGTACAGATACGGACAAGTACTCTTACCACTGGGACTGCTGCTTACTATTCCATGTCTTGTGACAGAACATGAGAATGATTAGTGGATGCAAGCCTGGCACAAGTGGACAGAAGTATAAGAGTGCTGGCGAATATCTCACGGAGACAGTAAAAAAGGCTAAGCCAAAAACCTGTAAGACTTTCGCTGAATTATTGGAAAATGAGAGCAAAAAAATAGAATCCTCGACCGACCAAAGCTAAGGATTCTATAAAGGGAAAAATCAAATAGATTTTTTTAATTGTAACATGATTTTAGAGATTATTCAATGGAGCTGATTATGATTTTAAGAAAATGCAGAAAATGCGGATGCGCTATGGATCCGGGAGAGGGCGTTAACGGAATATGCGAGGATTGTGTTAGACGGTCGAAAATATTGAAGACCAGAGCCGGACAGATTGAAGCGCTTGTTAAATGTATGGATTATAAGCAGATGAGCATCAAAGATTTGGAAGCGAGCTAATCAGAAAGGAAAAGAAATGACAAGAGAGGAAAGAATCAGGGAAACCCTTGAAAAGGTAATGAAGATTAACGAGGGCAGCTCAATGCATACACCATTTACCCATTTGGAAGTGACCGGAGGATATGTTGATAGTATGAACGTTACTATATTCCCAAACGGATGGCACGGAATAGGTGGCACTAAGGCAGACACGTACTTAGTTTATTTCGATGCATTCGACGAAAATGAATACATGAGAATACATGCAGAATTAGACAAGCTTATAGAAGAAAAGGAGAGAACATGTTAGAAGTACAGATTAGCAGAAATAATGGAACTATAGATTTTAATTTTGAAGAAATTAAAGAGGCACTTACAGCAGAGCTTGAGCGTCTACAAGAATTTGGTCTTCACGGAAGACACAAAAGCGGATGCAAAGAAGACAGTGGCAGAGCTTAGAAAGCTCAAGAAACAGATTAGTGACAAGCGTATAGAGGTCAAGAAACTATACATGCAGCCATACACAGACTTCGAGGCAAAGGTTAAGGAACTGGACAAGCTTATCAATGAACCAATTACTTTCATTAGCGAGCAGATTGATGCATTCGAGCAGAAGCGCATTGAGGAAAAGATAGAGCTTATCAATGACATTTACCTTGAGCTTGTATCCGAAAGAGAAGATATAGCAGGATATGCAAAGCTTAACAGGGTATACGACAGCAAGTGGGAGAACGCATCCACATCAAAGAAGACTATACAGGAAGCAATCACCAACTATCTTGATGGCGTAACCAATGACATAGCAGCTATTAAGAGCATGGAATCAGAATACGAGACCAAAGCTCTTATGAGATATAAAGAGACCGGTGTACTGTCAGATGCACTTCTCACTATCAGACAGTGGGAAAAGCAGAAAGAGGAAATTCTCAAAGCTGAGGAAGAGAAACAGGAAGCTCTCAAAGCTGAGGAAGAGAAGCAGGCAGAGGCCGAAGCTGATGAGATACTTGATGCACTGGAGCCTGTGGAGGAGTTCATAGAGCCAACCGAAAAGAACGACATTATGAAGTTGGCAAGATACGAGGTCAAGGTTGATCCATTCCAGCAGGCACAGCTTGAATGTTATATGCAGGAGTGTGGCATCCAGTACAGGAGGTTAGATTAATGGCAGTGCACGAGAAGCTAAAAGAAATACAGACGATGCTTAAGGCACCGAAAAATTTATACAACAAGTATGGCGGATTCAATTATCGAAACGCCGAGGGGATATATGAGGCGGTTAAGCCTCTGCTCGACAAGCTTGGCATGACACTGATAATCAGTGATTCGATTCAAGCTGTAGGCACTAAGAATTATGTGAAAGCTACTGCATGCCTTACAGATTGCGAGACAGGCGAACAGCTCTCTTCCTGCGCACTTGCAAGAGAGGCAGAAACAAAAAGGGGATGGATGACTCACAGATTACCGGTACCGCGTCAAGCTACGCGAGAAAGTATGCGCTTAACGGGCTCTTCCTCTTGGATGATACCAAAGACGAGGATTCGGATGAGTGCAGGAAGTATAAAGAGAATAAGAGCAAGGCTGAATCAGCAGAACCGACACAGCCAGCAGCTTTCAAGCCTGCGACAGCTCAGCAGATTCATAAGATTAATGAATACATCATGGCCTACGCGGGTATGTGTGAAGGTGCAAGCGAGGGCGACATATGGAACACATTGAAAAAGAAGTACGGCTTTGCCAAGCAGTCAGATATTTCAAAGGAGCTTGCTGAACGGATAACTAAGCAGGTTGAAACTTGGTACAAAAAGAAGAAAGAGGCATAAATGGAAGTGACAGGAAGAGCTGTCGGAGCATCTATTGACTTCGACAGCGGGCACTTGAGAGTGCCCTTTGACATCAACGAGACAGAAAAAGCTAAGACAGAGTATGAGAAGATTAAGAGCTTTGACAAGCTCAAAATCAAGGCAGTTAGATATACACGGCGCCGGTCCCTTGACGCCAATGCCTACTTTCATGTGCTTGTTGGCAAGATAGCCGAAGCTCTGACAATCTCAAAGGCAAGAGCCAAAAATCTCATGATATGCAGATACGGACAGCCTCATGTGCTGCCAAGTGGTGAGCCTCTTATCTACAAGACCAACGCTCCTGAGAGCTACATGTACGAGCTCGAGACAATGCACTGTATTGCTGTCAAGTATGACGACAATGCCACGTTCTACATGGTATACAGAGGCTCACATACATACGATACCAATGAGATGTCTAAGCTCATCGACGGCACTGTAGCAGAAGCCAAGGAGCTCGGCATTGAGACTATCACACCAACAGAATTAAAGGAAATGAAAGAGAGGTGGGGAGTGTGAAATCAATAATAGTAGAGGATATGACCAAGTGTGTGCTTTGCGGAAGTCCCAACGTGGAAATCCACCACGCTATACATGGTACGGCCAACCGGAAGGTGGCCGACAAGTACGGCTTAACCATTCCTTTATGCCACGAACACCACTTGGGAGCACTCGGACCACACCTCAACAGAACTGTTGACCTGACGTATATCAAGGCAGCTCAGCGAGCATTTGAGTCAAAGGTCGGAACTAGAGAAGAATTTAGAAGCTTGTTCGGTAAGAGCTGGCTTTAAACGGTTGAGACACCTTAAGAAACTGTTTGGAATTGCGGATTTTATATCACGAGACATCAGCAATTGTAAGCCAATGTTATCTCCGGTCTACCCTTTGACCGGAGGGAAAGGAGCGCATGGACTTAGAGAAAATACCGGTCGGGCATCGGAATGCCATGAGCAGACCGACAAACCCGAACGATGACAGACGGCTCCGGGAGCAGATTGAGAAAGCCAACAACAACGGTGATTGTATTATCAATGTTGGAGATGGCTACTACAGACCGGATCCGAAAGATATAGAGGATGAAGTTGAGTTCAACGAGTATATGGCTAAAGAACTTCATCGAGCGAGAGCGATTCAAAAGAAGAGGCTCTCAATGAAAATGACATATGAAAAGGTGGCGAGAAGTTGGAGTACTTACTAATAATACCGGGCAAGCTGCCGAACCTTAACGACTACATCAGTGCAGAACGATGCAACAAGTACAAGGGGGCTAAGCTCAAGGGAGAGTCGGAGAACATCGTATTAAGATGCATCCGGCAGCAGTTGAAGGGAGTACACATTACCAAGCCGGTGAGCATGGCTTACATTTGGTACGAGCCGAATAAAAGGCGAGACCTTGACAACATATCATCATTCGGACGGAAGGTGATCCAGGACGCACTCGTCAACTCGGGAGTACTGGAGAATGACGGTTGGCAGAACATTAGGGGGTTCAATGATGAGTTCAGAGTCTCAAAGGATGAGCCAAGGATAGAGGTCTATATCTTCGAGGTGGAATGATGAGAGAGAGCATAGTATTTTATCGGAGCTTTTATGAAGCCATCAAAGAACTGCCTGCGGAAGAGTTTAGAAATGCAGTCATGGCAATAATGGAGTACGGACTCAACGATAGTGAGATTGATACATCCGGTGTAGCCAAGGCAATTCTGATAATGGCAAAGCCTCAGATTGACAAGAATAACAAGCGGTATGAGAACGGTTTGAGAGGCGGAACTAAACCAAAGCAGAACCAAACTGAAACCAAAACGGAACCAAACCCAAACCAAACTGTAACCAAAGTAGAACCAAAGCAGAACCAAAACGGAACCAAAACGGAACCAAAGCGAACCAAACCCGAACCTAATGTAAATGATAATGTAAATGATAATGTAAATGATGTAAAAGAGAGTGAAGAGAAAAAGCCCCGCTTTTACCCACCCACCCTCGAAGAACTAAAAAAATATATCGCTGACAACAAGTACAACGTAGATCCTGAGCGATTCATTGATTATTACACAGCCAACGGCTGGAGTGTTGGCAAGAATAGAATGAAAGACTGGAAAGCAGCTGTTAGAAATTGGGACAGAAGCCAGAAATCTGACGGACGGATGAGGCAGGAATCGACCGCCAAAACCAAGTTTAGCAACTTCGAGCAGAGGTCTTATGACTACGCTGCACTTGAGTCAGCATTAGGAGGTACTAATGAGCAGACAGAGTAGACAAGGGCGCATGAATGCCCGCTATTGGCAAAATGAAGTGCAAAAAGCTCAGCTTGGCGATAATATAGCCAATCACATGGCGTATATCTTCATGGAGATACTGTACGACAAGTTTGGGCTGAGCTTCAGACAGCTTAAGAACTTCTACGACAGAGTTATTGAGCGCCGAAAGAAGTGGCAGAACGATGATGACCAGGAGCTGACAACGACCACCATGCTTGAGTACTGCCAGAAGAGAGACATCAAGGTTGTCGATTGGGTGAAGAAAAATCCCAATGAGCCACAAGCTTTACATGGCTGACCTTGGCAAGAATAGAGCAGTCCTCGGAGCCGACAGAAACATAGAGTCAGCACTTGCAGCCACGATGTTACTTGTAATTCCGGTACTCAAGCAGAGCTACAAGTTTAAGAACTCTGACATTCACGAGTTTATGAAATGGTGTGAGTACTTCATCGACTCATACTGGCGGAAGCAGCCGGGCTGTAAAGATCATTATCTCAACGATGAGATGATACGTCAGCTCTTCATCGAGGAGGAACATTGGGACTTACTGAAAGGATGTGCAGTATGAGAAGTTTATGGATTTATTGAAAGAAGGTAGGAGCGAATGAGCGGAATTAAAGGCTATACAGCGGAAGAAATCGCACGAGATACAAAGGAAAAACTTATTAGCGATTATGAACTTTGCGTGCGTGATTTAGTTGAAATCAAACAGCACGAAAAAGAAATTGCAGATATAAGACTGGATTACAATTCAAGAATAGTAAAGTACAGGATGGAAAGTGCGAGCAGAGTTCTTGACTTCATAAGGAGTGAATATGGGGCAGGTAGAATTTGCGACCTTGAAACACTATTGTGTCACTGTCAAAACAAGCTAAATGGCAATATTGACGGAACAGAATTAGACCTTGATGAGCATTTAAGAGGAGTTCTCTTTAAGAAAGCTGATAGAAATGACTAACAAAGACTATAACTGCCATTGTTGGAACGATTATCCGAACGAGAATCATAAATACTATGGATGTTCAGATACGCCGAAAAAGAGCGGTAAATGGAAGTGCGTAGATTGTTATGAGTATGTTGGAAAATCAAAATTCGGTGCTACTCATTGTAGGAGAAAAATAAAGGAGTGATGATAATGACGATTGATGAAGCAATACAAAAAGCTAGAGATAATGAAAATAGTTTCAAAAACAATCATAAGCTGAATTTAACATTAAAAAAGAGAAGCCCATACTATGGATTGGACTGCCTTAAAATTTCAGAAGATAACAAACATTTAGCTGAATGGTTAGAGGAATTGAAAGCGTACAGGGCAAATGAGGGAATGTCAGAAAATGTGTATAGATGTGGCTATAAATTTGGCTATAACAAGGCTGTTGACGACACTATAAAATCTATCAAAAAAGAATATGCCTTTACAATCTTGGAAGAAGAAAAGATTGATGAAATAGCCAAACAGTTGAAGAAAGCGAGTGATTCAGAATGAGTAAAGCGTACAGATGTGATGTTTGTGGCAAATTTTGTAGCAATTGTTATAAAATAACAGGTTTTGATATTTACCCTGATGATTACGCAGAAAGAGGCTATTCCTATGTTGATAAAAAGACAGTGATAAGTGACGTGTGCGAAGACTGTTACAACGATATCAAGAACTGCATTCACGATAAGATATTTGAAACAGTTAAAAAGCAGATAAAAAGGTTTTATTAACTAAAAACCAAAGAAAGGAAATAAAAATGATTGAGGTAAAGGATAACAAAGTAAATTTAGCCGGCTCTACTTACGACCTCATGCAAGAGTTCCAGGCAATTGTGCTATGTATGAAAAAGTTGATAGAGGAAGACAACAGAACTGGCATGGAGCCTGGCTATTTCGTCCAAGGACTTGCCTCTCTGGCACTTGGACGAGACTTCTACGCATGGATGAGTTCAGATACACCGCCGGAGAATAACAAGCATGTGCTCTTATCGTTTGAGAACTTCTCATTCCCGCTTGTGGGAAGATACGAGGAGGACAGTCACGGTGGAGCTTACTATATCGGAGACGATACAAGAACCTGTGGTTCGGATGGCATGATAGTTAATGCATGGATGAATCTGCCAACGCCTTACAGAGACGAGGAGGAGTAGGATGGATAGCTATACATGGGAATTGATTAAAAATCAGTGAGCTATGGATATTACCCAATTCGCATACAGACTCGAAGAAAATGCCGAAAAGAACTGGCTGCCATCTCAAGTGAAGATGCTCCGGGCACTGATCAAGAGCACGGCCAACAGGACAGACTACTCGGAAGAATATGAAAAGATACAGTGTGAGGTTAAAGGAGTTGGAAGATGAGGCTAATTGACGCCGATGCAATGTTAGAAAGATTACAAGAATGGAACACATCCGATGATATGGATAAAGCGTTATATCGTTTTACGTTTGATAGAATAATGGAACAGCCGACAGCCTGCACACAGACTGAGGAAATAAAGTGGGTATCCGTAGAGGACAGACTGCCAAGTGATGGTGATAGCTAGATTTACTATGTGCCTCGTTGAAAACCACTTGGAAGATCCACCGATGTGTTGCCAGTACGAAGAGGAGTACGGATTTGGCTTTTGGAATGACATCTACGACCCGGTAACACTCGGATTTGTGGACTCTGAATTTCAGACAATGGAAGAACTACACTATGAAAAGGTGTGTTACTGGATGCCACTTATTGAACCACCAAAGGATGAAGAGGAGGGAGGCGAGAGATGTGAGGCTAATTGATGCAGACAAATTGATAGAGCATTTAAAAGACACTTACGACCACGAAAAGGATGTAATCAATAGCTATTGGCTTTTAAATACCCTCATTGATAAGGTAGATGAAGTACCAACCGCCTATGATGCGGATAAGGTTGCAGCACAGTTAGACAGAGAAAAATTCGTTGAGAGCGAGATTACACTATCAGATGTACATCAAGGATATAATGCTGGACTAAGCAGAGCAATAGAGATTGTAAAGAGATACGGAACAAAGTTGATATATTAAACTAACCTTAAGGAAGAAACTGAAAATGATAAATGGAGAATTGATAGTTGACAACTTCGCAGGTGGTGGAGGAGCTTCCACGGGAATAGAACTAGCAACAGGATATAGCGTAGATATAGCAATTAACCATGATCCAGAAGCTATTAGGATGCACAAAGCCAATCATCCGAATACGAAACACTATTGTGAAAACGTGTGGGCGGTGGATCCTGTAAAGGCTTGTAAGGGACATCCGGTTGGGCTTGCCTGGTTTTCCCCGGACTGCAAACATTTTAGTAAGGCAAAAGGCGGTAAGCCAAAAGACAAGAACATTCGAGGACTTGCCTGGGTAGCTTGCAGATGGGCTGGGCTTGTCAGACCAAGGGTGATAATGCTGGAAAATGTGGAGGAATTTAAGACATGGGGACCGTTGAACAGAGGACATCATCCGATCAAATCAAAACAGGGTAAAACATTTGAAAAATTTGTACAGCAGCTTAATGATTTAGGGTATGAGGTACAGTTTAAAGAACTGATTGCTGCAGATTATGGTGCACCAACCATGCGTAAGAGATTTTTCATGATTGCCCGATGTGACGGCAAGCCGATAGTATGGCCAGAACCAACACATGCACCTGCAGACAGTGAGGAAGTGAAAGCAGGACTATTGAAGCCATATGTGGGTGCATACACACAGATTGATTTCAGCCGCCCATGTCCAAGCATTTTTGACACATCTGAAGAAATCAAAGAAAAATACGGAATTCGGGCAGTGAGACCGTTGGCGCAGAAAACAATGGATCGGATTGCAAGAGGATTGAAAAAGTTTGTTTTGGATAATCCAGAACCATTTATTGTCCAGTGTAACGGTGGTGAACGCAGACCGAATGATATCCGGGAGCCTATGCCGACAATAACTGGAAAGCATGGATATGGGATTGTAGAGCCATATATGGTACAAATTGGACAGACCGGATTTTCCAAGGATAGAAGTAAGGATGTAAGAGAACCACTCACAACAATCGTAAGTAAGAATGAGCATTGTTTGATAAGTCCTACACTGATTCAGTATCATTCCGAGACAGCGCAGGGAGAAGTCCGGGGCCAGACAATAGAAGAACCAATCATGACCGTGGATGGTTCAAACCGCTATGGACTGGTTACATCGTTTTTGAGTAAATTCTATAAGTCGGGAATAGGACAGGACGAAAGAGAACCACTGCATACAATTACGACGTCAGCGGGACATTTTGGAGAAGTAAGAGCGTTTCTGATTAAATATTATGGAGAAGGAACCGGACAGGACATAGAAAAACCATTAGATACAGTAACATCACGAGATAGATTTGGACTTGTGACGATCAAGGGTGTAGATTATCAGATCGTGGACATAGGGTTGAGGATGTTGGAACCGAAAGAACTGTATGGATGCCAAGGCTTTCCGGATGATTACATAATTGATCACGACTATACCGGGAAAACATATCCAAGGAGTGAGCAAGTAAGACGTTGTGGAAACGCTGTCTGTCCGCCGATACCGGCTGCCTTGGTCAGAGCAAATTTGCCTGAATTGTGCGTGGCGAAGCGAACACCGAACATGAGAATAGAATCAGAGCAGACCGGACAACTTCGGTTTGCCTAAGCATTTTTAAATTTAAAAACCAAGTATAAAATCCAAGCGATCATTTTAAAGACAGGTGGAAAGGAGCAGAATTGGAGAGATTAACAAGTAACAAAAAAGTATCTGATATGTCAATGATTGAACTGGCACATAATAGCTGCTATGCAGACAATGAACGCAATGCACGATACAGAGATTACGAGATGGACATGGACGCACGAGATTTTGCGAGAAACCTTATGGTCACACTAGCAAAAGATGAAATGCCAATAAGTGACACGGAGTTTGACGTGGAAATATTAGACGACTTGGCAATAGACCCATTTTCGGATGTTCGTGGTCTAATTGCACTATTCTATCGTAATTTGTGGGCTATGGCTAATTTAAGAGAAACACTGAAAAAATATGAGGACTTAGAGGAGCAGGGAAGACTTTTAAAACCGCTTAAAAACTGTATTGAAGTTCATTGATGAATATTTTGAAATCGTGGAAAGCGATAAGCAGACCAATGCCGACATGATAAGGCATATGTCGGATAAAGAGTTAGTTGAGCTTATTACAGGACTTAGCAAACATTGTCTTGCTGGTATTGGGGAATGCGATTGTAGCGCACATAAAACTTGCACAAATTGTAATGTGGAAGTTAGGAAATGGCTTCAATCAGAAGCGGAACAGTCTAGAAGAAAAGAGGATGAACAATGAGTGAAGATTTAAGACCATGCCCGTTCTGTGGTGGGAAAGCAAAAGTAAAAGCAGCAAAGGAAGATTATATAGGGTTTACAGTATGGTGTGCATGTAACTGTGGTGCAAGGACAGGTGGTTTTTGTCCAGATATGAGACAAAGAGGATGACACGATAGAAAATATCGAGGAGGCTAAGAAAAGAGCTATTAAAGCATGGAACAGGAGGGCAAACGAATGAGATTGATTGATGCAACGATTCAGCCAATGTTTTTGGTTGAATATATTTTGGAACGTAAAGATACTTTTGCTCGTGTACTGGAGAAAGGGGATAATGATTATCTTTTTGGGCTATTAATGGATTATTTCAATGAACAGCCGACTGCATATGATGTAGATGTGGTTGTAAGCGAGTTGGGCAGGGCAAGCGGTATTGCACGACCTGTAGGGTGGAGCCATAAAAAAGAGATTGTTGAACTTAAAACTGCAATCGAGATTGTAAAGGCAGGTGGAATAGATGGCAACTAAACCGATTTTATTCAATACCGAGATGGTCCGGGCGATTCTGGATGGAAGGAAGAGTTGCACACGTAGACTTGTAAAGCCAGAACCGCAAGGATATTTTGAAGTAAGCGAAGAACCACTGTATATATATGATACAGACGGAAAACAAGGCAAAATTACACCGCCATATCAGCCGGGCGATGTCCTCTATGTCCGGGAGACATGGAAAAAGGCTCCAAATGGATATTATTACTACGAGGATTGGCAGAGAGATGATATTGCAGACACTACAAAATGGAAACCATCCATTCATATGCCGAAAGAAGCAGCACGAATTTGGCTAAAGGTCAAGAATGTGAGGGTAGAGCGGCTGCAGGAGATGAAGCCGGTTGATGTGATAAAAGAGGGAGCTTATCCTGATTGTTGGGATTGTCTTGATACATACGAAGAAAGCGGTTCGCAGTGCTGTTATGGGACAGAAGAACAGTGCAGTCAATGTGATGCAGTGATGATGGAATGGGAAAAACTTTGGAACTCCACCGTCAAGAAATCCGACCTTGACTGCTACGGTTGGAATACGAACCCTTGGGTGTGGGTTATCGAATTTGAGCGGTGCAAAAAGCCGAAAGGAGAAAATTGAACGATAGATATTTATTTAAAGCAAAGAGAGTTGATGATGGAGAATGCCCTACTTGCGGCCAGAGTGTAAGTCGTGAATGTGATGGGACAGATAATTTTTGCCCTGATTGCGGCCAAAAATTAGATTGGAGCGATACAGAATGAGCGAAGCGGGATATATGGAAGATGGAGCGGATTATTTAGAGGAAGGATGTCAAAGACAGACTTGTGATGGCTGTATGGCTTACAATTATTGTCTGATAAAAGAACAGGACATTGAGAGTACGGTTAATTACGCAAAGGAGCATAGAGGATTTTGAGAGCAAAGAAGATATGCATAGTGTGTGGAAAGGAGTTCGAGCCTCGGGTGAATAATCAAAAGTGTTGTTCGCCTGAGTGCTCAGATACTCAGAAAGTTAAAAGAGCCAAGGCTTCGTATGAAAAACACAAGCGCCAGACAAAGAAGAAAGAAAAGCCAAAAGCAAAAAAAGAAGACCTGGCAAAAGCCAATGAGGTAGCCCGGAGCAGTGGCATGAGCTACGGGCAGTACATGGCAGAGAAGTACAGAGCCGAACAGCTCGAGACGATAGGAGAGAGGAAAGTGAAAAAGAAAGAAAGCGTATTTGCAGGCAGGCTTGAGCTTGCACTGAAAGAAAAGGATATCACACAAAAAGAGCTTGCTATAAAGATTGATGTGTCACCGACTACAATCAATGATTATGTGGTTGGCAGGAGAGAACCGAACACGAGAACTAAGTTAATGATAGCTCAGGCGCTGGGAGTTGGTATAGGCTACCTGCTAGGCAGAGACAGCGTAGGAGTGGATGAGCTCTTAACAATGATTGACGACAAGGAGAACAGCTTGAGCACACCGATAGAAAGACGACTGATCTACCACACAGCCAAGCTAGTGCTGCAGGAACTGATAATGTCGTACAAGGAGGTACAATGACCAAAGAAAGACTATCTCAACTCTACTACATCACCAAGGAACTGAGGATGTGGGAGGGTGAATTAGACGGACTAAGTACCCAGGCAAGAGCCCCAATTGATACACCAAGGCAGAAAGTGACATCCGACACCACCGGCAGTGTAGCCACAAGGCGAACCAACTTAGAACACATGATATCTCACAAACGTGCAGAGCTCGAAAAGGAAAAGAGCGAGCTTACAGCTTACATAGTTGGGATTGAGGACTCGTATATCAGACAGATAATGTACATGAGGCATGTTAAGATGTATACGTGGCACAAGATAGGCAGTGAGCTCAATGTAACACCCGATTCTGCAAGAATGGCGCACGATAGATTTTTGAAGGAGAAGAAATGACCTTGGTAGAGTTCAAGTAGTTCGCTCAGTTCGGCTAGAATAAAATATAATGTAAAATATAGGAACCACCCGAAAGGGTGGTTTTTTTAGTGCGCAAAAATAGGTGAAGAAAATTGTATAGAGATATAAGAAATTACGAGAATGTGACAAAAATGAATATACAAGGTGTTGGGATGTACGACATACCGGCAATAGCACCGGCAGAGTACCAGGAGGCAGAGCTGATAAGCTTCAACTATGCCAAGTCATGCAAGAACCCGGCTAATAAGGCAGTACATTTCTTTGTTGATGATTATCAATTCAACAGAGTTTGGAACTGCGCTGATGACTATATATCAATGCTTAGAAAGTTCAAGTATGTATGTACGCCCGACTTTAGTCTGTACACAGACCACCCTAGAGCCATTCAGATTTATAACCACTATAGAAAACATTGGTGTGGTGCTTATTGGCAGGCTCACGGCATCAGAGTAGTGCCAACAATTGGATGGAGTGACGAGGCTAGCTTTGCATGGTGCTTTGACGGAGAGCCAACAGACAGCGTAGTGGCGGTCAGTTCTGTAGGAAGCCAGAATAGCGAGTACAGCAAGGAACTATTTCTTACCGGATATAGAGAAATGATGAAGAGATTGACCCCGACACACATTATCTTTTATGGCAAGGTGCCAAAGGAGTGCGAGGGAAACATAATCAGAGTTGAGAGCTTTTCAGAGAAGCTCAAAAAGCGAGGTATGTTGAATGAGGTATAGAGCGCAGATTTTTGGAGGACGCGGAGGCGGTTCCGGTCGTGGTGGTGGTGGATGGTCTGATAGTGAAGTAGGAGCTACACCAGCTAAATTCATGTACAACGGCGCTAAAAGAAAGACCGGTGGCGAAGATGGCTATGTCAAAAATTCAAAGTATGAAAATGGACTGCATGATATAGATGGTGGCAAGACCACAGCGGAACAGTTGCTATACATAGACAGATGGAACCCGATGAGCATAATAGAGCCACAGTTGAGAGATATTACATGACGGGCAACCGCAATGTATTAACCAGCTGGGACGAGGACGGCAATGAACTTGACCATGAGATAACTATACAGGAACCAGTGAGACTAACGTTCAAGACGCGAGCAGAGGCAGTAGCCTATGCCAAGAAGATGAAATATAAATACATGAATCTATGAGGTAGCATATGAGAATGAATTTACAGTACCACGGCGGTCGTGGCGGTGGAAGCAGCAGGGGAGGCGGTAGCCCTGCAGGTGTAAGTTTCACTGATTCAAAGACCGGCAAGGAATACAATTACTATTTCTATAAAGGTGAGGATGGCGAGAATTACTACAGTACAAGCATAGGCGGACTGCCTAACGCCAACACCAAACAACATGAGCCATGAGGAAATAGGTAGAACGACCTTAAACAGAAATAACAGGAAATAGTTAAAAGTAATACAGCAAAGCGGAAAAAGACTAAAGACGGAGAAAGCACACAAGGCAGAGAGAGCAGAAGCAAGACAGACAGACTCAATAACGCTTAATGACAAACGAAAAAGAATTTGTTAAAAAGGTCAAGAGCTGTAAGAAAAGGATTGAGAGGCACAAGGAGAGGAATATAGAAAAGAGGTGAGCAGCGTTGAAGCTGACAGCGAAACAAAAAATATTCTGCGATGAATACATCATCAGCCTTAACGCTACTCAGGCGGCAATCAAGGCAGGATATTCAAAAAAGACAGCGAGGAAGATAGCAGCAGAAAACCTGACAAAACCAGTCATTCAAAACTATATCTCCGAACGAATGAAGCAAAAAGAAAGCTCATTGATAGCCACACAGGATGAAGTACTCCAATACCTGACATCGGTACTGAGGGGAGAGAGCCAGACGACAGACACATTGTTGGTCGGAATCGGTGATGGCTATCAAGAGGTGCAGGAAGTGGAAAAGAAGCCAAGCGAGAAAGACCGGCTCAAGGCAGCAGAACTGCTCGGCAAGAGGTACGGACTGTACACCGATAAGATATCGGCTGATGTTGATATGTCACTTGATATATCAATTGATTACGGTGATGGACGATGAAGATTAAACTGCAAGCCAATAAGAGCTTTAAGAAAGTAGACAGATGCACCAAGCGCTACATTGTGATGAAGGGCACCGCCGGAAGCGGTAAGAGCGTGGACACGGCACAGAACTACATCTTGCGCCTGATGAATGACAAGGGCAGAAATCTCTTATGCGTGCGCAAAGTAGATGTTACTAACAGAGATTCGACATTTGCCGAACTGCAAAGCGCGGTCTTTAAGCTGTTTGGGGACAAGTACTCTAATTATTGGTATATCAACGAGTCAGCCATGAAGATGCGTTGTAAGTCTAATGGCAACGAGATTATTTTCAGAGGGGTAAAAGATGATAAGCAAAGAGAAAAGCTCAATGCCGTATCTTAGTGATGCGATGGCATCATCAAAAAATGGTACCGGCTCATCGAGGTACATGTTCCTTACGTCATCGTATTTCCATTTCCACTGTTCTATCTCCTTGATGAAGTCCGTGCAGGAAGGATGTATGTGTACCCGTCTGCCCTTGATCCAGTCTATCTGAGCCTTAACGCTGTTCGGTTCCTTATTTACTGGACGGGCTCTCCACCCTGCAGTTCTCCACGTCTTGATGCGGTCAGGCTCTGCCGAGTCACACCACATTACTTTATCTTTTGGGATTTCGCCCGCTTCGGCTATCCACTCGCTTGTGTCCTTCTCATACCCATACAAGACCCTTGAGTACATAAATGTCACCATCACGATAGCCATATACATACACGGCATTAGCGTGGTTGAAACCGAAGTCCTGTCCTACTGCTACGTCGTCGTAGTCCTCATAGTTCTGCGATACTTCCTCGACTTCCCAGTTATGGAGAATGAGGCCTGCTGTCTCTCCCCACTCTCCCAGTCCGTACACCCGATAGCCTTCCGGATCTACTTCCTTTCGCCTGAGCATACGCTTGTGGTATGCTGCATCAATGAACCGATTATTGAGATAGGTTGACGAGTGAGTCATTACATCCTCATCAACCCGGTCAAAAAATACTGCCTTAATCCAATGAGTAGCAGATACAGGATTGAACGTCAGCCGGATCTGATAGAATAGCCCGGGTGGAAGTTCTCCTCTGAGTCGGTCGTCAATGATCTCGAAGTCTGCTTGTGTCAGCTCTGTGGCTTCCTCTATCCAGACATCAGTGAGCTTTCCCTTCTTGAATGAAATTGACTTGAGCTTTTCTCTTTGCTTATCATCTTTTACCCCTCTGAAAATAATCTCGTTGCCATTAGACTTACAACGCATCTTCATGGCTGACTCGTTGATATACCAATAATTAGAGTACTTGTCCCCAAACAGCTTAAAGACCGGTGGCGAAGATGGCTATGTCAAAAATTCAAAGTATGAAAATGGACTGCATGATATAGATGGTGGCAAGACCACAGCGGAACAGTTGCTATACATAGACAGATGGAACCCGATGAGCATAATAGAGCCACAGTTGAGAGATATTACATGACGGGCAACCGCAATGTATTAACCAGCTGGGACGAGGACGGCAATGAACTTGACCATGAGATAACTATACAGGAACCAGTGAGACTAACGTTCAAGACGCGAGCAGAGGCAGTAGCCTATGCCAAGAAGATGAAATATAAATACATGAATCTATGAGGTAGCATATGAGAATGAATTTACAGTACCACGGCGGTCGTGGCGGTGGAAGCAGCAGGGGAGGCGGTAGCCCTGCAGGTGTAAGTTTCACTGATTCAAAGACCGGCAAGGAATACAATTACTATTTCTATAAAGGTGAGGATGGCGAGAATTACTACAGTACAAGCATAGGCGGACTGCCTAAGCCAACACCAAACAACATGAGCCATGAGGAAATGGTAGAACGCCTTAAACAGAATACAGGAAATGTTAAAAGTATCAGCAAAGCGGAAAAAGACTAAAGACGGAGAAAGCACACAAGGCAGAGAGAGCAGAAGCAGACAGACAGCTCAATAACGCTTATGCAAACGAAAAAGAATTTGTTAAAAGGTCAAGAGCTGTAAGAAAAGGATTGAGAGGCACAAGGAGAGGAATATAGAAAAGAGGTGAGCAGCGTTGAAGCTGACAGCGAAACAAAAAATATTCTGCGATGAATACATCATCAGCCTTAACGCTACTCAGGCGGCAATCAAGGCAGGATATTCAAAAAAGACAGCGAGGAAGATAGCAGCAGAAAACCTGACAAAACCAGTCATTCAAAACTATATCTCCGAACGAATGAAGCAAAAAGAAAGCTCATTGATAGCCACACAGGATGAAGTACTCCAATACCTGACATCGGTACTGAGGGGAGAGAGCCAGACGACAGACACATTAGTTGGTCGGAATCGGTGATGGACTATCAAGAGGTGCAGGAAGTGGAAAAGAAGACCAAGCGAGAAAGACCGGCTCAAGGCAGCAGAACTGCTCGGCAAGAGGTACGGACTGTACACCGATAAGATATCGGCTGATGTTGATATGTCACTTGATATATCAATTGATTACGGTGATGGACGATGAAGATTAAACTGCAAGCCAATAAGAGCTTTAAGAAAGTAGACAGATGCACCAAGCGCTACATTGTGATGAAGGGCACCGCCGGAAGCGGT
>CYGL01000114.1_pt1 | contig 40898 bp, 50 predicted proteins | sample 485531 | NCBI WGS metagenome assembly CYGL01 (sample SAMEA3497897, study PRJEB9818) | human gut metagenome | reverse complement strand
AATTTTAAAAATAATTTCAATTCTCTTTAGGGTATTTCTTTTCTAATTAAAGCTAACAAAAAGGACTACGCGGTTGTTCGTAGTCCTCAATGCTTCGCTTCATGTTTGGGCTACTGCCCAGGAGAGAAGTGTAAGTACATGAAAGGTATCACTATGAACTACCCTACAGTGCGTGGATACGGCGCTCGTTTCCATATCCACACCCATAAGGTATCACAAAGTGTAACTATCATTTCATATCATCTTTTAAAATTTATCAAAAAGTTTGCAAAAAGACTTGACAGCCATCTTTCTTATCCTATAGACCTGTGGCTCGCTGTAGTGCATCGCCTCAATGACGTCCTTCATGCCAAGGCCAAAGTAGTAGCGATACTCAAGGAACGTACGCTCACAATCGCTCGGCACTTGATGGATGATTGCCCATAGCTCATACCGTTCCCTTGATAGTCGCCTTGACTCCTCAAGCAGATCACGATACGCGGTCTTAAGATTCAGCTGTTGCTCTTCAGTCATAGGGTACTCACCGTGTGCTTCTTGCTCTAACCGTTGCAAGTGTGCCTCGACGTCGGTTAGTCGCCTATGACTGTCCATCAGCCTTTGCAGTTTACTTATACCAGGATGTGTCCCCTTACTCGTACGCTTACCCATGCGCTCACATCCTATCAATACTATCCTGTGTCATATATAATCCATCCCTTCTACAATCTTATACAGCTCATCGACTTCATCCTCTATCGCTTCCAATGTATCGGTCGCTTCATCCCAACGCTCGTCATGCCACCAAGGATACGAATAGGTCTTATCGTCGAACTGGTCATTACCTGCTTCCTTATATTCGCGGATGACTTCATTCTCCTGTATGCTTGCCTTCTCATATTGTTCTTCCAAGTAGTTAACATACCGAAGTGTAATGATGCTTAGGTCATCCAGATAATGCCCGTGGTCTCGTAGTAGCTTCTCGAAACTGGCACTGGTATGCATAGCTACTCACCTGTAATCCATCTCAAGAACACACCTGCTTTCGCTAAGTCCTGAACTTCTTTCGTTGGATCCTTACGACCTGCTCGAAGGGAATACTTTAAGGCGTTCCCTTTGCACCACCCTTTGAACTCTTCTGGGGTCAATACCGCACGAATGACGTCAACGCTTTCAACGGATAACCCTGGTAAGGTGTAATGCGATGGATGATGTACCGCATCGTTCATCGTATCGGTAGGCTTAACATCGGATACTGACACACCGGGTGTAGGTGCTCCCGATACTACTGGCTTAGCCTCAATCTTACCGTACAGCTTAGCTTTATCTCCATCTGTTGCTACCACTACTGTAGGCGTTGCTTTAGGTTCAGGCTCAGGCTCAAAATGTCTCACCTTAGCCGTTGCCTTTGATTCGTGTTTCAAGGCTTCTCGACATTCCGGACAGTTGACAGCAGGTCGACCTTTGCCAGTTTGTTCGAACTCCTTACCACACACCTTACAGGTAGTCATCTTAGGTGATAGCTCTGGTGTAGTAGGCGGTGCTTCTGTCTTTTTACTGTCTTTTACTGTCTCCGTTCTGTCTTTACCTTTGATGATGCTCATGATATCGTTGAACCCTTCCTTACATGTAGGGCACTCTCGTTCGTTGCCTGTAGCCTTGAATAGGCTTCCACACGTCTTACATATTCTGCTCATGGTGTTATCCTTCCTTTTTATCATTACGTATCGAAATAGGCTCCACATATCTGCTCACCCATTTCATGCATCCGATTTTCATAAAATATTCAAGCTTATTCTGATTAAGCGGTATGGCCCATTTTCTTGCTTTAGCCCGCTTTTCAAAATCAGCTTGCTCTATAAGAACGCCATTATCTCGTACTTTGTAAGTAATCAATATTAAGCCGTTGGGGCCAATCGCGGATAGTATTTCGTCCTTATTCTCCGTGAATAGTTCAGTAGGTACCGCATAGTAAAGATATTTAACATTGCAGTTATCGTGGTGATGATCCTTTTGGAAATCACGTCTGAAGTCCTCAATACTTGTTTTGATTTCAACCTCCGTGACATACCGGGTTTTCAGGTCAAAGTAGATGAAGTCCGCTTCATACTCAGTATTATGGGGTCGCCACATAAGGACATTAGGAATACATATCTTTCGCAAGAATAACTTCTTGCCCAATATCTGCTGAACCTTTCGTTCAGTTAGTGGATTTATATCATCTGCTGTTATCCTTTCACATATTTATCAATCCGTGCCTTCAATGATTGAAGAACATATTCTTGTGCTTCGTCTTTCTTCTCAAGGGCTTCCATCATATCTTCATCTCGTGTGCCTACGGATATAAGGTGATGGATGATTACCTTTTCATTTTGCCCTTGACGATGCAAACGCTTGTTCGCTTGTTGGTATAGCTCTAAGCTCCAGTTAAGCCCGAACCATATCACATGATTACCGCCGTCTTGTAGGTTTAGACCATATGCAGTTGATGCGGGATGTGCTAGTAGTACGTCAATCTTGCCGGCGTTCCAATCGAACTCTTCATCCGCACCTTTTAATTCACGTACACGCAGATCCGTTTTAGCTAAGGCGTCCTTTAACCTGGCGCAATCATGTTTGAAGTTATAGAACACTAACACAGGCTTTCCATGTAGCTGTTCAATCAGTTCCATGAAGGCTTCTATCTTGCAGTCATGGATTTCATGGACATTCCGTTCATCATCATATACGGCTCCGTTAGCCAACTGTTGAAGTTTGTTAGATATCGCGGCCGCACTCATGGCGGTGATTTCTTCATCCGCTCCAAACACTTCAAGAACGGCGTCACGTTCCATACTCTCATAAGCTTTCTTCGCCTTAGCGTCTAAGACTACCGGAACGGTATCATACACAATCGGTGGTAGGTCTAAGTAGTCGCTAGCCTTCATCGATATGCATAATGGCGCTATCGCTGACATAATTGCATCGTTGGTATTGGCCTTTGGTTTGTAACTATAGATCATATCCCGACCACGTTGGTCTGGGTCAAAGTAATGTTCCCTAAATGCGGTGTATGTCTTACCCAAGGTTTGGCCACGGTCCAATAAGTAGACCTGGGCCCATAGGTCAATCAACCCGTTAGGTGATGGTGTGCCGGTTAACAGCACCATGCGGTTGATATGGTTGTACATATTCGATAAGTCCTTGAATCGTTTGGCACGATGCGATTTAAAGGAACTCGATTCATCGACTACCACCATATCGAATGGCCATGCGTTCTTATAGTAGCTAACCAGCCATGATACATTCTCACGATTGATGATGTAAATATCCGCCGGCGTATTTAATGCTTGTATGCGTTTCTTTAATGGGCCTAGAACTGTGGATATTCTAAGAATACCAACGCCGTCCCATTTGGCCGCTTCACGTTGCCAGGTGGCTTCCGCTACCTTCTTAGGCGCTATGATAAGCACCTTTTTAACTTGGAAGTAGTTATACTTCAACTGGTAAATAGCGGACAGGGTTATGATGGTTTTCCCTAAACCATTCAACCCATATCCAAGAATAGCCCTATCTTTTGTTGCTTAATTACTCGTGAGATACAGTAATCTTGATAGGGGTGTGGCTTGAATATCATACGGCATCACCTCCTAATCCTTAACCGTGCATCCGTATTTTGCCTTTTGCATTTTGTGACGGATTTTTCGCACGTTTGTCATGATGTACGACTGTACATCGGTATCATCATGGTCCTTCGCCTTTTCGTACTTACTCAATACCTTGTACAAGCTATACGATGGACACCGCCCATGACATCCCGGGGTACGCCTGGTACAGTTCTTACACGGAACTCTCGCCATGAATACCACCTTCATTCGCTAGGTAATCCTTAACGGCTTCAGGGCCGTATAGGATATAAACGGTCTGCAGTAGGCTCAAGAGTTTCTTGCACTGCACATCCTGTAGTTGGCTTAGTCTACCTCGGGTCGTTTTAAGCTCCACGAATTGGACTGTACCATCTGGCCATATCACAATCCGATCGGGCACCCCGACGTTTCCAGGCGATACGAACTTATAGGCCTTACCGCCCAACTCTCTAACACCCCGAACGAGTTTCTGTTCGATTTGTTTTTCAAGCATCTATCACACCTCCATTTTTCCATTCTCATTTAGAAGGGGCAACAAAAAACGACATGGATTTACACACATATGTGTATATACCCCATTTAACCCCTATTAACCCCTTAAACGTACTTAAATTTATATATTTTTACTATATATATATATAAATGTTGCGTTTTATATATATAAGTACTATAAACATAGATAAATACTAGGTTTGTTACCGCAACATTCTCCGCAACATTCCCGCAACATTGGGGCAACATTCCATTTTTTTGTCGCAACATTCTTTTTGAGAAAATCAACGATTGTTGCGGAATGTTGCGCCCGTATTTACATCATTCCTGGGATGATTTCAAAGCCCCTTTGGTCACCATACGGACCGTATTTTCTAACTTTGTCATACCGGATTAAGAATGGTATGTTATCTAAAATTTGATTAATTTCTCGGCTATCCGCTTTCTTCATCCAAGATAATTCCTTATTAAAACATTCACACCAAATTTCAGCCGCGCATATACGATCCCTTAGTACTAATTCTTGGCCAGGTACCGCATGCGTTGCGGATAATTGCATCCGTCTAGCACTAATCGATAGCGACTGCCAGTTCTCAGGTACTTTCTGTTTCAAGAACTCAGCTACTACACCTGCTTTAGCATTTCCTTCCATATGGCTTTCACGTGCTAAATTTGCAAGGCGAAGCACTTCCTCATTATCTTCAATAATTAAGCTCTCACCTTGGCGGTATCTAGCTTTGGCTTCCGCCCACAGCTGATCCACTTCACCAGGTAAATTCTTAAATACGTTTTTCGTTGGTTTCTTTAAACCTAATTGAATTGGCCAGAATCGGCGGTTGCCTGTAATGTCCTTTAAGAACTCGTGCTGGTTAGTGGAACCAAAGAACACGCATTGGCGTGGATACTCTTCCGTACGTCGACCATAGGCCTTACGGAATACGTCGACCTGGCGTGATAAGAATTGTTTCGAAGCATTTTCTTCCGCCTTGGAGTATCCGGCCATTTCACCGCCTTCAACTAACCAACTGTTTTGGATGCTTTCAGCTGCTTCCTTACCATCAAAGGTGTTAAGCCCATCAGCGTACCAATCCTTGCCCATGAGACGTATAAGAGATGATTTCCCTATCCCTTGGGCGCCGACTAATACGGGCATCGTGTCATATTTACAGCCAGGCTCATAGGCACGTGCTACCGCAGCAACGAAGGCCTTACGACCTACCGCACGGGTATACACGTTATCCTCTGCGCCGAGGTAATCGATGAAGATTGTATCTAATCGTTCTACACCGTCCCAGGTGAGACTATCTAAATAATCCGTCACTGGATTAAATGAGTTTTGTTTCGCAATCAGTAACACACTATCAAGTACTTTATCCTTGCCGGTGATATCGAAGCGGTTTTCAAGGTACCACTGGATACCACTATCATCGGTGTCCGTCCATATACGTTTCCCATGTTCCGATAACGCCCAAGGTAGGGCGCCCATAGCCATATATCGACTACCAAACTTATCGTATGCGATGCGTCCTTTGATAGCCGGGTCATGCGTTAATATCTTAAGAATGTTATCACGTGTTTTCTTTAGACCTTGATTATCGTTATATTTGAGACCGGCGGACTTCATCCATTCCGTCTCGAGCATAGCGTTGGCGTCAAGGTCAGTCACGTCCGTAGTTTTAGAATTACTTATCAATTCTTGGAACACGTTCGTAGCTGACTCGCGTGCGCGTTCTTGTTGGATACTAATAGCCACCTCTGCGTCCTCAAAGGCGAGTTTACTCATCGCTAGGAACGATGGCATCTTATGCGGTGGTGTGCCGTCCTTGGCCGTCTCGTCGAGGTCATGGAACTTATGAAGTCGAACCAGGTCAAAGGCGTTCACCAGTTGGCCACCGCACGGATCCGTATTGTGATGAGAGTATAAGAACTTATCATCGTCATAGATTACCGCACCGCCGATGGTGGAACCTTCGACATAGGTTAGGCGGTCATGAGAACCGTCAACGTAAGCGTAAGCCTGAGGTAAGAATGTATCGATGGCTTCACGTATGCCGTACTGCCGACAAAAGGCGCCTACGATACCGTGCTTCGCTAACGGATCCTGTTGCTTCGTAAGAAGCTGTTTCACTCTAACCGAAGTCTCAGAACCAGGTACCTGTGGCCATGACGCCACGTCTCGCCAGTCGGTGTACTCCGCTAGGATGCCGTCAGCCGATAAGAACGGCTTATCTGCATAGCGGAACACATACTGTGCATCACTGGAGCATCCTGGCCAGTACATGAGCCTCGAGGCTTCGAACGTGGTCGAGTCCATCATACCGATACCGATTAAACTGGCCACCTTACGAGCGATAGGCTCGTACTCATCAGGTGTCATGGTGCGGTCGGTTGGGATGACTACCCGTAACCGTGGACGGTGTGGCGTGTGCGAACGTGTACTGTACACGGCGTACGCCATGCCTAAACTGTCCACTGTACGCACTACATTATCCGTTTGGCCAGGCTCAATGGCGTCAAGGTCAAGGGTGATAAGGTCACGACCGGTGACGTTAATCGCCTTACGTTGGAGTCCGATTAAACTACCACCTACGAACCCGCCGATATCCTTCAGCTTAGCCTGTGCAGACTTTGGAAGCTGATGATACTGCTCAACGGTTTCCGTAGTGCGTTGCGGAGTGCGTAGTCGTTCGATGAACTCGGACCACATGAGCTCCGATTGTATCCATTGCTTAGACGTGCGACTTTGGCCTACGCTAATTATTAGTTTTTTATCATTAATCATACGGCCATCGCCCTTTCTAATCCTTCATATAATAATCACTTGTGAATCCGGCCGCTGAGAGGTGTAACCCTTCAGCCCATGGAATTGGAGCCCCAAATATGGTGTTAACCTTATTAAGAGTTTCCTCCTTACCTTCAGCCGGGATTTCCATAACCGCCTCATCGTGGATGTGCATGGTAATCGGATACCCTGCTATCGTCAACCGTCGGAGCGTAACCGCCAAGCAGTCACGCGCCACGGCTTGTGTAATATTTTCGACCAGCTTGCCACCGTAGGTACTATCATCTACCCAGGCGTTATTGAACTGTGCCTTGAAATGGACGGCATCCTTACCGAATTGGTTTTCTTTGATGTGCGCGCCTGGGTAAAATAACTTCCGCCCGCTTGGTAGTTCAATCGTCATGTATCGATAGCCGTATATCGGATCAATCTCTAATCGGAATATAATGCCGTGGTCAAGTCCCATAGGGTTGCCAGTTGTTACCGTGTACACCGCAGCGTTTTCGACTTGATACCATAAATCACGAATACGAGGTGAGGCTTCACGCCATAATCGGACGATATCTGGAAGTTCTTCTTCCGCGAGCCCCATATCAAGGGCACCCATAGCCTTTAACGCGTTGACGCCACCTTGATATCCAAGGGCCAATTCTGCGACCTTCCCCTTTTGCCGTAGGTGTCCGTTTTCGCCGTGTTTCACGACCGGGACGCCAAACATAGAGGATGCCGAGGCGCAGTAGATATCACCATCATGGGCGAATACCTGTTGACGCCACTGCTCGCCGCTTAGCCAGGCGATAACCCGTGCCTCAATGGCGGAGAAGTCAGCCACGCATAAGGTCTTACCCTCTGGGGCGATAACAGCCGTACGGATTAATTGTGAGAGCGTATCGGCTACATCCCCATATACGAGTTCTAGTCCTACACGATTACGATGCGTCACGAGGGAACGTGCGACGTCAAGCGTTTCGATGTAGTTTCTCGGAAGGTTTTGGACCTGTATGAGCCGTCCTGCCCATCGTCCGGTACGATTGGCCCCGTAGAACTGTAACACGCCTCTGAGGCGATAATCTGAGCCCCAGGACTCTTCCATCTTGACGTACTTTGATACCGAGGACTTGGCCAGTTTCTTACGTAGCATAAGAACTCGTTTGGCCACTTGATTAATATCACTCTTAAGAGCGCCGTCAACTGTATCTTTTGTTAGATTTGGAAGGTTAGCCCCTGTGTTGGTGTTAATCCAATTAAGGAGCGCCTGTGTAGAATTAGGATTGGCCAGGCGTGTAATTTCCTGTGCTTCCTTCGTAAGGATGTTCGTGTTTTCTTCATCAATACAAAGGGCACCGATGACGAGGTCATGGTCGATAAGTACACCACGGTTATTGATTTCAATATCGATGTACCAATCATTCCAGGTCTCATCAGGAACAGGGAACGATGCTAGCCGTTTGTAACATTCCATCTCTGTCACTACGTCTTGACGGTTGTATTCGACATACGTTCGCCATTTCTCAGGCTCATGATGCGGAAGGTTCCGAGTTCGACCGCCGTTCGACTTGGTCGGATTACATGGAATACTAAAATACCGGATTAATGCTTTACCGGCTTTATCCTTTAATTTATTTTGAGGTAGCCCTAGGGCAACGCCTAACTTAGCAAGGCCCATAGGATACCCTAAATACGCACCGTGAATCATCGTGCAGTGCCATTGACGTAATGGAGTCGTATATCCGGCTTTGTTTAGACAGGTGATTTCAAACTGTGCATTGTAAGCATGTTTAATCACGTCCGGATTTTGCAAATCTTGAATCACTTCATCAGGTATCGTTTCACCTTGTGCTAGATCCACAACTTCAACCTGGCCAAAGTCATAAGCATATGCGAATAGGAGGATTGAAAAATCCTCCGCTTCGACATATTTGTAGACCCCTGCGCCGATGTCATTGGATGAGAATGTTTCAATATCAATGTTTAAGTGGCGCATAATGGCCACCTATTACATTGGAAGGCCAGTAACAGGGTTGATAGCTTGAACTGCTTCAGCGCCACCGAACACATTTGCCGCGCTACCTTGAGGAGCTCCGAATACGGATGCAGCGGATGCAGGTTGTCCACCTCCAAGAGGTTCACCATCACGTACTTTTTGTACAGGACCTAACCCTGCGGAGATACCAGAGGATTGGTTGTTATAGAAGTAGAAGTTAACCAATACGTTGGCGTACATGCCAGAGTATACTTGGCCAGGTTCTGTAAGTGGTTGACCTTGAAGGTCGACTACTTCCGGTTTGAACTTCATGGATTGAGACGCATTGAATACATAATGCCCTTTACATTCAGGGCCGTATTCTTTGCCCCCTGGCGTATATCCATCACCATCGTGAATCGGTGTTTTAGGTTGAGCCGGTACTTTGGCGCCGTGTTTCACGCGAGCATCGGCGATAGCTGCTCCAATCGCTTGATTGATGGCTTGTACTTGTGCCGTATCAGATTTAGGTACAAGGATCATCGCGCTGTACTTTGCTTCGCTGAAATTGTTTGGATTGGTGTATGGTTCAAGTAAATGAACAAAGGAAAGACGTACATTTTGTAATAAAACTTCTGTTGGTCTGCATTGGAATGCCATAATTAGTTACCTCCATTGGTATTGAATACTTGCGCCGCACTAGGTTGGTTAGTGATACGTGGGCGCTTATCCGTATCAGCTACAAGAGTAGGTTTGCCAGGGTTCTTTACGACCTGGTCGCCTACGAGTTCATTAAATTCTTTCTTACCGATAGCTTTTTCAATTTGTGCTAAGGTAAGAACCTTACGTTCATAGAGGATAGATTCATCTACCCCGCCATTGATAAGGGTTTGAATAGCAGTATCGCCATCTTGGAATGCTCTGGAGCCTCTACCCTCTACGGCTTTCCAACCTGGCACCTCTGCGCCGGCTAAGGATTCAGATAATGCGTATTCCTTGATATCCTTGTACCAGGACTCGATATCCTTGCCGTGTTCTAGGTATGTACCTAGTTCTTCAAGGCTAATCAGACGAGGGTCTTGTTTCGTGAATACATGCATAGCATCGAAATGCTCACATCGTGTTCTGCATTGAGCCTTTGCCCTACAGAACCCGCACCAGGCACCCGCCTCAAACGTGTGGCCGTCCATTCCGTAAGCCTCTTTAGCTTTTGGCGCGACTACCTCCTCACCCCATTTACGGAGCTCATCGGATGGCATTTCAAATTCTGAAATGTTGTTAACACGAGGCTGTACGATGGTCATCTTAATCGTGTTGAACTTGTACAAGAGACTGTAATCGTGTATCGCACCAAGGGCATATAACATCATCTGTGGATTGTGATCCGCATCAACTACAACACCTTTACCATGTTTATAGTCGATGATGTGGAGCGTATCCCCGGCCAAGATGATGCAGTCAGCCGTACCAAAGCCTTCTGGTACATATTGACTAAAGTCAACACGCTTTTCGATGACTACGACGGGAGCGACTTTGTAACTCAGCATGATGGACTTGATGTATTCGAGGTATACGTCTGTAGTTTCGTCCATTTCAGGCGCCCATAACTCATTCTTTTTGATTTTGTTATACGCCCTGGTGTAGGTACCCTTGGCCATCGCCGTAGTGTATTTCTTAATTTTCAATTCGCATAGCTCATGTGCGAGGGTTCCTTCCTTTGCATACTCTGATGTAGTATCGGGGAAGGTCGCCTCTAAACGAGGCGCCCCTGTACAATGTAGCCACCTATGCGAACTTGATGCGCTTAGTAGCGCATGGCTAGCCATTAGATTCGTGCCCCCATGTTGCGAAGGTCAACAACTAGATTAGGGAATTGGTCTTTTGGAAGTTCTGGAAGGCTTGCCACTTTGTACTTTTGCATTAATCCAACGATTTCATTCGTACGCCCTGCATCCATTAATGGTTGTAAGGCCACTTGAATTTCTTCCAAAGTGTACTCCTTAACCGGCGCTACCGGTACAGCCGGTGTAGGTGGCGCTTGCGTTGGTTCCGGAGTTGTTGGTACCGACACAGATGTCGGTACCACAGGTGCTACTGTAGTAGGTTGAGCGACTGGAGCCACCGGCGTAGATTCTGCTGTTTTGGGTACCACTGGAGCAGTGGGCGGTTCTTTCGTTGTAGGTATAATACTGTAATGTAAGAACGTTTTAAGTTCGTCACAAAGGGATACATAGTTTTTTGCTTCAAAAGTGATTCTTATCATGATGACCTCCTAAGATTATTTTTGATTAGGTTTTAAAAATCCAGGTTTATCAATAAATTCCATAATCGTCAGGGTTACAGCCTTTGCAAATGCTCGCGGGTCTCGACTATGGTCGTGTGCGATAGATACTACCGCGCTAGCTAACATCGCACCAAGTACATCCTGGTCTGTTAACGTAGTTTTACAAGTACATCGGCAGGATGTATAATTTTCACTTAAATCCATGTTGATAGAAAGCGTGTGAATTTTAGGGTTATTCATAATGACCTCCTAGAATACTATTTAAATAACGCCGTGAACGTGTAGTAGCACGAGAACACAAATACCTAAGATGATGAATGCTACTTGGCATACTCTAGTCACCCAGGTATCAATTTTAGTAAGTCTATTAGTAATAATCTCTTCATGCTTAGCTTGTTCTCTTAGGGAACTACGAACATCCCATGGACTAGGCGGAGCGGGTTTATGGACTTCATGTGAAATCAACTGCTCTATTGCAGTATCATTCGCTATCCGTTTTCTTCTATTTTTCCGAGCCATCCTCATCATCTCCTAGGTAATCATTGAATAATGTATTCTTTAGCTCTCTCCGTTCTGCTTTATCCATAAACAACGATTCTAAACTGATACGGGCTTCCAATAACTCAGCCACTGCCATAATAGCTTCTGCAGATTGTGCATGTTCTGCGGTACGTACAATACAATCATCTACAGCTTTTGTAATAATAGGGTTAATCATAATCTAGTCCTTTCTAAACTGACATTTTGAGCATCGCTCTAATTTCTTGGATATAGGGGAGCTTATCTTTTGGATCTGCTATATGTCTAACATCATCCATTGCCAGTTCTATCAATTCTCGTAAAATTTCTGCTTTCCATGACAAGGGAGAGACTTCGCAGAATCTACCTTCAAAAGGTCTACAAATGACCACTTCTCCATCTTCCCCCTCTTCAATAAAGCCTTTGTCAATCAAGCGGCTTCGCATGATACGAACTGTACTGGCCGACGTGGCAAGCATATCGGCGGCTTGACTAATTGATAAAAATGGGTTATCCAAATACGCATTATATAGTTGATTGATTTTTGTTTGTTTTGATTTCATAAAAGCACCTACAAAGTAAAAATAATAAAATAAGACAATCAAATTTAAGCGGTTATAGGATTGAATGTATAATCTTGTTCATAGTGGAAATACCTCGTATAATATAAGTGTCAAATTATTTTGATGTGGCCGTGTCAGTACTGGAACTACTGATGCGGTCATTTTCTTTTGGGCGTTTTAGAATATCGAAGTCGGAAGGACTGCCGATATCCACTTGTGCATGCGCCCAGGTGTCATAGTCGAATCCAAATTTCTTAAGCTCAACTACGGCCTGCTTACCTGATGCAGAGCGATCGATAATGCTATTTAAGGCATTCCGTGCTGACTTCAACTTACGAATCTCAATTTCATAAGGCTTGGCCACCTCTAGGACAGCGCGCCACTTTTGGCCCTTCTCGGATTTATAATCCATCGTGTCATACCACCATTCGTGGAGTGGTTTGCACATACGTTTGATGAAGTAGTCGGCATCAGGTACTAGCTTATTAGCTAGCGTGCCATAGCCTAACTCTTCCAAACGTTGGGCGCCTTTCCGTGCTTCACGTAAGCCGTTAATGACTTTGTGGAACGCTTCAGCAGCTGCTACACGGCCATCAGCTTCTAGGCTAATGTAGTGTGATTCGAGCGCTACGCTCTCCGCCTCTGTCTGTTCCAAAAGTCGAGCGTTGTACAGACTTCTAACAAAGGCCCGTACGTTGTTCTTTGTAGGGTTCTGCATAGGAACCTCCTTTCTGTTACATAAGAAATATAATTACCTTTGGGCTCCGTACCAATTGGCCATCATTGCCCGTGTGAGGGATACCTCACTTAGTACTGACTAAAATCAAATATCAATCCTATATCGACGTTCAGAGTGTCGGCTAATATGATCGCCTTGCTAAAGGACATCGATTTGTTCGTACCCTTGAGATGGCTGTATAGGGTTGCATAGTGCATCCCGCACATTTCAGCTACGTCTTTGACAGATAATCCCTTATCGGCTAGCACCTTATGGAACACTTCAGGTTTCAATCGATATCCGAATCGGTTCCCCCAGGTCTTTTGCTGAATCGAGCACTGGTCAAATAAGCGGTTGATTGGTAGGCCAAGGCCATTAGCTACTAACCTGGCTGTGCATATCCGCACAGGTATGTATTGAGATAACTTAACCAATGTTGTGGTGCTGACTCCGATAGCTTCAGCAAAGCTACATAACCCGTATAGCGTGTTATTGTATATAAGCTGCTTAAGGTCAAATTTTGACTTCAACCGCATCATCGGGATGATTGGTTTCCGTCTCATCGTTGTCTCCTTTTAAGCTTTAGGATTGTTTGACTTTGCTCAGCAACAATCCATAGGGCCAATCCTAAGGCGCACTGCACCATGAACTGTGCAAAGCCTATGCGGTCAATCTCGAGGCTACCAACGGAGCCCATAAGGATTAATCCGGCTACTAATTTAAGAAATACATGCATGATTAAATGCCTCCTTGATGTACTCTTCACTTCTCCCTGTCCGAGCCAGGAATGTTTCAAATCCGAACCGGTCAATGACGAAGGTTCGTTTCTTGCCTTTGCCGTAGCAATAGGCGAAGGCCTTATAATGGTTATTAGCGATGCCCTCTCTAACCGCTGTAAGGGTTAGGCCTAACACGCTAGCCATTTGTTTCACTGTAATGGTTGGGTTCATATCATCACCCCATCAATGCAATTACGAAGTAGATGAGGATAATGGTTAAGGTTATAGCGGCTAACAGTCCTAGGAAACGTCCGAACCAGAGGTCGAATTTGTTGGTTTTGGGTGTTACTTGGACCGTAAGGTTTTCGATGGTATATTCATCTTTTTCAGTATTCATAGCTACCTCCTATACAGGGTCAATGCCCCAGTAGTCATCCTTTTGAGATGAATCAACTTGTAGGTACTCAAGAATTTTGGCGATTGTTCGAACCGAGACAGGCCTACCATTACATGCTGTAAGAATTGTGCATGGTGAAAGACCTGTCATGGTTGCTAACTCTGACCGAGATACCCCCAGCTCCTTCATCCGACGAGCGAGTGAATCTCGGTACAAGTAGGTTATGCAAGATTTGCGTTTGTTCATAGTGATTGCCCTCCTATATGACGCTAATATTCCGTAACGGTTTAACCGTAATTAACTATAAAAAAATAATGTCGTCATATGCCACCTTGAACACCTCTTGAATCTTCTTAATGTGTGGCACATCTGGAAATGAGCGCTTACGCTCCCAGTTTCCCCAGGTATCAACAGATACGCCAATATGCGTAGCAGCCGTTACTTGGGACCAATTTCTAGACGCTCGTAGCATCTTCAACGTGTATTTCATGGGCTACCTCCTTTCTAGTGTGTAGTTCCTGTTTACAGTTATCATTGTAGTACGGATAAACCGTAATGTCCATAAATTAATCATAAAATATCGTAAAATTTCCGTAAATTATTGATTTTTTTACGTAAATACCGTAATATATAAGTATATTAATGATATTAATTTGAGAGGATTACACCATGAGTGATTTGGGCAATAAAGCCATTATGGCTGAAAATATCCAACGATTAATGGATAGCCGGGGCATAGACCGCAATAAAATCTGTGCTGACTTGGGATTTAAATACACGACTTTTACCGACTGGGTTAAAGGTAACACCTATCCTAGAATCGATAAAATAGAGATGATGGCGAATTATTTTGGGGTGCCTAAATCTGAATTAGTAGAGAAATACGTTGAAGGTGGATATTACTCTGACGCAGAAGCAGCGGAGTTCGCAGAATATTTACGTACTCGTCCAGGCGCGCGTATGCTCTTCTCTATCGCTAAGGATATTACTAAAGAGGAAATGGAGGAAACAGTTAAATACATAGAGTTCTTAAAATCTAAACACAAGTAATACACACAAGGGAGAGTGGTAGTATTGGTTATTAACCTTATCTATTGTGACTTACCAAATGCTAAAGCAGTTTCTGAAGAATCAGAGGATATAGATACTCATAATATCTATATTAATAAAAATCTTCCCCACGACCGCATGAGGGAAGAAATAAAGCATGAGTTAAGCCATATTATCCGTGATGATTTTTATGTGGATCAGCACGTTAATTTAGTCGAACGTATGGTTAGGATGTCACAGCTTGAGGATGGCGACCTCGACGGAATCGACTTTTACCATCATATTATTTAACTTCGGGAGGTTTTATAATCATGAAGATTAAATCAATTATCGCTATTCTTATTATCCTTATAGTCGCCATATGCATCGCCCTATTCGCCCTATGGCCTAGACCAACTATAGAGTTTAGGAATGAGTCTGTACTCGGTACTACCGTAACCAATGTGGTTCTTGATGACTGGACCCTTACATCCGCCCAGGGCGGAGAGAACTCCACGATTACCTTCCCTAATGGGAAGTCTGTACCGGCGCATTGGCAACTCGTGCAAACCATACCACCGGCACGCCGATTCAATATGTTCCCTGAATCGTTCTTCTACCACACTATATATGTGGCACCGGTTCAGCCTGAACTCGTCGATTATATCAATGCTAATAAGCCTACAGTAACCTACTACCTTAACGGAGAGGCTAAACAGATTCAATTTAAATAAGAATTAAGCCCCTATTCGATACTACTCAGATAGGGGCTTAATTATAGGAAGGATATGAAATTATGGCCATGAAACGAGCCAACGGAACAGGATCCGTTTACAAAATGAAGCATAAGCCGTTACGCAAGCCATACCGGGCAGTCGTAACTACTGGCTACGATGAGAATGGCAAGTGTAAGCGTAAGACGATTGGCTATTATGCGAAGTCAAAAGATGCCTGGGATGCCTTATCAGAATATGGCATCTATCCGGAGAAATTTGAAACCAAGAAAGTATTATTTAGTGAATGTTGGCGTTGGATGATTGCCGATAAAGAACGTAAAGGAATTGATACGAAAAAAGGCGGATATTCGACCGCACAAGCGAAGATAACGTCCATTTGGAATAAACCTATACAAGAGATTAAACTCGTGCACCTACAGGCTATAATCGACGAAAACAGTCATTTGAGTCGCTCGTCTATTAGTCTGATTGTCAAAGGTCTGAACGGAGCCTTTGAAGCAGCTATCAAGAATGATGTGATTATCAAGAACTATGCGGCGCTCCTTGAACTGAAACCGGCGGAGAAATCTAATATACATAAGCCCTTCACGGAAGATGAGATTCAAACGATATGGAATCACTCCGATGAGGATATTGCGAAACTCTTATTTGATGTATATCTACTCTGGTATGCGACCGATAGAGCTACTATCCATTAAGATTGAAAACGTGCACCTGGATAAACGCTATATCATAGGCGGTGTAAAAACAAAAGCCGGCAAGGATAGATTAATACCTATTGCCGACTGCGTTATGCCTTTTTATCGCGAAATTTACGCCAAGGCGAGCGTTTCTAAATCTGATACACTTATCCCTCAAGGGCACACATCGAAGTACCTAGGAAAGCCAATAAAACGATTTTGTAAAGAGGTCGGTATATCTGACCACTTACCACACGATACTAGACATACGTTTGTAACTTTGGCTAGTAACTATGGAATGGATCGTTACATTCTAAAGGCTATCGTTGGCCACACGCAAAGTAAAGACATTACTGCCGATGTGTACACTCATAAAACGATTGAGCAGTACGTCGAAGAAGTAAATAAGATACCTGCATCGTTTCGTTGATAGGTTGAGCAACGGTTGAGCAACGTATACGAATTTTAGCAATTTTTAAAAGAAAAGGCACAGTACCTATGCGCATAAGTACTGTGCCTTCTGTATTTATGAAACTGTATGTCTTATTTGGAGTACATTTTTTATAGTCCTATAAAACCGCTTATTTACTATATTTATAGCACTTTTAATTTTAAAAAGTTGAGCAACAGTTGAGTAACACTTGAAATTTTAGAGCAATTTTAAGCGTTTATATAATATATACTATTATATAATTTTACTCATTTTCTTCTATTATTTCATAAGAAAGTAATAAATCATCAATTAAATTTCTTACGCCTTCCTCATTATATTCCTTCGGATCAGGAACGACTTCCGCAATCCAGTCAGCCGTCCAAACATAGTCAACACCTTCGGGCCATTTGAAATCAGGAAATTCTTCTTCCATATCGCCATCATCCCAGGTTTCCTTATCCCACTTACCTATGCATGGAGATTGGCGCATCTCATGCTCGTATATCATGTTCCATGCTTCCTTGTAGGTTTCAGCAGTTCCCATGAACCAAGGCTTTTGAGTTGCTGTACTGTAGACTTTTAACATTTTAGGTTCCTCCCCATATAATCGTTCCATGCCCTGGCGAGATACCAGCCAGGTACCTTTTGCCTTCCTACACTCATCCGATGTAAATCGTGGTGGCGTGTTCCGTTGACCAGAGCACGCCTGCTTGACGGTAACCGGACTAATTTTCCAACGTTCCGCTGCTTCAGCGGATGTCATAACGTCCTCGAATTTCATAAGTACCTCCTTATTTACCCCAACCTAATGCGATTTCAGTATCATTTTGCATTTCTGCTACTGCTTTCAAACTATCAAATGTGTCTGCTTGTTCGAAGCACATATCTTCGAAGTCGCTTTTGAAAGTGTATTCTTTCCAATATTTGCGGTTCAATTTAACAGCATATGCGTATAGGTCTTTATTATAATTGCGAACTTCTGCAATGTTCCAATCCTTTAGATATACAACTTTGTTATTGTCGATTACTAGAACTGGATTACCTTTAACGAATTTCACATTGTTAGTCACGAGGATAATTTCATCATCGCTAATAACATGGTTAAATTTAAAATATTTGTTCGATGTATGTTTCACTTCGCCAAAGAACTTAGTCAATTGAGATTCTTTTACGCTTTTTAAAAATTCACTGTATTTACTCATGGTATGTACTCCTTTAATACTTCCCTTATCTTTGTCTTTATTATACATCGTATTCGATGTAAACGCAAGTGCTAATTTTAATAAATTTTGAAAAAGTACAAACAAAAAAGAGCCTACTAACCTAGATATTTTCTAAGTTAGTAAGCTCTTTTAATCTTTTAGAATCAATCCATGAGACCACCTGCTCATGTTCAGGAGATATATGGATCACCTCTCTATCGATGAATTACTACTCCGATTATCGCTCCCGCTCCCATCACCTGGGATATGTTGCGTTGCATCCGGAGACGCTTGATTGTGCGGTTGTCCCGCTCTATTTTGTTCTTCAACACGTCTAATGATTTCTGCATTTCGTTCAAGGTAGCTTCTTGCTTCACTGAGGTTTCCTTGGCTTTGTCCAATTCGCTCTCCAATCTGTTGATTGTATTGTGCGCTTCTGTCAATTCTTGCCCCTGCTTCACGACTAAGGTCTGTGCTTCGGTCAATGGAATGTTGGATGCTTCGATTGAGTTCAAGGCTTTCTCGTTGTTGCTCTTGAGCTCGTTCCACTGCGTCAACGGCACGGTGATAGTCGGTTCCGCTTGGTTGGTAGAGGATATATCCTGTGCAAATACAGAGGAGCACGATAAGAGCGCTGATAATATAATAGTGGCGAGGATACTTGCCCACCATAGTTTTAATTTTTTCATACATAGTAACTCCTTCCTAAATCGTACTCCCCCACTGAGCGCCCCACCATCGAGCGGTGCCTCGTAACCAGTCGCCACCGCTCCATCGTTCATCACCTTCATGGCACACTAAGAGGTCCCATCGGTCAACGTTGGAGTCTGGGCCGTATGTGTTATTTGGATAGCCTGTCGGATCTAAATAATAGAGGTCTAGGCCGTCCTTATTATCAGCCGCTTCGGCGTGCGTCATTTGATGTTGTAGGTCAAGCGGTACACCCGCATTAATAGTTAGCACCGCCATAATCTGTGTCATAGTGGTTAACTGTTCCTTAGTTGGTGGCTCGCTACCTAGATTATTTTCGCCAACCGCATCCCAACACGCTTCAATGGCAATGCCTACGGCGTTACTATTCCGCATGTAGGTGTGCTCCTTATAATCGGTTAATGCCTCCATATCTGTCCACATCGTACCATCTCGGTCGATGTTGATATGGTAATCTGTGAAGTGCTTACCCCCCTTGACGCCTGTCCAATGCAGGTAGGCCTTTTCAATCTTGCCATATGCTTTTAGTGCTAGGTCTTTTAATTCGTCCATTGTAATTTGTCGAAACATTATTTATTTCCCCCTCTCGTCATGGTTAATATCATCCGCTAATTGTTGTACGCTAGGTCGGCTTAAAGGAGATGGATTCTGATCCTCAAGCTTATCCGGTATACCATCATGGTCCTTGTCGATGAACATGCCACATAATCCAACAATGGTCATAAGCACCGATGGAACAAATATATGGTCAATAATAAGGATGCCCTTATCAATAAGCTGATTCGCTTCCGGCGACACGTACCCTTTAATCGTTGATAGAATATACTGGGCAACGACTAATATCATAGGGACTAGCATAACGAGGACTAGTGCCCTCGTTGCTAATACTCCCGTTGGCCGTATGCCAGCTATTCGGATGGACTGATAGGACCGCTTGATGCGGTTAACGATAGCTAACTTATCCATTGCCCCTCCACGCTTTTATAATTTCAATAACAAAAGCAAATATTTCCTTAAAGTCGATTAGCTTATCCTCTACGATTTCTCGTAAGTTTTCAATAATCGACCAACATTCTGAGAAGAATGGAATCAGCATGAATATATCAGCGAATATGTGGTCCAGGAATAGTTCTGTATTTGGTATCGGGATATCTGGTAATGAAATAAACACGATGGATAGTATCATCCATGCCGGATACTGTATGCATAGTTTCTTGAGTAAATCCCCTCTAAGGCGTTCACTCATTAAGTACCTACGCTTTTGGCCAGTAGTAGCATCTACGTATTTCCCTTTGCCCCAACCATACCAAGCGAGCGTTGTTAATAATGTTATAGGTGTATTGTTCCTGTGATTATCCTTATTGTATCTAAGCACCTCCGCTGTAATGCGTTGTAGTGCATCAATGAATAGCAGTACAGTCGTTAATATGATGATAACGCCCATACTGACAATATGCTCATGTGACACACCGCTAATCAGCATCACTAAAATGTCATTCAGAATCGTCATTCACTCCCCCTAAGTGTGATAGTTAAGTAAGGGAGACACAAGCAAGGCTTTCACCGCGAACGAATCCGTCAACGTCCGCCATGCCTCGCCCATGAAATTCGTTAATTCTTGCATGTGTCTCCCCCTGTGTTAGTTAATTATAAATGGTCGGCCATTCCCCCCATTGCAACGTACCGATGTTGAGCGTCGTCCCATTTCAACTCGTTTGTATCATAAGTGAACTGTACTGTCCCCCATTGCAACGTACCGATGTTGAGCGTCGTCCCATTTCAACTCGTTTGTATCATAAGTGAACTGTACTGTCCCCCATTGCAACGTACCGATGTTGAGCGTTGGATACGTACGGTCATCGTTTGAACGGAATGTAATTAATTGAGGGTTCTCAACATATATTGGGATATTGTTTGGCTTGATAATATCACCGAATCCCATTTTTCTGGATACGCCTGTATACAGATTGACAGCAATATCAGATTTTATTTGAATAGATGAGATTGTTCTTGACCGCCAAGCTTGAGGGATAAACTCGAATTTGTATCCGTCCTCAGTTCCCGTGCTATTCGTTACATTAATTTTAAGCACATCACCATACAACTTATACACGCTACCATTTACCTCGATAGTGTCATCGGCTGGCGCACCAATTTGAACGCCATTAATCTTATATTCTGCCACTTTTGCACCTACGAAATTATGATAGGTAAGTTTGATATCATCTTCGCCCAATGGTGGAATGGCTACAGGGCAAGCCCCAGTACTATCTAACACAAAAGGTGTATCGTTGCCGACTACCTTAACGCTGTAATGCGGTTCGCCTGTTACTGGTACCACCTGTTGCCCTTGAATGACACTAGGAATAGTCAAAGCCTTAAACTCAGTTCGAGGGAACGGCTTGCCCATGTTTCCAATTAATGCAGTGAGTACATCGTCAACGCTAGCACTTTCACACCATACGTTACCATTTAGCAATAATGCTTTTGCATTGTCAGCCGTAGCACTGGCGCCGTCTCGTCCGTCCTCGCCCTTATCGCCTTTAGGACCTTTTAAGGCCTCTAACTGTTCGGCGGTGAAATCTGCATAGGTGAATGGGTCGCCCTTTGGACCAGGTTCACCTTGAGGACCTTGTAATCCTTTTAAGCTATCGAGCCATTCCTGTTCAGTACCTCTGAACCCATGAGCCACTGCAATAGCATAGGCGCTTTTACCTAACCCCTCAATTAGTGGAAGTGTAGTTTCCTTATCGAGTTTTAAAATTAATTCGTTTTCCATAATCGTACGCCTCCTTATTTGTGCATGGAAATATCTGGAACGATGGTAACTGTACCCTGTCCTAGCTTTATCCATTTCTGATCATTGTAGATAAATGCATCGTACAGGTAATCACCGCCCTTTAATTGGGCCTTAGCGGAGTCCTTTCCGCTGATGAAGAACCCTACCCGTTTAGACTGTACCACAGGTGTTAACTCTAATTTCATATCATCATAGGGCCGTTTACGAATTTTACACACGGCCTGGTATTGACTTAGGTCCATATCGGAGCCAGACGGCACGACATATGTCATACCGAAGTCCTGCCCCGCGTATAATGTGATGTCTTGTTCTACCATATAGGCCTCCTTAGATTTCAGTTAAGTCAACGGATTTAGGGAAGTGCTTATGCTGGTCTAGTTCGGATACGATATATTGGAGTGTTCCCGAGTATTTAGTGAATTCAAAAAAATTAGCCGGTACGCTTGCATCAGGATACGTATACACTACGTTTCCGTCAATTCCTACAAGTTGCCCATATGCAGATATACCCATTGTAATCCCCAATTTGATAACATCATATGTATGCGAGCCTTTGAATTTATCCGAGTTAGCTACGGCATCTGTATATCGCTTAATGAATGTATTTTTCGCTCGAAGATAATAGTTAGCACTGTTAAAGACCGGTTTGCCTTTTTCATCAAATACTTCTATGCCGTACTTTTCAGAATGTGAAGTTTTGTTAGAATACACATAAATTTCAAGGCCCCTTAGAATACTACCTATATCTGTAGTATAGGGAACCGCAACCCGGCACCCGAACATCGGCTTTTTCAACCCGGTAGCGGAATCAACTGCCATTCGTTCTTCCATGGATATCATCTCTAAAGGAGATGCCGAGGCCACCGAATAGATATAATACTCATCTAAATCTCGATGTGCAATCGGTATCATAATCGTAATCATCGAGGAAGTTGAACCTCTTGACCTCATGTTAATCTCTTTTTTTTGAAATATTTTATATTCCCAGTTAGGTATAACTTGCCAACCGCCTTCAGGAAAATCCCCTACACCGCTAAATGTTAATCTGTATTTTAGAAATGCACATGTTTGACTATCATTGAGTAGAACATTTTGTTTATCATTTACTATTTTCAAAATATTCATTCGCATACTCCTATCATTAGCTTCACCCCGCAAGGTAGTCCAATAGTATTGGGGTATACCGGAGTAAAAGTAACTGTATCGCCATCAATATAACTAAAATAGTCCCCTGCACGCTCAGAAGCATTCAAACTTCCATAATATTCCCGAAGGGTAAATAATTCTTGACCTTTATAGATTGGAACTTTAACGGAGAACTCCGGCACGATAGTCGTTAACTCCTTGGTCCAAATAATCTTGGTAAGTCCTGTAGATAAGTCAGCTACCGTTTCACCATGTTCATCAAATACTTGTATTCCAGCTGGCACAGTATCACCTTTCTTTCTAAATAACGAAGTCAGCTTTTCTTTTAGCCGTTTAATTAGTCGTCCCATAGTCCTAACCTCACTCTCAGTACATTGTTATCATCAAATACCTGGATTAAGTTATCCGATATCTCGACACGAGCGCCGCTCGTCTTAGTTCGGAGCGTACCAATCGTTGCAGTGATAGCATCTAAGCTATTTACCTTTAACTTATCCGCGGTAACACTATCCGCTTGTAGCTTGTCACTACTAATCGATAAGGCTTGTATCTTATCCGCGCTCACGGAGTTAGCCTGGAGCATACCCTCTGTGATGATATTATTCTCGAACAGCGCTTGGCCGGTTACGTGTAATAACTTGCCATCGATTCGAGTACCTTCGGGGGATAAGTTAATCCGGCTAACAATATCCGCGCCGTTTAGACTGCCTATAGCCTGTGTCACTCTAAGGTCGATACCGTTGGATAGTGTAGTAATTTGACTGGATAGGTTCTTATTAAGGTCAGTTACCTTTTGGGTAATTCCCGTATCAAGTTGTGCGATTTTAGATTCAAACCCGTTAACAGAGGTTTTCATCGTACCGACTTCAGCGTTCATCGCTTGAATTGATTCGTCCATAGCTTTTAGCCCTAATGTTTCCGCATCAAGTAGGCTCTTATCAACTCTATCCTTGATAGTGACCGACTTCTCGGCCACTAAACTACTACCGAACACATCGACGTATTCACACCGTACACGATACACCCCGGCTTTGTTGGAGTACGTGAGCATACTCGACGTTGTCTCTAAATCGTCCGTACGATCATCACCAATGACGTGGCACCGGATAACATAGGCCTGTGGTGGCTTAGCTCCAAAATACAGGCTGAACCCTCCGAGTTGGTCCTTGACCTCGAATGTAGGCGCCTCTAACTGTGGTAAGTTGTACGAATACGTTGCAGGCGTTGAGTACTTGCCTAGCGTACTTCGTGCATATAAATACACGGTGCCACTTCGGTTCGTAAGAGGTAAGTTAGCTGATGTACCTTTCACCTTTGCAAGTAATGCGTTGGTATCCTTGCCAGGGTCATTATCGGTGCGTAGTTCATAGTAGTCTACGTCAGCGTTCAATACATCGTTCCATGATGCGGTGGCGTGGTCCTTGAACGATATCGTAAAGTTCCTGGGCATATCTGGTACTTCGTCCATCGCCTTGACTACGACGTCAACGACTTGGGCGGTGTCGGAGCGATTACCGAACCTATCCACGGCTACGGCCTTAATCTCGTACTCTTCACCAGGGCCTAATGCCTTGATAATAACCTGGCTGTTACTACTACCCGCGTACTGCCAATCTTGACCGGTTACAGCTTGGCCATTCTTAGATTTAAGTTTGTACCACACCTCAGCGCTGTCAAAGTTACCAGGGTTAGCCGGCGGCTCGAACATGACTTGAAGGTCATAGTACACGCTCTTATCAGCGGTTAGGTTATATCGGCTAATAACGTGTAAGTTCTGCACGTCGCCAGGCGCTTGCATCTTAGGGATAACGATTTCCTTAGTAACCCCTGTGGTGAGTTGCCCTAAATCGTTAATCGCTTGCACCTTAACCTCGTAAGTAGCGCCTAACAGTACGTCGGATATCTCTGTGCTATTAGGTGATGCGGGGAAGTTCCCCACATATTTCCAGGTATCGCTTTTAGCGTTCCGATAGTTAACCACTACATTGGTTATTTTGCCGTCACGAGGAAGTTGCCAACGGACGGCTATCCGTGAGTACATAATACCGCTCGCGCCATACACGTCACTCACAAGGCCTATATCCTCGATATCGCTCCCTACTTCCGATTTATAGTCGATAACGGGAACAGTACCGTCATCACTCGTATACACTTCCGGATAGTATTCCATGCACTGTATTTTACGAGTAAGGTCTGTACCGCCTTCCGTGATAGCTAGCGCCCTAAATGGTTTAGCTGCTTTGGTTAACTCACCAAAGGCGTACACGCTACCAGGTTCGACTGTAATCGACTCCTTAACGGTTACATTACGACCGATCACACTCAACACTGTGAGCGTAGTTACCGCATCAGTGGCGTTGTTACGAATCAGTAGTTGATACTGCTTGCCAGGTAAAGTCGATACTTCCTTATCAAGGGTGATAGTACTACCATTAGCGGATACTACCCGTCCGCCTTCGCCCCATTCAGGTACGTCATGTTGGATGAGGATAATATCCCCTATCGTACATGCTATGGCGTCGGTGAAAGCTTCAATGGTAACTGTACGCACCTCGTACTTATTGCATCGTAGGTAGTGCTTTCCATGTTTGAACGCCTGGTCTAGGCTAGTACACCCCATGAGCTCTATTTGAGCAGGGTTTGTAAGTGTATCCGATTCGTCGTATGTATCACCATATACAGGGATAACATCACGTTCGTAGTCCTTGTCCTTATTAAGGAAAGAGATTTCCACAGAATTGGCACGGCTTTGGATACCTTGGAATTCTTCGGAGAAGCTGCCTTGTTTAATGTTGGCCACAGTGAATAATTGTACCGGCGTCGACTTATAATCGCTAACACAGGTGAAGCGTGTCCCCTGTGGAATGACTTTACCTCGCCCTACGTTTTCCGGATACTTTAACGCATCCCATAACCGGCTAGCGCTGTCGTAGATATAGTTGAAGGTGAATCCGTTCTTATCACAGTTACTTGCCCAGGCCTTAAAAGCGTCATAGTCCATACGTCCATGAGGTTGGCCAAATACTACATACTCATCGCCAAACTTACGCGCCATATGAAGTAGATCATATGCAGCCCATGCCGGATTATCGGCACGCTGTACCTCGTATTTTTGTTGATACGGATTGAACACATACACGGCGGAGCGTTCTTGTACCCAGGATACTTCAGGGTCTGAACCATTGAGTTGAGAAGTGGCCAACGCTTTAATACCAATAAGCGCTTTACCAGGATGTACGAAGTCATCATATATAATCTGCGTTAATTGGTTCCAGTACACCCGATTCGTGTATCGGATAGTACTGCCGTCCTTACTTGAGCAACGAACACGAACTTCATACTGTGCCTTATCGAGATTATCGAATCGGTATACACGATAGAACGCGGTATTCGTTGCTTCCTTAACGATACCCTTATAATCTGCCTCTGCGATTTCTGCGTCAGACTTTTGACGAGTAAAGGACCATCCGTCACCGGATTTCTTAACAAACGCTTGCATACCTTTTTGGTTAGATAGTGGTAACTTATGCCACTCTTCACTGTCTCCAACCTTGCGGATTTCCGCATCAATGGTAACTGATGTAGGGTCCATACCGCCTTTATCGTTGGAATAATACAGCCCATTAGGGAAACTGATAGTTAACTCGATAGCGTTGCACGCATCGCCTTGTACACGTTGAGTACTCCATCCGGTTTTTAACTCGTAGTTGAGTACTTGGTCTGCGAAGTTATCGTTGAAGTTAGGGATAACAGTTTGGTCATTAGTACCTAGGCGGATATCCACCTGTACATCCTGGTAGTTACTAACCGGGTTAGCGTTGATACGGATATCTTCGATTTTGGATAACTCGCCTTCACCGGCACAGTATAAGAGGTTAAGGTACTGCTTTTCGCCATCGCTGATAATGTGACGTGATAACAACATCCCAGCACTTTTCATACGGCCATATGTCACGGCTAATGGGTACCCTTGACCGGTTACAGTTTTAGCGCCGCCCCATCCATATGTGTTAGCTTGAGATGAATCAGAATTGGAGCGGTCTACCTTTGGTTGTGTTAGCTTATTGACGAGTGCGTTACCAATCATGCCTATGGCCATGGATAGCACTGTACGCCATATTAGACTTTGAATACCAAATATAGCGCCACTTGCTATACCGCCTGTGGCGATACTAAGACCTATGGATAAGATAATTCCAAAGAACTTGCCATCAATCTGTGGCACAGCCACGATATAATCGCCATCGCTCACGATGGTGTCAAGCGTAACCTCTTGGCCATTAATGGAGTATACCCAGTCGCCATCTTGTTTAGCGTAAAAGCTTAACGGCATATTCGCCTTATATGGGCGATATTGTGTTTCATGCTGATCCGGTTTAAACGGATTCCTTACAAGCACTACATTAATCATCGGCTACTCCTTTCTATCGTAAATATGTTTAAGTCGAGGGACGTATTTAGAGATATGTTCGATACATACACCGCTTGGCTTAGTAGCGTGAATAAATCGACCATCACCTAAATACACGCCTACGTGGTCAAGTTCCTTACCTTTTAGCGAGAATACCAGGACACTGCCCTCAATAGGTTCCTTGACCTCTTGCCACTCATCCATAGCGATGTTGGTGTAGTTTGGAAGGGTAACCCCATTACGGCGATACACCTCAGCCACTACGTCCCAACATTTCAGCTCCTCGAATGGAGCGCCAATCATATCAGTCAAATCACTTGTTAGACGCATACAGACCTCCCTGTGGTATGGTTGGCTCGCCACCGAATCGAACGCTATTACCTAGTGCCCTACATCGTGACAAAGTCTTATTACACGTGGTTTCATCGCCTTTATATCCGCACTGAACTCCTTTGAACTTGAAAGGACAAAAGTCCTTCATGATACGGACCAATGGGAAACGGCGTGTGAAACTAAAATCGGTGCCGAGTGTAAACTCCATCCATTCAGCGTTAGCGACGGAGCCGGTGATAACAAAATGTTCTTCTACTTCGCACACATTTGGTACGTTTGTATTTATTACACGGACAATCACATTTGCCCCCGTGAACCCTTGGTTATCCTCGGCCAGGCGTTGGATTGTCCGCGTCACATTGGACACGGACAATTTAACATTTGGTAGATCAGTAGAGTTATGGTTGACGTCTGCTAATTTGAACGGGAACGCGATGTACTTGTTCCCTTGAAAGGTAATATCCTCAGTGTTATACACAAGCCGTACGATATCGCCTTTATATTCAATATCAAGGAGCATGAGCCATACACCCGTGGCGTCTATTTTGTTTTTCTCCAAAATTGATGCGGTTGAAAGTGTTAACATATTATGCCTCCTGTAATTTCACAGTACCAACCCATGTGCCGTAGTCATTCGCTGCGAAGTCTAACTGATCACTGAATCGTACCTGGATAGTTTCCTTCGTTTCAGGGTTCGTCCAGTCGAACACGTTTGAACAGTTGACTTCATCGAAGAACGCTCGTAGCCGTAAATACTCGGAGGTAGGCACCTTATAATTCACGCTGTATGACCGTAGGGCCTTAGTAGTCTTACGGCGACTAATAATCGTCATATTCTCTACTTGCCCCTTATAGGTCATATCCGGTGTAGTTTCTTGAATTGGATATATTGGATATCTAATGTTTGGAAATGTTGCCATGATTAACCTGCGGCTGCTTTAATAGCGTCCCGCGCACCTCCTTTATTATTTGTTACGGCTTTAACCACTACATCGATGATGTAATTTTCCCCATCGAATCTCGAGTTTTGTTGCTCAGATTCAAGCGCTTGGCCAGATTGGTTGATGATGTTAACCGTAACGTTATTCCCTTGATTACCGCCTAGCATTTTACGAGTTTGACTTGCATTATAGATACGATGAGACGCGTTGAATTGAAGGAGCTCTGGTCCGTTTTCACCAACCAATGTCATGCCCGCAGGGGCTACACCGCCGGATGCGAATTTCTTGAACCCGCCACTGCTACTAAATGCAGAACTAAAACTCCGTCCTGTGGAGAAGGAATGGTGCCCTACGCCAATAGCGCCTATACCTCCCGCTACACCACCGAATAGGCTTTGTAACTTAGGTTGTAGATACTGTTGGAAGGATAAGTTCACCATCATCTTGATAATGCTATTCGTCATATCCTTGAATATGCTGATTAACCCTTGACTAAAGGACTTCGTGCCTGTGGCCATAGCCTCGAGATTACTTGTCCACGTTGAGTTAATACTACTCATGGTACTATCAAAGGTTGATTTTGCCTGTTCTGCATAATTAACAGTTTCTTGCTGATACTGTCTAGCACCTTCTTGTAATCGGGTCTTGAGATTACGTCCAGCCATCTCCCAGAGCTTTTGCTGAGCCTCAACCAGGTTCTTTTCAATTTGAAGTCGTTGCGTCGCGGTCATTTGAGCCGTTACTAATTCATTCTTAGCGTAGTCGATGTAAGCTTGGAGCTGTTCACCTAAAATTGCATCGGACTGTTCTTGAGTAAAGTGGCCAAGCTTAACGAGGTTAGCCTGGTGATCCGTAGCTTCAGAGGTTTGTGTGTACGCAAGCTCTCTGATTTTTTGCTCGGTATCCGCAGCAAGTTTTAGCTTTTCAGCATTTGCTTTCTTTTCTGCTAACACCTTATCCCCGACCGCTTTGGTGTAGTCCTTGATATTGTCCTCAATCTGTGCCTTTTGAGCTTCTGACTCTTCCTTAATCAGTTGGAGTCTATCCCCGGTTCGTTCCAAATCGAGTTTCGCTATATCTTCGTTCATCTTACGAACGCGAATCTTTTGATTGCGTTCTGCTTCGACTAACCGCTTTTGATATACTTCCTCGTTTTTCGCCTTAATCTCGGCCACTAAACCGGAACCGGCTAGCGCCTTAGCGTTGGCCAAACCTTGCGCTGAGACTTTTCCAGGGGTTGCACCTGTTGCAGGGGCCCCTACTAAGGTAGCCGTATCAACATATCCTGTAATTGCGCCAAAATCACCTTCAACAGATGGTTTAGCAATAACCCCTGTAGATGAGTTTGCCCCGGTATATCCGCCTTTACCATCAGAAATAACAATATGGTTATCTCCAAGAACCACAACGCCATCACCAGCTTTAGGAACATATCCATCTCCAGCATCGTGCCATGCCCCCGCCGCTTTCGCAGAGTTCATTATGTCAGGAACATATCGCGGAACGTCTTTTGAAAATGCTGCCTTAACAGAATCGGCGAATAATTTACCACAGTCCGTCGCCCAGGTTCCATCAGCTCCTAAAGAATAGGCTTTCCCGATTTGTGCGTTTGCCGCGTCTAGTACGCTAGATGCCGAGCCACTGCCACCGCCAATTCCTCCGGATTGCATAGCGCTCTTGATGATATTGATTAAGTTCCTATTGTTAGAATCAAACTGGTTCTTAGCGTTTGCCTTATCAATATCGTACTGACTGCCATCGAGTTCGAGGGACTGCATGGTAAGAGTTCTAAGCATATCAGTTAAGCGTTCTACCGCTTGGCTCATACGCTCCGAGGCTTGCTTTTGCTCTTGCGCCGCCTTTTCTTGTGCTTGTGCTGCGTCGTTTAACGACCTACTTGCACCGGATAATGCTGCGCCGGTTGCCCCTCCGCCGTTCTTAGCATCCTCAATTTCCTTATCAAGTGCAGCTTGACGTTCATCTGCTTTTTTCTTCTCGGCTTCCGCTTGTGATTTAGCTTGAAGCGCCGCTTCAATTTCAGCGCCTTCCTCTTTCGTCGCTAAGCGGTCACTTTTGAAAAGGCCAAAAAATGAACTATCTTCTACCCAATACCGTGAATCATGTTTAGCCATGTAGGCTTCACTAAGGTTATGAGTAGGCTCATTAGTATTGATATGTGCTTTCAGGCCACCGGCTGTAGTAACCCCTGTATCACTGCCCGCAGTTTTACGGGCATAGATATAGTTGTATACGCTTTTAGTAGCTATACCAATAGCTGCAGCTAAAGCTAACCAAGGACCCGCAGCTGCTAAGGTAGCTAACCGCATAAAGCCTAACGCACTAGTAGCAGTACGTATCACAGTAACCGCCGTACCGGCTTCGATAGCAAACTTAATAACCCCCGCTATCGCTTCCTTTTGCTCAACGGCTAGGCTACTATATTCCCTGGCTAAATCAATAGCCCCTTGTGCGTAGTCCATAATAACCGGCAACAATTCCTGGCCTATGGTGATGGCTAATCGTCTACCGGTAGCTTCCATGTCCTTTAATTCGCGGTTGAAATTTGCGGATTGTTGCGCTGCTTCATCATCAATGACTAAGCCCATAGCTCTGGCACGGTCCTCGACTTGTTTCATGGCTTCCGCTGACATGTTGAGCATGCCGTTTAGTTGATATCCAGATTTACCAAACAATTCCATTTCAATCCGGGTCTTTTCAGCGCCGTCCTTCATACCGCGTAACCGGTCTTGGATAAGTTGGAACACCTCAACGGTATTCTTACCCTGAATATCGTTAAGCGTTAGCCCTAATTTACTGAACGCATCAGAACTAGCGCTCCCTTGTTCCGCAGCGGATTGCATGGAATCCCTGGCACCGGATAAGGCTTTAGAGAATTTTGCAAATGATGCGGTGCTAGTTTCTGCAGATACTCCCATGTAGTCAGCCACCGCCATTAAAGAACTAACCTGTTCAGCGGTAGCACCTGTTAGGCGTTGCATTGTTCTAACCTGGGTGTTCCATTGTAGCGCTTCATCGGCTAATTTCTTACCTAATCCGACGATACCTACACCGGCACCGATTGCCATCATCTCAGTTTTTAGCTTAGATAACTCAGCTACTGTACCTTTAGAGGTAGCGGCGATTCTCTCTAATCCTGCCTGTGTATTCTTATCGGTTAATTGGACTACAATATCGACAACATTATTACTCATCTTTATTTGCCACCTCCAATTCCAGTCCTTCTAAAATCCAAAGAGCATTAAACATCATAGGGCCTAAATGGATACAATTCATTTCCGCTACTTGCCGTATAGCGGGATAATCGAATCCGGCTAGACCTGCCGAATGATACACCCTTTGACTACGAGATAAGGTGTATAGCCTTAATACTCGCTTTACATTACCAGAAAGGTGTGGCGGGTTGAACTCACACTCCGAGCAGTCGAAACATTGTTTAGATGAGGATTGTAGTGATTTACAATCCTCACAATATTTTGGCTTATCCGAGTGCGACCACTGCCACACCTCTTTTAGTTTTTTTCCGTTTTAGCATCTTCCTTGTAAGTTAATTCCATAACTTCACGGGCAAAGGTAGTTGCGTCCTTATCAGAAATTGTATTCAATTCCTTATCGTTTAACTTGAATACTTCTTTTAAAATGAAGCTCATGATCTTACGAACACGAGTAAGGTATTCGACTTGATTGTCAAAGTTAACCGGACTATATACTACATCGAGACCTGATTCAATGAGTGCATCCCGTTCTGTCCAAGATAATGGTCTTGCCTTTAACTCTTTATTATCAATTTTCATAGTTACCTCCTATTAGTACGCAGCTTGCGTATTGGTAAGTTCAAAAATGATAGCGGATTCTTCAGAATCATCGCCATAGTAGGCTTTGAACGGTAATTCGATGTTAACTCCTTTAGGGCCGTCAATACCTGGGGAGTTACGTTCATATATCAACTCAGGCAATTTGATAACCAAGGAATTGTCACCTTTAGTAAGCGTTAATTCTAGGCTAGATTCTGTACCATTTACGGCTTTATTTAAAAGGTCCATATTTTGGAAGAACGCTTTTAATGTACCGGATACGCTGATAATGCCTGTATCGATATAGGTACGGAACCCTTTATTGCCAATTGCGTAAGAATCACCATCCAACCCAAAGTCAATGTTAAGGCTTAATGACAGTACGTTAGCAACTGTCACACCGCCTTCTTTGATTGTGGCTTCTAGGTTTTCAAACGGAGTAAATGCAATTTTAGTAGGCGCCGTATCAAATGGTACTGCCGCCATTGCTTCCTTACAGCCCATAACATCAATAGTGGATGTTAACTCGGAGTCCCCGCCAAAGTTAAGCGCCATTTTATTCATTCGTACACCGCCGAATTGTTGGTATGTGCTAATGTCCTTATAGCCTTGTTCGAATGTAGCGGACGGCATATCTGGGCCAATTTTGAACACATGTTTATGTGCAGTCCCTGCACCGGCGGTAGAGGTAGGCGCGCCGAACGCTAATTTTAACCAATACCCAAAGCCAATTACGTCGACCGGTGGTGTAATGCTACCGGATGCATCGATATTACCTCGGCTAGGCGCTGCCGGATTACGTGTACCACGAATTACAGCGGAGTCATTTAAGTTTTGACTGGCTTTTAACGAAGAACTAATGATCGGCATTACCACGCCACCGGTGGATGGTGTAACGCCAAAGTCAGTTTCAAAAGCCATTGTTAATGTTGATTGTGCGCCTTGCGCACGTTTAGCTACTGCCATGTTATCCTCCTATTAATATTCAACTTGACCGCCAATTACGTGCGGTATTTCTATTGTGAATGTGGCCTTACCTGGATACACAGGGCGCCACGATACATTATCCGTTTCATAGTCAATGTGAATGACTGGATAATTAGGGTTGACGGCCATAATACATTCAATGAGTAGCTGGCCAAGTTCATCAGTTTCAAAAGCGCCTGTATAGGTAATGACACGGCCATTACGTTCTGCTTCCTTCCGACACACGCCCCATACGAGTTGGAGTGTATACGAATAAGACTCAGCAAGTCCTTCAGACTTATTATCCATAAGGACTATAACGCACGGACAATCCTCCTCAAGAGGAGCGCCCGCATCGTCATAACCTACAAATATAGATAGGTCCTTACCATACTTCGCCTTACAGAACTCATTGATATGATCATTGTCCTTAATAGCCTCAACCCAACGATTCGCAATCACTGCGAGTGGAATTGTTTGCATAGCTACCTCACTTTGTATACTCGATTACTTGTACCCCATGAAGTATTTCCGAGTGCGTACTCACCAATTTTCTTTTCTAGGAATGGTACGAGTTTAGGTTGAAGGACCGCCCTCATCGGTCCGAAGGTTTCACGAGGTTTAATAACGAAAGAGGTTTTCCCTTTGGCTAACTGGAACCCATGCGCAAATAATTTCTTACGCATGTTTTCCGTTATTTCTTTGGTGTACCCCTTTTCAATCTGTTCCCCTAATTTCTTAGCAGAATTAGATAACCACCCAACCTTGACCGATTCAGACTTTGCGTCGTACTGATACCCTACGGCTCGGTACATTTTGCCGAGTGGAGTATACCCAACTGTGCCGGCTTTTACGCCACTTGCGATAAGTTCATCCCGCGACTTATACGTCCAGCCTTCTCGGTCTGCTTTTCCGCCTTGCCGATATGCTCTTCGAACTTTAGCACCAAACGCTGCTTCAAGTTGTGCCCTCATAGCCGGTGGCATAAAGGCGGCGTATTTCTTACCGCCTGGCGCTCCGGATTTAATGCCTTCCTTGATAGCCTTAGACATCATATATCCCATAGACTTCATGGCCTTACGCATCCAGTCCGGTTTAGTTCTGGCCAGATACTCAAGGTAGGGTGTAGCGCTATCGGTAATCGTGATAGGTTCGTTACTCATGGTCTCACAGTCCTTACGTTAGCTACGATTTCCAGGCAGTGCATCTTATCATCACTGTCTGAAATATGATCCACATACCATTTCTTGCCGTGGATGTATATTTCATCCTTCGTCTTAGGTAATGGTATGTCTTTAGTTCGTACCCAAATCATAGCTTTATCCGCTAATCCAGTTACGAATCCTGAACCCTTACCATCGTACTCACCGATTTCCACGCTCGCCTTGATGGTCTTACCCTCATATGTGATTTTCTCACCAAATGCCCCCAGGAGGACGTTTTCATCGTATGTATACATATTTGTACCTCATAGGTTTAACGGGGGCATACGGCCCCGTTATCCACATAATATAGCTATTACCTATGCGCTTGCTTTCGCAACAGATTGCACTAGCATAACGGTAACTGTATCTTGCGCAGCAGTTTTTGGTGCTACTGCGATACCCAATGGTTTACCACCAGTTTTAACCGCTTTATCGGTTAAGAAATTAACTGTATCGCCAACGTCAAAGGTATCAGCTTTTTCAGCGTTTACTTTGAATACGCCAGTTACTTTAATAGCGCCAACTTCACCTTGTTTCATATCAGTGATAGCCACACCATGTAGCGCACCGGCTTCAACAATATTGCCTGCTTTAACTTCCGCAGTTGCAGTAATGTCAATGCGGTCAGTTTCTTGTACGAATTGTGTCATCATATATCGTTACCCCCTAATTATTTACCAGCGTTTTTATACATTCCACGGAAGTCAAGAGCGCTTACGCCACAATCAAATGCTACTTTGTATTCGATACCGTCTACATCGAAGCCTTGGCGAGTTTCAAGACGTGGAGTTTCAACGCCGTTCAAGTAAGTTACTTCAATAGTGTCGTGTTGAGCTGCATCAGCTACTAAGTACCAAGCAGTTGGGTCAGTCAATTCTGCATCAACTACAATAATGAATCGACCTTTGTAAGGGTTAATCACACCGGAATTTACTCCATCAACTGCCGCGGTAGAGTTAACGATTTCGTATGCAGTCATTTCAAGTTCTGGAGGAATTACCAAGTATTTAGGTGTGATGTTAAGGGTAGCTTCGCCCGTAATACCTTTTTGGCGACGCATAGCAGTAATTGCTTTAGCGATTGCTTTCACAGATAATGCCTCACCTGTACCAGCCACGTTACCATGTTTAGCATCAAACAATGCTATAGTATCTTGCATTTGAACGTTGCCAGTTAATTGAGCATATACCATTTTGTTTACTAAGCGTTTAGCCGCAGAGCCGTACTTTGTAGCAATTTTAGAGAATAGGCCTAAGTCATCGTTGATGATTGCTTGGCGAGTTAAGCTGAACAATTTACCATAAGTAGCTACTTTAGTACGAGCAGATGCTTCACCTAAGGAGTCCTGCTTAAATTGGCCACCTTCAGGAACTAATTCAAGGTTACCTGCTTCAGACAATGCATATCGTGCAGCTTCTTTAAAGTCACGGTTAGAGCCTTTGCCTGCCCAGATTTGGTAAGTAGTTTCAGCTTCGTTGAAGCCTACCATTACGGATTTGTTAGCAAGGTTAGACATGATAGCAGGGAATGTAGATGTAGAGTTGATAGCTGCACGAGCTAATTCCATGTTATCGCCAATGTTAGCTTTCAAGCCTTCACGTTGCAAAGCTTCACGGGCTAACTCAACCATAGAGTGGCCGCGTAATTCTTGAGCACCAGGCGCAGCTTCTGCTACTTGAATACCTGCCGCCATTAATACTGCGTCTTGTGCAGCTGCGCGGAATTTATCGGATTCAGATTCGCCCATTTTAACAGACACGCCCGCGTTACGTGCACGTAATTGGTCCATCACCATTGCACGTGCTTCATCAACAGATTTGCCCAATACAATTGCTTCGTCTGCGCCTTCAACGTCGAAGTCACGGAACATTGCAGTAATTTCAGAAGTACGTTTGCGTTCTTCTTCCATAGCTTTCGCCAATTCTTCTTTTGTGATACCGCCTTCAACTGGAGCGGATTTCACTTCTGGAGTTTCAGTCAATTTTTCTTTTTCATCCATACCTTTTTGTTCCTCCTGTGTGTCAATACGTGTATGAATTTGAATATCATCTGCACTGCGCCCTACGCCGACCGTAGGGTCTGCAGGTACGGATACAATGCTGATTTCTAAGGGTTCCCAATCTGTGATGACGTATGCCGGGCCAGTGAAACGGCCATTTGTGGATGTAGTACTATCATCTTCGAGCACTTCGTATCGGTTAATAGCGTATCCTACGCTAACCCCTTGAAGTGTTCCGGATTGGACTTTCTTAAATATGGCGTCGGATTGTTCATCTTCGTCAAAGCGTACTAGCGCTTTACCTCGATTATCTTCAATCCACACCTGTTCGATGTGCCCCACAACCGCATCACGATCATGGTTAAATAGCACGGTGCCTAAGCCATCATTAAATCTATCGAGATTGATACATTCTTCATCATGGCAAAGGATCTCATCGCCGAACCAACGGCCATATGGCGTTTCAGAGGAGAAGGAAAGTTCTACCGTCCGATTGTCGGAGTCGACTTGGTCAATCGTAGATTCACGGCAATAGTTACCTTGAACGCTACGCTTTTCGTTTTCGTCCATTGTTAGCCATCAGCTCCTTCCTGTGATTGTTGGACGTTATCGTCACTATCTGGGTCCATCAATGGTTGCAACTCACTGGAATAATCTAGTAACACCCCGAGCTCCTTGGCTCTATCCTGTTCGAGTTTCCGTTGTTCAAGAACTTCCTCCCAATCACGCCCAGATGCTGCGCACACATCCTCTAAGGTTGTAAGGCCGGATTTGATAGCTTCCTTATTGGCAGACACTTCCTTAACTGGGTCTATCCATGACCATCCTGGTGCGAGCCAAGATACTTCTTGGTACTTGTCCTTATTCGCCAAGTAGTCAGATGGTAGTTCACCGGCTAAGTACAGTGCATCGATAAAGGCTTTCCAAATCGGCATGCAAAAGTGTGCGATAACAAATTCTTGCCATTGTCGGAAGGTCTTTTGGTCCTCTAACAGATTTTGCCTTGCCGCTGAGAAGTTGCCAGATATATTACGAGCCACGATATCCGCGCTCATTCCTAGACCGGAGGATATCCTCCGTGTCTGAGTTGCCGAGTATTCACTAGCCGTCCCTGCATTACGTTTAGGGTCTGCGAACTCAATCGATTCACCAGGGCTTAGGTGTCTAACCATACCCGGTGCTAATGTCATGTTAGGCCGTCCTTTACTATCCCTTGGTAGCATCGCCGTTTGACGTGCTGAATTTTGAGACGTGATGAACGCGCTATAACATGCTGATACACGGGCGGCGATTAAGTCCGCATCCATGTATTCATCAATATCGTGAATCCGACGAAGGACTAATGCCAGGTGACTCATCCCTCTAAGCTGAGAGGTACGAGTTGGCTTGAATAATAGGAACGCTTGGTTAGTCGTTAGCCGTAATGCGTCGAAACTGCGTAACCCCATTGGATCACTTTGATATACATGATATGCAACCGGCCTCCCATATTCGTTAACCTCCACGCCGTTGATGATGTTATTCTTGCCATTCTGTAGGCTAACCGCTCCAATGTTCTCCGCCTCAATCAATTGGATTGATAGCGGTAAGTACTCGCCTTGTGCGGTTTTGTTGACGAGAATCTCGCCATCGTAGAGCATCCGTCGTAACGCGATAGACTGCAGTTCGTAAAAGTTAGACATCCCTCGGACGTCCGCATTTTCAGCCTCTGCCCATTTAGCCCAGGCCTTTTCGATTTTGTTGTTAAGGTTCGTATTTAACTTACCTTTACCGCTTCTAACTTTCGCCTGTGGCTTAATCCCAACGCCTATTACGTTACGTATTAGCGCGGTAACTACAGACTCAGCTAGGTCACTGTTCATTTCAGCTGCACGAGCTCGACCTCTGATAAGATCACGTGCACCGGTGGCCAACTGCTCGGCGGTGCCATAAGCAGGTTGCCAGTCGCTACTCAATCGGTCCATTGACGCCGCATCATATTGGCGGATTGCCTCTCGTGCTGCGATACGATTAAGCGCCCTCTCGGGGCTAACCCAACCGATTACCTTATCTAAGATATTCATCGTCCACCCCATGTCACGTATGCATCACTCTGGAAGCCGTTCGCTTCCTCATGAACACGTTGCATTAATGTTTGTTCTCGTGCGTATAGCACGGGAAGGTCAATCGCTTTAAACCGCTTACCGCCAATCTGTAACTCAGAATATCCTTTTGTTTCGATATCCTCGATGACTTCACGGATACGGTCCAATTGTTCGTTTACATCGCTCATGGTTCACCTCCTTATCTAAACCAATGGTTCGTATTACCCATTCCTACGCCGTAGTCGATTTCCTCGGCGCCAGAATTTGATTCTTCATATTCCTCGGGCTCCGTTAAATACTTCACCCCTGCAATGTCTGCGACCGCAGCATTGTATGTACATGTATCAAGCAAGTGATTCGTAGGGTGCCCGGTAAGTGGTTTCCACTGCACAGTAACTTCCCCGGTTTTCACGTTGCGAATTTCTTGTTTTTCTTCAGACCGGAGATGGTCTGTATATTCTTGAGGACAATCCTTGAAGAGATGAATTGTACCGACCTCATCAGTTGGCCGTACCATCCGTGCAAATATAAAGTCCTTCCAGTAGTCCGTATTAAGGACGTACAATTTAAGGCCACCAATCACGCCCTTCTCAACGCTTGACATTGAGTACGGCGCCGTTAATGTCTTATGATTGGACGAACCTTTAAGCGGAATACATATTTCTGGGAACCTTGCACAGAATTGGTACACCTCGTCAGTTCTGAAACCTGAGTCAATGCCCGCCTTCATTACTTGCCGAGGTTCGCCATACTCTGTCGGATATTCCCGGTTGACTATGATCTCCTCTAAGTCATCCCAGGTACTAGCTTGGCCATAATCGATAAGGTACGACTTCACACCTGGCGCATACGCCCTAACCTCCCACCAGAAATAGTCCAGCTGTACGTCAACGCTAGCAATAAGTAGCGTTGCCTTATCCGGCACTACACCACGCTCATAGGTTGATTCTGTGAAGTGTAGCGTTTGCGTACTCTTCGTCTTAGCACTTCGCCAAGGTTCAGCTAGCCATGAGTTGATAAAGTTCATGAGTTGGTCCGGGAAGTCTTTCGAAGTGAAGAACTCGTAAGCGACTTTCCCAAACGCTATCCAAGGAGAGTACAAGGACGATAAGTGATAACCAACCGAGCGCACTCGACAATCGGGTGCGTTTTCGGTTCGCCATTCTCCTTTCCGGAGCATATCCATTTTGTGCTTATCGTGAATCGCTTTCTTGCAATGCTCGCATTCATAATAGGCTGTGTCCCTAATGCGGTCCTTATTGCCTTTAGCCTCATCGGGCCATTTAATCTGTTTGAATACGAGCTTTTGAAACTCTCCGCAGTGTGGGCACGGTACATAGTACTCTTTCTGTGCATGAGCTTGTTTGAAAGCTGTCCAGATATTGCCAGTTTCAACTGTTGGGGTTGATACCATCACGTGTTTGGCATCAACGAACGTTTTCGTACGTTCAGTGGCTAGTTTGATTGGATTCGCTTCCTTACCGGAGAATACTGGATACTTATCGACTTCATCGAAGAACACGTACTTGATAGCCCGTGACGCTAGACTCGATGGAGAGTTAGCACCGGACAATACCATGTAGTTTCCTGTATTGAAGTTAAGCTCTAATTTAGAGCTCGCATTTTCGTCGTACATCTTGGCCAACGGTTCCGTGTTCGTGATCATTGGCTGAACACGTTTATCGCTATTGAACTTGGCCAGCATGTCTGTAGGGTATACCATCATGACCGGCGCCTTAGATTGATGAAGCGCGAACCCTATCATGTTGAGTTCGGTTTCTGTCTTACCAATCTGTGCCCCGAAGCACAATACAATCGATTCAATCAAATCGTTGTTGAGCATATCCATAGGCTCTCTTAAATATGGAGTGCGGTGCGTGTGCCAGGGTCCGGGTTCTGCACTAGTGCTTGGGAGTACTCTGAACTTATCGGCCCATGTGGAAACGGTGTACCGCTCCGGAGGCTTGAATGCTTCGAGCTCTTGCGGTGTCCACGTAAACGATGTACTAGATTTGTGCAATATGTCGTAAGGACATTGTTTATTCGGATTTTTTGAATTTTTAGAATTACTTTTTCTTCGTTTTCGTGTAGACGCCGTCGCGCGCGTAGCTTTCGAGGTACTCGTTGACACACTCATTCACCGTCCTCTCTACAATCACCCTTGTTTCTGCATCTGGAAATTCTTTGCTAACCGCTTTAGGTAACAGCCCAAGGGATGATTTCAATTCATTAACGCGTCCAGTCCATTCACGAGTTACGTCCTCGACCGCAATATACTGGCCTTCAAGAACTTCATTCATTCGCTTTTCGCGTTTCGCTTTGGCTTCCTTATAGTCGGCTTCGGCTTCGAGTTTTCGTTGTAGCAGCGGA
>CYGL01000113.1_pt1 | contig 41235 bp, 43 predicted proteins | sample 485531 | NCBI WGS metagenome assembly CYGL01 (sample SAMEA3497897, study PRJEB9818) | human gut metagenome | reverse complement strand
AAGAACATCTGTGATACACTCGGAATCCTGCCTCGCTGCATCATGATTCCTCGTTCCGTAGGGAACAAAACGGCATCATCAATCTGCAAGATACCCTTAGGGTTGGAGCAAATNTCTCTGTTGGCTGGCTGTCGGGCATCGTAGGTTCCTTCCTGATTGGTCATTAACACCCATACACCTTCATCGGGTGAAGGCATAGAGTGGAGCTTCGCCAAACTGACCCTCGCTGATTGGTCGGGTATTGGCTGCAAGCGCATTGATAATGGATGATCCAACCTGAACCGAGTTCTTGGCAGGGAACACCATCGGATTCTCGGCTTCGCTGACCTTGACTACATTAGGATGCTGAGAGACATACTTCTGATTGTCGGTCTTGCTTAATGCTGCATTATACTCGGCTTCCATTAATCTTGGTGATGATTGGGATTCCGCTTTTGTATCAAACAAGTATTATTCCAATAGAACAGATACTTCTCTTAAAGGTGCATCCATCATTTTCAATGCTTTGGATGCGCTGATCAATAAGCAGTTGGAGGAGAATGGCACGGAGTATTTCAAATATACCGTTTTTGGTGTAATCGCCATCCGTCTATATGATGGTGTATCATACATCAATATATCAAATCCATTTATTCTTGCACCAGAAACGACTTTCAACAAGTTTATCTGGTATCAGGAGACAAAGGCTGTTGGTACTAGCACAAGCCTTCATACTCACTCCATCGTTATCAATATGGATATACCCGAAGGTCTTGAAGACCTCATCAGCGGTGTAGATGTTTATCTTTCCCAGCCGGAATCATTTGTTGATACGGAGAAACAAACAAAAGGAATATCACGATATAAGTGCTACCTTTGGAACGACAAAATGAAATCAGGAGTTAATTGCGATGCTTTTCAATATCTGTCAGAGGAAGATGTATATCAGTCTTTCGAGAAGAAATCTTTCTATCTGAGCACAAACATCAGCAAGGATAAATTCGGCACAGCTATTCCTCTCAAACGAGTATTGGAGACCGAGGAAAGTATTTCTCTTGCAGACTTTCAGAGAAGCTCATTTGGCGGTCAATGTTCCATTACATACAACAACCGCTTGCATATCGGAAACGTGAAGAAGACTATCTTCAATGCTTTCGATACGAATATTTTCTCAAGCCGGAAAGTCTCGAATAATCAGATGTACCTGAATGAGTACACTGATCTTGCCACCAATAATGCACTCTCTACCGATTACATCTGTGATGCAGTATATCAGGTCAGCATCAGCGAGAATAGTATCAAGAGAGATATTTACTACAAGGGCAAGCTGCAATACCCTCTCAGCCCTATCTTGGCATATCCTAGCACTCTTGCTACGGATATGACCATTTACTTCTATCTCCCTAAATACAATAAATACTACTCAAAGAAAGTTAAGCTGAAACCTTCCGATACGTTCGGAATGTCTTACTATATCAACATCAGTAAGAACCGCTCAACACCAGTTGCAGCAGATAGACAGACTTCAAATACTTTGAACAACGAGGGATTTGGAGGAAGAACAGATGCACCAACAGAAACAGAAAGTTCAGAGTTGTCTGATTATATGTATCGTTATCACGATGATGCCGGACTTCCAGCCTTTATGCAAGTATATCGCCATAAGCTCATCAAGAGCAGTTCTTCTGGTGGAGACTTTGGAGGTGGCAGCACTAAAGCAAGCGAAACCAGTGGAGGAAACTTTGGTAGCGGAGGTGGAGTCATTATCCCTTCTGGATATACTTGGGATTCTACACCGATTGATACGGGAGACTTCACCGAGATTACGGAAGCCGAGTATAATGCAGCATTAAGCAAGACCGACAATCAGAAGTATGTCTCTCAGCATCCTAATGTAGTCAAGGTCAGCGAAGCCGAGAATCCGATGGTGTTCCCTGCCAAGAACTCGGTTCAGGTTGGATCATCCATTATCAATGCGCTTGCAGCCAATACCCGACCAATCAGCGAGGGTCAGTTTGGCGAAGCTCCACTCTATGCCTTCACCGATGAAGGTGTATGGGTGTTAATGACCAATCAGGAAGGAACCTACGATGCCCGACAGCCAGCCAACAGAGATATTTGCTCCAACCCTAAGGGTATCTTGCAGATTGATGATGCCGTTTTGTTCCCTACGGAACGAGGAATCATGATGCAGCGAGGCAGGGATTCCGAGTGTATCACAGATGTTCTTGATGGTTATCCGTTTGTCTTCACCCAGATATTCAAAAACGACTATCAGAAGAAGCTGCTTGCCCTTGGAGGCATTCCAGAATCTGATACCCAATATATCAGATTCAGAACATTCCTGCAGAAGGCGAGCCTGATCTATGATTATTACGATAACCGCATCATCGTGTTCAGACCCGACTACACCTATGCGTATGTGTATTCCTTGAAGAGCAGGATGTGGGGAACGATGCACAACGTATTCCGTTCCACCGTCAACTCCTACCCTGAGTCTTATGCCATCAATCAGAGCGGAAAGATTGTTGATGTATATGTCAAGGAGCCATCGGGAAGCGTTTCCTATCTCTTCTGTACACGTCCGTTGACTCTCGGTCAGGAGAATATCCATAAGACGATGTTCAAGAGCATCATCCGTGGTTATTTCCGCAACGCTGCAAAAGGTAAGGTGGGTGTGGTGCTCTATGGAAGCAACGACCTTTTCAACTGGTTCTACATTCATTCTTCCGTCAACCAGCTTCTGGCTGGTATGGCAGGATCACCTTACAAGTATTTCCGCTTTGCAGTAATGGGCAGTCTCAGCTACGATGAATCCATTCATAGCGTAGGAACTGAGTTTGTTGCCCGACTGCAAAATAATCTTAGATAAGTTTTTCTTCATATACATTCATAATTTTAAAATCAATAAGGGCAGCCGTCTGTGAAGATAGCTGCCCTTGCTTTTTCGTTAACCATAAGTCTAGAAAGAATGAAGCCTGATCCTTGCTCTTACCGCAGAGCGGTTGCTGGCATCCTTAATCTTCTGCTTCTTATCCTCAGCCAGTGCCCAGAACCTATCGGCACCATCAGGAAAAACAATCATCAGCCATTCATATAGACATTGATTCACAATATAATCGTGAATATATACCATCATGGTATGCACGCTGGTCTTCGAGAATCCGTTTGGCATTCTCAGAGCCAAATAGTAGGCTTCCTCCTCATTGGTAGGCGAACCGATACACTCTGCCCACTCGTTCGAGTCAAAGCCACCACAATACATTTCTACCTTGGTAAAGCGGAAAAGCATTTCCCTGCAATCCTCTACGGCTGAATCCAATATTCTAGCCAGCTTATCACGGTTGCCTTCCTCAGATACGTCAAACACATTCTTCAACTGCTTGGCATCCATATCTTTCTGACTGGAATAAGAGTCAGCAAAAGAAAAAGCCGTATTCTTGATGTCGTATATCAACTCCTTCTTTTCCAACTCTATCATCACTTTGTATCCATTATTGCAATGTTTCATATCCTACCCTCCTATCTTGTTGGTCTTTTACGCATATAGAGAATGGCATCCATCTTCACCAGCAAAGCGTTTGCCTTGCTGAGATAGTCTTCTGCCTTATCCCTAGAAACTACTAAGCACCAATCTGCTACAATCTTATTTACTACATAGCTGAAAGCTGTAGTTTCCAAAGTCTTCACCAATGACTCCTTAAAAAGAGAGCTTACTCTCAGTCCGAAGATTTCCTCTTCTCCCGAATCACTCTTCTCTGTAGCAAGCACACTCTCCAAGGCTACGGAAACGTCATTGATGGCATCATTCCAAAAGCCTTCCAGCATTTCCCTATCTGCATCCGTCACAAACACTTGATCATACAGACTCTTGCCGTTTGCATCCAAGCTCTTGCCACCGATGTAGGCGGTAGTCTTCGCCACCTCCTCATAGATGCTACTTTTTGTGATTGAAATTGATAAATTTGCCATTCTTATGCTTCCTATAGATGATTAAACCTAAAATGATGAGCAGGGCGCACATCGCTCCCATCGACCACATCGCATACTTCAACTGAAACTGCTCCCACTTGGAGAGCTGCTTCTCTACTGGATAGGGTACTGGGATGGAGTCTCTTCGGATGAAGGAATCCACCATTACCTTATACTGGGTCTTCATAACCACCTTCTTATGCCATCGGTCAACGAAAAGGGTATCTCCCTTCTGTGAACTTGATACCGAATCATGCACGAAAATGCTGTCAGAAGTGTGCAGGGTATCGCATTTTACTACGTCACGATATACGAATTTCTCCATCGGGACGTAGGAAGTCTTACATCCCGACATAAGAAATGCTACCAGCAGCATAGCCAAAATGTAGATCAGCAACTGCCATACATCCGAATCATACCACTTCTTCATAAGCCTATACCTTTAATGCAGCCTTAGCTCTCTTAAAGAATGTTCGTCTGTGCTCCAAGCCGTATGTGCCGCCATTGATGGTCTTGGTGATTGCGAGGAAGCTATCACTATCAGCCAGCTCATTCAAGCCGTGCTTCCACCACCACCACATCGCACTCTTGGTTGCGCCCAATGGCTGCTCCAGCAGTTCGGGATGCTCCATGATGTCACCTCGGCAGTACTTGCTCTTCTGGTAAGCCTGATAGTTGGCTCTACCCGTAATCTGAATCAATCCCCTGCCCCTATACTTGTAGCCATCGCCATCTTTCAGGTTGCCTAGCATATTCTTCAACTTACCCACATCATACTTTTGGAAGTAAGCCTTGTTGCCCACTTCCTTGGTATATCTCAGCTCGCTCGTTTCGTGGGCTATCTGAGCCAAGAAATGTGCCATTCGCTTCGGTGTATCAATATGGAAAACCTCGGCATAGCCGTTGATGTAAGGCAGGAAAGCATCCACCTTATCCTTGGCATTCGGCATAATCTCTAAAATCTGTTCTCTTGTTACCTTCATAGTTACTTGCCCTCCTTTACTTGTTTCAGCATACTTGCGAGTTCGTCCTTTACCTTAGTCTCAAAGTTGCCCAGTTTGGTCTTGAAATAAATGTTCACTCCGAAGATTGCCCCAGAGTAAACCAATGTCTGGCTGACGTACCAGAGTACACCATCCGAAACTACATAATTATTGAGAAAGAATGATAGGAAGGTGAGAACAACACCACTCACTAACATTCCAATAGCTGCACCATATTGCAATCCTTCACGCACGTTTGGAGTCATATCTTATCTTTATATATTATTAATAATATGCAAAGATAAGATATGTTCCCGTAACTATTATCTTATCCGTTAATGTTGTGCCATATCTTGCTTGTAGGATGCAAGCAGTCAGGGTCTTGGAGGTATTCGATAGCCATCATAACCACCATTTCCTTCAATTCCTCCTCATCCTTGCTATATTGTTTCAGCAGCTTATGATGGTCGCTTCTGAGCAGATTCATCGTAACCGCCAAGTCAAAGATGTTGTAGTCGGAAATATCATCCTTATGCTGGTCAAAGGCTTTCTTTATCTCCTCGTCCGTAAAGAAAGGAGCCATGTGCTTGGTTCCATCCTCATCCTCGTACCACATCTTCTTGATAGCATAATCAGCAAAGTGCTTGTCAAAATGCTCTTCGCTTAATACACCATACACCATCGCACAAAGGTGATGTACCTCTACATCGCTCAACTTATATGAGAGATACTTACCCATAGCCTTGGCTATACTCAACATCTGTTCAGGAGTCATATCCTGCTGATACTTATCAACGAAATCTACAAAATCCATAATATATAAAATTAAGAGTTTATGATGCTGCAAAGATACATATATCTTGCGCTGAGCACCATAAACTCCCAAAGATTTCTGTAGCCATCTGAATATCAGAAGAATACAGTTACGATAAAACACCTCCTTTCTTTATTCGTACCTTGAATTTAGTTCTCTTCTCACCACCCCTCGACCAGATGTCGTTCTTCTTGCGCTTCGCCACCTTGCCGAGTACGTCATTCTCGTAAAGGTCAGGATTGTCTTCCCTGCCTTGGGTCTCCGTAGCAATACCCTTGTTGGCATTGCTGCCTTGGTCGGCATTGTCCTTGCCATTGCCATACCATTTCTTGTCGTTTTCCTTGTCTGCTATCATATCTTAACACTAAACATTAATAACTAATCACTATGCCGAAAGCGGTGCATACTGCTCGCTAGGCTGCACACCCTGACCGCTCATCATCTGCTGCAGCATCGCCTGAGCCTTCGGATTGCTCTGAGATGCCTGATCCACTTGCGCTTGCAGTTGAGGAGAGAATCCTTGTGGAGTCTCGCCATTCTTGATTGCCTCCTGCTGGGATGATACCGACTGCAGAAGTTCGTCACCGAATGGGAAATCACCAACCTGCAACAACTGCTCCAAGGTGATAGCCTGAGCTTGCCACAACTGCATCAGGAAGTCGTTTGCCATCTGACGATATACAGGAGTAGCCGTACTCTCGGTGATATTGATGTCAAACTCTACATCACGAATCTTCTTCGGATCATAGCGCACAATCTGTCCTGCCCTACCAACGATGTTGAAGTTGCGAGCCACATCATAGAACTGCTGCATATTCTTCACCGTCTTGTAAGCACCATCAATGATAAACTGGCTGAAAGTCTCCAAAATATCAAGCAGCGACATGGTAGCATTCTGTGTCTGCTGGGCATAAAGCGAACCGCTCGTACCTGATACTCCTGGTTTACCCTGCAGCGCACCATTCACTCCCGATATATCCTCGAAGAACTTCAACTGATAGTTGAGCAAGTCACCGATACCGATGTTCGTTGAGTTGTTGGCTACTTGCTGAGGAACCTGACCGCTCTTGTTCGGCTTGTACCTTACCACTCCGTTGAATCTACTCCACTCGTCACAGAAATCATCCCAGCTCATATCATCCGGCAGACAATCCTCAGGACAGAGCAGCACACCCTTGGCACTCGCCCTCATAATGAAGTCGTACATCGTGATCAGTCTGTTCACATATCTCTGCTGGTCAATCACATCTTCCACGAAGCTATGAATCTCGCCATCAATAAACGGATAGAACTTGAAGCAGTATGGATGCTCTCCGTGGGCATAAGGAGTCTCACCCTCTCTCAGAATGTCACCGAAAGGAGAAAGATAATAGAAATGCCAGTAATCATCCATAAACCACTCGGCTTCAATCAGAGGAATATCCTCTTCCATCATGCCAGCAGCCATACCTCGCCTGATTCTGTCTCTGTTCTCTGCATCTACAATATCAGCCTTATCCTCAATATCAATCTTGAAATCGTCACCATTGTTATAGTCGTGGCAGCGATAGCGTGGCTTGCTCTCCTTGCGCCATACCTCAATCACTCGGCAGAGTGAAGGATTGGCAGGATTCATGAAGTCGATGGTCTTCGGATCAAACTCTCCGAAACGCTGGGTGCAGTCGGCTATCACGAAGTCTCGGTCAGCAGCCAGTCGGTAAATCTCCTTCAACTTCCTTGCTTCGGCAGGAGTCTTGGCAAATTCTCTCAGAACATTGCCGATGGTAATGTCGTGAACCTCGCCCAAGCAACTTACATCCCAGCCACGGAAGTCCCTCATATTGTTATCTATGAAGAAATTGTTCGGATTCACATAGTCTGTCCAGCAATCCAACCTTCCCCTTCGCCATCCATACTTCTTCTTGTAGATAGCCGCACCACTAATCAGGAACTCCTCCATCGTTCGGGCATCCATTTCCGTCTCTCGGTTCAGTTGTCGGTTGCATTGCAGCACCACACTCATCGTTTCGCCATACCGCTTTTCATCCTTATCCCTCGCATTGCAGGTAGGTTCCTTGCTCTGGGAGCGGTACACACCCAGCACATTCTTCACCAGCCTTCGGATCAGGTTGTTCTTGAGCGGCTCACTACCCTGCTCACGGATATAGTCTTCCTCTTTGATACGTTTGGTAAAGCCGCACCGATTCTCGATTTCAATGAGATCTCCCCACTGGTCTCCATAGCAGTACCGCTTGTTTCTCTCCCTACGCTTTCGGAAGTTATCCATGTTGTTATAGTATCGTTGTGCTTCCAGCAGGATGGAGAAGGCACGCTCGTATGGCTTGTCGAATCGGTTCTTGGAAGCTTTTACGCTATCCAGTTCCTCTCTGTCCACCACCTTGCTCAGCGACAACAACTTTGCTTTTTCTTTCTTCTTTGCCATGATTACGATGTTGTTGGTTCAACAATATGTGCCAGTTTTCTGGCTACACCCAATAACCCAGCCGCAGTATCGGTATCTCCCATACTCACGCAAGTGAGATAGCCAGCCATATAGAGGATAGCATCTTTCAGGTTGCTCTGTAGATTGATATACCCTGCACCACTGCTTTCCGTGATGATTTCCGGCTGAGCCACATAGGTGAAATCAACCGTCACGCTATTCGATTTGCTCGTATATAGCTCTAGGTATCTACCGCCATTGGTATGGATGATAGCCGCAATAGGTCGGTCGGGATTGCCCCTCACTCCATATTTGCAGCCCTGATACTTGTAGGCTTCATCATTCTCGGTGATGATTTCGGCATTGCGGTTCCAGTCGCTGGCTCTTACACTGAGCAGCCTGATCATATCGGCTGGCATATAGACCGTACCGACATAAGCATTGTTCTTCGATGCCCAAGATACGCTGATGTTGTCTAGCTTGATTCCATCCACCATATCTACTGGCGCATCGGAAAGAATGATACTTGCTGCATCTACGATTTTACTCTTGATAAGTTCTGCCTGAGAGAGCGTATCAGTATCATCGGGAGTCAGCAAGCCGGAAGACTCTTGGTTTCTGTCCAAGAGCACCTTCACTTCTTTCACCAAATCAGATACAGCATACTTCTTCATTATTCAAGTCCTTCTAGTTCAACACCCTTTTCCTTGGCAATAGACAAGATGTCCTCCTTGGTCTTCAACTTCGAGCGGCTCACACCGAAGGTCTCAGCCAGATAGTCTCTGGCATCCTCAAAGTCTGTCACGATATGGGTCTTCTTCTCCTCAGCCGCCTTCTTCTTGGTCTTGGCAGCCGCTCTCTTCTTGGCTTCGGCAGCTTCCTTCTTCTCGTCAACGGCTTCCACCAAGAAGAACTTGTCATTGAACCAATAATGAGACTCGATAGCCTTCTGCAACTTCTCGTCTCTTGTGCCATAGATACTGCAACCCATAGTCTTACCCTCGAAGACAACTCTCACTCGTTCGTTACCAACCATAACGCTGAACGACAAATCCGTACCAGCTTGATATTTCTTATACATGATTATACCTTATTATATATGTGTTATGAAAAAAGGGATGGGGCTAGTGCCCACACCCCTCTCTATTTAATGAATAATTTGCCGAATTTGCCCTGCATTAAGCAGCAGCCTTGGTCTCTTCTGCCTCAGATGCGACCCCTGTATCAAGAACCTTGGCAAGTCGCATACGAGCATGTGCCTTAGGGTACTTCAAGTACAGACAAGCAACCTCCTGAATAACTACTGCATCGGTGTTACGGATTCCAGCCTTCTTCAAGTCGAGAACGTTACGAGTCCAAGACAAGTGTACTCTCTTCACCAAGAACTCAGGATCAAGAGCGAAGCCGCAGTCACTCATACCGAAGAGGTCGAACAACTCTGAATGAATCATCAATACCTCACCGAAGTCTGTCTCCCAACTCTTGAACTTCAAATTCCATACCTCAACGGTGTCCTTCAAGCGGAACTTGTCAGAATCAATCTTACTGAATGCACTCACGAAGTCAGAACCAGCGATAACCACCTTGCGCTTGTTGCCGATACCAGTACCGACAAACATATCCTTGGAAATATCTACCAGCTCCAAGTCTGTGATAACTCGCTCATTCTTGGTGTAGCCCTTCTTGATCTCATCGGCAGTAGCAACATGACCTACCTCAATATCCTTGCCAGCCATCCACCAAATACCCTTAGTAAACCACTGAGCTGAATTGTTCTTGGTAGTATGCTTGATGCAAGCCATATCACCGAAAAGATAAGTACCCTCCATGGCAAGTTTCATATCGTAAATGCTATCCTCCTCGATGTCGGAGAAATCCCAATCCACTCGCTTATCAGCAATCTTGTCGAAAGTACTCTGCTCCACCTGAATCATGAAGTTCTGGCAGTACTGAATATCAGCAGCAGGAAGGTTGTTGAAACGACCTGTCTGTACGTCCAACTCACCGCAGCTCTTCGCCATACGAATTAACTTCTGACCCTGCTTCAAGGCAGGAATACCGATAGCCTGCTTACTGACTAGTTTACCATTGGTGGCGAAAACAATAGGAAAGCCCTGTGTATCCTTACCGCACACACAAAGTTGCAAATCAGGAGTAGGAGCATCGGTAATGCCTGCATAAGCCTTACCCTGATAATTGGTAATCGCCTTTACACCAACTACTCGGATTGTATCATCAAGCGTGAACATTTCAGGGTCTTCTACCTTTAACACCATAGATGTTCCAGTACTCTCCTCTGTATTCTCTGTCACGGTAGTTTTGATAGAACGAGTACCGATACTCCAATACTCAACTACAAAAGAGCTTGCAGACTTGGTTGTGGCATAACGGGAAATCTGATCCACTGGTGTTGCCATCGGGCGAATCTTGGTAATCTTCTCGTTGATGTCATTGTTGTAATACTCAATGCCCTTCTCGTTAAAGTGCTCACGACCCTTGGTCTCAGTCTTGATACCATCATCCTGACGAGCCGCACCACCATTGCCAGCTTCACCAGCAGCAGTAGCACCGCCAGCCTCCGCAGGGTGACCACTCTCAGAAGTACCACCATCAGGAAGAGTAGCCTCAGCCATCAGCACCTGACCGTTTACACCAAAAATAACTGCCATCACCATAATGAAAATGGAGAACAGTCGATTAAATGTACTTTTTGTTACTTTCATTATCCTAAATATTAATTAAACATTATTAAATCTAACTCTATCTTATCGGATGCGTGTTCGCTTCTCGTTTCCACGTTCCCAGATGTTTCCTCTTCGGGTAGCCCTGCCAAGCGCACCCAGTTCCGGCTGGTTGTCGGTCTTCTTGGTTTCGGCATTCGCTGAATCAAGGTCGGCAGTACCATCGCCCTTCTTGCGCAGCTCCAAGTTCTTCATGTGCTTGGTGTTCTTTCCACGCACCTCACCTTCGTGAGCAGCATCAGCTACATCGGTATCGTGATTCTTTGCCTTGATGAAAGCGGTAATCATATCCTCGGTGAAGATACCTTTCACCACATTGTTCATCGTCTGAAAGCACTGGTCGATAGCTTCGTTCACCGCTTCCTCGCCATACTTTTCCTCCAGCTTGTCGAAGACCGCATAGCTGGCTGGCATATTCTTGTCGTACTCCTCCTGCAATTTCTTGCCATCAGACGCATTCTTCAAAAACTCAGACTGAGCATTGGCAATCTCGTCAGCATTATCAGGATCAGAGTAGTAGTCGATAGCATCCTCTCCGTGGGTACGAATCAATTCTGCATAAGGACTCTTGCCAGCCTTCATCGCTTGCAGGAAGGTAGCCGCAGCAGGATCACTGCCCATCCAGTCAGCCATCGCCTTCTCGTTATCTTTGTAACCTTGCAAAGACTTCTGGTCGGCATCATAATCATCATTGATAGCACCATAGATAGCTTCATCATCCGCATACTCGGTATCGGGGTGACGAGTCTTCAAACGCTCCAAAGCCAAGTCTCTCTTGGTCTTCGTAGCTTGCTGTGCAGCAGCACCAGCATTCTGTTCCGTATTTGTATTATCAGGCATATATATATGTATTAATTTATAAATCAATGCCCAAAAGTAATGCTTTTCCGCCTATATTCAATCTTATCCGTTAACTTTAATTAATCGTATATGAATAATTTGGTTGTTTCAATACTTTTTTGTAACTTTGCATCATAAGAGAATGAAACATAAAGGATCACGATGTGACTTTACACAAGAGCGAAACGCTGACATATTGAGAGCTTACAAGGAAATCATATCAGTAAGAGACAATATCAGCCTCTTGGAGATTGAGCAGAGATTACTGCAATCTTCAAGCAAGCGTTTTTGGGTCTCGGATATCAGGGCTTACAATGTTATTCTGACTATGATCAAAGGGAAATCCTTGGATAACATGAACCCTACCAAGAGAGAAATGTTTCGTGAAATATACCGCAGATTTATAGCTTATACCAAGCAGCATCCTTCCATCACCAAGTTGGATGCCATTAGTTACGTGTGCAATCAGGAGGCTCCAAGTTTCTATCTTTCTCCGAAATCCATACACGTGATTCTTCATAAGGTGAGAAAGGAGGAGAAGGAAAGATGTTACGAATTAAGAAAGAAAAGATTGCGCTTTATGCTGGGTACATTATAATAATGTGTATCACATTCCTTGGATATGATGGAATGGGTCTCTATGATGGTTGCTCTATGCTGAATCGACTTACCTACCCGTTCTTCCATCAGAACGTCTTCCATGCTGCCATCAACCTTTGGGTGCTGCACCAATGCCTGAAAGCCAGACCTTGCGGTATCGTAGGTATGGTGGTATTCTATCTCATAGCCGTAAGCTATTACCCCAGTTCTAGCGAACCCATCATCGGTCTCAGCGGTATCGTATATGCCTATATGGGATATATCGCCCCATTCGTAGAGAAGAAGGTGAGATACAACATCATTATTCTCTCGTATATATGTGTAGGATTTTTCATTCCTTGCATGGCAGTGGGCATCCACATCTATTGCTATGTAGTCGGTCTGTTGTGGGGGTATCTTAATTCTCCGATATGCCAAGACAAGTAGCCATAAGAACCAAGCTGACAGATGCACTAGACAAACATGTATTGAGCATCCTGACTGAGAATGAGAAGCGCATCAAGGAAATCAACACTCCTTTCAGCCCGATCAAGGGTGAAGGTTGTGGAGACAAGCGATTCCTGCTCTTCCTGCCTGACTTCCCGATTCAGAAGCAGCACCTCCCGATGAGTATGAAGAAGATTCCGCTCATCAAGATGCTGCTGGAACTGGGTAGCTGCAAGGCGGTGATCGAGGAACTGCATGCGGATATGGATGAGCCGTACAACCTTGAAGAGGAAATGGAACAACTGGTTGAGCAGTTCACCCGAATCAGGATGAAGCACGACCCCTTCTTCTTCTTCGCCATGTTCATCTATATCAAACCGAAAGGTGGAGGTCTCCCCTTCCGTTTTGTGCTCAGAAGACCGCAGCGCAGACTGCTCAGGTGGCTGGAGGAGAGAAGAAAGAAGAATCGCCCAATCCGACTCATCCTCTTGAAGGCTCGACAATGGGGAGGCTCAACGGTTATTCAGATGTATATGCTCTGGATGCAATTAATGTGGAAAAGGGTCTCAACTCGCTGATTGTTGCTCAGGTGAAGGACACCGCAGAAACCATCCGAGGAATGTTCGAGGAAGCCTTGAAAAACTTCCCTACCAAATTCCTCTATGAAATGGGTGAAGCCTACTCTGAGAACGAACCTAAGTTTGTGGGTGTGGGTACATCCGGCAACGTGAAGAAGGTTCCTCAGCGTTTCTGCAAGATCAAGGTGGGTTCTATGGAGCGACCATTATCAGCCAATGGTGAAGACTACAACTTGGTTCATCTTTCCGAGGTGGGTCTGTGGAAAAAGACAGATGGCAAATCTCCTGAGGAAGTGGTACAGAATGCCACCAATGGTATCTTATATAGACCATATACGATGATAGCCTACGAGTCCACCGCCAATGGTACTGGCAACTTCTTTCACAAGGAATGGATTGCAGCCAAAAAGGGTGAATCCCAGTTCGAGCCGTTCTTTGTTCCTTGGTTCGAGATTTACGATATGTACCATCTTGATTTTGAAACCAAGAAGCAGAAGGTGGAGTTTGCCAAATGGTTATACGAGAACAGGAACAACAGCAACACGATGTCCGACCGAGAGGAGCCGGGCACATACCTTTGGAAGTTGTGGACACTAGGTGCTCCGCTGGAAGCCATCAACTGGTATATGGCTGAGCGAAAGAAGTTCACCGACCACGCTGATATGGCTGCTGGCTACCCTACAGATGATATTGAAGCCTTCAAGCACTCAGGAGCCAAGGTATTCGCTGAGGATAAGGTTGACAAGTTCAGAAAAGGATGCCGAGCACCTAAGTTTATCGGGGATGTATATGGTGACGGTTACAAGGGCAAGAAGTGTATGCAGAATGTCCGCTTCTGTGAAGACAAGCAGGGGCAGCTATGGATATGGAGCAAGCCGGAGTACTTTGACGATTGCAGGGTGACCAACCGCTATCTGGTGGTCGTTGATATTGGTGGACGAAGCAAGAATGCCGACTGGTCTGTTATCTGTGTCTTCGACCGATACTGGATGATGGAAGGTGGCAAGCCGTATGTGGTAGCCCAATGGTATGGGCATATTGATATGGACTTGCTGGCTTGGAAAGCAGCACAGATAGCCAAATTCTATGATAATGCCCTCTTGGTGATTGAATCCAACACCTTGGAGACGAAAGACAAGGAGCATATTTTGGAAGGTGGTGATCAGTCTGAGTTCATCCTGAATCAAATCAAGGACGTTTATGACAATCTCTATGCACGCAAGCAGAGTGAGTCAGACATCAAGAATAAGGTTCCAGTGAAGTATGGATTCCACACCAATGTGGCAACCAAGCCGATGGTTATCTCTGTACTGGTTCAGGTGATCCGTGAACATCTTTATGTAGAACGAGACGATAGATGTCTAGATGAGTATCTCACCTACGAGAAGAACGGAACCGTATATGAAGCAGCAGACGGAAAGCACGATGACCTCCTAATGACAAGAGCCATCGGACTCCATATCTGCTTCAATGAAATGGAAATGCCTAAGATGATTCAGAATCAGGCTAGGGTAATGAGAAAAAAGGTTTCTGTTTCGGCAGCAACCATCATATAGTTTCAACTTTAATTATACGATTATGAAGATTACTAAGATTTTCAAGCGCATCAAATGCGAGATTATGTACCGCCAAGCTACGGCTAAGGCAGACTATGCAGCCAAGAAGAACAAGGGTGAAATCTACTTTGTCCTACCTACGGAGAAAGGCAACCTGATGATTATGAACCGCCCACTCTTCGAGGCTTTCAAGAAGACAAAACTGGTAGATAAGGATATGAAGTCGAGAGACCTCTTCCGTGATTGTGTCTATCATACCAACTGCAAGAGCGAGAGAGGAAAGCGCAGCCGCAAGCGCAAGTTCCTCAGATGGAAGGGCTTGATTTAATGTCCAAAAGTTAATGGATAAGAGATAGGTAGAGAAAATTCTGCCTATCTTTGCGCTATTATTAATAATGTGTATCAAAATATGATTTATAAAATAGTACAAGGAAATGCTTTCAAGCTTCATATCTTGGTGCGGAAGATGGAAATGTCTAAGGAGTTCAACCGTTTGGTTGACTTCGATATGACACAAGCATCCGATATCAAGGTAGAACTGCAATGCTGCTTCGATGATTCCATCATCGTTCCTACTTCTATCGGTGGCATCGAGCATAATGTGCTGGTATGCAATATTCCATCCACCTTGGAAATCGGAAACTACAATGTAGCCGTTTCGTGGACTTATGAGGGTTATGCGATGAAGAGTGTGGAGCGAAACATCTTGCAGATCATAGAGACCAATCAAAGGGTGAAAGTTCCAGTAGGAGTCTTCCAAGGTGAGACGGTTGGAATGTTCGACCTTCGATATTATATGGTCACCAAGAATCAGTCTGATTGTACATTCGTCTATTCTCTGGATGATGTTACCCTCTCCTCTACTCCTGCCACATTGAAGTTGGGTGAGAAATTTGAGGCAACCCTTACTCCTGCAGAAGGATTCAATATCGGTTTAGTGAAAGTAGTCATGGATGGAGCCGACATCACAAGAGATGCTTACAAGGATGGCAAGATTGAGATTCCAGCCGTATCAGGCTACGTAAGCATCATGGCGAATGGCGATGATAATATCTACTATTACGGAGCCACCGCTGCCAAGAATATGTGCCAGTTCAATATGGATGAACTGACCAAGGTTGTGGGTGTATATGGTAGATAAGTCTATCACCATCACTACCACCAAGGACAACGCCATATATCTGGTTTGCCAGTCGTGTTCCTGTTATCTTCACTCAGTCAGGATTCACGGCAAATCTCAACTCTACTAAGGTAGGAGATATATACTATTATTGGTCAGATGAGTTGAAAGCAGGAGAATATACATATAACGCTAAATTAAAATAACATGGCAGAAGAAGTAAAATAACAACAACACGCTCGTAAGTGGAAGAGCCGATGAGACCTTAACATACACTAAGTTTGTGAAGGATGAGAGTTCGGGCAAATCCACCAAGGAGCTTCTTGACGAGAAGGTCAACAAGACCGACCAACTCGGAACTACGCAGATTGCCGACAAAGCCGTTACTACAGAGAAGTTGGCTGAACACTCTGTAGATAATTCCAAACTATCTCAGGATTCGGTTTCTTACGACAAGATTCAGAAAGATGCTGTTATCACAGAAAAGATTCAGAATGGAGCCGTAACTACCGAGAAGGTTGAGGAAAAGGCTGTCACTAACCAGAAACTTGGTGACCAGTCAGTTGATGGTAGAGTGGTTCGTGAGGCATCCTTGGATACCAAGCATTTCGCCAACGAGTCTGTAACTACAGAGAAGGTAGCAAGAAAGTCTATCACCAAGGATAAACTTGCAGACAACTCAGTCGATGCTTCTCAGGTAGTAGATGGCAGCATCGGCAATGCCAAGTTGTCTCCTGATTCTGTAACTACGGTGAAAATCAAGGATGGCTCAGTCACAAATGAAAAGGTTGCAGACGACACGCTTGGCATCGAGAAGTTCGACCCAGAGTTTCGCAAAACCATCCAAGCCGCTACTGGTCTTCCAGATAATTTAAGTCAGATGATCCAAGATGTAGATAAGTCTGTCAAGCAACTGAAAGAGAAGGACATTAACCTCCAGTCTCAGATTGACGATAAGCAGCAGCAAATCACCGCCAACGATGATGATATTTCATTGTTGCAGACTCGCAGCACTCAGATGGAGGAAGCCATCAAGAAAATTTCCATAAGTGGTGGTGCAAGCCAAGCCTCAGCAGTAACATACGAGAACACAGAGAGTGGTCTTGATTCTGTAACTGCACAGGGAGCCATTGATGAACTTGCAAACAAGAAGGTCAATAAGGAGAATATTGCCCAAGAGTTCGGTGATTCAAAGGACAAGGTAGTCTCCCAGTTTGCCATTCCTTTTCGAGAAATTGATTCTCCTGAGTTCATCAAGGCAATAGTAGATGCAGAAGACCACTTCTTGTTTGGAATCCAGCGTGATGGTTCCATTGAGTGGGGCAAGGGTATTCCTGCACCAATCAGAGCCAAGTTACAGGAGATTATCAATCAGTGCCAGCAGGATAAGACAGATATTCTTGAAGCTATTAATGCTGCCAAGGAAGAGCTTTTTGCAAGCATTACTGCTTTGCAGGAAAGCAAGGTTGACAAAGAGGAAGGAAAGTCTCTCATTGATGATGAAGTAAAAGAGTGCTTTAGAGTAATCGAAAATGAGGAGTTTATCAAAGCTATAGTAGATGCAGATGATAAGGTTCTCTTTGGTATCTACAGAGACTCAGGAAAGCCATATTTTCCTCTCAATGAAATGTATCACGTTGAGCAGAATGAAGAGTTCTTCGTCAGTCTGGCTTGATGCTGCTAATCATGTGCTCCTTGGCATCAGAAGAGACGGACAAATCATTGGTGAAATCAACGCAGTAAATGCTTTAAAGCAAGTTATCGCTCAGCTTCAATCAGATGTTGCATCATTGCAGGAGAAGGTAGGTACAATAGACACCAACCTCAAAGAACTTCCTGACGTTTTCTCTTTACAGGAGAATCCTGAGTATATGGCAGTAGAGACTGATGCAGAAGGAAAGGTTCTGTCTGCTACTTTACAATGATGGTAGTCACTAATTACTCACAACTTGAAATCTGAAACCATTAGATAATAAGGTTGATAAAAAACAAGGCAAGTCTCTCATAGATTCTGGATGTGGCTGGGCGCTCAGTAGTGCTTTTGAAGACCCAGAGGAGAGGTTCAATATGGAACTTGATTCTGAAAGCAGAGTATTGTCTTATAGAGACAAGAATGGCATTAAAAATGAGAACGTAGGATTCAATACTCCAAATTATTATAAGAATGGAGAGAAATGTGAGTGGATAGAGGAGTCTGATGTTATTCCTATCGTGAAGAAATCAGATGATATTCCATTAAGCATTCTTGATGGTGTATCAAATCATAACACCCCAAACTTGATAGTTCCATCAGGTATTCAAAAGACTTTCAACGATGGAACTAATAGTTTTACTCCACCTAATGTTGGCTATGAAATGTCCAATCGCATAGAATGTGAAGCTGGAGATTGGTTTACTCGCACTGGTACTGCTACTGGAATGATTGTTGTTACTGATGAAAATGACAAGAATGGAAAGAGACTGTTTTCTGCTAGCGGAGGTATGCTTGGAAGTACATTCCAGGTTCCATCTGATTTAGTTTGGGTAAAATATATACGTATAGCAGTAGAAGCCTCTGCTGCAAAAGCAGGGGAAGTAGTAATCTGCAAAGGAAAGAAAGCATATAAGGGAGAAATCAAAAGGAGATTTCCTTACCTTAGATAAACTTCGTGTTATGCAATCAAATATGCCTAAAGATTTGCGCTTTCTTAAAAACGTCAAAATGGAGACTATTATGAACTTTACATTGACGAGGAAGACTTTTCTGTAAAAGCCCGAAAGATAGACCCATCAGTTATAACAGAGCTTCCAGAGGATTTCCCTGTGTTTAATGCAAAGGGGGATTTCAGTAAATATTTCGACAAATTGATAGCAATGCCTTATGGGTATATGGTAGAACAAAATAAAAATGGAGTTACTGCATATCAGGAAATGGGAGTAAATGCTTACTATTATGCCGAGTTCAGAAAGGAAAAATCTCTAAGCGGTGAAGTTAGATTTGTTGCCATGCACCCTTACCTTTCTTACAAAGGAAGAAAGGGAGAAGTTGGGCTGACTATTTATGATAAGGATTTCAATGTCATTGAAACAAATATCAGAACATCCCATATTACACCAGATGCTCATGATTTTGTTTATATAGATGACAATCATGTTATAGTTGTAGGAGCACGTAACAAAAAATATATAACCATTACACAAGGAAGTGAATCAGTAAATATCTCGTCTGATGGTTTATATATATCTGAATTGAAAAAGACAAATGGGAGCTGGATTGAGATTGCATCATTCGAGGCTAATGATTACCCTCAGCTGCTTACAGATGGTATCAATGAGGGTTACAATCAAGTTAGAACACATTGGAATACTCTTCAATTAGATTATGACGGAAATTTAATTGTCAATATGCGTGACATGAATTGTTTCTGGAAAATCAAACGTACAGTTGATAGCAGTGGTAATATCACTATTGGTTCTAAGACTAAGGACTATAACGAAGCTGTTATTGGACGAGTACGGTGGAGTGCATAACTCTGCATATATCAATAGTAAGAGAGTTCTTGATGATGGATTCCAATTTACAGATATTCCTTCTTCTCTTAGAAGTCGTTCTTCTGATGAACCTCCATTGTGGAAATTTTATCATGAGCATGATGTTACTTATTGGGGAAAGAAGAATATTGGAGGAAAAGAATATCCTACATATATACTATTTGATAATAATATGTGGACGGGAGAATCACCTACTTCAAATTATTATGATAATAACCCAAGGAACAATTACAGAAACAATCCAGATGGAAACAATGATAACGCATTTCATAAACAGTAAGTCTGATGGAGGTGCTTATGATAGCAAGATGGTTCTCGCATAGTTCAATTAAGTATAGACTGGGATAATCATATTATCAAAGATTATAAAGTGTATGAAATTGAAAAGAAATATTCCTATACACGAAGTTCTGTTCAAAATGTTTAATGAAGGAATATTGTTAATCTCATACGCAGACCAAGGCTTTGTTGGGTTGTATGATTTCAATAATGAGGCAACGATAACAGAAGGAAAACTTTTGAAGAATGGCAAAGAACTATTCTCTGCACAAATTGGCTCATATAGAGTACATAGTTATAAATAATTTTTAAAAATAAAGTATTATGAATAAATGTTTAGTAACAAAATTAGATGGCACGGTTGATAATGATTCACTGATGCACATTGGGGAGTTCAGAATAAAGATGAAAAAATATCTGCTCCTACTAAAGATTCACAGTTGATAAAAATTGGTGTAACAAGTGACACGGAACTTAGAATTGTTGGTGATGGCTATTTCACTGACAGCACTCTTACCCAAAATAAAGGCAAGAAAATTACTATTCACACAAATGACGGAGCATCAAATGAAGTATATGTAAGTAATGGAGACATAGAACTTGCAGTTATGAACAAATACAACTTATCTGAAATTGCTATGCCAAATAGTAAATACAATAAGGATGGGGAAATTTGATTTGGATGCACTGAAATATTCAACATCTTTAAAAGCTATAGATGCCAAAGACTCTAAAGTTTTGGTAATTTAAATTCGTTGTCAAATTGTAGCAGACTTAGTTTAATAGTATTAGGAAATACATTAGTGACTGGCAACTTTTCGGTATTTACAGACAAAAACATTGGTGTTATTAATCTAAATAGCACTGCTGTTGTTGGTGATATTTCAAATTTAAAAAATAAAAGTAATTTATCATTACTTCATGTTTCAAATACTGCTATTTCTGGAGATATTTCCGTTTTAGGTAATAAAAATAACTTGGTATATTTGAACATAGCTAACTCTGCTTTATATGGTGATATATCTGTTTTCAGAATAACTCTAATATTAAAGAACTTGGTTTGAATAAGTTAAATTGTACAGGTGACTTGTCTACACTTCCTGACAATATACTATTTATTGATAATACAGATGGAAGTGGAAAATTTAGTTGGGGTGATTCTACACGACATAAAATCTTGGCAATGTTAAATGTTAAAACGAATGATGTAGATAAGATACTTAATGCAATGGCAAGCATGGAAGCAAAATTCATTGGTGCTGATTCATGGTATCACACTATATCTTTGATTGGCTCTAGAACATCAGCATCAGATGCAGCAGTTACAACATTGCAGCAGAAAGGCTACACAGTATCAGTTACTCATGCATAAGCTATCATAAGTTTAATATTGAAGAAAAGAAAGGAAATAAGAAATGAATAAGTTAACAAAGAAGTACAAGGTAGTACATGAGGGAACCAAGATGGTGTTCCCTCTCACAGAGGAAGGTGACAATGCTGAGGTATTCCCATCGGTGAATGCCACCGCAGTAGAGTTTGATACGTACTCAGAAGCCAAGGCTTACGTAGATGAGCATAACTTGGTGTATGAGGAACCAAAGTATGGGGAGTAAACCATATAGATAAAGAAGAAGGGAGTGCTAAGCAGCACTCCCTTTTCTTGTGTTAAAAAAATGTAGCCTGCACCAACCCACCAAGCAAGTAGCAAGCCTCCTCCCCATACTATACTTTCAATCTGAAACAAAAGATCCTTTAAAACATAGAAAAACTATCAATCTGAAAGTATTAACAAAGATTATACTTTAAAATCCCTCAAAATAATTTCGTTTTCAAAAAGTCTCATTATCTTTGCTGCATCTAAGAACATCTGTTTATCAGATATTTAAATCAACGGTTTAATACCATTAAACTTAAAAAATGAAACGCTTATGGACAAAGACGAAAATTACCAACGTGTCAACAGAATGTTCGGTGAGATCGTTAAGCTCATCCCCGAACGCAGCAAGATCAAGACAGACTTGCTTTATTTTAAGTATGCCCCCATACTCGTCATGCTTATGAGATGGTATGGTGTATCTCAGTTCTATAGTAACAAGATGGAGATTACTCTCTGGTATGGGGAGAACGAGGAACCTGTCTGGTTCTTCTACTTCATTACCTATATTCTCTATCCTATCTCCTTATGGAAAGGTCAGGTGCTCCACCGATTGTGTGTAGAGTGGCGCATCCCTATCCTCTATACCGCAGGAGTCAACGTGATACATGTGATGTTTGGTTCTGTTATAATCACCAACCAGATGTTTTATTGCGATGTCTTCCTGATCAGTCTCATCTTAATATTGTATGCTTATGTCACAATTAGTAAATTACAGCATCATCGAAGCAGGACTTCGTGCTCTTGCTGACAAGGCTCACGAATCAGCAGTAGCCCAAGCGGAAGGCAAACCTATCCCTTGCGGTCTATCAGAGAACGATATGGAACTGGTGGCACTTCTCACTGCCATGATGAATGATACCCAAGCCAACAAGGGCTGGTGCGCCAACGAAATGGGGAAGTCTATCTCCTCCTTTGAGAAGTATGTTCACGATGGAAAGATACCTGATGGCATCCACGACCAGTTCGGTCACGAAAAGAAGTGGAACAAATCGCTCATCAGGTTCTTCGCCAACAAGAAGGCTTTCTTCCGCAAGCAAGCCCGAAAGTATGGCATAAGCAATATAGCATCAGCTACACATTATTATATATAGGAGAGAACCGATCGCCCCTCCTGTATTTTTACGACCTTTTCCGTAACCATAAATCTTTGCTCATCACACACTTATAGAACCTTTTACGAGTTTATCAATATCTATTCATATTATTCGTATCTTTGTGCTCGTAACGTTACAAAGTGAGAATCATAATTTAGTGTTTAACAAAAAAGATTTCAGGATAATATGGAAAGTAAAACGTATGTATTCGGAAACGAAGGCTCAACATCTAACAATGGGATGCTCGGTCTTCTTGCACCCCTTCTCCAGAAGCAGGGTGTTGACCCAAATGTCCTTCTTGCCATGAAGGGAAACAATGGTTTCGGTGGCGAAGGTGGCTTGTTTATCTGGGTAATCTTCCTTTTCTTCCTCATGGGCTGGGGAGGTAACGGTTGGGGAGGTTTCGGCAATAATGGTCGTGGTGGTCTTGCCAATGAGATCAACAATGACAATGGTCGTGCCCTCTTGATGGATGCCATCGGTGGCAACCGCAATGCGCTCAGCAATCTTGCTACCCAGTTGAACTGTACCGAAGGTCAGATTCAGAGTGCTATCTCTGCCCTGACTTCTCAGGTTCAGAACGTAGGTAATCAGGTTGGTATGAGCGGTATGCAGACTATCAATGCTTTGCAGCAGGGTAATATGCAGATTGCTCAGCAGATTGCCAACTGCTGCTGCGAGAACCGCTTGGCTATCTGCCAGCAGACTGGAACCTTGCAGAATGCCATCAACAATGTGGCAGTAGGTCAGGAGCGTGGCTTCTCTAACGTGGCTTACGAGACCCAGCGACAGACTTGTGACTTGCACAACGCAATCAAAGAGAGCACTCAGACCATCGTTGACGGACAAAAGCAAGCTGAGTTCAGGGAAATGCAGAACAAGATTGATGCCCTCCGTGAGGAGAACAGCACCTTCAAGTCTTCTGCTATGACCTCTCAGATTGTTGGTCAGGCTGTGGCTCCTATCAATCAGGTATTGGCTGGCTTGCAGAACGAGGTGGCTGGTATCAAGTGTAAGTTGCCGGAGACCGTGACTACTCCTTACAGCCCATTCACTGCGGTTCCTAACTGCGTGGCTTATCAGGCTGGCTTGTATGGTTTGAATGCTGCTAACAATGCAGGATTCTGGGGTTAATAAGGAAAGGAGGCTGCTATGTTATGGTTAAGACCTTATACTTGGGTGAATCGTAATGGCTCGGCAGCTATCGCTTCTACTGGCGTGAAGGTGAATACTTCCGATGTGGTGTTCACCTTCAAAAACCACGCTTTCGTGAATGCCAGCTACAGAGGAACGATTTTCGTAAATCTGCGTCAGGCTATTCCGACTGGAACGACTGGTACGCTGCCTATCCTTTTCGAGACAAACGGAGCGACACAAGCTGTGAGCAAGTTCAATGGCGAACCATTGACGGTTGCAGATGTGCCGGGTACTGGAGTGGTTCAGCTCTGGTTCGAGCGAGATACTAACACCCTTCAACTAATGACGGGTATTGTTTAACAACAGAATAGATAATAGGAGATTACACTATGTTTCAAGGTTTAAGAACTAATTCTTTGTTCTATGTCCTCGACAAGGGCGAGAACCCGAGCTTGCGGATCGGTCAGGTTGTTTCGGTGAGCAACCCTCAGACGAGATACCCATCCTTCAACAATGGCTTCACTCCTCAACCTATGGAGACTGTGGTTGATGTGAAGGTGAAGATCAATGACGAGGAAGTGGATTTCAAGCAGCTACCTGCTAACGGACAGATAGCCAACGACAAGAATCTTGTGGTAAGCGATAGCAAGGATGCCATGAGTTCCGAGGTCGATGCAATGCTGAGACAATCCAAGGCGATACTGGAGAGCGTAGATTACCACGAGAGAGTCGTAAAATCTTGCGAGGGAATGCTATTGCAACTCAACCCCCAGATAGCCAAGGAGAAGGAACAGACCGAGAAAATCAACAAGCTGGAAGGCAAGGTTTCCGGCATTGAGGGCAAGATTGACAAGATGCTGGGATGGCTCCAACAGAGCATCAATAAGTAATCTCCTATCTATTCACTTTAATATCTAACGATTATGGTAATGATTGAGATTACAGAAGATAAGTTCGATGATTTGTATGACAACATCGAGTCTATGCTTGGTTTTGGCAGCAAGGCTATGTCTTGTCTGAAAAAGATGAAGCAGGAGCGTATGGGTGAGCGTATGCCTGATTATCGTGACGATTGGAGAAGAGAGCGTGAGGAGCGTGAAGAGCGTGAGAACAGACGTAGATTCAACAACGTGAACGATGATTGGAACTACCCGAACCGCTATGGTGAAAGAGGTGGTGGCGGCTACAATGGTGGCGGTCGCTAGTGTTTAACTTGGGAGTTTTGGTAGCGGCACTATGTCGGAACCAGACTCCCATTAATATTCAGCAATATGGGAAAATGCAGAATGCCATTGGATATGTATGACCTCAAACCTGAGGCAATGGTTGCCTATCTCAGATACAATGGCTATCATTTCAGCAAGAAGATGTGCGAGTGGGCGGTGAAGCAGATGTATAAGTACGACACTTCTACCAAGCGTGATGTTGGTATCTCGTTTTGGGACAAGGAGAAGGTGGATGCCTTGCTGCTTGGTCAGGGTGTAGAGGTGAAGAATAAGATAGGCTACGACCATGTATATGTGGCGAATATGGCGAGGGCAGACTTCTATAAGTCTTCCATCAAGGATGAGGAGCAGCTAGCCCAGTTCATCAAGGATATGGTGGATGATGCCGACCAGAAGGATGGCTTCATATTCAACCGATTCTATGCCGACTGCTGCCATAATGGTGTACCTATTCCTTGGGAAGATGTGTTATGATCAGAAGAGTAATACAACTTCCGAAGTACGATTGGAGCATAGTATGTTTCATAGGTTATCAGCCGGATGATGCCGATGAGATATGCTATGCTCTTTCTGATATAGGATGCAGCGGCAATCCGTTATCAGAAGCCCAAGAACATCTAACCAAGCAGAGTGCTGACAGAGGTCTCACGTATTCCAACCTTGCCCAACGGAGAAGCGTTCTTGCTATAGGTAAGGGAAATGCCGCAAGCATCATCAACACCATCGGTCACGAACTCCTGCATGTAGTAGCGCATATTTGTGAGCAGGATCATATTGATATGTTTAGCGAGGAGCCTTGCTATATGATGGGGAGTCTGTGCGAGCAGTTCTTTAAAGACTATTATCCCCCGAAAGCATAGCACTTTCGGGGGATAGTCATATTTGCATTACTTCTTCTCAGCCTTCGCCTTCTGGTTAGCCACAACCACCTTATTGGCTGGCTCCAGCACGGAGAGGATTCGCTTTCTCAGTTCACGGATTCTCTTCATATCATCGGCATTGTAGGTATCCTTGCCATCTTCTAAGAAGCCCTTCTTCAACTCGGAAATCTCCTGCTTGTCAAGGGAAATCTCGCCAATGGCATCAATGGCAGCCTTGTTGGTGTTGTAGTAGCTATCGCTCTGACTCGGAGCGGTATCTACCAAGAGGTCGTAGGAGGTCTTGAATCCATTCAGCTTGGTGAAGAGTTGTTTCAGCTTCAAGTCCTCGAAATCATCCTTCGGAGTAGTGTGAGACTTATATATATCCTCGGCATTCAGCTTGTGAGGTCTGTACTCTTCCCCATTCTCCTCGGCACGTTCCTTCTTCTTGTCTTCCTCATACTTCTTCACCTTCACATCTTCCTGCTTATACTGCTTGTATTCCTCTGAGCCGTAGAACCGCTCCAGCATAGAGTAATCGCCATTCCACCTTTAGCTTGCTTCTTCAACTTGCTCAGGGTATTGGCTGCTCGGTCGTGATTCTCCTTCATATTCCAGAACTCATCACCCTGCTTCTTGGTGACTGGTCTATCATCTGGGTTGCTCACGAACTTGCTTACCAATGGTATGTCTGCCATCTTGATTTCCTTCGGGTCGTTGAGTGACTTGGTGAGGACACCGAGCACCTGACTACCCATTGTGTATGCACCACCGAGATAAGAAGACAAGACGTGATCAACCACCGCTGGGTTATTCAGATTGTATCTTGGGTCTCCAAAAGCATCTATGGCATTCTGCTGTACATCAGGATAGTCATTTCCGATTGAGTTAACCATCTTCGATACTCGTACCAGCCAATCAGGAGTGCCCACGTATGCCTTGGTGAAGTTCGGGTCATACTTGTTGTACTCCGTGTCCTTGAATAATGGCTTGCCAGTGAAATCAACATTGAAAGCCAACTCGAAGACAGGACGGATAGGGTTCGGCATCAGGCTGACTGCTATGTTGCCATCATATCCAGTCGGGTCAAGCGGAAGCATATCCACCACCTGACCGAGCAAGTCTTCTGCATACTGGCTCCAAGTTTCCTCTGCCAGCTCGCCACCCATCATCTTGGAAGCAATCATATCTCCTATGCCATAGAAGGCACGGAACTCCTGAGCAAGCGGAATCTTCACATATTCGTTGGTAAACGGAATCCACATAATGGCATTGTTTCGTCTATCCCACTTGGTGAACTGCCAGTACTTATCCTTATCATCATCACCGCCCAACAGACTCATCAGGGCAGCGTTAACGATAGGAACCAGCACACCACTCGTCAACCATGATGCAGTAACAGCCGTAAACTTGAAAGGATGATGTTTGACAAGCGCACCCAATGTCTGCAAACTCTGTACCGCTGGGTTGATGAAGAGATAGAGATTTCTAATCATCTGCCAGCCATATTCGCCAGTACCCTTGCGGTTGAAGTTCAAGGTCACGTCCTTGGCATCATTCACAGCCTCATCAATGGAGCGACCATACTGGATGGAAGTCATATAGACTGCAAATCGGTTACTATCCTCAATCGCTCTGTTCAGGAACTCAATACCATCCATAATGGTGTGCCCTACCTTTACTGGGTTCGCCTTCCATCTATCCAAATCCTTCAAGTCGTTCTTGAATTTCTTCTTCAAGTCTTCCACGTCAAGCGAAGAGACAAAGCCAGTCTCGCCACCATTCATCATGAAGTCATAGAACATCTGTTCCTTTGTAGTAGCATTTCCGTTGCTTACCTTATCTCTTAACTTGCCGTTCTGATAGTCTCTCAGCATGAAACCGAGATTCCAAGAGGTAGCAAGATTCTTTCTGAGCAGATAGTTGTACTTTGCATCCTCACGAATAGCGGTAGAAGCCAGAGTCATAGTCAGGTCTCGGAAGTAGTTGGAAGGGATAAAGAGAGGAGAAAGACTGGTATAGGCTGCAGCCATCTTTCTGCCCAACCAAGCAGCAGCCCTATCCAGCTTGCCGCTCTGAATCTCTCTTACTCGGTGTGCTCTGGTATTGTTCATCGCCTGAGCCAACTGAGGGTCACCATTCACATAGATAACGTACTCCTCGCCATCCTTCATCACTCGCACCTCATGTTCTCTCTCCTCGCTATGAGTCTGAGGATAGGCTATGTTCAATCCGTCTCTCTGCTGGGTAGCATCGCCAGTCTGAGCCATCTGCTCCATCTTCTGCTCGAAAGCATCAATGGCAGCTTTCACCTGATTACTATTCATCTGAGAAGTAATCTGAGGGGTAGCAGGAATCCACTCCTCGTTGCCGTTGGCATCCGTACTCTTCACATACCAAGCCTTGCTCAGGGTGAGCAGGGAGGTAGGATGATTCTGCGCCAAGAGCATCAGGTGCTGCTTCACCCAGTTCTTGTTGTTCAGCAGGATTCCACTCTCTGCCATATTCTCGATGTATGCGATAGGATCATCAGCGATAGAGGTTCGTCCGTGTGCAGTCTTCAATGTCTGATTGAACGCACCCTTGCCGCCACCGATATAGTCCCATACTTGGTCGGCAGTAGTGCCATCCCATCCACGGAGAGGAATATAGTGGCTATATATACCCTTCACATACTCGTAGGTATCCTTGCTCATCATTTCAGCCTTGAAGCCATCACGGAGAATCTTCTTGGTGGCAGCATTCGTAGCATTCCAAAGAGCCTGAACCTCGGCAAGATGTTTGGTCTCTACATCCCTTACCAGTCTGTGGGCAGCGTCCTCGAAGTCTGAACCATCGAAGAGTGAAGACAAGCCGGAATAATCGTAGGCGATTCCGTTATCATCGTAGCGGTAGTCCATATAGGATGGAGAGTACTTTCCTCGGAGAGCATTATCCTTCTGTCTCCAAGTGGTGAAATCTACCCTGCCAAACTCCAAGTCTGCATCATTAGACACACGATCCAAGTCGTTTTTGTATGCCTTGTATGCCGCACTTCTCTGATTCACATCTTCATAGTCAGCTTCCAGAGACTTCTTGAATGCCATCTGAGCATCACGCTCCAAGCCGTGTTTAGCCATCATATAGACTCGCACGTTGTCGTAGCTATCGCCCAGCACCTTCTTCATCTGATGATAAGCCTTTCTGAGTGGCTGCAGAAACTCGTTGTTGTACTCCTCAAACTCGTTCTTTCCCTTGCCGTGACTGCGGTTCTCGGCTGTATAGGCATCCTCTGCCATATTCAGGCGGTCAACACCCACTTCCTTCATAATAGCTTCCTGAGCCTTACGGATAGCCAGCATACTATCTTGGAAGGCGATTCTTTTGAGCACAGAGCCACGCTGCAACTCTCGGTTGAACTCACCAAGGGCAGTATCATCACTCAAAAGATGCTGCTCGTATGTTGGAGCAGTCTTCCACAGAGCCATCTGTTTGCGGTATTCGTCCACTCTCCTCAGGAAGTCAACGGCACTCTCGCCAGCGTTGCGTTGTGGGATGGTTGGTCGCTGGGCATCCTTTGGCAGATTATTATTCTTCTTCCACTGGTTCAAGTCGTGTTCAAACTTGTCATAGCGCAAGGAGAATCGGGTATTACCCACGATATTGGCATTGTTCTCATCGAATATTACGTAGTTGTAATCGCCTTCTTTTGCACCGCCATGAATCATGCCAGCAGGGTACTTGATACCGACAAGACCATTATCCGAAAGAATCTGACTTGCGGCATTATCTCCTACATAAGTACTCAACTTTCTGTAAAGTTCCTCACCAAGGTCAGCATCCTTAATGTCTCTAACTAGGTCATTGTACCAGATGGTAGCGAGTACATCATCAGGAGTAGCATCCTTCAAATACTCGTTTAAAGCAAGAACATCATCATCTGCCACATAATTATCAATCACATCCTTAATATCTGATTTCAGTTTCTCAACTCTTCCAGCCACATCTGTTGTGTTAACATAAGTCTTCAATGTATGAGCAATGAAATCATTAAGAGGAGTAGCCTTGAAATCATTGAAACCTTGATTATCTGAGACTACCTTATAGGCATCTTCTGCCACCTTCTGCTTATCCAAAGAATCAGGAATCGTTCCTTCCCAATCCAGATAGTTGCTACCATTATCATCAGGAATATCCACATCGTAACGGTTCGCAATTTCCCTGTAGTCAGATAGTCTTCATCAAGGGAATCAATCCATTTCAAACCTTCCTTATACTCTGCAAGTCTATTCTTCAAGTTCTGCTCATATTCTGTTCCCTTCTCTCTATCCTTCAAGTTTTCAAGGGTACGCTGAATATCGTTGGCATCAGCACCGATACGTTTCTTGGCAAACTCCTTGGCACTTGCCACACTACCGCCAGTAGCCACATCGTTCACCATTTCACCAAAGACTCTTCTCTTGAAAATATCGCCCTTCACCCCATCAGGGTAGCGCATATTTTTATAGAGGTCTTCCATCTTTCTATTCTTTGCTCTCTGGGCATACTCACGTCCAATCTTGCTAGAGTTGGTAACATACACACCATGCCCGAAGCTCTCACTTCCCTCGCCTTCCAAGGCATGAGACAAATCAAACTTGTCAAAGCTAGCACCAGTACCATGATAGGTACGGATGCTAAACTTAGGGTCAGAGCCAGTAAGCAGAGGAGCAATCACATGCTCGGTCAACTGGGTAGGTATTCCGTTGCCGATGATGGTATGGCTCAGGTTCTCAGAGAATGGCATCTTGTAATCATCGCTCACTCCTGATACTCTTGCGAGCACTCTACCCATTGCACGATATACCTTGCCATCAGGCATCACAATCACATCACCACTCTTCGTTCTGAGTGTTGGCAGGAGTTCGTCAGCGAAGGCATGAGGAACCTTTCCGTCAGCATAAGCACTACCCATCACATATAATGGCTTGCCAATGTTTCTCCAGTCAATACCATCAGCCTTCAAGCGAATATCCATCCAGTTAGCCACACCATTCTTCTTCTCGGTCAGAGTCGGGATAATATCAGCCACAGCTTCATACCATCCACTCTTGTGTGCCATCTTCTTTGGCTTTTCAGGAAGTTTGCCATCACGAACCGCACGGACAATCAATCTCTCTCGGTTTGTGTAGCCGCCATAGTCAGCAGCGTTATACACATCTGCATCCCAAGTATAGCCGTTGGCATCAAGCGCATCCGTGATAATCTTCATCGCTTCCGAATCCTTATACCCCTTCACATTCTCAATGGTCACCACCTTTGGTTTCACAGCATTGATGAACTTGGCAGTACTAGCAGCAGTCTCCTTGTCAAGTTCCACCTCTGCATGGTTACTCTTCGCCTGAGAGTAGTTCTTGCAGACTGGGCTGGCATGGAAGTACTCCACCTCGCCATCTATCTGCTTCACCAATTCCTTTGGATCAACGTCACGGACATCAGCAGTAACGATGTGCTGCCCGAAGTTGTTGCGATAAACACCGCTTATCTTCTCATCATACTCAACTGCCACCACAGGGTCGATGATACCCTTCAAGCCTTCCTCAACAAGACCGCCACCGCTAAAGTATGTTCCAGCCTTAATGAGAGTGCCATCCTTCAGGGAGAACTTAGGTTCCTCGCCGGCAATCTCTGCCTTGCGAGTTCTCGCCTAGAGCCTGAGCAATATGAATCATCTTCTTGTTAGCCATCTGCCAGCCGATCGGCATATCATCAATGGCAGTCTTGATAGCATCATCCACCTCATCAGGAGTGTTCAGACTCTTCAAGTCCTCAGCCATATCAGCCGCCCCACTCTCCTTTCCGTCAGCCATATCACGGAGAGAGAAACGGATATCACTCTTGCGAGAATTGAAACGCTTTGAAGGAGGAATCACATTGCCCTTATTATCATAAGTAATGAGGTCATTCAGCTTACGATTATTCTTGGCATTCTTATATCTGTATTCCTTACCATCATCAAAGCCGAACTCGTTAACATCATTGCCATCCCACCATAATTGATTTGCAGGAACTTCATCTTCAATGATACGATATTTTCCATCCAACCTATTGTCACCGTGCATTTCAGCATACTTCTTTGAAGGAGTAACCCAGTCACCATTACGCAACTTACCTTCCTTTACAGAAGTAGGAACGGCACGATAAACCTTAACCTTAACATCTTTCTCGCCATTCTTAATGGCATCAAGTGCATTCTTTATAACATGAGCAGACTCCAATCCATAAGCAGTATTGTTCATATATGCTCTTGGATTGTCGAAATAATCATCAGGCTGCAAGTTATAACCTAATGCAATATCTTCCAAGTTTACATCAGGAGAGTTTTCTATGTCGGCTCTTCTTGCCTCATCAGACTCATATTGAGGATTTGATGGAGCAGCCCACGCTCCCTGACCTTGGTAATCGCTACCAACGTTCACCGTAACCATTACGTCTGGCTGATTCATCAAGCATTTCCCTTGTCCGTTGATTCATCATTATTAGCAATGGCATCCATATAACGCTTATCAAGTTCATCAGTTGGAATCAGAGAGAGTTCATCCAGATGTTTCTGTCTCTTCTCTTCCTCTTCCTGCGCTCTTTTTCTTGCAGCTTCCATAGCATTACGCTGAGCCTCCACCTGCTTTCTTCGTTCCTCAATCATAGCGTCAAGGTCACCAAAGTTCTCTTTCAAGGCTTCATTTATAGGCTTGGTGTACTTAATAATATCCTTAAATGAGGAAATCTTGTCTTCATTTGCCTGCAATAAATATCGTTTGATGTTTGCTCTGGCACGTGCAGCCTCAGCAGTAGAACCTCGTTCAACTGCATTCGCATACATAGCAACATCATCCTCATTTACCCCAAACTTTTCAGCAATACTCTTAATCTTCTCATCCTTCAACGAGAACTTTACTTTAGCATAGTCTGCAAATGGCTTTAGCTTACGGTTGCTCGTATCAAGCCACTTGTCGAACTCATCCTTACTTACTCCAGTAATATTGCCAAGACCTTTCCATCCCTTGCTATAGTTGGCGAGATAAGCCTTTTCTGCATCATCCATGGAGTCATAGCCATACATTACCTTATGCTCGTCAAACGAGCCATCAGGATTCACTTGGTCAACGACAAATACATCACCATTCCAATTATCAAGGTCTGCTTTGTCATTGATGAACATATCCAAATGGTCACCATCCTTGCCAAACTTGCCACGGATATAGCCATAGGTATCGTGCATGGTAACTTTCCATTCTTTACCATCGGCATCCTTGCCTGAGCGAGTTGAACCCTTTGGATTTTCTATAGTGTAATCGTAGCCACCGAACTTGATGTGTCCCTTCTTATAGTTACCACTCTCCTTCTGTGCATCAGATGGGTTGGTTTCTGTTTCCTCAATAGCAGACTTCAAACGGAGAGAGAACTTGGTATGTTCTGTTATCTTCATATCCTCAGGCTTGAAGATAACATAGTTGGTTTCGTATCCTTCAACACCACCCATGATGGTTCCAGCAGGGTACTTGATACCAGTATAGCCAATAGAAGACAGGAACTTACTAACTGCACGACTAGCATTTACATCTTTCCACTTCTTTGTTTTTCTTAAAGCATACATTAGAAAATCATAGGCATTACCGCTAAAATGAACCATCAAAAGAAAAAACCACGCTTTTTAAAGTCGGCAAAAATCTATTTTTAATCGCCTTAATTCTTTAATGATTGTATTCTTCTGTTTATCTGTCAAAGGAGCATCCCAATCCAGATAGTTACTGCCATTATCATCAGGTATATCTACCTCATAGAGATTCCCCTTATACTTTTTAACACGGATATTTCTAGGAGCAAGTAGGAGTTCTGCTGCATCTACTTTGTTCTGATAACCACTCCTTATACTGCCACGAGTACCTTTTAAGAAGGTCTTTAAAATAAGCGTAATCACCTTTTCGCAATATGCTTTTAGCTTCTGATACACCATATTTTTCAAGATTATACAAGAAATCATCAAGAATATTTGCGTTATCTCTACCTACCTTATTCAACAAAATAGAGCGCAAATAATCCTCAGACAATTCCTTACCATTATAGAAGTAAGTAGGCTTTTTACGCGTCAACTCTACATAGCTTTTTCCTATCTCTTCCGATGAAGTAACATAACCACCCCAACCGAATGCTTGGGAGCCAGCACCCTCGCCCATGTGGTCGAAGTCAAACTCTGTGAAGTCAGCACCGCTGCCATGATATACCTTCAACGAGAACTTAGGAGCATCAGCTATCTCCTGATTGATGCTGTTCACAACATCATCAGTAACAATATCGCCCTCCTGAATCTGCTGAGGTTCACGTCCAGCGTTCTTCACGAGTTCCGCTTGCTCTGCTCTGGTCAAGATACGGTTCACCTTCATCGCACCAGTAATCACCCAAGGGTCAGTCTCAGGGTTCGGGTTGGTACGATACATATAATATCCATCAGTAGGCAGATGTTTCAAGCCAGCCAATGAATGCTGATACTTGCCCGATGGATTGATACCCTCTTGGCGAGCTTCCTCCTGATAATCTACATCAGCAGCATACTCCACCTCAGCGAAGACAAAGTTCTTAGGGAAGAGAGTCTTGTTTCCCTCAGCATCCTTGCGGTTGAACTGGATAGCGTAAGGAACTACACCAAGATGCCAGCCTGGTCTATAGGCTAGCTTACCGCTACCGCCTTGTGTTCCCTTGCCGCCCTGCTTAACCTGAGGTCTGCCAGTCTTGCTTTCTCCTGCAATAGGAGCCGCATCAGCATCGAGCCATACACCAACTGGGGTAGCAGCACCATTAGGGTTCGCTACCATTGGCGGATAGAGTTTGCCATCCTTTAGCACGAATACCTTGTAACCGATACCCTTCTTCTTAGGCTCAGGCTTCTGACGGAGAGAGAAGGAAACGTCCTCGCCCAGTCTCAGAGTTTGTCACTTCACCTTTGGCAGTCTTCACGTAAGCCTGTTCAATGGAGCGGATGATGTTCTTTGTCACATCGCTATACTCAGTACCAAAGAATGCCAACTTAATCTTCTGCAATATCTCATGGATAGCAGCGAGCAGAGGATGAGACATCTTCATAGCGAGAGTGTGAGCCAAGTTAAGGTCACGAATCATTTCGCCTACTGCATCAGCAACAACCTCCTCAGCATAGTAATCTCTAGCACGTCCAGAGAATCCGGCATCGGAATATCTCTTCATCGTCTCGTCTATCGCCTTGCCGAAGGCATCAGAGCCATAGGTATCAAGCACAAGCTGAGTCAACTCATTGTATGCAGCAGGGTTCAGGCTCTTGATTTGATGAGTCATTTCGTGACCGAAGATAAACTGAGCACCTTCCGTGATAGAAGAGTCAAGAGTGATGAAGATGGTACGATGAATGTTGCCATCGGCATCCTTGGTCTCCTGAATCCAGCCGTTGCCCAACTTGTCCGAGTACTGCCATTGAATTTTTGCACCCATCATCTTAGCCAGTCTCTCGAAAGCCTTGCGAGTCTTCTCGCCCACGATATTGTCCACAACCTTCATATCATCCACCTTATTCTTCTCCACACCAGCAGCACGCTCGGCAGTTGTCTGTTGCTTGCCATTCTCCTTTGCAGAGAAAGGAAGGTCTTCCTCAGGTCTCTGCTCACCGAACACCTTATTCTGTTTCTCTACCTTCTTGTCAACAAACTCCTTGAACTCTCTAGCTGTATCTCCATCATAGAATATTGCACCTTCTGTGAGTTCGCTATCTATATTAGAAGAGTGTTTGAGGTCACGTCCTGCATTGAACTCCTCTTGCAGCTTCCAAAGTTGGTCAAAGTCTTTCACGTTATCAAGGGAAATAAACTACCTGATTGATATTCTCGCCTCATCAGGAACAAGAGTGATAACACCAAAAGCCATCCTTGCACATCAAGAACAAATCAGCGTAGCTATTTAACTTAGATGTAGGGTCTATCTCTAAGCCTTGTTTCTTTGCCCATTTTGCTAGTTCTACGACATATTCATTGATAGGTTCACCTTCCTTGTCAAAAGCAGGGAAACCTAATTTCTCGCCCTCTTCCATAGCTTTTTGCTGTTCATGGGAAAGTTCAGGAGCATTTATATTCTCATTTGTCTGCTCATTTATCTTCTCATTCTCCTCAGACTTTTCTTCATCGGTATTCTCCTGCTCAGTCTCTCCCTGCTCTTCTTCCTGATTAGCCTTCTGCTCCTCAGCGAATGCAGCGTTATCAGCCGCCTTCTTCTGCTCTTCAAGGATATTCTCAGCCTGAGCGATACGGAGATTCTCAATATAGTTTCTAGCTTCCGAAGCCTTGAAACCGCTAGTGAGCACACCAATAAGGGCATTGCGAATATCCTGAGTATCGAGAGATTCAAGGTTGGATGGACGATTCTCCCACAGACTATGTACGAGATCATCAATGGTAGTTCCCTTGCCATCAGCAGCGAGGAGCTGAGTCTTGGCAAAGTCTTCTCTGCTCAATCCAGTTTCCTGCTTAACACCCTTGCTTGTCTCTGTTCCCTCATAGTTGAGAGAGTGAGCACCGAGATTGCTAGCCACATACTCTTCTGCAGTAAGCGGAATGGTATCAGTCACATCAATGCCAGTGCCATCATACAGACGATGCAGGAGAGAGCCGACAACATCTTTATAAAGCTGAGATACTGCCTCAGCATCATCCTTCACCGCACTCTTCAAGCGAGCGAACTTTCTTCTTGCCTTTTCAATGAGATTCTTTCTGCCTTCTGCATCATCCTCCACCTTGGCAAGTTGTCTGCTGTTATAGGCATCACGGATAGCAATAGCAGAGTCATAGGCAGCCTGAGCATCAGCAATCGCCTTCTCCTTGGCTTCCTTTGCCGCCTTCTGTTCCACGAAGTTCTTACCCTTCACGGTCATATTGTTCGCCTTGTCGAGTGCCTTCTTGGCATCAGATACCCATCCACTGATTACGCTATCAGCATCCTCACCAAACTGGGAGTCATACAACTCAGCAGTCTGATCAGCAGTCAGCTTCGAGAAATCAGGATTGCCATCCTCCAGCATAGGCACGATGGTTCCATCTTCGAGAGTAATGGCAGGAGCAGCAGGAGTATGTTCTGCTGGAGCAGTTGTATTCTCTCCGCCATGCACAACACCATCCTCAGTGTAAGTTCCATCACCATTAATCGTAACATTGTCAGGAACAGGAGGAAGTTCTTCGTCAACCTCTATTCCACCTCTATCAGCCTCTATTGAACCACTATTCTCCTCTATCATTGAGGAGTCAGCAAAAGCTTGCTTATACTCATTGAGTGTCATAGTAGTAGCAGTTCTCACATCTTTCTTGTTTACCGCATGAGGAACGAGAGTGCCATCACTCTTCAACTCCATCACCTTAGCTTTTGCACCTGAATCACGGATGAGGAACAACTGGGAGTTTGGATATTTTGTATTTCCATCCTTGCCGAGAACATCAGCAAGCACCACATTACCATCATCATTAAGAATCTGGTTGAAGTCAAGAGAAGGCTGAGTCTCTTCCGGCTGCTCTGTCTCCTGAGCCTGCTGCTCAGCACGCTCCTTCTCCATCTGCTCACGCTGAGCCTTGGCAGCTTCCAGTCTCTTCTGATCCTCCAAGTCTTTCAACTGCTGCAAGTCTTCAAGCGAATATGGATTCTCTACCACGTTACCATCAATAGAGATAGCAGCAGTACCATCGCCATAGTCGGCAAGAATCTCGTAGGTATGTTCCAAACCATCAGCACCAGTAACCTTGAACTGGGAGCCAACATCTATTGTGCCATCAACAATACCAGCAACTTCCTTGATAGCCTTCTCCTTTGCATCAGCTACCGCCTGAGCCTTCACATCATCGGCAGGAACTTCATCACCCAGTTCAGCGAATCTTAGAGCATCAGCATGTTCAACAGAATTTGTCGTAGGATCATAGAAGAGAATCATATCATCGCTATCCGCTACATTGATAGAGCCATCTTCGTTGGTAGCAATATTGCCGGAAATAATGTACACACCATAATCTTCCGCACCACCACTAGCTTTGACCTTAGCGTTACGGACGGAGCCACGGCTCTTGTCTGTGTACATATCAACACGCTGAGCTGCCTGATTTGCCGCCATATCAATCTTATCCTGAGCATCATCTGTCACACCTTGGTAACGAGCAGAAGACAACTGGTAGTCATAGATAGCTTGGTCAAGCTTGTCGTTCTGCCCAGTCAGGGATTGAAGCTCATCATCATTCATAGCTGACAACTGCTGCTCGGAGATATTCAGCAATCCGGCAAGAGTCTTCATCTGGTCTTCATGCTCCAACTGAATGTCGTGTTTGTCTGCATCATCAGCATCGTGACCCTCAGAGTAAGCATTATCAATATCCTCTTGATGCTGCTCCTCAGGAGTTGTTGGCTCGTTGGTAATCTCTCTAGCGTTCATTTCGGCAGTCTTGGCAACATTGTAGCCACGCATCTTCATCAGGTTGATACCATAATTGATGGCAGCATTAATCTGATCCTTGCTCATGGTGTCTCTCTGTCTGAGAATATCAGCCAACACACCACCCATTTGCTCGTTGGTCGTGTTATCAATCTTATCCTTGATGTCTGCCCACTTATCGCCCATTAAGTTCTGAGCATCACTATCAGCCACGTTCACCTTGTTACGGAATCGATAGTACTGAGCACGATTGTACACACCTTTGACTGGTCGGGAGCCAGCACCCATCGCATACATAGAGCCAACAGATAGAGCCATACCACCGATGATGTCAAGTTGCTGTTTAGTATCAAGGAGGTCAGAGAACTTATTATCTCCATCCAATAGAGCATGAAGAGGAATGCCAATCTCTTCCTCCATCACTTCTTCACCGAAGCCATTGATGCCGAACTTCTCCATCCACTTCTTGGAATTGGTGTACCATCCACTCTTGCCGATATTCTTGAAGAACTCAGCAGAAGCATTCATACCATGTTTTTCCATGAAGTTGATTGCACCCTTCTTGATACCATAGCTATGACCGAAGAGCTTCTCAGTATAGTTCTCCACCATAGCAGAGGTCAGACCTTTATAGAGAGCAGTACCCATAGACTCGCCACCCTCATGCAGGAGATTTCCGTTCTCATCGAATGTACCGAACTTGTAATCACCCTTCTCATCCTGATAGAGACTACCCAGATGTCGCTGCATAATGTCTGCTCCAGTCTTCATCGCCTGTTCTGATCCTGCCATGGCATACGAACCGATAACATCACCAGCCACGATACCAGTGTTCTTCAAGATGGCAGCACTCACCTTGCCCATGCCACGCTTAGCAGCGAACTTCAAGGCTCCTCGGCTGATAGCCTTAGTAATACCACCATAGCCGCCAGTCAGGAAGAAGTCTGCCATAAATGGGAGAGACTGTCCGGCAATCTTCGTCCAGCGATAGATGTTGCCCATCTTCTCGTCTTCAAGAGCCGCAGCAGCATCCGCACCCAGCTTACTCTTCAAGAGCATCTTATCTGAGCCGGAGAGAGGAAGGTTGTTGTCCATCTTGGTCTTGATACGTTCCATCTGCCCCATAGTTGCAAAGTCTGTCAGACCGAAATCCAAAGTCTTAGCCGTGAATGCAGTATTGTCAAGAGCCTTCAAGGCATCCTCACTCCAACTACTTGTAGGGTATTGTTTCACCGCTTCAAGCGCACCAATCTGCTGCTTAACCAGAGCAAGGGATGTTGCCAGCTTGTTGCTATAGTCACTCTGTTCTGCAGTTCTTCCGTTACTTGCACCGATACTAGCACCATAAGAGAGCAGAGGATTTCCGTGTTGACGATGATCCTCAGCGATAAGAGCCTCAATCTCCTTCTTTCGAGCATAGGCATCCGCCAGCTTCTTATCAAACTGATTGCGAGCACCCTCCTCAGTAAGATAGGTTCCATTCTTGTTGATGTTCTCCTGCAAGTCATAGTTACCATTCTTGTCACGAACATCGAAGACGGATGGAATCTCGCCAGTATCTACTGCTTCCTGATAGGCATTGTTCTGCTGGTCAAGTACATCTTGTTTCTGCTCGGCTTCCGGCTGAGAATAAACATTCTCATTATCAGAAGATACGTATGCGCCAGCCTTTCCAGTCTCAGGATTGTAAGCGAAATCATCCTTCACCACATTGTTTGCATCACCACCATAAGGAGTCTGATGTGTACCCAAGTTCACACGACCGAAATCCTTCTGCTGTTTCTGCTTGCGTTGTTTCAGTCTATTGTATCTTCCTGCATTATTCATCGTGTGCTGAGCACTAGCCGAGATAGCTGCTGCCCCAGCCGAGAAACGAGCACGATCAGCAGCACTCATAGGAACACTACCGCCCTTCGCTCTTGATGAAGTCTTGCTTCTTGGTTCAAAAAGTGCAGAGTAGAAACGCTCATAGGTATTAGGAACATCGAAGTTCTGAGCCTTCAAGTTCTCATAGATAGCATGTCTGTTGTCAGCACCGCCCTTTCCGTCTCTGGTCAGGGCACTCTCAAACTTATTGTAATCGTCCGGCACATCATAGTTCTGTGCTTTCAGATTCTTGTATAAAGTGTATAATGGTCTTTCTGCCATAATATATATATTTGTTTGTTACCAAATTCTTGTTACCAATCTTGTTACCATTTTACTCCAGTCTTCTTCTTGCCACCATTGGTTGATGATGTATGGTTCTGTTTACCCTTACCATGCTTACGCTGATAGGCAATCTTCTGAGCCTTCTTTCCGGCAGCAGTCTTAGGAGAGTACCCCATCCTTCTGACTTCCCTAGCAGCCTCAGCCCATACCCTCAGGGGTCTTTGTCCATCAAATCCATATACTCATCAACCTCTCCTGAATAGGAACCTTTTCGGGAGCCACCACTACCCGACTTGTTGGCACGAATACGACCAGACTCAGCATTCATACGCTGAATAGCCTCTTGTGCTTGCCAGTGGGAAATCTGACCATCAGCCAGAGCTTCTTGATAGCCAAGATAGACTTCTTGTAATCAGCATCAGTATCATATTTCATCTTCGACAAATCAAGTCTTCTGTTGCCCTGATCAATTCTCTGCTGGCTCAGATCATTCTTGCTATCATTGTTCTTAGCAATAATATCGTGATACCTCATCTGCTCGGCAAGAGTCAGGTTATTCTTTCTCGCTTCCTCATCAAGAGCCAATGCCCTCTGGTAGCCAGCCTGCCAAGCCGCCCGATTCTTCTCACGCTGTGCATCCATATAAGCCTTTCGCTTATTGATAGCAGCAGTCATATCCGACTCAGGATTGTGTACCACCTTGGCTCCCTTGCTTGCGAAGTAGATGTTGGCGAGTGCCCGAAGACCATCCCCCAGCGCAGCGATACGAGCCTTCCGCTTCTCGTTCTTCTCTCTCTGTGCTCTCTGCTCAGGAGATTCACTATCAG